>Ga0075421_100000023_pt1 | contig 113246 bp, 118 predicted proteins | sample SoiMetdeltSBSDD5_FD_75292 | JGI IMG/M metagenome (GOLD analysis project Ga0075421, IMG submission 75292) | Bulk soil microbial communities from a Populus tree surrounding site in Tennessee, USA - Soil MetaG P. deltoides SBSDD5 | ecosystem: Environmental > Terrestrial > Soil > Tree plantation... | reverse complement strand
CGCAGCTTCGTCAGCGCGACGTCGGGCCGACCCTGCGTGTCCTCGACGATCAGCTCCACCTTGCGCCCCGCCATTTGCGACCCGATCTCGTCCAGATAGAGGGTGAGGCCGTTCACCATGTCCTTGGCCGCTTGCGCCGCGGTGCCAGTGAGGTCCGTCGTGAAGCCGATCCTGACCGGTCCCCGCTGCGCCGGTGTCGAGCCGACGACGACGATCGATGCGAGCAGTCCCAGCGCCGCGGCGAAGCGAATCCTTGTCATCGGGTCGACCTCCTGTCGCGACGGTGGCGCCGATGATACGATGCCCGCCGCCATGAGACACGACCTCGTCCCGCGCCTGTCGATACTGGCCGTGCTTGTCTCACTGCTCGCCGGATGTGCGGCGCCGGCACCGCCGGGCACGCGCGAAGGCATCGTCTCGGGCTCGGCAGCCGTCGTCGCGGCATCGCCGCGCTTCGCACCGAGCGGGCCGGACGCCGAGGACTACGGCGAGACCAACGGCTTTCCGACCGGCGATCGCACGACGTTCTTCACCACCCCGTTTTTGGTCGGGTCGCACAGCGCGCTGGACAGCGTCTTCGAGAGCCGGGTCGTTCCCCGAGCCGACGCACCATCGCGTTTGGGCCGCGCGGGCGCCGAGCCGGTGATCCAGTACTACTACCAGGGCGCTGCGGCGGACCTGGACCTCTATCTGGAGCGCAATCCGACCACCGGAGTACTGGTCGCTCGTGGCGATACGATTCTTCTCGAGCGGTACCAGTACGGGCGCAACGATCGGCATCGGTTCACGTCGTGGTCGATGGCCAAGACCGTCACGTCGATGCTCGTCGGCATCGCCGTCGCCGAGGGCCGGATCCGCTCCGTGGACGACGTCGCCTCAGCGTACGTGCCCGGGCTCGCGGGCACGGAGTACGGGCGCACATCGCTGCGGCACTTGCTGCAGATGTCGTCTGGCGTGCGGTTCGAGGAGGTTTATTCCGGACGGGACGACGTGGCGCGGCTGTCGCGCGAGACGTTCTTGCAGATGGCGCCGGGCGGGGTGGAGGCGGTCACGCATTTCAACGAGCGCGCCGTGCCCGCCGGAACGAAGTTCTCGTATGCGTCGGTCGAGACTCAGGTGCTGGGGCTCGTCTTGCGGAGCGCCGTGGGACGGCCGGTCGCCGACTATCTGTCCGAGAAGATCTGGCAGCCGATCGGCGCCGAGGCCGACGCGACCTGGCTGGTGGATCGTTCCGGCCAAGAGGTGACCTACTGCTGCATCAACGCGGTGCTCCGAGACTACGCGCGGCTCGGATTGCTGCTCGCCCACGACGGCAACTGGCGCGGCCGCCAGCTCATCCCGGCGAGATGGATCGAGGAGGCGACGACCGTGCGGCCCGATCAGGAACATTTGAAGCCCGGCATCGCGAGGCCATTCTTCGGCTACGGCTATCAGACGTGGATCTTTCCGGGTGAGCGGCGGACGTTCGCGCTCCTCGGCGTGCGCGGTCAGACGATCATGGTCGATCCGGGCAGTCGGCTAGTCATGGTCCACACCGCCGTCCGGAAGCAGTCGGCGGGGGCCACCGAGGTCGGCGCCCTCTGGCGCGGTGTCCTTAGTACTCTCGGAAGCTAGTCCCGAGAACTAGCTCGCGGGTGGGTGGGGAGCGGCGGCGGCGCTGCCCCCGTGAGGGCCGTGTTTCGGGTATTGCGTCGGACCCGGCTAGGAATCGGTGCACCTAGGCAGGCGCACCGCATTGTCGATTAGCGAGCCCGAACGGGGGCAGCGTCGCCGCCGCCCCCGCCCGAGCAGACGAGCTAGTTCTCGACGAACGCCTTCAGATTGCGCCCGCGCAGCGGATGGCGGAGCTTGCGCAGCGCCTTGGCCTCGATCTGGCGGATGCGTTCGCGCGTGACCGCGAAGCGCTTGCCGACCTCCTCCAGCGTGTGTTCGCCCTCTTCGCCGATGCCGAACCGCAGTCGCAGGATCTCCTTCTCCTTGGGCGACAGCGTCGCCAGCGCGCGCTCGACCTGCGTGGTGAGATCCTGACCCAGCAGGGTGTCGTTCGGCGAGCCCGCCGACTTGTCCTCGAGGAAGTCGCCGAGCTCGCTGTCCTCGCCGATCGGCGTTTCCAGCGACAGCGGCTTACGCGAAGACTCGAGGATGAGCCGCACCTTCTTGGCGGGCACACCCGTCCGCTGCGCCAACTCCTCGGGCGTCGGCTCACGCCCCATCTCGTTGACCATGTTGCGGTTGACCCGCGAGATGCGGTTGAGCGTCTCGACCATGTGCACGGGGATCCGGATCGTGCGCGAGTGGTCCGCGATCGCCCGCGTAATGGCCTGACGAATCCACCACGTCGCGTACGTCGAGAACTTGAACCCGCGCCGGTACTGGAACCGGTCCACCGCCTTCATCAGGCCGATGTTGCCCTCCTGGACCAAGTCGAGCAGCGACAGGTCGCTGCCGAGGTAGCGCTTGGCCACGGAGACGACCAGCCGGAGGTTGGCCTCCATCAGCTCGCGCTTGGCCTGGCGCACCGTACGGTCGCTGGCCTCGATCTCCGCAAGCAGCGCCTGCAGCTGCTTGCGCGGCAGCCCCGCCTCGGCCTCGAGGCGCTTGAGGTCACGTGTCACCGTCGCGGTCCGATTTCGGCGCGACTCCTGGACGAGCGCGTCGATGCGCTGGCACAGGCGGCGTACCTTGCCGACGAGGTCGTCGATGAGCGCCGGCTTGAGCGGCATGTCGGCGACGGTCTTCTGGATGCCCGCCCGATCCGTGGCGATCTGCTTCTGAACGTTGGCGCGGCCCGACGCCGAGCGGCGCTTGTCGTTCAGCGACTCCTCGAGGCGAGCAATCTTCCGCTCGAGACGGCGCATGCGGCCGAAGGCGAGCAGCACGGGCCGGATCTCCTTGGCCTCGAGCTCACCGCCCTCGGGCAGCACGATCACGTCATCGGCGGCGATGTCGTTGTGCCGGAGCCGGTCACCGACGTCCAGCAGCGCGCGCACCGCCATGGGAATACCCGCCAGACCTCGGCGCAGCGCAATCTGGCCGACCTCGATACGCCGGCCAATCTGAACTTCCTGCTGGGCCGTTAGAAGCGGGACCTTGCCGATCTCCTTGAGGTAGAGGCGAACAGGATCCTCGCCCTTGGCCGGAAGCGGCGTGAGTGCCTCTTCAGGGACGGGCTGGATCTCGTCGGCCTCGTCTTCGTGGATCGCTGCGGGCGGAGTCTCTTCCTCAGTCGCTAGCGCGGCGACGGGAACGAGCTGTTCCGCCTCGTTGTGATTCTCGTGAGCTGGTTCGCGGAATGTCATGGTGTCACCGGGTCGATTTGCATGCACCTGTAGGATGCTGGTCTCCCTTGAAGCGTTTCTTAGAGGCCCGAGAATCTTCAAGAAACAGGCCAACAGTCCCCGATTTTTCCTAACCGGTTGTAAGTCCTGCGCGAGGCCGTGGCCCGTCGCTTCTGTCGCCTTCCCTACGATGGGAATTTCCGTTCATGGATTCAGGTCTTGCGTACTCTGGTATCCTCATTCGGCCTGCAGGGTTCCGCCAACGAGGCCCACGGAAGCGTGCCGTACACGGCACGCTGTACGGCCCGGGATGCCCATCCGGACTGGCGTGTTCTACAACAAGACGTGCGAGATGTGCATCGTTTCCGGCGCGGACAAGGGAACGTCGCGGCCCCCCTCGGTAGTTCCCTCACTCGGCCCGAGCCCGTAAGTTGACTTGCCTCGGCGCGGAGGGGTAGAAGCGAAGAGTGTCTACGGTCGCGCCGAGCGCCAGCTACAGCCTTACGGTGCGGCTAGGGATCCAGAACCGACCCGGCATGTTGGGCCGCGTCGCCATGGCGATCGGCGATGCCGGCGGCGATATTGGCGCCGTGGACCTCGTCGAGTCCGGACGCGAGCGCATCATCCGCGATATCACCATCAATGCTCGCGATAGCGGCCACGGCGCCCAGATCGTCAATCGTCTCAAACAGACCAGCGGCGTCCGTGTCGTCAACATCTCGGACCGCACGTTTCTCATGCATCTGGGCGGTAAGATCGCGCTGCAGAGCAAGGTCCCTATCCGCACCCGCGACGACCTTTCGATGGCGTATACGCCGGGCGTCGCGCGCGTTTCGCTCGCCATCAAAGAGGACCGTCAGCGCGCATTCTCGCTCACGATCAAGCAGAACACCGTGGCCGTCGTCACGGACGGCACCGCGGTGCTCGGGCTCGGCGACATCGGTCCGGAGGCCGCGCTGCCCGTCATGGAAGGCAAGGCGATGCTCTTCAAAGAGTTCGCCAACGTCGACGCCTTCCCGATCTGCCTGGCCACCAAGGAGCCGGACAAGATCGTCGAGACGGTGAAGTACCTGGCGCCGGCGTTCGGCGGCATCAACCTGGAGGACATCGCCGCGCCCCGCTGCTTCGAGATCGAGGAGCGGCTTCGCAAGGAGCTCGACATCCCGGTCTTCCACGACGATCAGCACGGCACGGCGGTGGTCGTGCTCGCCGCTCTCCTGAACGCGCTGCGCATCGTAAAGAAGGATCTGAAGAAATTGCGCGTGGTGGTGACCGGGGTCGGCGCCGCCGGCACGGCGACCATCAAAATATTATTGAGCAGCGGTGTCCGGGACATCATCGGCGTGGACGAGTTCGGCACGATCTATCCCGACCGCCCGAAGGGCATGGACTTCATGAAGCGCTGGGTGGCGGGGGCGACGAACCCGCGGCGCGTGAAGGGCCGGCTGGCGGATGCGCTGGAGCGGGCTGATGTCTTCATCGGGCTCTCCGTGCCACGCATCCTGAGCGTGCGAGACCTCAAGCGCATGGCGCGCGATCCCATCGTGTTCGCCATGGCGAACCCGGTACCGGAGATCCAGCCGGAAGACGCCGGACGCTACGCCCGCGTGATGGCGACCGGCCGCTCGGATTACCCCAACCAGATCAACAACGTGCTCTGCTTTCCGGGCTTCTTCCGCGGTTTGCTCGACTCGCGCGCGCGGACGGTCAACGACGAGATGAAGGTCGCCGCCGCGCGAGCGATCGCGGCCTGCGTGCGGCGTTCGGAGCTGAGCGAGGAATACATCATCCCGAGCGTGTTCAACAAGGCGGTGGCCCCGGCCGTGGCCGCCGGCGTTGCCCGCGCCGCGCACGCCACAGGCGTCGCCCGCCGGCGCCGTCAGGTCGACCTCTCGGTGATTCCGTCGTGACGCCGGCGTGGTGAGCGTGCCGCGCTGGTCGGTCGTCATTCCCGCCTTCAACGAGGCGGCCCGCCTGCCGCGCTATCTCGACGAGGTCGTGTCCTATCTCGGCACGTGCGGCGAGCCGTGGGAGGTCCTCGTCGTGGACGACGGCTCGACGGACGCCACCGCCGAGGTCGCGCGTGCGATGAGCGCGCGCCACGCGCAGGTGCGCCTGGTGCGCCAGCCGACCAACGCGGGCAAGGGCGCGGCGGTGCGCACCGGGATGCTGGCCGCGCGCGGCGCGTGGCGGCTGTTCGCCGACGCCGACGGCGCGACGCCAATCGCCGAGCTCAAGCGGCTGGAGGCGGCACTGTCAGGTGGCGCCGACGTGGCGATCGGATCGCGGGTCCTCAGCGCGCCGGGCATCGTCGTGCGCGCGCGCCGCCACCGCGTCCTCGCCGGCCGCATCTTCAACGTGCTCGCCGAATGGCTCGGGCTCGCGGGCATCCAGGACTCGCAGTGCGGCTTCAAGGCGTTCACCGCCGCGGCCGCCGACGACCTGTTCCCGCGGCTGGCCACCGCCGGCTTCGGCTTCGACGTCGAGCTCCTGCTTCGCGCGCGCGCCCGTGGCTGGCACGTGGCCGAGGTCGCCGTGAACTGGCAGGACCAGCCCGCAAGCAAGGTCGGAGTCCTCAAGGACGGACCGCGGATGCTCTGGCAGATCTTCAGGGCGGGCCGCCGCGTGGCGCGGGAGGAGCGCTCCACGTGACGGTGCCGATCGCGCGCCGCATCCGCGACATCGAGCCGTTCCTCGCCGTCGAGGTGGCCGAGCGCGCGGGCACGCTGGAACGCGCCGGCGTCGACGTCGTGCATCTCGAATACGGCGAGCCCGATTTCGACGCGCCGCCTGTCGTGCGCGACGCGCTCGAGAAGGCGCTCAAGGACGGCCGCGCCCGCTACACGCACAGCCTCGGCATCGTCGAGCTGCGCGAGGCGATCGCCGAGCACTACGCGCGCGTCTACGGCGTCACGGTCTCGCCGGATCAGGTGCTGGTGACGCCGGGCACGTCGCCGGCGATGCTGCTGCTGTTCGGGCATCTGCTCGACCCGGGCGATGAAGTCGTGCTGTCGAATCCGTACTACGCATGCTATCCAAATTTCATCAGGTATGCGGACGGCCACCCGGTGGAGGTCGACGTCACCGAAGCCGACCACTTCCAGTATCGGCCGGAGGCGATCCGCGAGCGGCTGAGCGCCCGCACGCGCGCCATCATGGTGAACTCGCCGGCGAATCCTACCGGCAGCGTGCTGGCACCCGAGCGCATGGCGGCCATCGCCGGCCTCGCGCGCGAGCGCGGCGTGGCTGTGGTCTCGGACGAGATCTATCACGGCCTCACCGACGGCGGCCGGGACCACACGATGCTCGAGTTCACCGATGAGGCCTTCGTGCTCAATGGATTCTCAAAGGCGTTCGCGATGACGGGCTGGCGCTTGGGGTGGGTGATCGTTCCGCGCGCCCACGTGCGCGCGCTGCAGACCGTCTACGGCAACTTCTTCATCTCGACCAACGAGTTCGTGCAGTGGGCCGGGATTGCCGCGCTGCGCGAGGCGGGCGAGGAGACGGTGCGCTTTCGCCGCATCTTCGCCGAGCGACGGCGCGCGATGGTGGACGGTCTGCGCGCCATCGGCCTGGGCGTCGGCTTCGAGCCCGAAGGCGCGTTCTACGTGCTCGCCAACGCGCGCCGCTTCACGCGGGATTCGGTCGCGTTCGCCTACGAGATCCTCGACCGGGCCCACGTGGCGGTCACGCCAGGCGCCGCCTTCGGAAGCAACGCGGAGGGCTACCTGCGGTTTTCCTACGCCTCGTCGGTCGAGCGCATCCGCGAAGGGCTGCGGCGGCTCGGCGAGTTCCTTGCCGCCCGGTGAGCAGCGCGGCGTGTCGTGCCTGCCGCGGCGAGTGGCCACCCGCGGAGGCGTTCATCGCCGATTGCGGGCCCGCGAACGCCTATCTGCATGCCGACCAGTTCTTTCCCGGCTGGACATTGCTGGTGCTCAAGCGCCACGCGACCGAGCTCTGGGAGCTCGACGCTGACGAGCGTCACGCGCTGATCGACGGCGTGAGCGCCGTGGCCCGCGCGCTCGCCGTCGTGTACGACGCCATCAAGCTGAACTACGAGCTGCTCGGCAACGAGGTGCCGCACATCCACTGGCATCTCGTCCCGCGCCGCGGCGACGACCCTGCGCCGCGCCGGCCGGTGTGGACGCACGCGCACGAGCCGCGCGCGCTGGCGCCGGCCGAGCAACGCGCGCGCGTCGACGCGATCCGCGCGCGACTGTCGCGATGAACCTCCGGCCCGCCGGCGGCGCGACGCGCGAGTGGGCGCTGGTGGGCCTCGCGTGGCTCGCCATCGTCGTGTGCGCCGCGGTGTGGACGGCGATCGACACGCGGCCGCCGGAATGGGATCACGCCAACCACCTCGAGCGCGCGGTGGCCTGTGCGCAGGACATCGGCAAGCGCGACTGGCGCGCAATTTTGAGCAGGTCGTCGTTCTACCCGCCGATCGTCCCGTGCGCGGCAGGCCTGCTCTACCGGCTGCTGCCGACCGATGCCGCCGCGGCCGAGGCGGTGATGGTGCTGTTCCTGGGCGCCGGCATGGCCGCCACCTACGCGCTCGGTCGTGCGCTCGCCGGCGGCACCGCCGGCGTCGCCGCCGCCTGGATCTTCGGCACCGCGCCGTTCGTCATCTTCAGCGCCCTTCGCTTTCAGCTCGACCTGCCGCTGGCCGTGTTGGTGGCGACCGCGCTCCTGGTGCTGATTCGCACCGAGGGCTTCACGCGCGTGGGCTGGTCGGTCGTGGCCGGGCTGGTGTTCGGCGTCGGGATGCTCACGAAGCCGCCGTTCGCCGCGTACGTCCTGCCGCCGGTCCTCTGGGTGCTCGTGCGCGAGCGCCACCGCCGCGCCATTGCGAACGCGACGCTGGCGGCGCTGGTCGCCGCCGCCGTGGCCGTCGCATGGTACGGGCCGCGTATGGTCGGGATGCCGCGTCAGATCGCGCTGCGCGCGGTGACCCACGGCGCCGAAGAGGGCAAGCCGCCGACGCTGACCTCGGAGGCGCTGACGTTCTATCCGAGCACATTGCCCACCGAGCTCGGCCTGCTCGCCACGGTGCTCCTTCTCGCCGGTCTCGTCGTCGCGCTGGTGCGACGCGAGGGCACGATTGTCGTGGCCTTCGTCGTGCCGTTTGCGTTGTTCATGCTGCTGCGCAACAAGGACATGCGCTACATCCTGCCGCTGCTCCCGGTGGCCGCCGCGCTTGGCGGTCTCGTCGTCGGCGTGCTCAGCCCGCGCCTGGGCAGCATCGCGCTCGCGGTGCTCGCACTCGTCGGCGTCGTGCAGGTCTCGGCGGTCGCCTGGGCGGTGCCGCCGCCGCTGAACCTGCCGTGGCGCCGGATGCCGTGGGTGCTCGAGAGCGCGCCGATACGCGACGACTGGCGTCAGCGCGATCTGCTGCGAATGATCGTTCAGGATCGCGCGGGGCAGCCGGCGACCGTCAGCGTCGTGCCGAACTACCGGTTTTTCTCGGTGAGCAATTTCCGCTACTACGCCGTCCGCGACGCGCTGCCGCTGCGCTTCCTGCGTGCTCGGCCCGGCGAGCCGCTCGACATCGACTACATCATCCTCAAGAGCGGCAACCAGGGGCCCGACTTCAGCGTCGCCAAGAGTCTCCAGACGATCGACCGGCTGGCGCGAGATTCCGCGCTCGCGCGCGCCTATCCGGTGATCGCAGACCTGCCGCTGCCCGACGGCTCCACGGCGACGCTGCGCGCGCGGCGTCTCACGCAGCCGGTCGACGTTCCCGCCGAGGCTCTCGCGCAGCGGCTGGAGGCGGCCATGCGCGAGCGGATCGGGGAAGTCGCGCGCGACGTCGACAGTCTCGAGATCCGTGTGACTCACGATGGGGAGATCGCGCGCGGTCGCGTCAGGCGCCTGGAGGTGAGCGCGCGCGCCGCCGCGGTCGGCGAGCTCACCAAGCGCGACGCCGCGACGCTGCGAGTCCAGAATCTCCGGCTCGTTGCCGACGACGTGCTCGTGAACCCGTACGCGCTCGAGGCCGGCCGCCTGCAGCTGTTCGACATCGGACGACTCCGGCTCGAGCGGATGGAAGTGGGCGCCGCCGATCTGCAGGCGTTTCTGTCCGCGTTGCGCGGGTTCCGCGGCAGTCGCGTCCGTCTGGGGCCCGGGTGGATGGATCTCGTTTTCGAGCAACCGGGCCCCGACGTCGCGGCGCGCGTGCGCATTGTGCCGATGGCGGGCCGGCCATTCGGCGTCGCCGTCGATCGCGCGAGCGTCGGCTGGATCCCGCTGCCGCGGCTGCTCGTCGACTGGGTGGTGCGCAACTACGATCCGACGCCACAGATTGCGGCGCGCCTCGATTTCCCCGTCGAGCTTGGCCGCGTGAGCGTGAGCGAGCAGGCGCTTCGCGTGGGGGACTGAGCGTGCCGGAAAGCCGGGCAGCCAAGCAGGCGCGCGCGGCGAGCATCATGAAAGAGCTCGCGAGCGCGTATCCCGACGCCAAGATCGCGCTTGCGTTCCGTACGCCGTTCGAGCTGCTCGTGGCGACGATCTTGTCCGCGCAGTGTACGGACGAACGGGTGAACATGGTGACGCCCGCGCTGTTCGCGAAGTATCCGACGGCGCGCGAGCTGGCGCGCGCGCGGCCTCCGAGCCTCGAGAAAGCGATCCGCTCGACCGGGTTCTTTCGCGCCAAGACGCGCTCGCTCCTCGGGATGTCGAAGGCGCTCGTCGAGCGGCACGGCGGTGAGGTCCCCCAGGCCCGTGAGGCGCTCATGGAGCTGCCCGGCGTCGGACTGAAGACGGCGAACGTCGTCATAGGCAACGCCTTCGGCGGCCAGGCGCTCGCCGTCGACACGCACGTGTTTCGGGTCTCGCAGCGGCTGGGTCTGGCGCGCTCCGACGATCCGGACGACGTTCACGATCAACTCGTGCGTGTGTTGCCCCCCGATTCTTTGACCCAGGCGACGCACTTGATGATCACGCATGGGCGACGCACCTGCGTCGCGCTCAAGCCCAAGTGCCCGGTGTGTCCGGTGCGGTCGCTCTGCCCCTGGCCCCACAAAACCGGTGCGCCGGCGCGTGCGCGCGGGGCCGCATCGTGAGCGCGACGGCATGAGCACGCGCGCCGATCTCCTTGCGCTTCAGCGCGCGCTATACGAGTCGCGCAATCCGACGCGCCGCTGGCTGCACTGCACGCGACGCGACTGGATCGCCGAGCGTCTCACGCGCCTGGCCGCAGGCCGGCGGACCGCGCTGGAAGTGGGACCCGGTTCCGGCGTCTACGTGCCGCTCCTGTCGCGGCTCTTCGAGCGCGTCACCGTGAGCGACGTGCATCATGCCTATCTCGATGCCGCGCGCGCGGTGGCCGTGCGCTATCCGAACGTCGCGGTCGTGCACGACGACATCCGGCGCCCTGCGCTGCGGCCCGGCTCATTCGACCTCGTGCTGTGCACGGAGGTGATCGAGCACGTCGTCGAGTCGCGCGACGCACTGGCGGGAATGCGGCGCCTGCTGCGACCGGGCGGCGTGCTGGTCCTGTCCACACCGCAGAAGTACAGCCCCCTCGAGGTGTTCGCGAAGATCGCGGTCCTCCCCGGCGTGATCAACGTCGTGCGCTGCGTGTACCGCGAGCCGATCCTGCCCACCGGCCACGTCAACCTCCTGACGGCGCGCGACGTGCGCCGCCAGCTCGACGACGCGGGGTTCACCGTTCGCGAGTCCCACCGGTCGGGACTCTATCTGCCGCTGCTGGCGGAGGCGTGTGGCGAGGCGGGGCGGAGTCTCGCCTCGTGGCTCGAGGCCCGGATCCGCGGCGGGCCGCTGGCGTGGATGCTGTGGACGCAGTACTACGTGGCGGTCGCGGGCGCGCGGGATTGACATGGCCGGCGGGGCTCGCTATCATCCCTCGTTGCGATTTCTTCCGGTAGAACGCCTAGTTAGAGCCGCAGATTAGCGCCGAAAGGGCCGTGATGAGCGAGATTCAGCGCAAGTGGTACGTCGTCGACGCCGACGGGGTGGTGCTCGGGCGTCTGGCGACGCAGGTCGCGACCATCCTCAGAGGCAAGCACAAGACGAGCTTCGTCCCGCACCTCGACGTCGGCGATCACGTCGTCGTCCTCAACGCCGCGAAGGTGCATCTCACCGGCCGCAAGCTCAAGAACAAGCGTTACCGCTGGCACACCGGCTACATCGGGGGCCTCAAGGACGTCGCCGCCGAGCAGATGCTCGACAAGCACCCCGAGCGCGTCATCGAATGGGCGGTGCAGGGCATGCTTCCCAAGAACCGGCTCGGCCGCGCCATGGCCAAGAAGCTGAAGGTGTATCGCGGCGCCGAGCATCCACACAGCGCTCAGCAGCCGACCGCGCTCGCGCTGCGGACGTCGCGCGAAAAAGCCTCCGCGGAGGGACGATAGATGGCAGCGGTGCTCGATCGCTTTTACGGCACGGGACGACGCAAGACGTCGATAGCGCGCGTGTGGATCAAGCCCGGAGCCGGCCGCATCGTCGTCAATCGCCGCCCGTTCGAGGATTATTTCCCCCGCGAGACGCTGCGCATGATCATCGCGCAGCCGTTGGCGATCACGAACACGATCGGCCAGTTCGACGTGCTCGTGACGGTCAAGGGCGGCGGGCCCACCGGTCAGGCAGGAGCCGTTCGCCACGGGTTGGCGCGCGCGATCGCGCGGTTCGACGACAAGCTGCGCCAGCCTCTCAAGAAGGCGGGCCTGCTCACGCGTGACCCGCGTGCGCGCGAGCGGAAGAAGTACGGCCAGCCCGGCGCCCGGCAGAAGTTCCAGTACAGCAAGCGATAGCGTGGGCGACATACCCTCTCTTCGCGTCGCAGTTGCCGGCGCCAGCGGTTACATGGGCGCCGAGCTGCTGCGCCTGCTGCTCGTGCACCCGCGCGTCACGCTGACGGGCGTCACCTCCGAGCGCCTGGCGGGCCAGCCGCTTGGCTCCCTCTATCCGCACCTGCGCGGGCTCAGCGCGCTGACGTTCCACGAGCTGGACCCCGAATGGCTCGCCGGAGTCTGCGACGTCGCGTTCCTGGCGCTGCCGCACATGCAGTCGCAAAACGCGGTGCCCGTGCTGCGCAAGCGCGGCCGAAAGGTGATCGATCTCTCAGCCGATTATCGGTTGCGCGACGCCGGAGACTACACGACCTGGTACAAGACGCCGCACGTCGATCCTGCCGGGCTCGCGGAGGCGGTCTACGGGCTGCCGGAGCTGCATCGCAAGGCCATCGCCGGCGCGTCGCTCGTCGCCTCGCCCGGCTGCTATCCCGTCGGCGCGATCCTGGCGACCGCGCCGCTTGTGAAGAACGGCCTCGCGCGGCTCGACGGCATCGTCATCGACGGTAAGTCGGGCGTGAGCGGCGCGGGCGCGCAGGGGCGCAACGTCGACCCGATGTACCTCTATACCGAGGCCAACGAAAACGTGCAGGCCTACTCGATCGGCGGCATGCACCGTCACACCGCCGAGATGGAACAGGAGCTGTCCGCGCTCGCGGGGGCGAGCGTGCGCGTGTCGTTCACACCGCACCTGCTGCCGCTGACGCGCGGCCTGTTCACGACCGCGTCGGTGCCGCTGGCCTCGACCCTCAACACGGCGCAGCTCGTCGGCCTGTACCGCGAGTTCTATGCGGGCGAGCCGTTCGTGCGCGTGCTCGGCGAGGGCGAGCGGCCGACCACGCGCGCGGTGGTTGGCTCCAATTATTGCGACCTCACCGTCGTCGCCGATTCGCGCACCGGCCGCGCCGTGTGCGTGTCCGCGATCGACAACCTCGGCAAGGGCGGCTCGGCCAACGGCGTGCAGAACCTCAACGTCCTCTTTGGCTGGCACGAGCGGACCGGTCTCGAGGCGCCTCCGGTGTACCCCTGAGCGGCAGCCCGAGGGCCCGATGACCGGGGACATGGAGTGGCTCGACGGCGGCGTCACCGCCGTCCCCGGCATCCTGGCCGCTGGCGTCGCGGCCGGCATCAAGCCGTCGGGACGGAAAGACCTCGCGCTGATCCATTCCTCGTCGCCGACGCGATCGGCGGCGGTCTTCACGACCAATCAGGTGAAGGGGGCACCGGTACTCGTCTCGATGGAGCACGCGCGCGGCGGCGCGCTGCAGACGATCATCGCCAACAGCGGCTGCTCGAACGTCTGCAACGGTGAGCGGGGTCTGAAGGACGCGCGCGAGATCGTCAAGCAGGTGGCGGATCTGCTGCGCGTGCCCGCGTCGCACGTGCTGGTCGGCTCGACCGGTGTCATCGGACACCCGCTGCCGATGGACAAGATCCGCGCGGCCATCCCCAAGCTCGTCAAGTCGCTCTCGCCGCAGGGCGGCCACGCGGCGGCCGAGGCGATCCTGACCACCGACACGCGCACCAAGGAAGCCGCGCTGCGCTGCGAGATCGGGGGGCGCACGGTCACGCTGGGTGGCGTCGCCAAGGGCGTCGGCATGATCGAGCCCCACATGGCGACGATGTTCTGCTTCGTCACGACGGACGCGGCCGTGGCGCGTGGCGCGCTGGACCCGATTCTCCGCCGGGCCGTGGATCGCTCGTTCAACCGCATCACCGTCGACAGCGACACCTCGACGAGCGATACGGTCGCCGTCATCGCGAACGGCCTGGCCGAGAACGCGCCGGTCGACCGCGGCGGGCGGGGAAGCCGCGACCTGGCCGCCGCCCTGGAGGCGCTGACCGAACGTCTGGCGCGCATGCTCGTGCAGGACGGCGAGGGGGCGACCAAGCTCGTCTCCATTACCGTGCGGGGTGCGGCCAGCCGCCGCGACGCGCTCGTGGCCGCCCGCAGCGTGGCGAATTCGCCGCTGGTGAAAACGGCGATCAACGGCCAGGACCCCAACTGGGGCCGGATCATGATGGCGCTGGGCAAGTCCGCGGCCCGCGTGGAGCAGGACAAGGTGGCCATCGTGTTCGCGAACGAGCGGCAGAACGAGCGGGTGGTCGAGCGGGGCATGCTTCGCGAAGGCGTGCTTCTGCCGCGGGTTCGGGAGATCATGGGAGGGCAGGCCTACGACATCACCATCGACCTCGGCATCGGGCGGGGCGAGGAGCGCGTCTGGACCTGTGACCTGAGCGAAGAGTACGTGCGGATCAACGCGAAGTACACGACCTAGGCTGTCATCACGCACGTCGCGCGCGATTCGGTCGGCGCCAGAAGGCGCCGCAGCGCGGCGGAGGAAAAACCGAAGGAGGACGAATGGCCGCGCTAACGATGAAGGAGCTGCTCGAGGCCGGAGTGCACTTCGGCCATCAGACGAAGCGCTGGAATCCGAAGATGCAGAAGTACATCTTCGGCGAGCGCAACGGGATCTACATCATCGATCTGCAGAAGACGCTCAAGAAGTTCCGCGAGGCGTACGCGTTCGTACGTGACCTGGCCGCCGGGGGCGGCAGCCTGCTGTTCATCGGCACCAAGAAGCAGGCGCAGGACACCGTGCTCGAGGAGGCCACGCGCTGTGGCGGGTTCTACGTGAACCAGCGGTGGCTCGGCGGCACGCTGACGAACTTCGCGACGATCCGCAAGTCCATCGCGCGTCTCAAGAAGCTGGAGGAGATGAAGGAGACGGGCGAGTTCGAGCGGGTGCCGAAGAAGGAAGCGCTCGAGCTGGATCGCGAGCGCGAGAAGCTCGAGAAAGCGCTGATCGGCATCAAGATGATGGAAACGCTGCCATCGGCGGTCTTCATCATCGATCCGCGCAAGGAGAAGATCGCGGTGGCCGAGGCGCAGCGCCTGGGCATCCCGATCGTGGCGATTGTCGACACCAACTGCGACCCCACCGGCATCGATTACGCCATTCCCGGCAACGACGACGCCATCCGCGCCGTCCGGCTGATCACCTCCCGCGTCGCCGACGCCGTCAACGAGGGCCGCGGCACGCTCGGCAAAGACGAGGGCTCGGGCGGCGAGCCGGCCGAAGGCGAAGACGAGGACAAGGCGATGGCGAGCGCCGAGGCGGAGGTGTTGTGATGGCCGCCGACGCCAAAACGGTGATGGAGCTGCGCGAGCGCACAGGCGCCGGCGTGATGGACTGCAAGGCGGCGCTGACCGCGTCCGACGGCAATCTCGACGCGGCCGCCGAGTACCTGCGAAAGAAGGGGCTCGCCGACGCCAAGAAGCGCGAAGGCCGCGAAGCGAAGGAAGGTCTCGTGCACGCCTACCTGCACCCCGACGGCAAGCTGGGTGCGCTGGTCGAGATCAATTGCGAGACCGACTTCGTGGCCAAGACCGACGCGTTCCGCGAGCTCGTGCGCGACCTCGCCATGCAGGTCGCCGCCACCAATCCCGGCTACGTCGCGCGCGAGGACGTGCCGGCGGCGGTGCTGGAGAAAGAGCGCGAGATCTACCGCGGCCAGATGGCCGACCAGAAGAAGCCCGCCCAGGTGCTCGACAAGATCGTCGAGGGCAAGCTCGAGAAGTTCTTCGCCGATCAGTGCCTGCTCGAGCAGGTCTTCATCAAGGACGCGGGCGGCAAGACGAAGATCAAGGATCTCGTCGACCTCACGAACTCCAAGACCGGCGAGCGGATCGTCGTCAAGCGCTTCGCACGCTTCAGGATCGGAGGCTGAGCCCGTGACGGCGGCAGCGGCCGCCGGACGCCCCGTGTATCGGCGCATCGTGCTGAAGCTCTCCGGCGAAGCGCTGGCCGGGAGCCAGGGCTACGGCATCGATCCGCCGGTGCTCGACCGCGTCGGCGCCGACCTCCGTGAGGTCATCGATCTCGGCGTGCAGGTCGCGATCGTCATCGGTGGCGGCAACATCTTCCGCGGCATCGCGGCCAGCGCGGCCGGGATGGACCGGGCCACCGCCGACTACATGGGCATGCTCGCCACCATCATCAATGCGCTGGCGCTGCAGGACGCGCTCGAAAAGGCGGGGCTGCAGACGCGGGTGCTGTCGGCCATCGAGATGCGCGCGGTGGCCGAGCCCTACATCCGCCGGCGAGCGATTCGGCATCTCGAAAAAGGGCGCGTCGTCATCTTCGCGGCGGGCACCGGCAACCCGTTCTTCACCACCGACACCGCCGGCGCGCTGCGCGCGGTGGAGATCGGCGCCGACGCCATCATCAAGGCCACCAAGGTGGATGGCATCTACTCCGCCGATCCGAAAAAGGACCCTACCGCGCGCCGTATCGACAAGGTCAGCTACATCGAGGTCTTGAACCGGGGCCTCGGCGTCATGGATACCACCGCCATCTCGCTCTGCATGGACAACAAGCTGCCTATCGTCGTGTTCGACCTCACGGAGCCGGGCACCATGAAGCGCCTCGTGCTCGGCGAGCCCGTCGGCTCGATCGTGTCGTCGTCGGCGGGGTAAGGAGGAGACGGCATGCAAGCGGTGCTGAAGGATCTCGACACGCGCATGAACGGGGCCCTCGAGATGCTCGCCCGCGAATTTGCGGGCGTACGAACGGGACGAGCCTCTACAGCCCTCCTCGACACGATCCGCGTCGAGTATTACGGCAACCCGACGCCCATCAGCCAGATGGCCTCGGTGTCGGTGCCCGACGCCCGCACGCTCACGATCCAGCCGTGGGAGGCGGCGCAGCTCAAGGAAATCGAGAAGGCCATCATGAAGTCCGATCTCGGCATCCAGCCGGTGAACGACGGCAAGCTGATCCGTCTCACGATGCCGACGCCGACCGAGGAGCGCCGCAAGCAGCTGGTCAAGAGCGTGCACAAGATGGCCGAGGACGCGCGCGTGGCTGTGCGCAACGTGCGCCGCGAAGCCAACGACAAGCTCAAGGCGCTCGCCAAGGACAAGAAGGCGCCGATCACCGAGGACGAGGAGCGTCGGGGGCACGACCAGATCCAGAAGACCACCGATAAGTTCATCGCCAAGATCGACGAGCTCCTGAAAAAGAAGGAGCAGGAGATCATGTCGTTCTGATGGCCGTCACCGCCGAGTCGGCGCTTCTCGAATCCGTCCGCGCGCAGCCGGTGCCCGCGCACGTCGCCGTCATCATGGACGGCAACGGGCGCTGGGCGACGCAGCGCGGACTGCCGCGCGTGGCCGGCCACCGCGAGGGGGTGAAAGCGGCGCGCGCGATCGTGCGGGCCGCCGACGCGGCGGGGCTGCGGTTCCTGACCCTGTACGCATTCTCGACGGAGAACTGGAACCGTCCCGAGGACGAAGTCTCGATGCTGATGCGGTTGCTCGAGGAGTCGATCTACGACGAGCTGCCGCAGCTCATGGACAACAACGTGCGCCTGCGGGTCATCGGGCGCACGGCCGGCGTACCGGTGCCGGTCCGCCGGGGGCTCGACCACGTGGAGCGTGAGACGCGCGACAACACCGGCCTCACGCTGCTGGTGGCCTTCAACTACGGCGGCCGCGACGAGCTGCTCGACGCGTTTCGGGTGCTGGCGCGGCGCGTGCAGGCTGGCGAGCTCGCGCCCGACGCCGTGTCGGAAGCGGATATCAGCCGGGCGCTCTACACCGAGGGGGTGCCCGATCCGGATCTGCTGATCCGTACGAGCGGTGAGATGCGCGTGTCGAATTTCCTGTTGTGGCAGATCGCGTATACGGAGCTATGGGTGACGCCGACGCTCTGGCCCGACTTCGGCCCCGCCGATCTCTATCGCGCCATCGCCGACTACCAGCGCCGCGACCGGCGCTTCGGGGGGGTGTGACGTGGCCCTGCCCACGAGCGTCGCGCTCGACACGCCGCGGAGATCGGGCGTGCTGAAGCGTCTGCTGAGCGCGCTGGTGCTGCTGCCCGTGTTCTTGCTCATCGTCGTCAAGGCGCCGGGATGGATGTTCAACACGCTCGTCGTCATCGCGAGCGCGGCGGCGCTGTGGGAGGTGGCGCGGCTCTTCGAGCAGGCGGGCCGGCCGGTGGACCGCGGCCTGGCCCTCATCGCGGGCGCCGGGGTGACCGCGTCGTTCGCGGCCTCGCGGATGCTCGAGCCGCTGGCGCTGCCGGCCTTCAGCCTGCTGATGGCGGTCCTCGCGGTCGTGTCGGCCCCGGTGTGGCGCGGCACGCCGGACGTGACGCGCTCGGCGAACACGCTGCTGGCCATCACGTATATCGGCTGGCTGCTCGGCTTCGGGATCCTGCTGCACCACACCTCACCGCTGGGCGACGAGCTCGTGCTCTACGTCGTCGGCGTGACGTGGCTCGGCGAGACGGCGGCATACGCGGTCGGCTCCGCCGTTGGACGCCACAAGCTCGCGCCGGTGGTGAGCCCGAAGAAATCCGTGGAAGGCGCCCTCGCCCAGCTCGTCGCGTCCATCGCCGCGGGCGCCGGGATCGGCGCGTGGCTCTTGCCGGGCTGCGGCGCGGCCGTATGGCTCGGCGCCGGCGCGCTGCTCGGTGTCGTCGGGCAGTTCGGCGACCTCGCGGAGTCTGCGATCAAGCGGAGCGCGGGCACGAAAGACACGGGCGGGCTCATCCCGGGCCACGGCGGCGTGCTCGATCGCATCGATAGCCTGCTCTTCAACCTGCCGGCCTTCTATTACTTCTCGCGCGTGGCGGGCTGCGCATGAAGCGCATCACGCTGCTCGGCGCCACGGGCTCCATCGGGCTGCGCACGCTCGATCTGGTCTCGGCGTTCCCCGAGGAGTTCACGGTGGCCGGTATGGCCGCGCGCGGCTCGAATCCCGACAAGATCGCCGACCTCTGCCGGAAGTACACGCCCCAGGCGGTGGCGCTGCTCGAGCCCGAGGCCGTCGACGCGCTCGCGCGCGCTCTGCCTGCGCCGCGGCCCGAGCTGTTGAGCGGGATCGACGGCCTGGTCGCGCTCGCGCGCGACGTCGACGCGGACGTGGTGCTCTCGGCGCTCGTCGGCGGCGTGGGCCTGCTGCCGACGATGGCGGCGATCCAGGCCGGGCGCACGATGGCGCTGGCCAACAAGGAAACGCTCGTGATGGCAGGCCGCCTCATGACCTCCGCGGCGCGCGCGCGCGGTGTGGCGCTGCTGCCGGTCGATTCGGAGCACAGCGCGGTCTTCCAGTGTCTGGTCGGCCACAACCGGGGCGATGTGCACCGCGTGCTGCTCACCGCGTCGGGCGGCCCGTTCCGCGAGCTGCCGACGGACAAGTTCGCGGCGGTCACCGTGGAGGACGCGCTGCGCCACCCGACGTGGAAGATGGGCGCGAAGATCACGATCGACTCCGCCACGCTGATGAACAAGGGGCTCGAGGTCATCGAGGCGCGCTGGCTCTTCGACCTGGCACCCGATCAGGTGCAGGTCATCATCCATCCGCAATCGATCGTGCACTCGATGGTCGAATACATCGACGGCTCGGTGATCGCGCAGCTCGGCGTCGCCGACATGGGGATCCCGATCCTGTACGCGCTGACGTTTCCCGAGCGGCGGCCCACGCCGGCGCCGCGACTCGATCTCACGCGCACGGGGCCCCTCACGTTCGAGCCGCCGGATCCCGAGCGCTTTCCGGCGCTGCGTCTGGCACGCGCCGCGCTCGAGCAAGGCGGGGTGGCGCCGGTCGTGCTGAATGCCGCCAACGAGCTCGCGGTCGCGGCGTTTCTGGAGCGCCGCATCGGATTTCCCGAGATCACGCAATCGATCGAGCGGGCGCTGGCGGCGGAGCCGCCGCGCGAGCTCGGTTCTATTGAGGAGTGCCTGGAGGTCGACACACGCGCGCGCCGCCGCGTGCGCGAGTGGATCACCACGCGCTCCGGAGGCAGGGTGTGACAGTCACAGTCGACGTTCTGGTGATGGTCCTGCGATTCATCGTCGTCATCGGCGTGCTCATCCTCGTGCACGAGCTGGGTCACTTTGCGGTGGCGCGCCTGACGGGTGTGGGCGTCGAGCGCTTCTCGATCGGCTTTGGCCCGGTGCTGCTGCGCTGGCGCGGCAAAGAGACCGAGTACTGCCTGTCGCTGATCCCCATGGGCGGCTACGTGAAGATGATGGGCGAGGAGAGTCCCATCGAGGGCGGCGACGCGATGGCGTACGACCCGAACAAGGCGTTCGCCCTCAAGCCGCTGTGGGCGCGCTTTCTGATCGTGTTCGCCGGGCCGGGGATGAACTTCATCCTCGCAGTCATCATCTTCGCGATCGTGTTCGCGACGTTCGGGCGGCCGGTGTGGCCCGCCGTCGTCGGCCGCGTGAACGAGGGCAGCCCCGCGGCCGCGGCCGGGCTCAAGACCGGCGACGTCATCGTCGCGGTGAACGACCGCCCAGTCAGGTACTGGGAAGATCTCGAGCGGCCGCTGTCGGACTCCGACGGGCGGCCGATCACTGTACGCGCCAAGCGCGATGCCGAGCAGACCGTCACCGTGACGCCGCGGCGCAAGACGATCACGGATCCGATCTTCGGCGAGCGGCGCGAGGTCTGGGACATCGGCGCCGGCCCGCAGTTGATCCCGCAAATCAGCTCCGTCCTGCCGGACTCCCCGGCGCAGCGGGCGGGACTGCAGCCCGGCGACGTCGTCCTCGCGATCGGCGGCCAGCCCGTCTTCACGCCGGAGGACCTCGTCGAGGCCATCCGGGCCCGGCCCGGCCAGCCGCTGCCGATGACCGTCGAGCGCGACGGCCGGACGCTCGCGCTCACGATCACGCCGCGCGGGGTGAGCGAGAAATCGCCGACCACCGGTCAGGAGTCGACGGTCGGCAAGATCGACGCGGGCATCGCGACGAAGTCCGTGCGCTTCGAGGCGTACGGGCCGCTGGCGTCGATCGAGCACGGCTTCGTGCGGACGTGGGACGTCACGGTTCTCACACTCAAGGGATTCTGGAAGCTGATCTCGCGGCAGATCGACTCGTCGAACATCGGCGGGCCGATCCAGATCGCCACCGAGGCCGGACGTCAGGCGAAAGAGGGGCTGGGACCGCTGGCCATCTTCACGGCTTTTATCAGCGTGAACCTCGCCGTCCTCAACCTGTTGCCGGTGCCGATGCTCGACGGCGGCCACCTGTTCTTCTTCCTCATCGAGGCCGTCCTCGGGCGCCCGCTGTCGCTGAAGAAGCGCGAGGCCGCGCAGCAGCTTGGCTTCGTCCTGTTGATGCTGCTCATGGTGTACGCGCTGTGGAACGACCTGAACCGACTCGGCTGGTTCAAGTTCTTCGGAGGGTAGGGCGCGAATGATCAACCGGCGCACAACGCGGCAGATCCAGCTCGGCAACGTCAAGGTGGGCGGTGGCGCGCCGCTCACTGTGCAGTCGATGACCAAGACCGACACGCGCGACGTGCAGGCGACGCTGCTCGAGATCTGGTCGCTCGAGGCGGCGGGGTGCGACATCGTGCGCTGCGCGGTGCCGGTGCGCGAGGCCGCCGAGAAGCTGGGCGAGATCAAGCGCCAGATCCGTATCCCCCTCGTGGCCGACATCCACTTCAACTACAAGCTGGCGCTCATCGCGCTGGAGCAGGGCGTCGACGGCCTGCGGCTCAACCCCGGCAACATCGGCGGCAAGAAATTCGTGCTGGAGGTCGTGAGTCTGGCCAAAGAGCGCAAGATCCCGATCCGCATCGGCGTCAACGCCGGCTCGCTCGAGAAGGATCTGCTCGAGAAGTACGGCGGCCCCACGGTACCGGGCATGGTCGAGTCCGCCCTACGGCACATTCGCATCCTCGAGGAGTGCAACTATCCCGAGATGAAGGTCTCGCTCAAGGCCTCCGATCCGCTGATGATGATCGAGGCGTACCGCATGCTCGCCGACCAGGTAGACTACCCGTTCCATCTCGGCGTGACCGAAGCGGGCACGCCGGGTGTGGGCACGATCAAGTCGGCGGTCGGCTTGGGTGCGCTGCTCTCGGAGGGCATCGGGGACACGATCCGCGTGTCGCTCTCGGCGGATCCCACCGAAGAAGTGCGCGTCGGCATCGACATTCTGAAGTCGCTCGGGCTGCGCAAGGGCGGGCTCACGTTCGTGTCGTGCCCGTCGTGCGGCCGCGCCGACGTCGATCTCGTGAAGCTCGCCAAGCAGGTGGAAGACGAGTTCCGCGGGCTCAACGAGGAGATCCACATTGCCGTGATGGGATGTGAGGTGAACGGTCCCGGCGAGGCGCGCGCGGCGGACATCGGCGTCGCAGGCGGCCGCGGCATTGGGCTCATCTTCAAAGGCGGCGAGGTCATCCGCAAAGTACCCGAGGCGGAGATCGTCAGCGCCATGCGCGAAGAAGTCGACAAGTTCGTCGCCGAGCGGAAAGCCGCCAAGGCGGAAGTGGGAGCGACGGACTGATGGGCCAGTACGAGACCCACGTGTTCGTGTGCACCAGCGGCGACGATTGCCCACACCGCGGCGACGTCGAAGCGTTCGTGAAGTACCTGCGCGGCGAGGTCGTGAAGGCCGGACGTCAGCAGGACATCCGCATCAACAAGGCCGGCTGCTTCTCGCAGTGCGGTCACGGGCCGATGATGGTCGTGTACCCCGAGAACGTCTGGTACGCGGGCGTGAAGCAGGAAGATCTGCCGGAGATCGCGCAGTCGCACATCCTCGGCGGCAAGCCCGTGGCGCGGCTCGTGTACGATCCCGGCGTGAAGGGCGCGAACAAGACGAAAGACGCGCTGTAGATGCGGCTGTCGAAGTCGCTGGTTCCCACCCTTCGAGAGGATCCGGCCGACGCCGAGGCCCTGAGCCACAAGCTGATGCTGCGCGCGGGGCTCGTGCGCCAGCTCGCCGCCGGCATCTACGTGTGGCTGCCGCTCGGCCAGCGCGTGCTCGACCGCATCAACGCGGTCATCCGCGAGGAGATGAACGCCATCGGCGGGCAGGAGATCACGATGCCGGTCCTGCACCCCGCCGAGATCTGGCGTGACAGCGGACGCTGGGACGCCATCGGCCCCGAGATGTTCCGCCTCAAGGACCGCAACGAGCGCGAGATGTGCCTGGCCATGACGCACGAAGAGGTCATCGCGTGGCTGGCGGCGCGGGAGATCCGCTCCTATCGCGACCTACCGCAGATCTGGTACCAGATCCAGACGAAGGAGCGCGACGAGGCGCGCCCGCGCTCGGGCGTGCTGCGCACGCGTGAGTTCGTCATGAAGGACTCCTACACGCTCGACCCCGACGTGGCCGCGCTCGACCGCTCGTACGCCGCGCATGAGGGCGCGTATCGCAAGATCTTCGACCGCTGTGGTCTGCGCTTCCGCGTCGTGCAGTCGGACACAGGCATGATGGGCGGGCTCGACGCGCACGAGTTCATGGCGCCGAGCGCGGCCGGTGAAGACGAGATCGCCATCTGCAACGGCTGCGGCTATGCCGCCAACGTGGAGCTCGCGCGGGGGGTGCCGGAGGCGCCAGCGTTTCTACCGTCAACGCGCGAGGAAGTCGCCACGCCGAACGCCAAGACGATCGCCGAGGTCGCCTCGTTCTTGAAGATCGATCCGCGGCTGACGATCAAGTCGCTGCTCTTCATCGCGCCCAAAACGGGACCGGTGCTGGTGCTCGTGCGCGGCGACCACAGCCTGCACGAGCGCAAGCTGGCGCGCGCGCTCGGCGAGGAGGCGCGGCCGGCGCACGCGGAAGAAGTCCGCCAGCATCTCGGTGTCCCCGCCGGCTCCGTCGGACCGGTGGGCGCGCGTGTGACCGTGCTCGCCGACGAGACGCTACGCGAGGGCGCCTATGTCGTCGGGGCCAACCGCGAGGGATTTCACCTCCGCGGTGTCGTGCCCGGCCGCGACTTCCAGCCGCGCTTCGTCGATCTGCACACCGTCGCCGCCGGCGAGGCGTGCGTGAACTGCGGCAAGGCGCTCGAGGTCGAGCGCGTCATCGAGATCGGCAACATTTTCAAGCTCGGGACCAAGTACTCCGAGGGGCTCAACGCGAAATATCTCGACGAATCCGGGCAGGAGCGGCCCATCGTGATGGGTTCGTACGGCATCGGCCCCGCGCGTATCGCGGCGACCGCCATCGAGCAGGGCGCGGATGCCGACGGGATCGTGTGGCCCGCGCCGATCGCCCCGTTCGACGTCCACGTGGTGCTCGTCAGCCTGCGCGACGCGGCGCAGGTGGCGGCCGCGGAAGGCATCTATGCCGCCTGCCGCGCGGCGGGCCTCGAGGCGGTTCTCGACGATCGCGACGAGCGGCCGGGCGTGAAGTTCAAGGACGCCGATCTGCTCGGCGTTCCGATGCGGGTCACTGTCGGCAACGCACTCGCCAAAGAGGGCGTCGTCGAGATCAAGGAGCGGCGCGCGCCTCGCCGCGAGCAGCGCGTCGCTCCGGCTGCCGTGGTCGAGACGATCCGCGCGATGACCGCCGTCCGCCCCAGCGCCGGCTGACCGCCGCGCACCGCCCCCTCGGCCGGCCCGACCTCTGGAAACCCCTGGTATTATTGTTGAGGTGTCAGTGATGTGCTAGATTCTCGAAAAAGTGGGCGTTGCCCACTTTTTTACTTTCGAGTCACGGTTGATGCAGGACGACGAGAAGCGCCTCGAGATCGAGGGAGTCGTGCAGCCCGTGCTCCGCGATCACGGGCTCGAGCTCGTCGACCTGGAGTGGCGGCCACGCCGACCCCGGGGCGTGCTGCGCTTGTTCGTGGACAAGCCGGGGGGCGTCGGCGTCGACGACTGCCAGCGGCTCAGCCGCGAGGTCGGCGATGTGCTGGACGCAGCGGCGTTGATCGAGGAGGCGTACGATCTCGAAGTTTCGTCGCCGGGGCTGGATCGCCAGCTCCGAACGGATCGGGAGTTTCGCTGGGCGACCGGCAAGCGCGTGCGCTGCTGGCTGGCCGGCGGACAGGAGGTGCGCGGCCGACTGCTCGGCATCGACGGCGGATTCCTGGTGCTCGAGCAAGAGGGCGGCGAGCAGGTCAAGCTCGACAAGGCGAGTATCACGAAGGCACGGCTGGACACCGACGTGCCGTGGAGCAAACGGCCGCAGGACAGATGAACCGCGAATTGATCATGGTGATCGAGCAGCTCGGACGCGAGAAGGGGATCGACAAAGAGGTCCTCTTCGAAGCGCTGGAGACTGCCCTGCTGTCGGCGTCACGCAAGAGCCTGGGCCCGGGCGACAACGTCCGCATTCACATCGACCGCAAGACGGGCGACTTCCGGATCTATCAGCGCAAGCAAGTGGTCGACGAGGTGGCCGACCCGGAGACGCAGATCGCGCTCGCTGAAGCCCAGGCGCTCAATCCTGAAGCGGAGCTCGGCGTCGAGCTCGAGCTGCTGCAAGACAAGCCCCTTCAAGATCTCGGCCGCATCGCCGCACAGACCGCCAAGCAGGTGATTCTGCAGAAGGTCCGTGACGCCGAGCGCGAGGGCATCTATTCCGAGTTCGTCGGCAAGGAAGGGCAGATCCTGCGCGGCGTCGTCCACCGGATCGAGAAGCGCAACGTGATTCTCGAGGTCGGCAAGGCCGAAGCGATCCTGCCGGAGCGCGAGCAGATTCCCGGCGAGCGCTACAACCCCGGCGATCGCGTGCGCGCGTACGTGCTGGAAGTGCGGCGCACGGCGAAAGGCCCGCAGATCTCGCTCTCACGCACGCATCCCGGCTACCTGGCGCGACTGTTCGAGACGGAGATCCCCGAGATCCAGGAGGGGATCGTCATCGTCAAGGCGACGGCACGCGAGGCCGGCGAGCGCGCGAAGGTGGCCGTCGCCTCGACGAAGCGCGACGTCGATCCCATCGGCGCCTGCGTGGGGCTGCGCGGCACGCGTATCCAGGTGATCAGCCGCGAGCTGCGCGGCGAGAAGATCGACATCATCGAGTGGTCGAACGATCCGGCGTCCTTCGTGGCGCGTGCGCTGTCGCCCGCGAAGGTCTCGTCGGTGACGATCAACGAAGAGCCGGATCCTGACGGCGGCGAGCCGCTGACCGCGGCGCTGGTCGTGGTGCCGGACAACCAGCTTTCGCTCGCCATCGGTAAGAAGGGACAGAACGCGCGGCTGGCCGCCAAGCTGACCGGCATGCGCATCGACATCAAGAGCGAGTCCGAGGTCGAGGCCGAGCGCGCCGAGGCCGAGCACGCCGAAGCGGCGCGCGCGGCGCTGTCCACGCTGCCCGGCGTCACGCCCGCCGTATACGAGGCGCTGCTCGACACGGGGCTGACGTCGCCGCGCGCCGTGGCGGCGGCGGGCCGCGAGCGGCTGGCCGCAGTGCCCGGCGTCGCCGACGCCGCCGACACCATTGTCGCCGCCGCCGAAGCGTGGCTGGCGGAGCGCGAGCCGAAGGCCGCGCGCGACGACGACAGCGCCGTGGCGGAGCCGGAGCACCCGCCTGCGACGGCGTGACGCGCGCGGCATCGCAGCCGATGCGGACGTGCCTGGGTTGCCGGCGACGGCGACCCAAGGCGGAGATGCTGCGTCTGGTGCGCGCGGCCGATGGGCGGGTCCGGCTCGATGGCGCGGCGCCGGGACGCGGCGCATATATGTGTCGCGACGCGGACTGCCAGGAGCGCGCACTCAAGCCCGCGCGGTTGGCGCACGCGTTCCGCGGCCGGGCGAGCGAGGCGGCAGTCGTGATTGAAACCGTAGTTGCGGGGAGGTGAGGGGACAGTGGCAGCGACCAAAGTAAAAGTGATCGATCTGGCGAAGGAGCTCGGCGTCACGAGCAAGGACCTGATGCTCGCGGCCGAGGAGATGGGCCACAAAGGCGTGCGCGCCATGACGCCCCTCGACGCGAAGCTCGCCAATGAGCTCCGCACGAAGCTCGGCAAGGGGCGCGATCTTCCCGAGGAGCCGGTCAAGCCCAAGCGTGTGGCCAAGCCGAAGGCTCCGGTCGAGCTCGGCCCCGACGGCACACCGATCGTCAAGAAACCCTCGCGCGCGAAGAAGGCGACGCCAGCCGGCGCGGAAGAGGAGCCGGCCGTCGATGTCAAACCCGCGGCGACGATCGTCAAGCCGAAGCCCGCGGAGGTCGCGGCACAGCCGCCGACGATCGTACCGAAGCCGACCGAGATTGCGCCGGAGCCGACACGCGTCGCGCCCGTCACGCCGCCCGCGCCCGTCGAGCCGGTGAAGCCGGCCGCGGCCGCGGCGCCCGCCGCGCCGCCGAAGCCCGAGCCTAAGATCGTACCGTTCCGGCCGCTCGAGCGGCCGGCAGCGCCGCCGCCCATGCGCCCGTCGCGTCACCCGGCCGGGCCGTTCGCGCCGCCGCGCGTGACGCAAGGGCCGCCGCGTCCCGCGGCGCCGCCGTCGCCACCGCGTCCAGCCGCGCCGCGCCCCGCGGCGCCCGCAGCCACGGCACCGCCGGTACTGAAGCCCGTCGCCGAACCGCCCGCCGCTCGCGTCATTCCGCCGGCGGCCGTTGTCGAGACACCTCCGCCGCCGGCCGAAGTCCGGCGTGAGCTCATCCGGGTGCCGGAGTCGGTCACCGTGGCGGAGCTCGCGGAGAAGATGCGCCGCAAATCGGGCGAGGTGATCAAGGGACTGCTCGAGCTCGGCGTCATGCGCATGGTGAACGACCTGCTCGATCCGACCGAGGCCAAGCTCGTCGCCGACAAGTTCGGCTTCGACGTCGAGATCCGCTCGGTCGAGGGCGACATCCTCGAGGAAGAAGACGCGGATACCGGCGCGCAGCAGCTGCGCCCGCCCGTCGTCACGGTCATGGGCCATGTCGACCATGGCAAGACGTCGCTGCTCGACGCGATCCGCAAGTCAAAGGTCGCCGAGAAGGAGTTCGGCGGCATCACGCAGCACATCGGCGCGTATCAGGTCATGACCAGCCACGGCAAGGTAACGTTCCTCGACACGCCGGGCCACGAGGCGTTCACAGCCATGCGCGCACGCGGTGCGCAGGCGACGGACATCGTCATCCTGGTCGTCGCCGCGGACGATGGCGTCATGCCGCAGACGCAGGAAGCCATTAACCACGCGCGTGCGGCCAACGTGCCGATCATCGTGGCCGTGAACAAGATCGACAAGCCCGAGTCGGATCCCGACCGCGTCAAGCGCGAGCTGGCCAATCTCGAGCTCGTGCCGGAGGACTGGGGCGGGCAGACGATCTTCGTGCCGACGTCCGCGAAGAAGGGCACCGGCATCGAGCAGCTCTTGGAAATGACCGCGCTGCAGTCGGAGATTCTCGAGCTGAAGGCCAATCCCAACCGCGCGGCCAAGGGCGTCATCATCGAGAGCCGGCTGGATCGCGGCCGCGGTCCCGTCGCGACCGCGCTCATTCAGAACGGCACGCTGAAGGAAGGCGACGCCATCGTCGTCGGCTCCTACTCGGGCCGTATCCGCGCCCTCATCGATCCGAGCGGCAAGAAGGTCAGCTCCGCAGGACCGTCGGATCCCGTCGAGATCCTCGGCCTTTCCGGCGTGCCGTCCGCGGGTGACGTGCTCGTCGCGGTGTCCGATGAGCGCAAGGCGCGGCAGATCGCCACCATGCGCGCCGACCGCGCGAAGGGCGCCGGCAAGGCTTCGACGCGGATCACGCTCGAGGGCTTGCAGAAGCAAATCCAGACGGGCGAGGTCAAGGAGCTGCGTCTCATCCTCAAGGCTGACGTGCAGGGCTCGGTCGAGGCGCTCGCGCAGTCGCTCGAGCAGCTGTCGACGGATGAAGTCAAGCTGAAGGTGATCCACTCCTCGGTCGGCGCGATCAACGAGAGCGACGTCATGCTCGCCTCCGCGTCGGGCGCGATCGTGCTCGGGTTCAACGTGAAGGCCGAGCCCAAGGCGAGCCAGCAGGCGCAAGCCAACGGCGTCGATCTGCGCGCCTACAACGTCATCTACGAGGCGATCAACGACCTCCGGGCCGCCCTGGCCGGCATGCTCTCGCCCGAGATCCGCGAGACGATTCTCGGACGCGCGCAGGTGCGGCAGATCTTCGTCATCTCCAAGCTCGGCCCCATCGCGGGCTCGTACGTCGCGGAGGGCAAGATCGTCCGCGGGGCCAAGGTCCGTGTGCGGCGCGGTGACGACATCATCGGTCAGGGCACGGTCACCTCGCTCAAGCGGTTCAAGGACGACGTCCGCGAGGTCCCCAACGGCCAGGAGTGCGGCATCGGCGTCGACGCCGTGCCGGGTATTCAGGGCGGCGACGTGCTCGAGGTGTTCTCGACCGAAGAGGTCGCGCGCACGCTGTAGCGCGGCGCGGGAGGGACCGTGGCCGCGCGCGTGGCGCTCGGGATGGTGGAGTTGCACCTGCCGGACGTGGATTCGCTGAAGGGCAAGCGCCACGTCCTCAAGGGGCTGAAGGAGCGGGTGCGCGCCCGCTTCGAAGTCTCGGTGGCCGAGGTCGACCACCAGGACACGTGGCAGCGCGCCACGCTCGCGGTCGCGTACGTGTCGTCCGACGCGCGTCACGCCAATGAGGTCGTGTCCAAGGCCATGGACTTCATCGAAGATCACGTGGAAGGCATGGTGCTCGACACGACGGTGGAGATTCTCTGATGCAGGGTAAGCGACTGGACCGCATCAACCAACTGATCAAGGAAGAGATCTCGACGCTGCTGCAGCGGGAGCTGAAAGACCCGCGCCTCGGCTTCGTGACCGTGACCGAGGTGGAGACGTCGAAGGATTTGCGGTCGGCCAAGATCTTCGTCTCGGTGCTTGGCGACGAGGCGCAGTGGAAGGCCTCGCTGGCGGCGCTGGAGAGCGCGCGCGGATTCGTGCGCAACTGGCTGCGCCAGCACCTGGACCTGCGCGTCACCCCTGAGCTCGACTTCCGTCCCGATCACTCGCTCGAGCACGCGGCGAAGATCCAGTCCATCCTCAAGCAGGTGCGCGCCTCTGGCTCCTGACGCCGCGCGCGTTCCCGCCGAGGTCGTGAAGGCATTCGAGCGCGCGCCGGGCCGCGCGCTCATGCTCGGCCACGTCCATCCCGACGCGGACGTGCTGGGGACGCTGCTGGCGATCGCCGAGGCGCTGCAGGCGCGCGGCTGGTCGGTCGTCTCCGGAGGTCCGCATCCGGCGCCCGGCGCGCTGTCCTTTCTGCCCGGCGTCGAGCGCTACCAGGTCCTCGAAACGCTCGGGGGCGCCTTCGATCTCGCCGTCCTGACCGACTGTCCGAACCCCGACCGTACCGAGGGGCTGATCGACGCGGCCAAGCGCGCGTCGCCGATGATCGTCAACATCGACCACCATCCCGACAACCGCCGCTACGGCACCGTCGACTGGATCGACGTCGACGCGGCCGCGACGGGCGAGATGGTCTATCGGCTGCTGACGGCGCTCCGCGCGCCGCTGACGTCGTCCATCGCGACGAATCTGTTCACCGCGCTGCACACGGACACGGGCTCGTTTCGTTACTCCAACGTCACGCCGGAGACATTTCGGATCGCCGCCGCGCTCACCGAGGCCGGCGCCCGGCCCGACGTGGTCTCCTCCGCGCTCTACGAGCGGCGCGCCCCCGATGCGCTGCGCCTGCTCGGCGAATCGCTCGCACGCGTACGCGTCAGCGAGGACGGCCGCGTGGCGTGGCTCGCGCTGCCGGCTGGCGCCGTGCCGGAGCGCTTCATCGAGTCGGAGGAGCTCGTGAACTATCCGCGCTCGATCGGCAGCGTGAGGGTCGCCTGTCTGCTGCGCGAGCTCGGCGGCGGCCGCGTGAAGGTCAGCCTGCGCGGCAAGGGCGACGTCGACGTCAACCGGATCGCGGCGGCGTTCGGCGGCGGCGGCCACCGCAGCGCCGCCGGCTGCACCATCAGCGGGCCGCTCGATGCGGTAACGCGCCGGATGCTCGAAGCGGTCAGCGCGGCGCTCGCCGCGCCGCGATGACGGCGTCGTCGTCGGGCATCCTCGTTCTCGACAAGACCGCCGGGGCGACGTCCTTCGACGCCGTCGCGCTGGCGCGCAAGCGCCTAGGCGTGCGGCGTATCGGTCACGCTGGGACGCTCGATCCCGCTGCGACGGGCGTGCTGCCACTGCTTGTCGGCGAGGGCACCAAGCTCACGCCCTACCTGATGGACCAGGACAAGGAGTACGTCGCCACCATCCGCTTCGGAGTAACGACCGACACGCACGATCTCGAGGGCCGCGTGCTGTCCGAGAGCCCGGTCATCGGTCTCACACGCGATCGGGTCGAGGCGGTGTGTCGCGGCTTCGTCGGCCGTGTGCGTCAGGTGCCGCCGATGTACTCGGCGGTCCACCACGAAGGCCGCCGCCTCTACCAACTCGCCCGCGAGGGCGTCGAGGTCGAGCGCGAGCCGCGCGAGGTCAGCGTCGCCGCGATCGACGTGCAGGCATTGGCCGACACGCGAGCGACGCTGCGCATCGTCTGCGGCAAGGGGATGTACGTGCGCGTGCTCGCCGCCGACGTTGGCGCCGCGCTCGGGTTCGGCGCGGCCGTCGAGCGACTGCGGCGCACGCGCGTGGGACCGTTCACGCTGGCGGACGCGCTGGCCTGGCGCGAGCTGGAGGACGCGCCGCCGGCGACGCTCTGGGCGCGACTGCGGCCGCTCGACGCGGCGCTCGCGCACCTTCCGGCCGCCCGCCTCGACGCCGCCGGCGCGCGGCGCTTCGTGCACGGCCAGCCAGCCGACGTCAGCCCACCGATAGCGACGGCCGCGCTCGCGCGCGTGTATGACGGCAGCGGTGTCCTGCTCGGGGTGGGCGAGACGGCGGTGACGGGTGGCAGCGTGCAGCCCGTGAGACTCGTGCATGCGGATCATCCGGGGTCTTCCGTCCGTCCCGCCTGAGCGCCGGCCGAGCGCGGTCGCGTTGGGTGTCTTCGACGGCGTCCACGTCGGCCATCGCGCGATTCTCGGCGCCGCGGTGGCGCACGCCCGCGCCACCGGCGCCTCGGCGCTCGTGTGCACGTTCGAGCCGAACCCATTGGAGGTGCTGCAGCCCGATCGGGCGCCGCAGGCGATTACGACGCTCGAGGAGCGGCTTGACCTCATTGCGGGCTGCGGCGTCGATGGCACGGTGGTGCTCACATTTACGCGGGAGGTCGCCGCCATCGAGCCGGAGGCGTTCGTGAAGGACGTCCTCGTCGAGCGGCTCGCGGCGCGACAGGTCGTCGTCGGCTTCAATCACCGGTTCGGCCGCGGCGCGCGGGGCGATGCGGCACTGCTGCGTGACCTCGGTGGACGGCTCGGCTTCAGCGTGGACGTGATCGAGCCCTTGAGCGTCGACGGTGTGCCGGTGTCCTCGACGGCGATCCGGGCGGCGCTCGGGCGCGGCGATCTCGCGAGCGCAGAACGGATGCTCGGCCGGCCGTACACGTTGCCGGGCAAGGTCGTGCCCGGGGCAGGGCGCGGCCGGACGCTCGGCTTTCCCACCGCCAACGTCGCGCCCGACCGTCCTGTGCTCCTCGCCCCGGGGGTCTATGCTTGCGGGGCCGAGGTTGCCGGGCAAGCCCATCGCGCCGTGGTCAACATTGGGGTGCGCCCCACCTTCGGTGGGGACACGCTGGCGGTCGAGGCTTATCTCCTCGATTTCGCGGGCGACCTGTACGGTCAGACCATTCGGCTGACGTTCACGTCTCGGATCAGGGAGGAGCGGCGATTCCCGAGCGTCGATGCGCTCCGAGCTCAGATCGCCGACGACGTCGACACGGCCCGAAAGCGTCTCTGACCCGATTCCTTTACTTCGAATGCTCGCCGTGATAGAGTGTCGCCTATCTGTAGACGATACAAAGGTTTTTTGGAACCCGCCCTGGGGAGTTATCTCTGGGACGAGGCGATTGGAGGCCCCCCGATGCCGCTGACTGTCGACCGCAAGAAGAGCTTGATCGAGCAGTTCAAGACGCATGAAGGCGACACCGGTTCGCCCGAGGTTCAGATCGCGCTCCTAACAGAGCGCATCAACGGACTGACCGAGCATTTCAAGAGCCACGCGAAGGACCATCACTCGCGGCGGGGCTTGCTAATGCTCATCGGGAAGCGGCGGGGGCTGCTGGAATATCTCAAGGACAAGGACACGGGGCGGTACCGGACGATCATCGACAAGCTCGGGATCCGCCGATAGCTTCCGCTCGTATTGCAGTGCATGGCTGGTCCTCGGTCGGAATGAACCCGGGGGCCCAAAGCGTTCGCCGGGATCCGGCAGAATCGCGAGGACAAGCGCTCACATGAATCAGGCTCACACCGTTTCACTCGATATCAACGGCCAGCCCCTGTCGCTCGAGACAGGCAAGGTCGCCAAGCAGGCCGACGGCGCGGTCGTCGTCCGCTACGGCGGCAGCATGGTGCTCGCCACGTGCGTGGCGTCGAAGAGCGCCCGCGAGGGGCAAGACTTCTTTCCCCTGACCGTGGAATACCGGGAGCGTGCCTACGCCGGCGGCCGCATCCCCGGCGGCTACTTCAAGCGCGAAGGCGCCCCCGTGAAGAAGGAGACGCTGACGTCCCGGCTCATCGACCGACCGATCCGGCCGCTGTTCCCCGAGGGCTTCACGAACGAGGTCCAGGTCATCTGCCTCGTCGTCTCGGGCGACCAGGAGAACGATCCCGACGTGCTCGCCATCAACGGCGCGTCCGCGGCGCTGTGCCTGTCCGGAATTCCGTTCGACGGGCCGGTCGGCGCGGTGCGGGTGGGTCAGATCGACGGCCGTTTCATCGTCAATCCCACCACGGAGCAGCGCAACGCCTCGAGTCTCGAGCTCGTGATCGCGGGCAGCGAGGACGCGGTGCTGATGGTGGAAGCAGGCGCGAAGGAAGTCCCCGAGGAAACGATGCTGGAGGCGATCGCCTTCGGTCACGACCACTGCAGGCGCCTCGCGAAGGCGCAGCGTGAGCTCACCGGGCCCGCGGCCAAGCCGCGCTGGGCGTTTGATCCCAACGCCGGGCGCGATCCCGCCATCGAGGCCCGCGTGCGCGAGCTGGCGAAGGCCAAGCTGGCTGACGCGCTGAGCACGCCAGACAAGCACGCTCGCGCGGCCGCAGTGAATCACGTGTTCGAAGAGGTGTGGGCCGCCCTTGGCGCCGACGAGTCGAAGAAGGCGCAGGCGCGAACGGCCTTCGAGGCGGCAGAGTCGGCCGAGCTGCGTCGCATGATCGTCGACCAGCATCTGCGGCTTGACGGCCGCAAGCCGAACGAGATCCGGCCGATCACCATCGAGACCGGTTACCTCCCGCGCGCCCACGGCTCGTCTCTGTTCACCCGCGGCGAGACCCAGGCGCTCGTGTCCGCCACGCTCGGCACCAAGAGCGACGAGCAGAAGGTCGAGGCGCTGGAAGGCGAGTCGTACCGCCACTTCCTGCTCCACTACAACTTCCCGTCGTTCTCGGTCGGCGAAGTACGGCGTTTCGGCTCGCCGTCGAGACGCGACATCGGCCACGGTGCGCTGGCCGAGCGTGCCGTCGAGGCGATCCTGCCGACGAAGGAAGAGTTTCCGTACACGATCCGCGTGGTCTCGGACATTCTCGAGTCCAACGGCTCGTCGTCGATGGCGACGGTCTGCGGCGCCTCGCTGGCGCTGATGGACGCCGGCGTCCCGCTGAAGAGCCACGTCGCCGGCATCGCGATGGGGCTGATCAAAGAGGGCGACCGCTACGGAATCCTCACCGACATCATGGGCGCCGAGGACCACTTCGGCGACATGGACTTCAAGGTGGCCGGCACCGAGCGCGGCGTGACCGCGCTGCAAATGGACATCAAGATCAAGGGCGTGTCGATCGAAGTCATGCGCACGGCGCTGCAGAATGCGCGCGAGGCGCGCATGGTCGTGCTGGCGAAGATGCGCGAGGCGCTCGAGAAGCCGCGGCCCGAGCTGTCGCCCTACGCTCCGCGCTTCGTGACCATCAAGATCCGGCCCGAGAAGATCCGCGAGATCATCGGCCCCGGCGGCAAGGTCATCCGCGGCATCCAGGAGCAAACGGGCACCAAGATCGACGTCGAGGACGACGGCCGCGTCACGGTGTTCGCCCCCGACAGCGCCGCCGTGCAGAAGGCCGTCGGCATCATCCAGGACATCTGCCGCGAGGTCGAGCTGGACCGGATCTACCTCGGGAAGGTCAAGAAGATCGTCGAGTTCGGCGCCTTCGTCGAGGTCATTCCGAACACCGAGGGGCTCTTGCACATCTCGCAGATCGCGGAGAGCCGGATCCGCGCGGTCCAGGACGTGCTGACCGAGGGCGACGAGGTGCTCGTGAAGGTGATCGAGATCGACGGCAACGGCAAGATGCGGCTCTCGCGGAAGATCGCGCTCCGCGAGCAGCCCGCGCTGGCCGACAAAGAAAAGATCAAGAACCCCAACGCGGCCAATCCACCCAGGGCCTGAGCACGTGACCGAAGACTACCGCAAGAGCGTCCTGCCGAACGGGATCAGGGTCATCACCGAGCGGATGCCTCACGTTCGGTCGGTCGCCGTCGGAGTCTGGGTCGAGACTGGCTCACGCCATGAGGTCGATGGCCGGGGCGGGATGTCGCACCTCATCGAGCATCTCGTCTTCAAGGGGACGGCCACACGGTCGGCCGAGGCCATCGCGCGCGAGATGGACTCGGTCGGCGGTCAGATGGATGCTTTCACAACGAAGGAGCACACCTGCTTCTACGTCCAGGTGCTCGACGAGCACCTGCCGCTGGCCGTCGATCTCTTGACCGACATCCTGCTACGGCCGCTGTTCGACCCCGAGGAGCTCGAGCGCGAGAAATCCGTCGTGCTGCAAGAGATCAAGATGGTCGAGGACACGCCGGACGACGTGATCCACGACCTGTTCGCCGCACAGATCTGGGCGAACCACCCGCTGGGCAAGCCGATTCTCGGCACGCGCGAGCTCGTGGAGAGCTTCGGACGCGATGCGGTGTCCACGTACTTCGGCGCAGAGTACGTGCCGCCTCGGATCATCATCGCGGTCGCCGGCAACGTCACGCACGACCGCGTGGTGGAGCTGTTCGGCGCCGGCTTCAACGGCTTCACGCATGAGCCGACGCCCCGGGTGCAGCAGCCGGCGCGCATCATTCCCGGCGTCAACCTGGTTCACAAGACGCTGGAGCAGGTGCACGTCGTGATCGGGTTTCCGGGGCTGCACCACTCGGCGCCGGAGCGCTACGCGCTGTTCCTGCTCAACGACGTGATCGGCGGCAGCATGTCGTCGCGGCTCTTCCAGGAAGTCCGCGAGCGTCAGGGGCTCGTGTACTCGATCCACTCCGGGATTCAGTCGTACGCGGACACGGGCACGCTCTACGTCTATGCGGCGACCGATCCGCCGAACTTCAGCAAGATGCTGAAGTCCACCCTCAAAGAGCTGCGCGACGCCAAGAAGCAGGGCGTGACGGCGGACGAGCTCAAGCGCGCGAAAGAGCACCTCAAGGGCAGCCTGATGTTGTCGCTCGAGTCCACATCGAGCCGGATGAACCGCCTGGCCAAGCACGAGCTGCACTTCGGCTCGTTCCTCACGCTCGATCAGATGCTCGGCGCCATCGACCGGGTGAAGCACGACGAGGTGCAGGCGCTCGTGGCGGAGCTGCTGGACGAGGACCAGCTGGCGCTCACCACGCTGGGCCCGCTCGACCGGCGCAATCTGCCCGCGGAGCTGAGGAACTAGCCGCTCAGCGTCCCAGGAAGAGCGCGGTCGCGAGCGCCACGGCGACCGCCACCGCCGCACCAGCCAACGACCACCGCACGCGCGCACGCAGCACCTCGAGCGCCGTCGTCACGTCCTGCACCTGCTTGGCGATCTGCTCGATGAGCGCCGTCTGCTGCAGCTCCCGCGCTTCCAGCTGCTCGATGGCGCGCCGAAGCGATTCGAGACTGTCGGTCGGTCGCTCGCCGGGCGCGTACCGAGTGCGCCGGTAGAGCGAGCCAGCGTAGAACCGGCGCGCGGTATCGACGATCGCGGGAGCATGTTCGACGAGCAGGCGCCACGGCATGCGCGTCAACGCGGAGATCCAGGGCACGCGACTATCCTACGCGAGTCGATGCTGAGGTCGATCTTTGCGAAGAGTCACGCCACTACTGTGCGGCCAGCAGCGGCGAGTTCACGTGGTAGCCGAGCAGGATCGCTTCGCCGTGGTCGACGCGCCACAGAAACTGCTCGTTCGCGCCGCCGCGCTCGAACTGGGACTGGTAGGTCAGCCGCACCAGATGACCGGCCGTCCCGCGCATCACATTCCAGGCGGGCTCCTCAGCCGACTGCCACGCACCGAGCTTGCGGTCGACCGCCGTCATGAATCGCGCGAACTGCTCTTCCGTCGTGCCCTGCCGCAGCTCCGCGGCGCCGGCGCGATAGATCTCGGCGTACGAGCGCTGCGCGGCGCGTGACCGGAACTCCTCGACACCACGCTTGGCGGCGTCCGTTCCGCCGCAGCCCGCCACGACGAGAGCCGACACGATAACCCACGCGAACGAACGAACGCGGATGCGCATGAGTGGCCCTCGCGAAAAATGTTCCCAACGCCGGGTGTTGGGGCCCGCGTGCGGCCAGGAGCGGGACCGCAGGAGCACGCGAATTCACCATAGCGTGCGCCGTGTTCGGCGGGCAACGAACGGCTCGACCGCTGTCTGTAGTGGCTCGCGGGCCGCCCCCTACCAATCCGTGAGCTTTTCCGGTAAGGTGACGGCGTGATCGAGCGGTACACCCGGCCCGCCATGGGAGGTCTCTGGAGCGAGGCCGCGAAGTACCAGGCGTGGCTCCGGGTGGAGATCGCGGCGTGCGAGGCGTACGCGCGCCGCGGCCGCATTCCTGCCGACGTCATGCCCCGGATTCGCGCGCTGCGCGTCGACATCGAACGCATTCTCACCATCCAGCAGCGCGTCAAGCACGAGATGATCGCGCTGCTGACGAGTCTCGAAGAGCAACTCGGCGACGACTCGCGCTTCGTGCACATCGGCCTCACCACCAACGACGTGTGGGACACCGCCACCGCGCTGCAGCTTCGCGACGCCCTCGATCTCCTGCTGCAGGGACAGGAGCGGCTGCGGCGGGCGCTCGGCGCGCTTGCGGTGAAGCACAAGGACACGCTGATCGTGGGGCGCACGCACGGCGTGCACGCCGAGCCGACGAGCTTCGGCCTCAAGGTGGCCGTCTGGTATGTCGAGGCGGGACGGAACCTCGAGCGCTTGCGCCGGGCTCGCGAGACCGTCGCCGTCGGCAAGCTTTCCGGCGCGGTGGGCCAGTTCGCGCACGTCGAGCCTGAAGTCGAGGAAGAGGTGTGCCGCGATCTCGGTCTCGGCGTCGAGCCCGTCTCCACGCAGATCGTTCAGCGCGACCGCCACGCCGAGGCGATGTCGACGCTGGCCATCGTCGCGGCCTCGCTCGAGAAGATCGCGCTCGAAATCCGGGGCCTGCAGCGGACGGAAGTGCTGGAGGCCCAGGAGCCGTTCGGCGAGGGGCAGAAGGGCTCGAGCGCCATGCCGCACAAGCGCAACCCCGAGCTCGCCGAGCGCATCTGCGGCCTGGCGCGTCTGCTGCGCGGCCATGCGACGGCCGCGCTGGAGAACGTCGCCCTGTGGCACGAGCGCGACATCAGTCATTCATCCGTGGAGCGCATCGTGCTGCCGGACGCGACCATCGCGCTCGACTACATCCTCGACCTCACCGCGTTCATCATCGAGGGCCTCGAAGTCGATCCGGCGCGCATGGCGGAAAACCTCGAGCGCTCGTACGGGCTCATCTACTCGCAGCGCGTGCTCTTGAAGCTGACCGACGCCGGGCTCGCACGGCAGAAGGCGTACGAGCTGGTCCAGAAGAATTCGATGCGGGCCTGGCGCGAGCGGCGCTCGTTCTACGAGCTGCTCGCGGCGGATCCCGCGGTGACCGAGCATCTGGCGCCGGCCGATCTCAAGGCGTGCTTCGATCCGTTGTGGTATTTGCGAAACGTCAACGCCGTTTTTCGCCGCGCGGGACTCGCCTGAGCCCCGGGGAGGATTCGAGTGAAGCGCCAGCCAGCCAGCATCGACGTCGAGCAACAGGCCAAGCTCTACGAAGGCAAGGCGAAGATCGTCTACGCCACCAGCGATCCGAGCCTCGTCATCCAGTACTTCAAGGACGACGCCACCGCCTTCAACGCGCTCAAGAAGGGGACGATCGTCGGCAAGGGCGTGGTGAACAACCGCATGTCGGCAACACTCTTCGAGCGGCTGGCCAAGGCCGCCGTGCCGACGCACTACATCCGCACGCTCTCGGATCGCGAGATGCTGTGCCGCCGCCTGGACATCATCAAGATCGAGACGATCGTGCGCAACGTCGTCGCGGGCAGCCTCGCCAAGCGCACCGGCCTGGAAGAGGGCACGCCGATCAAGCAGCCGATCGTTGAGCTCTACTACAAGTCCGACCCGCTCGGCGATCCGATGATCAATGACGATCACGTACGGATGATGGCGCTGGGTACCCCGGCGGAGCTGGCGTGGATGAAGCGCATGGCGCTGAAGATCAATTCTGTCCTGCGCCCGCACATGCTCAAGCGCGACCTCATCCTGGTCGACTTCAAGCTCGAGTTCGGCCGCGCCGGCCGCAAGCTCTACCTCGGCGACGAGATCTCGCCCGACACCTGCCGGCTCTGGGACCGCGCCACCCGGGAGAAGCTCGACAAGGACCGGTTCCGCCGCGATCTGGGCGGAGTCGAGGACGCCTACCAGGAGGTGTACCGGCGCCTGGTCGGGGAGCCGGCGCGCCAATGAAGCTGAGGGTGCTGATTCGGCTCAAGCCCGGGATCCTGGACGTCCAGGGCGCGGCCGTGCAGCGGGCCCTGGCGGGGCTCGGCTTCGGGGACGCGCGCGAGCTCCGGGTCGGCAAGCTGATCGATGTCGACGTGGATGCCGCCACGCCCGCGGCCGCGCGGCAGCGCGTGGACGAGATGTGTCGGAAACTACTCGCCAATACCATCCTCGAGGACTACGCGATCGAAGCCGTCGAGGGCGAGCGCCTTGCCCCCCGAGAGGCGCTCCGGTAAGATGACGACGTCCGCCGCCGTCGTGAGACGCGGCGCGCGCCGCGAGAGGAGACCAACGAGCTCATGAGATTCGGCGTCGTGGTGTTTCCGGGCACCTGGAGCGACTGCGACTTCCACTATGTGATCTCGGAAGTGATCCGGCAGCCCGTGAAGTACGTGTGGCACCGCGACCGCAATCTCGCCGACCTGGACTGCGTCGTGCTCCCCGGTGGGTTCTCCTACGGCGATTACCTTCGCGCCGGCGCGGTGGCCGGCAAGTCGCCAGTGGTCGAAGCGCTGCGCGACTTCGTGGCCCAGGGCGGGTACGTGCTCGGCTCGTGCAACGGCTTCCAGATCCTCTGCGAAGCGGGCTTGCTGCCCGGCGTGCTGATGCGCAACGAATGTCTGCAGTACCGCTGCCAGTCCACACATCTCCTCGTTGAGAACGTCGACACGCCGTTCACGCGTGGGCTGCGTTCCGGGCAGGTCCTCACGATGCCGATCTCGCACGGCGAGGGAAAGTACTACGCCGACCCGCCGACGCTTGCGGCTCTGAAGGCACGCCACGGCATCGTGTTCCGGTACGCGACGACCGACGGGCAGGTGGTGAAGGCCGCCAATCCGAACGGCTCGGTGGAGAACATCGCAGGCATCGTGAATGAAACCGGCACTGTGCTGGGGCTCATGCCGCACCCCGAGCGTGCGGCGGAGACGGCGATGGGCGGCACCGACGGGCTGTTGCTGTTCCAGTCGCTCCTCGGCACGCTGGTCGAGGACGGCACGTTCCTCAAGCGCTGAGCCGGAGGTTGTTTGGCCGGGACTGAGCCGAAGGTCACTCTCGACCTCGCGCGGGGCCTTGGCCTCACGGCCGACGAATACGATCGCATCATCCAGCGGCTCGGTCGCGAACCCTCCTATACCGAGCTCGGCCTGTTCTCGGCGCTATGGTCGGAGCACTGCGCCTACAAGCATTCGCGCATCTTCCTCTCGCGCCTGCCCACGCGGGCGCCGCACCTGTTGCAGGGACCGGGCGAGAACGCGGGCGCCGTGGACATCGGCGACGGCTGGGCGGTGGTCTTCAAGATGGAGAGCCACAACCATCCGTCCTTCATCGAGCCATTCCAGGGAGCGGCGACGGGGGTCGGCGGCATCCTGCGCGACATCTTCACGATGGGCGCGCGCCCGATCGCGATCCTCGACTCGCTGCGTTTCGGCGATCCCGCCGATCCAAAGACGCGGCAGCTGATCAACGGCGTCGTCTCCGGCATCTCGTGGTACGGCAACTGCTTCGGCTGCCCGACCGTCGGCGGGGAGATCGTCTTCGCGCCGGAGTACGCGGGCAATCCGCTCGTGAACGTCATGTGCGTCGGCCTCGTGCGCGCCGACCGGATTTTCCGCGCGCGGGCGGACGGCGTCGGTAACCCGGTCTTCTACGTCGGCAACAAGACCGGTCGCGACGGTATCCACGGCGCGACGATGGCGTCGGCGACCTTCGACGACGAGTCGGAGAGCAAGCGACCGACGGTGCAGGTTGGCGACCCGTTCACCGAGAAGCTGCTGCTCGAGGCGTGTCTGGAGGCGATGGCCACGGGCGCCGTCGTCGGCATTCAGGACATGGGCGCGGCAGGGCTCGCCTGCTGCACCTCCGAGATGCCCGCGCGCAGCGGCACCGGCATGGACGTCGAGCTCTCGGCGGTCCCGCAGCGCGAAACGGAGATGACGCCGTACGAGCTGCTGCTCTCCGAATCACAAGAGCGGATGCTCCTCGTCGGCGCCAGAGGACGCGAGGAAGAGCTGCGCCAGGCCTTCGCCAAATGGGAGCTGGACGCGGTGAAGATTGGCGAGGTCACGGCGGGCGCGGAGCTCGTCGTGCGCCATCACGGCGAAGAAGTCGCCCGCGTGCCGGTGGACGCGCTGGCCGACGGACCGCGATACGAAAAGCCGCACACGCCGCCGTCGTGGCTCGCGGAGCGTCACGCGTTCGAGCCGCTGTCGCTTCCGGAGCCGAAAGACTACGGCGAGACGCTCGTACGACTCATGGGCACGCCGACGATCGCCTCAAAGGAATGGGCGTACCGCCAGTACGACCAGCAGGTCGGGACGAACACGCTCGTGCTGCCCGGGTCGGACGCCGCCGTCCTGCGCATCAAGGGGACGCGGCGGGCAATCGCCATCTCGACCGATGGCAACGGACGCCAGGTCGTACTCGATCCGCGCCGCGGCGCGGCCATGGCCGTGTGCGAGGCGGCGCGCAACGTATCGTGCGCGGGCGGCCGGCCACTCGGCGTCACCGATTGCATGAACTTCGGCTCGCCGGAGAGGCCCGAAATCCTGTGGCAATTCGCGGAAGCGATCGACGGCATCGCCGAGGCGTGCCGCGCGCTCGAGGTCCCGGTGGTCGGCGGCAACGTTTCCTTCTACAATGAGACCTCCGGCCAGGCCATCCTTCCGACGCCCATCGTGGGTGTGGTGGGCGTGCTCGAGGACGCAGGCCGGCTGGCGACGCAGTGGTTCAAGGGCGCGGGGCAGCGGATCGCGCTGCTCGGTCCCGACGCGGTGAGCCTCGGCGGATCGGAGTATTTGTGGGCGCTGCACGCTCGCGTGGCGGGACGGCTCGCGCCCCTGGATCTCGAGCTCGAGCGTCGTGTGCAAGCGGCGGTGCGCGCCGCGGTCGGGGCCGGATTGGTGACGGCGGCGCACGATTGTGCGGAGGGCGGACTCGCGGTGGCCCTGGCGGAGAGTTGTGTGACGGGCACACGCGCGACCGGGACCGCCGGGATCGGCTGTGAGGTGACTCTGCCGACGGGGCGGCGCCTCGACGAGACGTTGTTCGGCGAAGGACCCTCACGGGTGCTCGTGACGGTCGAGCCGGCACGACAGCGCGAGTTCGAGGCGCTGATGGCGGAGTCGGCAATCCCGTGGCGGTGGATCGGCATGACGGGCGGTGAGCGGCTGAGCGTGCGCGTCGAGCGCGGCGTGCTGGTGGATGTGGCTGTGGATCGCATCGAACACGCGTGGAGGAGCGGCTTTGAGCGCCACATGGCGTGACGACGACCGGTTCCACGACGAGTGCGGGCTGTTCGGCATCTGGAACCATCCAGAGGCCGCGAACGTCACCTACCTCGGCCTCTACGCGCTCCAGCACCGCGGCCAGGAGTCGGCGGGGATCGCGGCCACCGACGGCCACGCCTTCCACACCGAGAAGGCGATGGGATGGGTGGCCGACGTCTTCCATCCCGAGCGGCTGCGGCGATTGCCCGGACACCGCGCGATCGGCCACGTGCGCTACTCGACGGCGGGCTCGTCCAACCTCAAGAACGCGCAGCCGATCACCGCGAACACCGCGCGCGGTCCGATCTCCATCGCGCACAACGGCAACCTGACGAACGCCGACACGCTCCGCAAGGATATGGAGCGCGACGGCGCGATCTTTCAGTCGACGTCGGACACCGAGGTGATCCTGCACCTGCTCGCGCGCGCGCCGTCGGGCACGCTCGAAGAGCAGCTCCGCCACGCGCTGGCGCAGGTCAAGGGCGCCTATTCGCTGCTGGTGCTGACGCCCGACGCGATGTACGCGATCCGCGATCCCTACGGCTTCCGGCCGCTGACGCTGGGCCGGCTGGAGGACGCGTGGGTGGTCGCCTCGGAGACGTGCGCGCTGGATCTCATGGAGGCCAAGCTCGAGCGCGACGTCGAGCCCGGCGAGATTCTGGTGATCGACGACGACGGCCCGCGCTCGGTACGGGCCTTCCCGCCCGGCGAGAAGCTCGCGTGCGTATTCGAGTACGTCTACTTCGCGCGGCCGGACTCCGCGCTGTGGGGCCGCAACGTCCACACCGTGCGCAAGGCGATGGGGCATCAGCTGGCGCGCGAGCATCCCGTGCAGGCCGACATCGTCATCCCCGTGCCGGACTCGGGCACCAGCGCCGCGCTCGGGTATTCGGAGGAGTCGGGGACGCCGTACGAGATGGGACTGATCCGCAACCACTACGTGGGCCGGACGTTCATCGAGCCCAAGCAGGGCATCCGGCACTTCGGCGTGAAGGTGAAGCTCAACCCGATGCCCGAGATGCTGCAGGGCAAGCGCGTGGTGGTCGTCGACGACTCGATCGTGCGCGGCACCACCAGCCGCAAGATCGTACGCATGCTGCGCAACGCCGGCGCGCGCGAAGTGCACATGCGCATCTCGTCGCCGCCGATCCAGTGGCCGTGCTACTACGGCATCGACACGCCGACGCGCAAGGAGCTGATCGCGTCGAGTCACCAGGTCGACGAGATCTGCCGCTATCTCGGCGCGGACTCGCTCGGCTATCTTTCGCTCGACGGCATGCTCAAGGCGACCGGCAGCGATCCCGCCAGCTTCTGCCACGCGTGCTTCACCGGCGCCTACAAGGTCGGCATCGAGCCCGATCCCACGCCGCAGCTGCACCTCTTCGACGTCTGAGGCGATGAAGCCGCTCACGTATCGTGACGCCGGAGTCGACATCGAAGCCGGCGACGAGGCGGTCCGGCGCATTGCACCGCTCGCGAAGGCCACGCTCCGGCCCGAGGTTCTCGGCGGCATCGGGGCTTTCGCCGGGTTCGTCCGTGTGCCGAGCGGGTATCGCGAGCCGGTGCTCGTGTCGTCGACCGACGGCGTCGGCAGCAAGCTCAAGGTCGCCTTTCTCGCGGACCGGCACGACACGGTGGGGATCGACCTCGTCGCCATGGGCGTCAACGACCTGCTCGTGCACGGCGCGGAGCCGCTCTACTTCCTCGACTACATCGGCATCGGCAAGCTCGACCCCGCGCGTGTCGAGGCCCTGGTGCGCGGCGTCGCCGAGGGTTGCCGGCGCGCCGGCTGCGCGCTGATCGGCGGCGAGACGGCGGAGCTGCCCGATCTGTATGCGCCCGGCGAGTACGATCTCGCTGGCTTCGCCGTCGGGATCGTCGAGCGGGAGCGCATCGTGGACGGCGCCGCCGTGAAGCCCGGCGACGTCGTGCTGGGCCTGGCCTCCTCGGGGTTGCACAGCAACGGGTATAGCCTCGCGCGCCGCATCGTGTTCGACGTGCTGGGACTGAGCGTGGATGCGCCGTTGCCCGGGACGGGACGCAGCGTCGGCGATGTCCTCCTCGAGCCGACGCGAATCTATGCGGCGGCGGTGAAGGCGCTGCTCGCGGCGGTACCCGTGTCGGCGATGGCCAACATCACCGGCGGCGGCCTCACGGGCAACGTCCCGCGTGTGCTGCCCGACGGCTGCCGCGCGGTGCTTCGGCGCTCGGCGTGGCGCGAGCCGGACGTTTTCGCGACGCTGCGCGACGCGGGCCGGGTCAGTGACGAGGAGATGCTGCGCGCGTTCAATCTCGGCGTGGGCTACGTGGTCATCGTCCGCGCCGCGGAGGCGGATCGCGCGCGCGAGGTGCTTACGACGGCGGGGGAGATGGTGACGGCCATTGGCGAGATCGTGGCGGGCGCGCGCGGCGTCGAGGTCACGCGCTGATGCGCATCGTCGTTCTCGGCGGTGGGTTCGCGGGCATGGAAGCCGTGCGCGTCCTCGAGCGGCGGCTGCGGCGGCGCGGCGATGTCGAAATCTTGCTGATCAGCGATCGCAACTACCTGCTGTTCACGCCGCTCTTGCCCCAGGTCGCGTCCTCGATGGTCGAGCCGCGCCACATCGTGCAGCCGATCCGCGACATCCGCGGCTCCCGCCGCTTCCGCTTCCGGCGCGACACGGTCACCGACATCGACTTTGCCGGCCGCCGCGTGATCATGGCCGAGGGTGTCGAGCCCTACGACCGCCTCGTGATCACGATGGGCAGTACCGTGCCGAGCTTCGGCGTGCCGGGCGTGGAGGAGCACGCGCTCGGCTACAAATGGCTCGAGGACGGGATCGGGCTGCGCGATCACATCCTGGACGCGGCCGAGCACGCCGACCACGAGCCCGATCCCGCCGTCCGCCGCCGGATGCTGACGGTCTGCGTCGTCGGCGGCGGATACACCGGCGTGGAGCTCATCGCCGAGCTGCAGGACTTCTTTCACAGCTACATCGTGCCGCGCTATCGCGGCATCGATCCCGGGGACTATCGGTTGCTCCTCATCGAGGCGGGCCGGGAAATCTTACGCGGCGTGCATCCGACGCTGGCCGAGCGCGCGCGGCGGAAGCTCGGGCGCGAGGGCATCGAGGTCCGCACCGGCACACGCGTGACTCGCGTGCTGGCGGGCGCCGTCGAGGTCGGCGGCAGCGAGCAGATCCCCGTCGGCATGACCGTGTGGGCCGCCGGGGTGACGGGCCATCCCGCGCTGGCGCACATCGACGCCGAGCGTGATCGTCTGGGGCGGCTGGTGACGCGGCCGACGATGCAGCTCAAGATGCATCCCGACGTCTACGGCGGCGGCGATGCGGTGACGATCGAGGACAACGCCGAGGCGTCCATCCCGATCATTCCCGCGGCGCTCGCGCAGGCGCGCCTGGCCGCCGACAACATCGTCGCAGAGCTCGCGGGCCGGCCGCTCGGCACCATTCAGTTCGCGCCTCAGGGCATGCTGGTCTCGCTCGGGGAGCGCGACGCGGTGGTGGAGGTGCTCGGGCTGCGGTTCTCGGGCTACTTCGCGTGGCTGTTCTGGAACGCGCTGCACCTGCTGAAGCTCGTCGGCTTCCGCAAGCAACTTCAAGTTTCGCTGGACTGGAGCATGGCGCAGGTCTTCCCGCGCGACTCGACGATCATGCGCCCGGTCGGACGCTGTCACATCTGCGGCCTGCATACGCATGCGCCTTCGCGGAGGCGTGACGCCGCGTGAATCCCTCGCGGCTTCACGTGGCGGTCCTCGTCTCGGGTCGTGGCAGCAACCTCCAGGCGCTGCTCGACGCGTCCGCGGCACCGGACTTCCCCGCGCGCGTGGTTGTCGTGATCTCCGATCGCGAAAAAGCGCCGGCGCTGGACCGCGCGCGTGCCGCCGGTGTCGAGGCGCTGTGGTTGAATCCCAAGGATTTCGTCTCGCGTGAGGAATTCGATGCGGCGCTGGTGCGCGAGCTCGACCGCCGCCAGGTCGGGCTCGTCTGCAACGCCGGCTTCATGCGCATCCTCTCGCGCGTCTACACCGACGCTTTCGCCGGCCGCGCGCTCAACATCCATCCCTCGCTGCTCCCGGCATTTCCGGGGCTGCACGCGCAGCGGCAGGCGCTCGAGCACGGCGCGAAGGTTGCGGGCGCCACCGTGCATTTCGTCGACGAAGGCCTGGACAGCGGCCCGATCGTCCTGCAGGCGGCTGTTCCGGTCCTGCCCAGCGACACCGAAGAGACGCTGTCGGCACGCATCCTGGCCGAGGAGCACCGGCTGTATCCCGCGGCCGTTCGGCTGTTCGCCGAGGGACGACTGGAGGTCGTCGGGCGCCGCGTGAGCGTCAAGGACCGTGGCAAGGAGGGACGATGAAGATTCGGCGCGCGCTCGTGTCCGTCCACGACAAGACCGGCGTGGTCGAGCTGGCGAAAGGCCTGACGGGCTTCGGCATCGAGATCCTGTCGACGGGCGGCACCGCGAAGCTGCTGCGCGAGTCGGGCGTCGCCGTGCGCGACGTCTCCGACGTCACCGGCTTTCCCGAGATGATGGACGGACGCGTGAAGACGCTGCACCCGAAAATCCACGGCGGGATCCTCGCCCGCCGCGACGTCCCCGAACATCTGGCCGCGCTGGAGCGTCACGGCATTCCGCCGATCGACCTCGTCATCGTCGCGCTCTACCCGTTCGAGCAGACGGTCGCGCGCGCAGGAGTCACCACCGCCGAGGCGATCGAGCAGATCGATGTCGGCGGCCCGACGATGATCCGCGCGGCGGCCAAGAACCACGCCGCGGTCGCCGTGGTCACCGACCCCTCGCAGTACTCGGCAGTGCTGGACGAGCTCAAGCGCAGCGACGGAGTGCTCTCCGACGCCACGCGCCGGCGTCTCGCGCGCGAGGCGTTCGCGCGGACGGCGGAGTACGACCGCGCGATCGCAAGCTATCTCACCGGCACTGCGACGCCGGGAGCCGAATTCCCCCAATCGCTGAGACTGGAAGGCGAGCGCGCCGCGGCGCTGAAGTACGGCGAGAATCCGCACCAGGCGGCGGCGTTCTATCGCCTCGCGGGCGCGCCCGCGATCGGCCTGGCGGCCGCCAAGCCGCTGCATGGTCCGGAGCTCGGCTACAACAACGTCCTGGATTTCTCGGCGGCGCTCGGGCTGCTGCTCGAGTTCGATGAGCCCGCCGCCGTCGTGATCAAGCACACCAATCCGTGCGGCGCCGCGCTTGGCCCGGACGTCGGCACGGCGATGACGCGCGCCAAGGCGTCGGATCCGGTCTCGATCTATGGCGGCATCGTCGGCGTCAACCGCACGCTCGACATGGCGGTGGTGCAGGCGCTCTCGGGCATTTTCGTCGAGATCCTGTTCGCGCCGTCGTACGCGCCGGATGCGCTGGAGGAGCTGCAGCGCACCAAGAAGAAGTGCCGTGTCTTCGAGGTGCCCTGCGATCGTCAGGCGCCGCCCGGCCGGCTGCCGGAGTTTCGCAGCGTGCTCGGCGGGCTGCTGGCGCAGCATATCGACCAGACCGATCTCGATCCGGCCGCGCTCAAGGTCGTCACGCGGCGGGCGCCGACGGAGGCGGAGATGCGCGCGCTGCGCTTCGCCTGGCGCGTGGGCAAGCACGTCAAGTCCAACGCGATCGTGCTGACGACGGCGGAGCAGGTGATCGGTGTCGGCGCCGGGCAAATGAACCGCGTCGACTCCGCGCGGCTGGCCGTCATGCGCGCGGGCGAGGTCGGCCTGTCCACCGACGGCACGGTGTGCGCGTCCGACGCCTTCTTTCCGTTCCGCGATGGCCTCGACGTCGTGGCCGGCGCCGGCGCGACCGCCGCGATCCAGCCCGGGGGGTCCCTGCGCGATGCGGAGGTCATCGCCGCCGCGGACGAGCGCGGGATGGCCATGGTGTTCACGGGTATCCGCCACTTCCGCCACTGAGCCGACCGACGGGGAGCGCGTCATGACCGAGCGCATCTACGGCCTGCGCGAGCTCACGCGCATTCTCACGCTCACGCCGAAACGCGCGGCGCAGCTCAAGCGCCTGAACCTGCTCCACGCGCTGCGCTACACCTTCCGGGAGCTGCTTGCCCTGCGCGCGGCCACCGCGCTGCTCGACTCGGGAGCCTCGGTGCGGCAGATACGACAGGCGCTCGACGCGCTTCGACGGCGCGACCCCGAGGTGCGGCAGCCCCTGGCCGAGATGCGCCTGGTGCTCGACGGCGGCCGCGTGCTGGTGGAATCCGAGCGCGTGCGCTTCGATCCGCGTACGGGCCAGACCGTGCTCGATCTCGACGCCGGCAATCTGGAGAAGACCGCCGAGGCGACGCTCGTCACCGGTCTCGTGCGCCCGCTGGCGCCGCCCGCCGAGCAGGCCGAGACGTGGTTCGAGCGCGCCAGCGAGTGGGACGCCGATCCCTCGCAGTGGGACGACGCCGTCGACGCGTACCGGCGCGTCGTCGCCATCGACCCCACGTACGCCGCGGCCTGGAACAACCTCGGGCTGCTGCTGCACCGCATGGGCCGCTACGACGACGCGCGCGTCGCGTACGACCGCGCCCTCCGCGAGGCCGCGGACTGCGCGGAGGCCGCGTACAACCTCGGCTCGCTCAATGAGGACAGCGGAGACGTCGACGGCGCGATTCGCTGCTATCGCCGCGCGCTCGACGTCTCGCCGGACTATGCCGATGCGCACTTCAACCTCGCCGGCGCCCTCGCGCGCTCCGGGCGCGGCGACGAGGCCGTGCGGCACTGGCAGCGGTACCTGGAGCTCGACGCCGGCAGCCCGTGGGCGAAGATCGCGCGCGCCCACCTGGAAGTGATCGAGACGCACGGGGAGGGCAGCGAGTGAACGTTCTCGTCGTCGGCGGTGGCGGACGTGAGCACGCGCTCTGCTGGAAGCTCGCGCAGAGTCCGCAGCTGACGCGACTGGTGGCGGCACCCGGCAATCCCGGCATCGCGCGGCACGCCGCGTGCGCGGCGGTGAGCGTCGACGACCACGAGGGCATCGTGCGACTGGCCGACAAAGAACGGCCCGAGCTCGTCGTCGTCGGCCCGGAGGTGCCGCTGGTGGCCGGCCTGGGCGACCGGCTGCGCGCCGCGGGGTTTGCCGTCTTCGGTCCTGGCGCCCGCGCGGCTGCGATCGAGGGCTCCAAGGCCTTCGCCAAGCCCCTGATGGCGCGGCACGCGATTCCGACGGCGCGCTTCGAGACGTTCACGGACGCGGAGCGCGCGCGGCGGTTCGCGCGCGATCTCGGCGTGCCGCTCGTCGTCAAGACCGACGGCCTGGCCGCCGGCAAGGGCGCCATCGTCTGCGCGTCCCTGGCCCAGGCCGATGACGCGATCGCCGCCTGCATGGAACGCCGCCAGTTCGGCGCCTCGGGTGCCACCGTCGTCATCGAGGAGTTCCTCGTCGGCGAGGAGGTCTCGTTCTTCGTATTGGTGAGCGGTCGGGAGGTGACACCGCTGGCCGCCGCGCAGGACCACAAAGCGGTCTTCGACGGCGACCGCGGGCCGAACACCGGCGGCATGGGCGCATTCTCACCGGTGGCGAGCTTCGACGCGGCGATGCAGGCGCGCGTGATGGCGACGATCGTCCGCCCAACGGTGACGGCGCTGACGATGGAGGGCGCGCCGTACTCCGGCGTGCTGTTCGTGCAGCTGATGCTGACGCGCGAGGGGCCGAAGGTCATCGAGTTCAACTGCCGCTTCGGCGACCCGGAATGCCAGGCCATCATCGCGGCGATGGAGGGCGACCTGCTGCCGCTGCTGAGCGCGATCGCGCTCGGGGCGCCCGGTCCCGACGTGCCGCCGCCCTCGCGCGCGGCCGTCTGCGTGGCGATGGCCTCGGGCGGCTACCCCGGCGCGTACACGATCGGGCTGCCGATCAGCGGCGTCGATGAGGCCGCCTCGCTGCCCGGTGTGGAGGTCTTTCACGCCGGGACGGCCGTACGGGAGGGGCGCCTCGTCACGGCCGGCGGTCGCGTGCTCGGCGTCACCGCCGTCGCCGCCGACGTGGCCGGCGCCATCGAGCGCGCGTACGAGGCGGTGGGCCGCATTCGGTTCGAGGGCATGCATTTCCGCAAGGACATCGGGCGACGCAAGGCCGTCGCCGCGTAGGAGACCGGCGTGACCAATCCGATCCGCGTGGGCGTCGTGCTGGGCAGCGACTCCGATCTCGAGGTGATGCTCGACGCGGTCAAGGTGCTCGACACGCTCGAGGTCGGCAGCGAGGTCGTCGTCGCGTCCGCGCATCGCACGCCGAAGAAGACCGAGGAATACGCCTCCACCGCGGAGGCGCGCGGCCTCGGCGTGCTGATCGCCGCCGCCGGCGGCGCCGCCGCGCTGCCCGGCGTGCTGGCGGCGTCCAGCGCGCTACCCGTGATCGGTGTGCCGATCGCCGCGACGCCGCTCGGCGGGATGGACGCGCTGCTCTCGATCGTGCAGATGCCCAAGGGCGTCCCGGTGGCGACGGTGGCGATCGGCAGCTGGGGCGCCGCCAATGCCGCGATCCTCGCCGCGCAGATCCTCTCGGTCGGCGATGCGGCGCTGCGCAAGCGCCTGGCGGCGTATCGCGCGAAGCTCGCCGCCGAGGTCGAGGACCGCGCGCGACGCGTCGCCGACAAGCTGAAGTCGCGCGGCTGACCCGCGTGGCGACGGAGGTCGTGCGCGTCGACCCCGTCGCCCCCGACGATCGCGCGGTACGCGAGGCCGCGCGCGTCCTGGCGCGCGGGGGTCTCGTCGCGTTTCCCACCGAGACGTTCTATGGGCTCGGCGCCGCCGCGCTCGACGCGAGGGCTGTGCGGCGCGTGTTCGATATCAAAGGGCGGCCGGCGTCGATGCCGCTGCTCGTCCTGATCGACTCGGCCGCCGGCCTGCGACATGTCGTCGAGGACGTTCCCGAGCGTGCGGAGGCGCTGATGGCGCGTCACTGGCCCGGGCCGCTCACGCTCGTCTTTCGCGCCGCGCCGCAGATTCCGCAGGAGCTCACTGCGGGAACGGGAACGATCGGCGTGCGTGTGCCCGACCACCCGGTTCCACGCGCGCTGGTCTCGCATCTCGGTGCGCCGGTGACCGCGCCCAGCGCCAATCCGACCGGCGTGGCGCCGCCGACGACCGCCGACGCCGTGCTCGCGTACTTCTCCGGCGCGCTCGATCTGGTCCTCGACGGCGGAGCGACGCTTGGCGGCGCGCCGTCGACCGTCGTCGACGTCACCGTCGACCCGCCGCGTGTCATCCGCCAGGGAGCCGTTAGACTGAGCCTGTGAAGATCACCGGTGTGATCCAGGCCGGCGGGCGCAGCACGCGCATGGGCGGCGAGCCGAAGGCGTTGCTCGAGCTCGGTGGCAAGCGCATCGTCGAGCGCGTGGTCGACGCGCTTGCCGCCGTGCTTGACGAGCTGCTGGTAGTGACCAACACGCCGGAGCGCTATGCGTTTCTGGATCTCCCGATGGTGGGCGACCGCTATCCCGACGGCGGCGCGCTCGGCGGCATCTTCACCGGCCTCGCCGCCGCCGGCGGCGACGCCGTGTTCAACGTCGCCTGCGACATGCCCTTCCTGCATCCCGACGTCACGCGGCTCGTGCTCGCGCGGGCGGGGGAGGCCGACGTGGTGATCCCGCGCGTCGGCGGCCAGTACGAGACGATGCACGCGCTCTACGCGAAAGCGTGTCTGGCGCCAATGGAGGCGCGGCTGCGCGCAGGCCGGCTGAAGATCGTGGGGTTCTTTCCCGACGTGCGCGTCCTCGAGATCGACGCCGACGCCGTCGCGCGCCACCGTGCGCCCGATGTCGTGTTCATGAACGTCAACACGCCGGACGAGCTCGCGCGCGCGCGGGCGCTCGCCGCCGAGATCGGCCGATGGTGAGACTGCGGCCGGTGCTCGTGGTGCACTACCACGAGATCAGCCTCAAGCGCGGCAACCGCCCCTTGTTCCTGCGTCACCTGCGGCGCAACGTCGAGCGCGCGCTCGCCGATACCGGACCCGCCGCGATCGAGCAGCTGTCGGGCCGCATTCTCGTCGATCTCGAGGGCCACGGAGCACCCGAGGCGGCGCGCGACCGCGTCGCAGGCGTGTTCGGAGTGGCGAGCGTAACCCTCGCGTATCGCACGCCGTCCACGCTGCCGGCGATGAAGGCGCTGCTCGAGCGACTGCTCGAGGGCCGCGCCTTTCCCTCGTTCCGCATCACCGCGCGGCGTGCGTTCAAGACGTACCCGATGACGAGCGTGGAGCTCAACCGCGCCCTCGGCGCCTTCGTGCTCGAGCGCATGCGCACGCGCGTGGACCTGGAGCACGCCGCGCAGGAGATCCTCGTCGAGGTGCTGCCGGCCGAGACCTACATCTCGTTCGAGCGCGCCGAGGGGCCGGGCGGCCTGCCCGTCGGCGTCTCCGGCACGGTGGCGGCGCTGCTCTCGGGCGGTATCGACTCACCGGTGGCGGCGTGGCGCATGATGAAGCGCGGCTGCCGGGTGCTGTTCGTGCACTTTCACAGCGTGCCGTACTTGCCGGCAACGTCGCAGGCGAAGGCGCGCGCGCTCGTCGAGCGCCTGACGGCGTGGCAGTACGCCTCGCGGCTGCACCAGGTGCCCTTCGGCGAGATCCAGCGCGAGGTCGTGCTGAGCGTGCCGCCGCCGCTGCGCGTGCTCGTGTATCGCCGGCTCATGCTGCGGATCGCGCAGGAGCTCGCGCGCCGCGCCGGCGCCCTTGCCCTGACGACGGGGGAGAGCCTGGGACAGGTGGCGTCGCAGACGCTCGACAACATCGCCTGCATCGACGAGGCGGCCGCCTTGCCGGTGCTGCGGCCCCTGATCGGCATGGACAAGCTCGAGATCACCGCGACCGCGCAGCAGATCGGCACGTTCGAAATCTCCATCGAGCCCGATCAAGACTGCTGCACGCTGTTCACACCGCGGCATCCCGCTACGCGCGCGACGCTCGACGAGATCCGCGCGGCCGAGACCGCGCTGGACCTGGACCGCCTGGTCGCTGCGGGCGCCGACGGCGCCGCGCTCGAGACCTTCGCGTTTCCGGCGGCCAGCGCGGCCGCCGTCTCGTGACTGTCCCCGCTTCCCCGAGATATAGGGGACCTTGACGGCGCGGGCCACAATCGGTATGGTTCGCCTATGGCGATCATCGCCATCGGTTCGGATCACGCTGGCTACAGCCTCAAAGAACGACTCAAGACGTGGCTCGCCGCCGACGGCCACCGCGTCATCGATCACGGCACGCATTCCACCGAGTCCGTCGACTATCCGGACTATGCCGCGGCCGTCGCGGAGTCGGTCGGCTCCGGCGAGGCCGAGCGCGGCGTGCTGGTTTGTGGCTCCGGTGTCGGCATGGCGATGGCGGCCAACAAAGTCGCCGGCGTGCGCGCGGTCGCCGCGCAGGACGCGGACGTCGCACGGCTCTCGCGCCAGCACAACGACGCCAACGTCCTGACGCTCGGCGCGCGCTTGACCGCGCCGGGGCGCGCGCTGGAGCTGGTGCAGACGTGGCTGGCGACGCCGTTCGAGGGCGGCCGCCACGAGCGCCGCATCGACAAGCTCGCGCGGCTCGACGCGCTCCGGAAAGAGCAGGCCATCGATGCCGCGGCTCGCTGACGTCGATCCCGAAATCGCCAAAGCCCTCCGCGAGGAAGCCCAGCGTCAGCACCGCAATCTCGAGCTGATCGCGTCCGAGAATTTCGTGTCCGAGGCGGTGCTCGAGGCGGCGGGCTCGGTGCTGACCAACAAGTACGCCGAGGGCTACCCGGGGCGGCGCTACTACGGCGGCTGCGAGGTCGTCGACGTCGTCGAGGACCTGGCCATCGCGCGAGCCAAGGAGCTGTTCGGCGCCGAGCACGCGAACGTGCAGCCGCACTCCGGCGCGCAGGCGAACATGGCGGTGTACTTCACACTCCTCAAGCCCGGCGACACGGTGCTCGGGCCGAACCTCTCGCACGGCGGCCATCTCACCGCCGGCAGCCCCGTGAACTACTCCGGCAAGTTCTACTCGATCGTCGCCTATGGCGTGCGCAAGGACACCGAGCGCATCGACCTCGACCAGGTGCGCGACCTGGCCAAGCAGCACCGCCCGAAGCTGATCATCGCGGGCGGCTCGGCCTTTCCGCGCGCCATCGACTTCAAGCCGTTCGGCGAGATCGCAAAGGAGACCGGAGCCGCGCTGATGGCCGATATAGCGCACCCGGCAGGACTGGTAGCGGCCGGTCTGCATCCGACACCTATCGGCATCGCCGACTTCGTCACCTCTACGACGCATAAGACGCTGCGCGGTCCGCGCGGCGGCATGGTCTTATGCGGCGCCGCGCACGCGCAGGCGCTCGACAAAACGGTCATGCCGGGCGTGCAGGGCGGACCGCTGATGCACGTGATCGCGGCCAAGGCCGTCGCCTTCCGCGAGGCGCTGACGCCGGCCTGGCGCGCCTATCAGCAGCAGATCGTCCGCAACGCCAAGGCACTGGCCGAGGCCATGCAAGCGCGCGGCTTCCGGCTGGTGAGCGGCGGCACCGACACCCACCTGCTGCTCGTCGATCTCTCGTCACGCGGCGTCACGGGCAAGGACGCGCAGGAGGCGCTGGATCGCGCGTGGATCACCGTCAACAAGAACACGATCCCGTTCGAGACGAAGAGCCCGATGGTCACGAGCGGCATCCGCGTCGGTACGCCCGCCGTCACCACGCGCGGGATGAAGGAGCCCGAGATGGCGGAAATCGCGCGCCTGATCGATCGGGTGCTGGCGGATCTCGGCTCCGGCTCCGTCGAGGCCGCGGTGCGGGGCGAAGTCCAGGAGCTGACGGCGCGCTTCCCGCTGTATCCCGATCGGACCAAATGAGGGGCACCCGATGAAGTGTCCGTTCTGCGGCCACACGGAGGATCGAGTCGTCGACTCGCGGGTCGGACGCGACGGCGAGTTCATTCGCCGTCGTCGCGAGTGCCTCAAGTGCCATCGGCGCTACACGACCTACGAGTACATCGAAGATGTGCTGCCGCACGTGGTGAAGCGTGACAACCGGCGCGAGCCCTTCGATCGGCAGAAGCTGCGCGGCTCGATCCTCAAGGCCTGCGAAAAGCGCTCCGTGGGGGTCCAGGCGGTGGACGACGTCGTCGCCGACATCGAGGCGCGGCTGCACGAGCGCGCCGAGAAGGAGATCTCCAGCCTGGAGCTCGGCGACATGGTCATGGAGCACCTGCAGAAGCTCGACCAGGTCGCCTACGTGCGCTTCGCCTCGGTCTATCGGCAGTTCAAGGACATCAATCAGTTCATGGACGAGGTGAAGGGCCTGCTGAAGGAGGACAAGACCAAGGTGCCGCTGGCGCCCAGGCCCAAGCCGGCCCTTACGAAGAAGTAACGCCGGCCTTCGCCGCCTTTTTCTTCACCGATTCACCTCCTTTCCATCGCATGCTGTCGGCATGCTAGGAACGGCCCCAGGCGCTCTCAAGGAGAAAAGCCTACATCTTGGGGTCCGCGTGTCGCCAGTCGCTACATCTTGGATTCCGCGCGGCCGGATGCCGCGTTGACTTCGACCGGAGCCAAGGGTACGGTTTGCGAACACCTTCACCTTTCACGAACACAACCCGCTGCGCCACGGGAGCCCGCCCTATGAAGCGTTCGCTGAAGAAGCTCGTGTTCGTCGAGCCCAAGTCCACCCATCTGCACGTGTACAGCCGTGTGTGCATTCCGCGGCTCGGGTCCGTGCTGCTGGGCACGCTGATGCGTGCGAAGGGCTACGACGTCCGTGTCTATATCGAGGACATCCACGACCTCGACATGAACGAGGTGCTGTCCGCGGATCTGGTGGCGATCTCCGCCATCACGTCGACGGCGCCGCAGTCGTACCGGCTCTCCGACCAGGTCCGAGCCGCCGGAGCCATCGCCGTGATGGGAGGCACCCACACCAGCTTCCTGCCGGACGAGGGTATGGAGCACGCGGATTTCGTCGTGCGCGGCGAGGGCGAGTTCGCTTTTCAGGAACTGGTCGATGCGATCCAGCGCGGCGACGGCTTCGCCCAGATCCAGAACCTGACCTATCGCGGAGCCGACGGCGCGCTCGTGCACAACCCCGAGCGGCCGAAGATCCCAAACCTCGACGTCAATCCGATCCCGGACTACCACCTGATCGAGGGCTGGAAGCCGGGCGGCGTGATCTCCGTCGCGACGTCGAGGGGCTGCCCGTTCTCGTGCACCTTCTGCTCCGTCCCCGGTATGTACGGCCACGCGTTCCGCACGCACTCGATCGAGCGCGTGCTTCAAGAGCTGGAGCTACACAGGGGCAACCTCTACACGTTCTTCGCCGACGACATCTTCACCGCGAACAAGAAGCGCTGCAAGGAGCTGCTGCGCGGGATGATCCAGCGCGACCTCACGCCGCAGTGGGGCGCGCAGGTGCGCACCGAGACGGTCGACGACCCCGAGCTGCTGCAGCTCATGCGCGACTCTAACTGCTTCAACGTGTACGTCGGCTTCGAGTCCATCAACCCCCGCACGCTGAAGCTGTTCCAGAAGAAGCAGGACCTGGCGAAGATCGAGCGCTCCATCGAGCGCTTCCATGCCCACAAGATCCGCATCCACGGCATGTTCGTGGTCGGCTCCGACGAAGACGATCTCGAGACGCTCGATGCCACCGCCGCCTTTGCGCGCAAGCACGACATCGACTCGATCCAGTTCATGATCCTGACCCCCATTCCGGGGTCGCCGGACTGGGACACGCTCTACGCCAAGGGCGACAAGTACGTGATCAACCGCAACTGGTCCTTTTACGACGGCCACCACGTCGTGCACCAACCGCGTCGCATGAGCCCGTACGAGCTGCAGATGGGGACCATCCGCGCGATGCAGAAGTTCTATTCGTGGGGCGGCATCGTCAGCAAGCTCGCCAAGCGCGACCTCTACTACGCGGTGATCCGGCTGTGGGGCAAGCGGATGCTGCGCCAGTGGTGGAAGGACGACGAAAACAGCGCGTACGTGGACTGGTTGCGCAGCCAGCTCTACGGCGAGAGCAGCGAGGCACGCGCGCTGGGCGGGCCCGTGCGCACGATCGGTGTGCCGGCGCTTTTGCTCCAGGAAAAGATCGGGCAGCTGCTTGAGCGTTTCCTGGGCGAGCTCGGAGTGACGGTGGTGCCGCTGGCCGAGGCCGCCATGGAGAATGCCACCGCCGCGGTGGAGAACGCGACGGCGGCGGCACGGCAAACGCTCGACTGCGTCATCACGCCGATCGTCAAGCGCGCCGAGCTCGGCCGCGAGGAGTTCTACACCAAGCTCGCGTCGGTCACCGACGGGCTGCAAGCGCAGTGGGAGCGGCTGCCGCGTGTTGCGTTCCCGCTCGTGGACGGGCAGGGCCCCGTCTTCGAGCCGTTCGCCAAGATCGGACTGCTGGTCACCCGCAACCTGGACGCGATCCGAACCGCCTACAAGTCCGCAGGCGTCGCCGAAGGTCTGTGGGAGACCGCCTGATCGACCCGGTTTAGAGGACCGCCCCGGGTTTGCCGGGGCGGTCCTGAACGCCTCAACTCCAGTCGATCTTCCAGATCGGGCCCATGAAGAACAACGGGCCCTCGAACCGGAGGAACGCTGGCGCCTCGCCGCCGAGAATCCACACCTTCACGTCGGGCAGGTCCGTCACGAGCAGCGAGGCGAACAGGCCGAGCTGCGGCTTGACGAGGAAGCGAGTGGACGGCACGGCCATCTCGCCCATCATCACGGTGTCGCTGCCCGCCGGAGTCAGCAGCATCTTCACCAGACGCGGCTTGGGCGTGAACGCGATGATCTGCACCGTGGTGGCCGTGTCCGCCGGCATGTTCTTCATGAGCATGCCCAGCAGACCGTTGTACACATCGTTCGGCAGCTCGATCTTGCCCTTGACGATTTCTTCCGGTGCGTCCTCTTCGGCCTTATAGCGGACCTCGTAGCGGCCCGTCACGCGGTCGACTTTCGCGTCGATCGACTCCGGGAAGGACGGACCCTTCTGCACGATCTGATACGACATCAGCGTGAACGTGTCCTTCTGCGAGAACACCACGCGCTCGTCGTAGAGGGAGCCGTCACGGAAGCGGAACGTCAGCCTATTCTCGACGAGGTCGCCGCGCGGGATCTGGATCAGCTCACCCTGGGCGAGCTTTTCGCCTCCGACGGATCGGAGGACGGGGAAGCCACGGCCGAGGCCCTCGGTGAACTTGACGGAAACCGGCTCAGCGAACGCGGGCGACGTCGAGGCGAGCGCCAGGGCACAGGCGGCGAGGGCGAGGGACTTCATGGGGCGTGGCCTCCTGAACCCGTGCTACCCAGCCGGGCTCAGGATTCAGCAGAGCAAAGCTCATGCCGCGGATCAGGAGGGATGCGGCTCCTGTACGGCCGAGGGTTTTCGATGCGTCCGACGCCGCACGAACTCCTCATTGAGTGGAACACCCTTGCGACAGAGAGGGCACTCGTCAGGGCTGTAGGTGGGAAAGTCCCTGCTTACCAGACTGAAGACCGGGCGGCCGCCGAGGTCCACCGAGGTGCGCCGCCAGAGGCAGCCGACACCCACGATCTGCGCGCCCAGCTGCTCGACCAGCTCGATGAGGAGATTCAGGGTGCTGCCCGTCGAGACGAGGTCTTCCACCAGGAGGACCTTGGTGCCGGGACGCAGCAGCCGATGGAACTCGACCGGCAGGCTGACGCGCCGTTTGCCGCCCGACAATCCCTTCGTCCCGTAGACGACGACCGGGCGCGAGGGGTGGGCGCGCGCCACGCAGTGCGAGAGGATCAGCGCGCCGGGGCCCGTCGACAGCACGATGTCCACCGGCCACTGGGCAAAGTGCTTGGCGATCACTGCACCCAGGCCCTCGGTGAACGACGGCTCGGTCGTAACCAGCGTCTTTTCGATGTATTCGCTCGTGTGCTGGCCGGAGGGCAGGAGGACGTGATCGTTCGCGTGATACGCGCCGGTGCGCTTGAGGATCTCCAGGTGGATCTTCTCGCGAACCTCGGCTTCGACGGCGGCGGGATCCTTTTTCGGCGCTGGCGCGGCGCTCATCGGAATCCTCCCGGCGGCCATTATCGCACGGGTCCCTGAGCCGTCTCAGAGCGCGTGCTAGACTCCCGGCTATGCGCGTGCTGGCCCTCGAGACTTCCACGCTGGCGGGTGGCGTGGCGCTCGTGGACGGCGAGCGACTCGTTGCCGAATACGTCCTCGACGTGAGCGTCACGCACTCCGAGCGCTTGCTGGCGGCGGTGGATCGCGTGCTTGCCGACGCGCGCTGGGCCCCGCGCGATCTGGAAGGTCTCGCGGTGTCGATCGGCCCCGGCTCGTTCACCGGGCTGCGGATCGGCGTGAGCACCGCCAAGGGGCTGGCGTGGGCACTCGGTGTGCCGATCGCCGCAGTGCCGACCCTCGATGCGATGGCGGCCGCGGTGCCGTGGGCGGCGCTGCCTGTCTGCACGGTACTGCAGGCGCGCCGCGACGAAGTCTACGCATGCCTCTACCGCCACGACGGCGACGAGCTGCGCCGCGAGTGGGACTATCTCGCGCTGCCGCCCGCCGAGCTCGGCGCGCGGCTGACCGAGCCGACACTGCTCGTCGGCGACGCCGCCGGCGCCGTCGACTCGCCGCATGCTCGGCGGCTCCCACCGCCGCGTCGCGTGCCATCCCCCGCGTGCGTCGCCATTCTCGGCCGCGAGCGGCTGGCTCTCGGCGAGCGCGTCGGCGCCGCCGAGCTCACGCCACTCTACGTGCGTCCGTCCCAAGCCGAGCTTCGCCGCCGTGCCGCCACGCTCGGTTGACCTCATGCGCCCGGGGGACCTCGACGAGGTCCTCGCCATCGAGCGCGCATCGTTCACGATGCCATGGTCCCGCGGCGCGTTTCTGTACGAGATCGAGCAGAACCGGGTGGCGCGCTGCCTCGTCGTCCGCGAGGGCGACGTCATCATCGGCTACCTCTGCATCTGGGAGATCGCGGACGAGGTCCACGTGACCAACATCGCGATCCACCCCGCGCACCGCCGGCGCGGCATTGCCCGGGAGCTGCTGAACCGCCTCATCGCCGACGCGCGGACGCGCGATCTGCGTATGATCGTGCTCGAAGTCCGGCCGAGCAACCACCAGGCCATCGCGCTGTACGAGTCGTTCAACTTCCGCGTGACGGGTCGCCGGCGCGGGTACTACTACGACACGGGGGAGGACGCGCTCGTGATGGAGACGCGTTTGGCCGCGGTGTCTCCCGCCGCCGGCGGGAACCAGCGTGCCGGCTAGCGGGTTTGTAGGCCGGTGGGCTTCGCCCGCGTCCGCGTTACGTTGATCGTCTGCGCCATCGCCGCGGCGGCGCTGGCCGGTGGACGGCCCCAGCCCGCGGCGGCGCAGGCCAGCCAGCAAGACATCGCACGCGGCCGCTATGTGTTCGGCGCCACGGGCGGGTGCGGCTGCCACACGGCGAAGGGCCAGCCGGTGAATTCCGGCGGTCGCAAGTACGACGGGCCCTTCGGCACGGTCTATTCAAGCAACATCACGCCAGAGCGGGAGACGGGTATCGGCGGATGGACGGACGAGCAGATCATCACCGCCACACGCGCGGGACGGCGTCCGAACGGGGAGCGGCTCCTACCCGTGCATCCGTACCCCGTCTTCAACGGCATGGCGGCGGACGATCTGAAGGCGCTGGTCGCCTTTCTTCGAAGCGTTCGGCCGGTGAAGCGCGCCAATCAACCCAAGCGCATCACGGTGCCGCTCTTCGAGTCGGTCTTCCTGCCGACCTGGCTGGCCGCGTTCGCGCCGCGCGAGACGCCGCCGCCCTCGGCGCCGACCACGGGCGTGCCGCGCGGCGAGTACCTCGTGCGCGCGGTCGCGCACTGCGGCGAATGCCATACGCCCCGCACGATGACCATGGCGACCGACAACAGCCGGTTCCTCGCCGGAAACCCCAAGGGTCCGGAGGACCAGGCGATGCCGAACATCACCCCGGATCCCGACACCGGCATCGGCAAGTGGTCGGTGGAGGAGATTGCGGAGTTTCTCGGCACCGGCAACAAGTCCGACGGCGACGTTGCCGGTGGGTTGATGGGCGAGGTGATCGACGGCACACTGGCGGGCTACAAGGATCTGACGCGCGCGGATCGGACCGCGATCGCACAGTACTTGAAGACGCTGCCGCCGGTCCGGAACAAGATCGTGATCACGAAGTAGAGGCGCTTGTCAGACCGCGCCGCGGCCAGCGGCGCGGCGCACGCGAGAGGAGAGGACCATGAACCGAGCCTTCGCAGCAGCGGGTGTTGCCGTGATGGTTGCGGCCGCGGCGGTGGGGTGCGCAAAACTCGGCATCGGCAAGATGAAGGCCGAGGACGCGATCCCCGCCCGCCAGCAATTGATGAAGGACCAGGGCGCGGCGATGAAGTCGCTGCAGGACAAGCTGAAGGCGGGCGACACTAACGTCGCCGCCGAGGCTCACAAGCTGGTGGAGACGTCCAAGCAGATTCCGAAGATGTTCCCGGAAGGCTCCGTCGACCCGAAGGTCTCGCGCGCCAAGCCCGAGATCTGGCAGAAGTGGTCGGATTTCGAGACGTACGCGAAATCGCTCGAGGCGAAGGCGTCGCAGCTCGAGTCGTCGGCCAAGGGCGGCGCGAACGCTCAGGCCCTCAACACCGCGGCGACCGACATGGGCCGCACGACGTGCGGCGCCTGCCACAACGCCTTCCGCGGCCCGGAGATCAAGAAGTCGTGAGGATGCGGACGCTTCCGGTCGTGCTGGTCGCGACGCTCGCGCTCGCTCCGGCGGTGAGCGCTGACACGCTGAATTTCAAACTGCTCACCAATTACTCTCAGGCCAGCTTCCGCAGCGACGCGCCGCTCGAGACGTTCGTCGGCACGTCGGCCCTGGAGGCGATCCAGGGCACGCTGACGGCCGACCCGGCCAAGCCGCAGGAGGCCAAGGGCACGGTGAAGCTCGACATGAACCGCGTCACGACCGGCATCGAGAAGCGTGACGCCGACATGCGGAGCAAGACCTATCTCGACACCGAGGTGGATGCCAACCGCTGGGTGACCTTCGAAGTCCAGAAGGTGGAGATGGCCGGGCCGCTGACGCCGGGCAAAGAGATGCCGGCGAAGGTCCACGGGCTGCTCACGATCAAACAGAAGACGGTGCCCAAGGTCGCCGACGCGACGGTGATGTACATCAAGCTCGCGCCGGAGCAGGTCGAGCAGCAGAAGCGCTTCGGATTCACGAGCGACAACGTGAAGGTGAAGGCCAAGCTGACGACGACCTTCACCGAGCACGGCATGCAGGTGCCACAGCTGTTGTTCCTCAAGGTCGCCGACGAGCTCCAGCTGGTGGCCGATCTCGTCTTCGTCCGACAGCAGTAACGCGCGCGGGGAGGGCGGCCGCCCGCCCTCCCTTTCATAGGCTCGCCTCGGACGGTGGGCCCCAGCCCCACGACCTCCTGCGGCTCGCACTTGTTCATAGGCTCGCCTCGGACGGTGGGGCCCCAGCCCCACGACCTCCTGCGGCTCGGACTTGTTCATAGGCTCGCCTCGGACGGTGGGGCCCCAGCCCCACGACCTCCTGCGGCTCGCACTACGGCAGTGCTAAAATTCGGCCGCTCGCCGATGGCCGGAACCGAAGCGACCCCCCGCCGCGCCGACCCCGCCGCGCTCGTCGAGCGCATGCTGGGCGGAGATCGTCTCGCCCTCGCCCGTCTCATCACCCACGTCGAGAACCGCAGCACCGCGGTGCCCGCGATCATGCAGGCGATCCACGCGCGCGCCCGCGACGGCTACGTCCTCGGTGTCACCGGTCCACCGGGGGCCGGCAAGTCCACCGTGGTGGACCGGCTCACCGCGGTGCTGCGCGCCGAGGGCGACACGGTCGGCATCGTGGCCGTCGATCCCTCCAGCCCGTTCAGCGGCGGCGCCGTGCTGGGGGATCGCATCCGTATGCAGGCACACGCGCTCGATCCCGGCGTGTTCATCCGCAGCATGGCGACGCGCGGCTCGCTCGGTGGACTCGCGCGCGCGACCGGGGAAGCCATCAAGCTCCTGGGCGCCGCCGGCTATCGCTGGGTCTTGATCGAGACCGTCGGCGTGGGACAGACGGAGCTCGACGTTATGAAGATCGCCGACACGACGATCGTCGTGCTGGTGCCGGAGTCCGGTGACGCGATCCAGACCATGAAGGCGGGGCTCATGGAGGTCGCCGACGTGTTCGTCGTGAACAAGGCGGATCGCGCCGGCGCGCCCGCGCTGATGGCCGAGCTGAAGTTCGCGGCGCACCTGCATCGGTCCAGCACGGCGTCCCGCCGCGACGTCGACTGGGAGACCCCGGTGCTGTCGCTGCAGGCGCAGCACGGCGTCGGCGTGCCCGAGCTGCTCGCCGAGGTCCGGCGGCATCGCGCCGCGCTGGAGGCGAGCGGCGCGTTCGCCGCGCGCCGCCGGGAACGGGCGCGCGCCGAGCTCGAGGGATTGCTCGTCGACGCCTTCCGCGGCCGCGTGGACCGCGCGCTGCACAGCGGCAGCGTCAAGGCCGTGTTCGACGAGGTCGTCGCGGGCACGCGCGACCCGTACTCCGCCGCGGCGGCCATTCTGCCCGTGATATCGTTGGAGTCCTCATGACGCCCGCCGGCGTCCCATTCCGCGATACGTTCTGGAACGTCCCGCCGTTCGCGCAGGTCGCGCTCTACCTCGGCGGTGTGATCGCCGTGGCGATCTTCGCGTGGGGCGTGTACCGCCACGTGCGCCTGTGGCGCGCCGGGTTGCCCGAGAACCGCTTCGATCATCTGCCGCAGCGGATGAAGCTCGTCGCCAAACACGCGCTCGGCCAGGCGCGCACGCTGGCGCAGGCCTATCCCGGCATCATGCACGCGATCATGTTCTGGGGATTCCTCGCGCTGTTCATGGGCACCGTCCTCGCCACGATCGACTACGACATCACGCTACCGCTGGGCTACAAGCTCTTGAAGGGCCGCTTCTATCTGTTCTACGAGACGGTGCTCGACCTCTTCGGCCTGTTCTTCGTGATCGGGCTCGGCATGGCGGTGTGGCGGCGGTTCGTCGTCAGACCGGCGCGCATCGACCCGACCGCGCGCTTCGCGAACGTGCTTCTGCTGCTGTTCGTCATCAACCTCTCGGGCTTCGTGATCGAGGCGTGCCGGCTCGCGGTGACGCAGCCGTGGTGGGCGCCGTGGTCGCCGGTGGGCTGGGCACTTGGCCGAGGAATGCTCGCCGCCGGTCTCGGCGACACCGCGCTGCGTGCCACACACCTGACGGTGTGGCTCGGCCACGCGGCCGTCTCCCTGTTCTTCATCGCCGTGATCCCGTACTCGTATTTCGTCCACCTCATCACCACGCCGCTCAACATCTTCTTTTCGAAGCTCACGCCGCGCGGCGAGATCCGCAAGATCGACAATATCGAGGAAGCGGAATCGCTCGGCATCAGTAAGCTCGAGGAGTTTTCCTGGAAGCGGCGCCTCGACTTTGCGGCGTGCGTGGAGTGCGGGCGGTGTCAGGCGGCGTGTCCCGCCTACATGGCGGGCACCGCCCTGTCGCCCAAACAGATCATCGTCAAGCTCAAGCGCCACATGTACGGGCAGGCGCCGGGCCCGATCCACGGCGAGCTGATCAAGCCGGACGAGCTCTGGGCGTGCACGACGTGCATGGCGTGCGTCGAGGAGTGTCCGGCGTTCATCGACATCGTCGACACGATCATCGACCTGCGTCGCTACCTCACGCTGTCCGAGGGTGCGCTGCCGTCGACCGCGCCGCAGTCGCTGCAGAACATGCAGCGCGCCGGCAATCCGTGGGGACTGCCCGGCGGCGAGCGCCTCGCGTGGGCGCAGGGCCTCGACGTGCCGCTGATGGAGCCCGGCAAGCCGGTCGAGTATCTCTACTGGGTCGGCTGCTCGGCCTCGTACGACAAGCGTAACCAGGCGATCGCGCGCTCCGTGGTGGCCATTCTCAAGAAGGCGGGCGTGTCGTTCGGCGTGATGCCCGAGGAGCGCTGCCACGCGGAGGTCGGTCGCCGATTGGGCGAGGAATACCTCTACCAGACGGTCCAGGCGGAGAACGTCGAGGCGATGGCGCGCTACACGTTCGAGAAGGTCATCACGCACTGCCCGCACTGCTTCAACACGATCAAGAACGAGTATCCGCAGTTCGGCGGCAGCTACCCGGTGCTTCATCACTCGCAGGTGATCGACGACCTCGTTCGCAGCGGGCGCATCAAGCCGATCAAGCCACTCAACGGCAGCGTCGTGTTCCACGACTCGTGCTATCTCGGCCGCTATAACGGCGTGATGGATGCGCCGCGACGCGCCGCGGCCGCGGTGCCCGGGCTCTCCGTCGTCGATCCGCCTCGAGCGCGCGAGCGCGGGCTCTGCTGCGGCGGGGGCGGCGGTCACATGTGGATGGAGATCAAGTCGGAAAAGCGCGTCAACCTCATCCGGACCGAAGAGCTACTCGCGACCGGCGCACAGACGGTGGCCACCGCGTGCCCGTTCTGCCTGGCCATGCTCGACCTCGGCCGCAAGGTCGCCGGCGCCGAGGAGCGTCTGGCCGTGAAGGACATCGGCGAGCTGGTCGCGGAAAGCCTCGAGTGAAAGCGCTGCTCCGTGCGCTACCCGACGTCGTGCGCCTCGTGAGCCGTCTCGCCGGCGACCCCGTGCTGCCGCGGCCGGCGAAGCTCGCGCTGGCCGCCGCCGTCGTCTATCTGATGTCGCCGATCGACCTCATTCCGGACTTCGTGCCCTTCCTCGGCTATCTCGACGACGCGCTGCTCGCCGCGGTCGTGCTCGACGGCATCCTGAACTTCGTCGACCGCGCGGTGGTCCTCCGCTACTGGCCCGGCTCGCCCGCCTCGCTCGACACGCTGGCGCGCGCGGCGCGGCTGCTGGCGATCTGGGTGCCGCGACGGATCAAGGCGCGGATCTTCGCGCCGCGCCAGGCTTAGGTCGTACGGTAGGCGACCTCGGTGACGCACCAATCGCCGTTGCCGTCGGCGGGACCGTTCGGCAGCGGTGCGCCGAGGTGCCGCGCGTAGAGACCGGCGGCGACGTCGCGCACGGTCAGCCCCGGCCGCGGCTCGGCGTCGGCCTCGACGACGACGCGCAGGTTCCAGCACCAGATCGACACCAGCGTCTCGAGCGGATCCTCACGCTTTTCGAGCGCGGCCAACAGATCTTTGGCCATGGTCGCGACCCAGCCTTCGAGCTGCGAGCGGCCGAGAGGGCCGACCGTCCGCAGCTCTTCCGGCATGAAGCCGGCGCGCGGCGCCTTACCGGCGAGCACGCTCTGCACGGGCTCGATGCCGTTGCTCAGCACGATCACGCCGAGCGGCAGCGGCCGCTCCGGCGCTCGCAGATCGAGCTGGTACTCTACGCGCGCACATCGCATGGTGACCATCCTTTCGTCGCGAGCCTCCAGCGACGGTCGCCGGACCGCAGTGACCGTGTGACGACCACGCAAGTGGAGGGCCAGTGCCGCGCGCGCGCAATGTCGCGCAATTCGCCAGGATGACGCCCCGCATGGCCGTCGGCCGGCTGACGCGTGGGTGTCGCGGTGGCATTCGCGACGACGCGTCGCGTAGACCGCCGCGCGCGCACGCATGACTCGACGCGAGTTCGTTCGTGTGCTCGCCGCCGCCGCCGCCGCGGGCTTCGCGCCCGACGCGCGTCACGCCGCAGCGGCGGTCGACGCACTGTACGATCCGCCGCGCTTCGGCAACGTGAGCCTCCTGCACATCAGCGATTGCCACGCGCAGCTCATGCCGATCTACTACCGCGAGCCCAGTGTGAATATCGGCGTGGGCGCGGCGGCGAATCGGCCGCCGCACCTGGTCGGGGCGCGGCTGCTACGCCACTTCGGCGTGGCGCCGCGCACGCGCGAGGCTCACGCGCTCACGCACGTCGACTTCGTCGCGGCGGCCGGCACCTACGGACATGTCGGCGGCTTCGCGCATCTGTCGACGCTGGTGAAGCGCCTGCGCGCGAGCCGGCCCGGCGCGCTGCTGCTGGACGCGGGGGATACGTGGCAGGGCTCGGCCACCGCGCTGTGGACGCGCGGAGCGGACATGGTGGAGGCGGCGCGCATGCTCGGCGTCGACGTCATGACCGGGCACTGGGAGTTCACCCACGGCGCCGAGCGCGTGCGCGAGATCGTCGAGCGCGACCTCAAGGGCCACGTCGACTTCGTCGCGCACAACGTCAAGACTCTCGACTTCGGCGACCCCGTGTTTGCGCCGTACGCGCTGCGCGAGGTCGGCGGCGTCCTGGTGGCGGTGATCGGCCAGGCGTTTCCGTATACGCCGATCGCGAACCCGCGGTCGCTGGTGCCGGACTGGACGTTCGGCATCCAGGAGGACAGCCTGCAAACGACCATCGACCAGGCGCGGGGTCGCGGGGCGCGTGCCGTCGTGCTGCTCTCGCACAACGGCACCGACGTCGATCTCAAGCTCGCCTCACGCGTGCGCGGGCTCGATGCGATCCTCGGTGGCCACACGCACGACGCGCTGCCGCGCCCGCTGGTCGTCGACAACGCCGGCGGCCGCACGCTCGTGACGAATGCGGGCACCAGCGGCAAGTTCCTCGCCGTGCTCGACCTGGACGTCGGCGCGCGCGGTGTCGTGGGCGCTCGCTATCGGTTGCTGCCGATCTTCGCCAATCTCCTGCCCGCCGATCCGGAGATGAGCGCGCTGATCGCGCGGCTGCGCGCACCCTGGCAGGCGCGGCTTGCCGAGCCCCTTGCGGTGACGGAGGGTCTGCTCTATCGGCGCGGGAACTTCAGCGGCACGTGGGATCAGCTGATCGTGGAGGCGCTCATGGCGGTGAAGGGCGCGGAGGTCGCCTTGTCCCCGGGATTCCGCTGGGGGTCGACGCTCTTGCCTGGAGCGACGATCACCGTCGAAGACGTCATGAGTCAGACCGCGCTGACGTATCCGCAAACAACGCTGACCGACATGACCGGCGAAACGCTGAAGCGCGTGCTCGAGGACGTCTGTGACAACCTCTTCAATCCTGATCCGTATTACCAGCAAGGCGGTGACATGGTTCGGGTCGGCGGGCTGACCTACACGTGTGATCCGACCGCACGCGCGGGCCGACGCATCACGAATCTGCGCATCGGCAACCGTCCCCTCGACGCGAGCCGCACCTATCGCGTCGCGGCCTGGGCCCCCGTGTCCGATGAGGCGCGTGCCGCCGGAGGCGAGCCGATCTGGGACGTCGTTGCGCGCTATCTGCGCGATCGCAAGACGCTGCCGCCGCTCGCTCCCAACGTTCCGACCCTGCGCGGCGTCGCCGGCAACGCCGGCCTCGCCTCCTGATCGCAAGTTCGCGGCACCGTGCTTGCAAGCCTCCCCCGGACGTGTACGCACGTCTCTTCGGCCTCCTCGTCATCACTCTGAGCATGACGGGGTGCATCGCCGCCGCGGCCCTGCCTGCGCTCGGACTCGCAGCGATGAGCGACGCCGCGGGCGGTGCGGCGAAGGCGGGCGTCGACCACACGCTGGGCGGCGCCACGTATCGCACGTTCACCGCGCCGCTCACCGTGGTGCACTCGGCGGTGCTGCAGTCCTTCCAGGAGCTCGAGCTCAATGTCACCGAAGACGTGCTGCTCGACGACGGGCGCATGCGTGTCGCCGCGGAAGCCCGCGACCGTCACATCACCGTGAAGCTCGAGCCGGTGACGCCCGCGCTCACACGGGTCATGATGTTCATACGCAAGGGCTGGATCGGCCGCGACTCCTCGACGTCGACCGAGCTGATCGAGCAGACCGCGCGCGTGCTCACCGAAATCCAGCCGGTCGCCGGTGCTCCGTCGCGCGCCCGGTCTAGGCCGATCGCCGGCGCTTCTCCACGAGCTCCCTGACGAGCGCCGCGAGTGCGGCCGGCTCGACCGGTTTGGTCACGTACGCGTCGTAGCCGGCCCCGAGCGCGCGCTCGCGATCCTCGCGCCGGGCGTGCGCCGTCAGCGCAATCGTCACGACCCCGCGCGCCAGCCCCCTCCCGTGGAGCGCGCGGAGGAGCGCATAGCCGTCGCGCGCGGGCATCGCGAGATCGCTCACCACCACGTCGGGCGCGCGCTCGTCGGCGTGCCGCAGCGCTTCGTCGGTCGAGCCGGCGCCGGCGACGTCCGCGCCGGCGGCCTTCAGCACGACGGTGACCAGCTCGCGCGTGTCGGGCTCGTCCTCGACGACGAGGATGCGCAGCCCCGTGAGCAGGTCCTTGGCCGCCGGGCCTGGCGTCGGCGCGCCGGCGATCGGCGCGTCGGAGACGGGCCCACCGATCGGCAGCGTCACGGTGAAGGTCGTCCCGCGCCCGACGCCTTCGCTGGTCGCCTGCACGCTGCCGCCGTGGCGCTCGACGATGTGACGCACGATCGAGAGTCCCAGGCCGAGGCCGCCGTACTGGCGCGTGATCGTGCTGTCCGCCTGACGGAAGCGATCGAAGATGTGGGGCGCGACGTCCGGCGCCAGGCCGTCGCCCGTGTCGGCGACGGTAAGGCACACCGAATCGCCTGCGCGCCGGACAGCGACATCGACGCGGCCGCCCTGCGGCGTGAACTTCACGGCATTCGACAACAAGTTGGCGACGACCTGCTGCAGGCGGTTGGCGTCCGCCGAGATCCGGGGCAGATCCTCCTCGATCTGACGGTTCACCGCGATCGACTTCGCGGCCGCGGCGGCCGCCGTGCTCTCGACGACGGCGTCGATGATCGGAGCGAGCGGCACGGGCCGCAGGTCGAGGCTCAGCTTGCCGGCGATGATCCGCGAAACGTCGAGCAGGTCTTCGACGAGCTGCGCCTGTAGGCGCGTGTTGCGCTCGACGGTGTCGAGCGCGCGCTCGGTGGCTTCCGGCGCCAGCGTGCCGGAGCGCAGCATCCGCACCCAGCCGAGCACGGGCGTCAGCGGTGTCCGCAGCTCATGGGAAAGCACGGCGAGGAACTCGTCCTTGGCGCGGCTGGCGTCCTGCGCTTCGCGATAGAGACGCGCGTTGTCGGCGGCGAGGGCGGCGCGCTGGGCCAGGTCCTCGGCCACCGTGAGATCGGCCAGCGTGTAGTGGCGGTTGCCGTTGGCCACCGCGAACGAGACGACACCCAGCGTGCGTCCGCGCGCGCGCAGCGGCACCAGCATGAGCGAGGTCGGCTGTGTCCCCGTGCCCACGCCCAGATGCTCCGCGTCGCGCCCGCGCGCGGCGAGCCATTCCTCGCTCACGTCCCGGACGAGGGTCGGCTCACCGTGATCGAGGACGCCGTCGACCGCGCTCGCCGCACCGGCCGCGGGCGCGGGCGGGGCCAGGCTCGCCAGGCGCTCTTCGACGACGGGATCGAAGTGCGCGGCGGCCAGCCGTCGCAGGCGGCCGGGCGCTTCCAGCACGTCGACGAGCACGTAATCCGCGAGATAGGGGATGGCGACGCGCGCGACGCTGCGCAGCGTGGCCTCGTAGTCCAGCGACGCGGCGAGCACACGGCTGGCCTCGGCGAGGAACGACGCGCGCCGGCCCATCTCTTCGGCCTGCATGCGCGCCATCTCCGCGCGTCCGCGCTCGGTACGCTCGTCCTCGCCGTCGCGTCGGCTGACGTCACGGACCACGGCGGTGACGAGCTCGTCGCCGTCGGTGTCGACCCGGCTGAGACTCAGCTCCGCGGCGAAGCGGCTGCCGTCGCGTCGCACGCCGTGGACGTCCCGCGGCGGCTCGCGCACGGCCCGGATGTCGTGCGACAGCACCGCCGTCGCGGGGCGTCCAACGAGGTCCCGCCGCGCGTAGCCGAACAGCCGCGCGGCGCGCTCGTTGACCAGACGGATGTCGCCGCGCTCGTCGACGAGCACGATCGCGTCGGGCGCGGCGTCCAGCAGGCCGCCGCCGCCGCGGGCGAGCGCCTCGTGCGCGAGGAGCGGCACCAGCAGCGCCACCACCACTGACGCCACGGCCGTCGCGAGCTTCAGCGTGACCGCCGGCCAGCCGCTCGGCTGCCACACCGTCCACACGCCGGCCACGTGCGTGATGCCGGCGGCGATGGCGAACACGGCGGAGGCGACGAAGACGCGCGCGTACGGCAGCCCGCGCGCGCGGCGCGCGAAGTGGACGAGCGTCGCCGCAATCGCCGCGCAGGCCAAGGCGATCGAGAGATCGCTCACGAGCTCGAGGACCGCGAGGTGACGCATGGCTTCCTCGAAGACGGAAAGAGTATACGATGAGGGCCCATGATCGGTGCCTCGGCCATCGAGGTCAACGGCCGCCGGTATGCGGCGCCGCGCGGCCCTGTCGTCGTCGTGTGCGTGGACGGCTGCGAGCCCGCCTATCTCGACGCGGCCGTCGAGCACGGGGCAATGCCCTGGCTCGGCGCGGCACGCACGGGCGGCACCGCGCTCGTCGGCGACTGCGTGATGCCGTCCTTCACGAATCCCAACAATCTGTCGATCGTGACCGGCGCGCCGCCCTCGGTGCACGGCATCTCCGGAAACTACTTCTGGGATCCGCAGGCGGGGGTCGAGGTGATGATGAACGACCCGAAGTACCTGCGAGCCGAGACGATCCTGGCGCGGCTCGCCGACGCCGGCGCCGCCGTCGCCGTCGTCACCGCCAAGGACAAGCTGCGACGGCTCCTCGGCCACGGCATGCGCGGCATCTGCTTTTCGTCGGAGAAGGCCAACGAGACGACCCAGGCGGAGCACGGTATCGCCGACGCGCTCGGCTTCGTGGGCCGGCCGCTGCCCTCGGTGTACAGCGCGGAGCTGAGCGAATTCGTGTTCGCGGCGGGCGTGCGGCTGATGGAGACGCGACGCCCGGACGTGATGTATCTGTCGACGACCGACTACGTGCAGCACAAGCACGCACCCGGCACGCCGGCCGCCGACGGCTTCTACCGGATGATGGACGCCTATCTCGCACGGCTGGATGCGCTCGGTGCGACGATCGCCCTGACCGCGGATCACGGGATGAACGCCAAGACGGACGCGGCGGGACGCCCACGCATCGTCTATCTGCAAGAGCTGCTCGACGCGTGGGTCGGATCGGGCCGCGCGCGCGTGATTCTGCCGATCACCGACCCCTACGTTGTGCATCACGGCGCCCTCGGATCGTTTGCAACGATCTACCTGCCGCCGGACGGCTCCGTGGAGGACATCGTCGAGCGCCTGGCCCGCCGGCCGGATCTCGAGGCGGTGCTGGACCGCAAAGAGGCGTGCCGCCGCTTCGAGCTGCCGGAGGACCGGATCGGCGACATCGTGGTGGTCAGCGAGCGCCATACGGTGCTCGGGACCTCCGCCGCGCGCCACGATCTCTCCGGACTGGACGCACCGCTGCGCTCGCACGGTGGGCTGTCCGAGCAGCGCGTGCCCGTCGTGCTCAATCGCCGCGCGCGCCTCGACCCCCAGGCGCGCGTGCGCAACTTCGACGCCTTCGACCTGGCGCTCAATCGCGTCGCGTGAGCCCCGGCCCGACGGCGCGCGTGTGAGGCGCTGAATGTCCGAGCGCGAGTGGATCCTGCTCAATCCCGGTCCGGCCAACACCACGCCCACGGTTCGCGCGGCACTCGTGATGCCGGATCTCTGCCATCGCGAGCCGGAGTACTTCGACATGATGCGGCGCTGCCGCGCCGAGCTCACGCGCCTGGCCGGCTGCGGGGACGATTGGACGAGCGTGCTCTTCACCGGCTCGGGCACGGCCGCCGTCGAGGCCGCGATCTGCTCGGCCGTGCCGGCCGACCGCGCGTTGCTCGTCGTCGACAACGGCGTGTACGGCGACCGCATGCTCCGCATCGCGCGCGCCCATGGCATCACCGCCCACGCCGTGCGCACGGACATCTTTACGCCGGTGCGCGCGGCCGACGTCGAGGCGGCCCTGACCGCACATGCGGACGTGAGCCACGTGGCGCTCGTTCATCACGAGACGACGACCGGCCTGCTCAATCCCGTCGCCGACGTCGCGCGCGTCGCGCAGCGGCTCGGCCGCCGCCTGATCGTCGACGCCATGTCGAGCCTCTTCGGCGAGTCGCTCGACGTCGCGCAGGAACCGCTGGACTTCGTCACCGCCAGCGCCAACAAGTGCCTGCAGGGCGTGCCCGGCGTGTCGTTCGTGCTGGCGCGGCGCTCCGCGCTCGAGGCGCTGCGCGGGCGGCCGCCGCGCTCCGTCTACCTGGATCTCCACGCGCACTTCACGACGCAGGAGCAGGACAATACGCCGTTCACGCCGGCGGTGCAGGTGATGCACGCGATGGAGCAGGCGCTGACTGAGCTCGCGCAGGAAGGCGTCAAGCAGCGCATCGCCCGTTACGCCGACAACGCGCGCGTGCTGCGGGAGGGACTCGAGCGCCTGGGCCTCGCGGTCCTGGTCGCGCCCGAAGGACGCTCGAACATCCTGACGACGTTCCGCCTGCCGCCCGGCCTCACGTACGAGGCGCTCCACGACGCGCTGAAGCGGCGCGGCTACGTCATCTATGCGGGCCAGGGCGACCTGCGGCGCTACGCGTTCCGCGTCGCCAACATGGGAACGCTCACGCCGGAGAACATGGCGGGTGTCGTCCAAGCATTCGCCTCCGCCTTCGCCGAGCTCGGCGTCTCCACGAGTGGTTGAGGCCACGCGAGGGGGCTACGCCCCCTCGCGCGAACAATTTGGGGGGCCATTTCGGGGCCTCCCACGTTCGACATGACGGCGGGCGCGCTGGCGCTCGTTCTCGCGGCCGCAGTCCTTCACGCCGGCTGGAATGCGTTGGCCAAGCGCGGCCGCGATCCCCTCGCGTTTCTGGCGCTCTGCTCGTGCGTGGCTGCGCCGGTCTTGCTGCCGCTCGCTACGCCCATCCTCTGGCGGGACGGGGTTCCCGCGCGTGCGCTACCGTTTGTCCTCGGCACGATCGCCCTGCACGTCGTGTACTTCTACGCGCTTGGGCGAGCGTACGCCACCGGCGCCTACTCGATCGTGTACCCAATCGCTCGCGGGCTCGGCGTCGCGCTCGTTCCGATCGGCGCGTATGCCCTGCTGGACGAGCGGCTGTCGCCCGTCGGCGTCACGGGCATCGTCTTCGTCGTACTCGGCGTGCTAGCGCTGCACCAGGTGGGTCACCGCCACGCGATCGCCACCGGCGGCCGCCTCGGCGCGGCGACGCTCTGGGCGGTGATTACCGGGCTGAGCATCGCGTCGTACTCGCTCAACGACAAGGCGGGCGTGATGCGACTGCACCCCGTGCCCTACATGCTCTTGATGGAAGCGGGCTGCGGCCTGATCCTGCTTCCCGCCGCGCTCCTCACGCGGCGAGAGGCGGTGCGCCTTGAGTGGACGACGAACTGGCGCGCGATCCTCGCGGTCGGCGTGATGAGCGCCGCCGGTTACACGCTCGTGCTGCTCGCGTTCCGCTTGTCGAAGGCGGGCTACGTCGTCGCCGCGCGCGAGCTGTCGATCGTGCTCTCGGCGCTCATCGGCACCCTGTGGATGGGCGAGGGGCGCGTCACGCCGCGCCTGGCGGCGGCGACGATCGTGCTGGCGGGCGTCGTCTGCGTTGCGCTCGCGCGCTGAGGCTGACGTCGCGGCCGGCGGTCAGGCCCGGCCGTTGGTCAACGCCGCGGCGATGCGCCGGGGAAGCGGCGTCGTCTCGAGCGCTTCGAGCGTGACCGGCAGGGCAATCGACCAGTTCGGCCGCTCGAACGACGTTCCCGGCACGTTCGGCCGCTCGGACACCGCGAGCGCGTCCTCCAGCGTCGCGGTCACCAGCAGCGAGGGCGCCTCGGCCAGCCGCCCGTGCGCCGCCGCGATGACGTCGTCGACGGGCGCGCCGTCGGGCACATCGGCCAGCTGCGAGAGGCGTGCGCGCGTCGAATCGAGCGCGGCGTCGTTGTCGACGAGGCCGAGCCGCCGCTGCTCGGCGACGTCGGCGCCCGTCCACAGCCCGCTGATCGTCGGCAAATCGTGTGTCGTCACGGCCGCCATCGCGAGCTCGGGATATTGTGCGGGCGGCCGCTCCTCGAACCATGCCACGCGATACGAGAGAATCCCCTGCGCGGCGAGCCGCTCGCGCACACCTTCCTCGACGGTCCCGAGATCCTCGCCGACCACCGTGGCACCGGCGCGATGGCTCTCCACCGCGACGACGGCGAGCAGCTCGTCGGCCGGATAGCGCACATACGCGCCCTCGGACGGCGGCAGGCCGTGCGGGATCCAGAACAGCCGGAACAAACCCATCACGTGGTCGATGCGCAGACCGCCGCCGAGACGCAGCGACGCGCGAATCGTCTCGATGAAGGGCCCATAGCCCAGCGTGCGCAGCCGGTGCGGTACGAACGGAGGCAGGCCCCAGTCCTGGCCGCGTGTCACGAAGCGATCGGGCGGCGCGCCGACCGACGCGCCCGTCGCGAGGCTGTCCTGCCAGGCCCAGGCGTCGGCGCCGTCTGGATCCACACCGATTGGCAGGTCCTGCATGATGCCGATCTCCGCCGCCGCGGCCGCGAACTGCCGCTCGGCGAGCCACTGCAGCCACTGATGGAAGCGCACGCGCGGCGCGTGCGCCTCCGCGAAGCGCGCGACCGCGGGCGAGCCGGGGCGCCGGTGCTCAGAGGGCCAGCCGTGCCAGCCGCTGCGGTGATGCTCGGCGAGCACGCAGAAAACTGCGAATTCGCGGAGACTCGCGCCGCGCTCATTGATCCAGCGCTCGAAGTCTGCGCCGGCGGCGTTGCCCTTGGCCCAGAGCCGCTCCAGTGCGTCCATCTTGAGGTCGAAGACGCGGGCGCGGTCGATCACGCGCTCGGCGTCCAGCGCCTTGCCCTGCGCCGCGAGTGCCTCGAGATCCGCGCCGAGGGCCCAGGCGCCGGGGGCTTCTTCGACGCGGAGATAGAGCGGGTTCACGAAGCGGCGACTCGAAGGGTAATACGGACTGGGCTGCTGCGCGCGCAGCGGCAGCGGCGCGGAGAGCGGATTGATGAGGATCGTGCTTGCGCCGAGGGTCGCCGCCCATCTGCCCAGCCGGCGCAGATCTGCGAGATCCCCAATCCCCCACGATTCGGTCGAGCGCACGGCGTAGAGCTGAGCGGCCCACCCCCAGCTGCGCCGTGCCGGCACAGGACAGCGACCGGGGCTGACGATCACACGGATCGGTGGCCCGTCGTCGCCAGGGCGCAGCTCGTGATAGCCAGGCGGGATGTCGGCGGACAGCGCACCATCGAACTCGAGCTCGGAGCCGTCCTCGAGCACGAGCCGCGCGGCCGCGGGGATGTCGATTCGCTCGCCGGTCTGCCGCACGATCACGGGCGCCGGCGGCGGCGCGTGGCCCTCGGCGCCCATCGCGCGCAGCAGCGCCCCACGCGTCGCTGCCGAGGGCACGCGCCACTCGCCGAACGCGTTGTGGTAGCCGTCCGCGATGCCCCAGGCGTCCGTCATGCGCGCTTCTTGTTATCGGAGCGCGGAGGTCGCCTCGCACCGCGGGTGGCCTGAACGAGGCGGCCGTGGCTGCGCTTATCGGAGCGCGGCGGTCGGGTCGAACCGCGGGTGGGCCGAACGAGATGGGCGTGGCGCCGCGCACGCGCAGGGTGGCGGCCTTCCGTCGTCTGCAAGATCGCGGAGAGATCGGCGCCCGGAGAGTCACGCAACGGAGCCCACAGATCGCCCACACGGCGCACGCGCTCGGGCAGCGAGGTCAGCGTGAAATCGCGCGCGTCCATCCCCGCACGCACCTCGCGCCAGGTGAGTGGCGTCGAGATGCCGGCGAACTCCGAGCCCCGCGCGCTGTACGCCGTCGCCAACGTCTTGCCCCGAAAGTTCTGCATGTAGTCGACGTAGACGCGCCGGCCGCGCGCATCCACGGCACGCTCGACGGTCGCGACGCGCGGGTGCCGCTCGGCGACCAGCGTGGCAACGATCTCGCAGAAGATGCGCCCCGTCTCGTACGACGTTCGCGGCGGCAGCGGAACGTACACGTGCATGCCAGTCGCGCCGGAGGTCTTGGGCACCGAGGGTGTGCCGATGCGCTCGAGCTCGTCGTGGATCCACCGCGCGACGTCCACGACGGTCGCAAACGGCACGCCGGGCATCGGATCGAGATCGAGCACGACGTGGTCGGCGTCGTCCAGAGAGCCGACACGCGAGAACCACGGATCCTGCGAGATCGCCGCGATCTGCGCCATGGAGAGCAGCGTCGTGAGACTGCCGCCGATGAGCCGGCTCGGCACCTCCGTGTCGACCGGCAGCGTTTCGATGCGCACGCCCGCCGGCGCGTCGGCCGGCGCGCGCTGCTGATAGAACGCCTTGCCGCGCACGCCGTCGGGAAAGCGGCGCATGACGAGCGGACGATCCGCCACCGCCGGCAGCAGCAACGGCGCGGCCCACGCGTAATAGCGGAGGAGCGCCCCCTTGGTGAGACCAAGGCCGGGCCAGAACACTTTGTCCAAATGACTCACGGCGAGGACATCGCCGCCCGGCATCTCCACGACGGCTTCGCCGCCGCGGCTTTCGATCTCGGCGAGCATGGCAATCAGACGGCCGGCGGATCCTGAAGCGCGCGGCCACGGCTCGACGTCACGCGCTCTGCGACCGCCAGCGGCTTGATCGCGTGTGGGAACGGTGGCGATGCCGCGCGGCGCGCGCACCCGGATGACCGGCTCACGTCGAACCTCGCGGGGATCCACGTCGTCCCTGAGACCGAGATACTTGGGGTGCCGCATCTTGCCGTCCGCTGTCCATTCCGCGAACGCGACTTCCACCACGACGTCCGGCCGCACCCAGTGCGGCCGCTCGTTGGCGACCGGCCGCGTCGCGAACGGACACGTCGCTGTCTCGAGCGGACGCAAAAGCGCGGCCACGCGGTCGAGCTCGCGCTCAGTGAAGCCCGTGCCCGCGTGGGCGACGTACACGAGCTCGCGACCCTCCCACACGCCCAGCAGCAGCGCGCCGAAATGCGGCCGGCTGCCGCGCCCCTCGGTCCAGCCGCCGACGACGCACTCCTGACGGCGCAGGACTTTGATCTTTCGCCAGGTGGGGCTGCGCCGGCCGGACTGGTACGGCGAGTCGAGGTGCTTGGCGACGAGCCCTTCCCATCCGTGTGCGAGCGCGTCGCGGTAGAGCCCGCGCCCGTTGCCCGGGCGGAAATCCGAGAGGCGAAGCAGCGTGGTACCGGTGTTGCCGAAGATGCGCTCGAGGCGTGCGCGCCGCGCCGTCAGCGGCAGCGCCCGCACATCGCGGTCGCCATCGCGGAGGACGTCGAAGGCCACGAACGCCACGGGCTCGGTGCCCTCTCGGCCGCTGATCTCGCGCTCCGAGGTGAGGTGGATGCGGCCTTGAAGGCGCTGAAAACCCGCCGGCTCACCGTGCTCGTCCAGCGCGACGACCTCGCCGTCCAGCAGGACGTCGGCCTTGAGCCTGCGGGCGAAGACGGCGAGGGCGCGGGCGATCTCGGGGAACTGTGCGGTCTTGTCGTTGCCCAGGCGCGACCAGAGCTTCACGGCGTCGGGGCCGCCGCCGGCCCGGACGGCCGCGAGCGTCCGGATACCGTCGTACTTCGGCTCGTAGGCCAGGCGCGAGTCGGTCAGCGGGGCCTCGTCTAGCGAGGCGAGCATTGGACGCGGGACCGGGTGTGGCATCGGCGTTGGCTGCCAGTGTAAGCATGACCGAGCCGGCCTGGCGCGTCTCGCCCTCGAAGGTCAAAACTGAGCGGCAAATTTCTTGCTGAGATCGGGGCCGTGGAGGGTGGCATATGAAGGCGACCGACCTGCTCAAGAAGCAGCACAAGAACGTCAAAGCTCTATTCAAGAAGGTCAAAAACACGGAGGGCGGCCGCCAGCGGCGGCAGCTCATGGACCAGATCGCCAACGAGCTCAAGATCCACACGAAGATCGAGGAAGAGATCTTCTACCCGGCCGTGCGCGAGCTCGGCACGTCCAAGGCCGAGGAGATGATCGACGAGGCGTTCGAAGAGCATCACGTCGTCGATCTCGTGCTGGCCGAGCTGCCGCGGGTCGATCCCGAGGACGAGCGGTTCGACGCGAAGATGACCGTGTTGTCCGAGCTGATCGAGCATCACGTCGAGGAGGAGGAGGGGGAGCTCTTCCCCATGGCGGAGAAGAAGCTCGGCAAGGACAGGCTGCAGATGCTCGGCGAACAGATGCAGAGCATGGCCGAGGGCGAGCAGCGCCGAGCCGCGTGATGCGCCGCTCGGCGGCCTTCATCGTGATCCTGGCCCTCGTCGGCGTCGCCCTGTGGGCGACGGGTGTCGTCCAGGTCACGGTGAACCCACCGACGACACATTCCGTGAGCGCCTCGCCGTTCTGGCAGGAGAAGAGCGGCGAGGCGCCGCTCCCAGGGGTGCTCGGCATCTGGGTGGAGCTCGCGCGTTCCACGCGTCCGGCGGCCGTGAATGTGTCGACTACGCAGCGCGTGCGGGGGCGCGGCCCGCTGCCGGAGGACTTCTTCCGCCGCTTCTTCGACCGCGGCCCGCGCAACGGCGAGCCGCCGCGCGGACGCCAGAGTCTGGGCTCGGGCGTCATCGCGTCGGGCGACGGCTACATCGTCACAAACGGACACGTCGTCGCGGACGCCGACGAGATCGTCGTACGGCTCAGCGACCACAGCGAGCACAAGGCGAAACTGGTCGGCGTCGATGCGCGCACGGACCTGGCGCTGCTGAAGATCGACGCGCGCAATCTGCCCGCGCTGCCGTTCGGCGACTCGGACAAGCTGCAGGTCGGTGAGCCGGTGATGGCGATCGGCAACCCGTTCGGCCTCGAGCAGACCGTCACGACCGGCATCGTCAGCGCCAAAGAGCGATTCATCGGTAGCGGGCCATACGACGACTTCATCCAGACCGACGCCTCGATCAATCCGGGGAACTCCGGCGGACCGCTCGTGGACACGCGCGGCACGCTGGTCGGCATCAACACGGCGATCTTCTCCCAGACCGGCGGCTCGGTGGGCATCGGCTTCGCGATTCCCGTGAACCTGGCCAAGGATGTGTTGCGCCAGCTCAAGGACCGCGGCGAAGTGGTCCGCGGCTACCTGGGCGTCTCGGTCATGCCGGTCACGCCGGAGGCGCAACGGGCCGCTGGCCTCGCGCATGCGCGCGGCGCGCTCGTGGCCGAGACGGCGCCCGGCTCACCGGCGTCGGCGGCCGGGCTCAAGCCCGGCGACATCATCGTCGCGTTTCAGAACGAGCCGATCCAGAACCCGCACGACCTGACGCGTCGCGTGGCCGGCACGCCACCGGAGACGAAAGTGAACCTCCGCGTCGCTCGCGCCGGCCGCGAGAGCGTCGTGGAAACCACGCTCGGGCGCCTCAAGGACACGCCGCCGACGCCAGGAGGCGGCGAACGTTGACGAATATCCACACGAGCGTCTGTTAGGATCTAGAAGGATCGACCTTTGCGAGGAGGCCAAGCCATGAGCAGACTCATCGCGATTCTGGTGGCGCTGCTGTTCGCGCTCGGCACGGTATCGGTACCGATCGCCGACGCGGCGGGCACGACCACCAAGCCCCCGGCGGCCAAGAGTGACACCCCCGAAGCGCGGGGTGGCGCCGCCAAGCCGATGAAGAAGCAGCTCGACATCAACAGCGCGAGCGAGGACGAGCTCAAACAGCTGTCGGGCATCGGCGACGCCCTGTCGAAGAAGATCATCGACAACCGGCCCTATGCCCGCAAGGACGAGCTGGTCTCCAAGAAGGTGTTGCCGCGGGCGACGTACGAAAAGATCAAGGATCAGATCATCGCCAAGCAGGACACCGCGAAGGCTCCCGCCGCCAAGAAGTAGTCCACGCACCGGGGCGGAGCGCGCGCTCCGCCCCGACGCCATCGTCGTTTCGTTTCACACGCCACGCCGACCGGTGTTCTTGGCACGACAGGAGCCATCCACCAGGAGGTGGGCGATGAGTGCGAAGCGAGATATCATCCAGGCCGCCGAGCAGGAATATGCGACGCTCCGCGCCGCCGTGCACGGCCTCGACGAACCGACCATGCGCGAGGTCTGGCTGGGCACGTGGGGCGTGCGTGAGATCGTGGCCCACATCGCGGGCTGGCACCGCGAGATGATTCCGGCGCTCGAGCGCCTGGCGCGCGGCGAGCCGCCCTATGCGGAAGGGACGTACGACGACTTCGACCGCTGGAACGCACGCTTCGTCGACGCGCGCAAGGACGTCGCCACGCGCGACCTGGTCCACGACATGGACGGCTCGCACCGTGACTTCTTGCGCACGGTCGAGCGCCTGGACGACGCGGATCTCGCGGACGGCACGACCGCCCGAGGCCTCGTCGACGGCGTGTCCATCGCGCACTATCGCGAGCACGCCGCGCAGATCACGGATTGGCGCAGCCGCGCGGCGCGCTGAGAGCGGCGCCCGCTGACCGTCGTCCCGCTGCACGCAGTTCGGACGCTGTTCCTCGAGCGCCAGCACCTCGCGCGCCCGCGAACGCGTCCGCTGACCGCGGCGCGCCTGCGTCGCTTCGCCGAGGACGTCGGGGGCGTGCAGCTGGACTCGATCAACGTAGTTGAGCGCGCGCACTATCTCACGCTCTGGAGCCGCTTCGGGCCGTACGATCGCGCGCGCCTCGACACGCTGGTTTACCGGCGCCGTGTCCTGTTCGAATACTGGGCCCACGCGGCGTGCCTCGTGCCTACGTCCGCCATGCCGTGGTGGCGCCGCGCGATGCTCGACTACCGCGTGCGCCACACCGGCTGGTCCGACTGGCTGCGGAGCAACACGCGCACGCTGCGCCAGGTGCGGGAGGCGATCGCGGAGAACGGCCCCATGGCCAACGCCGACTTCGAGGGGCGCCGCCCGCGCGGCGCCGCCGGTTGGTGGAACTGGAAGCCGGTGCAGCACGCCCTCCACTACCTGTGGATGAGCGGCGCGCTTACGATCCACTCGCGGCGTCACTTTCACAAGCGCTTCGATCTCCTCGAGCGCGCGCTGCCCGAGGCGGTGGCGGTGGCGCCGGTATCGGCCGAGGAGTTCCGGCGCTGGCACCTCGAGCGGACGCTGCACGCGCTCGGCGCGGCCACGGTCGGCGATATCGCCGGCTACATGACGTTCCCGCGCTTCGGGCCGCAGGGTCGCCGACCGGCCCTGGCCGCCATGCGCGCGAGCGGCGAGATCAGCGAGGTGACGGTCGAGGGCGGAAGCATCCCGTGGCTCGTGCTCACACGCGACGTGCCGGCACTCACGCGCGCCGCCGGTCGCCCGGCGGCGTCGGCGGGGACGACCCTGCTCTCACCGTTCGACTCGCTGCTCTGGTACCGCGAGCGCATCGCGCGCCTCTTCGGCTTCGACTACCGAATCCAGGTCTACACCCCGAGCGCCAAGCGGCTGCACGGCTACTACACGCTGCCGATCCTGCACGATGGTCATCTCATCGGCCGCGTGGACGCCAAAACGCTGCGGGCCGCCGGTCGCCTCGATATCGTGAGCGTGCATTTCGAGCCGTGGTTCGCGGCGGGACGGCCGGCACCGATCGCCGGCGGCGTGGTCGAGCGTGACGCCGCGCTGGCGGGCCTCGCCGACGCGCTGCGCTCGCTCGCGACGTTCGTCGGCGCCCGCGACGTGACGCTGCAGCAGGCGACACCCAACCGGCTGCGCGCGCCGCTGCAGCGGGCACTCGCGAGCGGCGAGACGCTACTCGGAGAGTAGGACGAAGTCCGTCGCGATCGCGCGCTGGCCGTCGCGCGGATACAGCTGCGTGACCAGCGTCCGGTGGCCCGGCGCGCTGATCTTGACGTGGACGTGTGGCGGGCGTCCGGGATAGCGGCCGGGCGCGACGGTTTCGTAGGTGAACGCGCCATCGGTGCCCGTGCGCTGCGTCGCGCGCAGCTCGTCCTGGTACTCGCCGCGCGTGTCGGCCGACCACCACTCCAGCCGCGCGCCGGGGAGCGGTGTGCACCCCTTCGCCGAGCGTACCGTGCCGCGCACGACGAGGCCGTGACCGGTGACCGAGCGCTCGGGCGCGTCGGGCTTATAGAAGGGGCCGAGCATGTCGGGCGCCGTCGGCGCGCACGGTGTCGACTGTGCCGACACCGGCGCGTGCAGTGCCGCGGCGAGGAGCGCGACGAGGAGCGCAATCACGACGCGAGCCATGGGCGCATGGTAGCATCGCGCACTATATGTCCACGCGACGCGCGATCGACGAGGAGAGCCCGCACGCGTGATGCGCGATGTGTGGCGGGTGTTCGGGACGTACATCGCGGCGGTCGTGGTCATTCTGGTGACTTCGGGTGTCGCAATTCTCACGTTGAAATCAGCGTTTCCCGACACGCCCGATCAGGTGTTGTTGCAATCGCTACCTGGCCTGCTTGCCGGCATCCTCGCCTCGTCGTTTGCGCTGCTGTTCACGCTGCTCGTGATCGTCCAACCGGCGACGCCCGCAGCGCTACGGTTGGCGCCGGGCTGGGAAACAGACCGCACGCTCGTCGTCATGATTCTCGGTATGCTTGCGCTCGGACAAACCCTCGACTCGTTGACGTGGCTGGCGGGCCTTGCCGACCGCGGCTCGCTGGTGTTCGTGAGGCGCGTGCTCGAAGGCGCGGTGGGGCCCGAACTCTTCGCCGCAGTCCTCGTCTTAGGTGTCGTGGCGGGAATCGCCGAGGAGCTGTTCTTCCGCGGCTACATGCAGACGCGACTGGCACAGAGCTGGAGCCGCACGCGCGCGGTCGTGGTGACCGCCGTATGCTTCGGCATGCTGCACTTCGACCTGTCCGGTGTGCACGTCGTGCACGCGTTCGCGGTGGGACTCTATCTCGGCTTCGTTGTGGAACACACCGGCAGCGTGCTGCCCGCGATCGCCTGTCATATCGTGAACAACGTCCTCTACACGCTGCAGGTCGCCTTCCGCCTGACCATACACGACCGCGCCACCAACGCCGTCGTCGCGCTGGCGTGCGTGCTGCTGTTCGCGCTGTGCCTGGCGTGGCTGCGTCGGATGGCGCCGCCCCCCGCGACCGCGTGATACCCTACGACGGCGCGTGCGCCGTCCATCGACCACGCCCAGCCTGACCGGGAGGCACGCATGTCCGAGCTGACGCGGCGCTACGTCGTGATGACCCTCGCCACCGCGGCGCCCTTCGACGTCGAAGATCGCGAGGGCGTCTTCGTGCTCAAGCCATGGAAGGATCCGGCCGCATTGCGCGCGCTCGCCGCCTATCGCGACAACTGTTACCCCGAGCTCGCGCGCGACCTCGACGCGTGGATCCGCGCGATCTCCGCCGCCCCGGCCGTCCGCGGCGACGTCGGCCGCCGCAACGAGCCCCACGTACGTCCCACCGACGGCCACCGCGGCAAGCGGCCGCCGAAGCCGCGCGCAGCGGGACCGAAATCTCGCGGACCGGCCTCACGGGCGGGGAGGACCGCCCACCCTCCGCGGAAGCCGGCGTCACGACATCCGCGGCAGCCCAAGCGGCGGCGGCGACCGCGCTCGTGATCGACCCGCCGAGAAGCACATGAGGCACGACGATCTCGTCAAAGAATGTGTGGCGGCGCGCGATGAGCCGCGCCCGCATCGTCCGCCGAGCGAGACGAAGCGACTGAGTCTCACCGAGGCGTACGCGGTTCAGGACCGCCTGCGCGAGGCGCTCGTCGCGCGCGGCGAGCGGGTCGCGGGCTGGAAAGCTGGCTTCACCAACAAGGCGGGCCAAGAGGCGTGGCAGGTCGCCGAGCCGGTGTGCGCGTTCCTCCTCGCCAGCGGCGTGCTGTCGAGCGGCGGCGAGATCGCCGCCACCCGCTTCGTGAAGCCGGGCGTCGAGGCGGAGGTCGCCTTCGTGCTCAAGCACGATCTCGCGGGGCCCGGCGTCACCGCGCCGCGTGCGCTGCAGGCCGTCGAAGGCGCCGTGCCGGCGCTCGAGCTGATCGACTTTCGCCACAGCGGCAAGGCCGTTGGCACCGACGCCGTTGCCGACGGCGTGTACGCCAAGGCCATCGTGCTCGGCGGAGCGCTCACGCCGGTGACGGGCATCGATTTGGCACTCGAAGGCGTGGTCTACGAGCAGAGCGGCAGCGTGGTGGCGACGAGCACCGCGTACGAGGTCATGGGCAACCCGCTCAACTCGCTCGCGTGGATCGCGAACCACCTCGGGGGGCGTGGCCTCGGCCTGCGCGCGGGCGACGTCGTCATGACCGGCTCGGTCTCGAAGATCCTGACGGTCAAGGCCGGTGACGGCGTGCGCGCGACCTTCACGCGCCTGGGCTCCGTGAGCGTCAGATTCAGCTGACCGGCGCCCGCATGTTTGAGCGCGCGACTCGGGCGAGCGGAGCCACGCGTGCCTAGCGCCGGCCACCCGCGAGTCGATCCGAACTCGCGGCTCTCGCGACAATCTCTCGTCGTGACGGGCGGCGGTGGCGGGATCGGCGGTGCCATCGCGCGCGCGTTCGCCGCGGAGGGCGCGGGCGTTGTCGTTGCGGACGTCGGCGACAGCGCCGAGCGCATCGCGGCGGCCATCCGGGCCGACGGCGGTCGCGCGATCGCCGCGCGCGCCGACGTGACGCGCACCGCCGACGTGCAGGCGCTCATGGAGCTCGCCGAGCACGAGCACGGCCGACTCGACGTGCTCGTCACCTGTGCGGGCCTGGGCCTGAGCGGCTTGCTCGCCGAGCAGGACGAGACCGACTGGCTGCGCGTCATCGACGTCAATCTGAACGGCACCTATCGCGCCATCCGCGCGGCGCTGCCGCGGATGATGGCGCAGGGCCGCGGCCGCATCGTCACGATCGCGTCCGTGCTCGGCAAGACGGGCGGCTACGGCTACGTGAGTGCGTATGTCGCCTCCAAGCACGGCGTGATCGGCATCACGCGCGCGCTCGCCGCCGAGCTCGGCTCGCAAGGTTATCCCGGCATCACCGTCAACGCGATCTGTCCCGGCTACACGCGCGCCGGCATGGGCATCGCCGTGCAGTCCACCAAGGCGGGGCCGCGCTCCGGCGAGGAAATCTTCGAGCGCTACTACAAGCGGCACGTCCCTCAGCGGAGGATGATGGAGCCGGAGGAGATCGCCAGCGTCGCCGTCTTTCTCGCCTCGCCCGAGGCGGCCGGCATCACCGGACAGGCGCTGAACGTGGACGGCGGCTTCGTGATGTCGTAGTGACGACCGCCGAGCTGGTCGCGCTCACGCGCGCGCGCCTGGCCGCGCGTGAACGGCGGGTGGTCGTCGGCGGGCCGCTGATCAAGGCGGCCGTGCTGCTTCCGATCCTCGATCGCGGCGAGCCCTATCTGGTGTTCGCGAAGCGCACGGACAGCGTCGGCCAGCACGCCGGTCAGATCTCGTTTCCCGGGGGCCGGGTCGATCCCACCGACGCCGGCTTTCTCGAGGCGGCGCTGCGCGAGGCGCACGAGGAGGTGGGACTGTCGCCGGAGAGCGTCGAGCCGCTTGGCGCGCTCGACGACCAGGAGACCGTCGCCACGCAGTTCATCATTACGCCGTGGGTCGGCCTCGTGCGCGATCCCGTCCTCTGGCGACCCGACGGGCGCGAGATCGAGCGGGTGATCGAGGTGCCGTTCGCGGCGCTGCTGGAGCCCGCGAATGCGCGCATCGAGCACTGGACGCGCGACGGCGTCACGCGCGCCGTCTATTTCTATGACTACGCGGGGGATACGATCTGGGGCGCCACCGCGCGCATCCTGCGCGACTACCTCGCCATCGTCACCGCGCCCTGACGCCGCCGATGACGCGTGACGCCCGCGAGGCGGCGGGTCTGTGCGGCGCGTGTCGGCACGCACGGCGGGTAGAGTCCGCGAAGGGGTCGGTGTTCTGGCTGTGCGCCCGGAGCGCGGACGATCCGCGCTTCGCCAAGTATCCCCGGCTGCCGGTGCTGCGGTGCGCCGGGTTCCAACCGACGGACGAGCCGCCAGCGGACACCGCCGGGCAGCGCGACTAGCCCTTCACGCCTCCCGCGCCCCAGCCCTGCACGAGGTAGCGCTGGACGGCGGCGAAGAACACGACGGCGGGTACGGTGATCATCACACCGGCCGCCATGATCATGCCCCAGTCCACGATGGTGGCGTTGAAGAGGTCGTTGACGCCGACCGGCAATGTCTTGAGCTCCTCGGAGGTGATCAGCACGAGGGCAAAGAGGAAATCGTTGTAGGCGAGGATGAACGTGAAGATCGCGGCGGCGATCAGCCCCGGCAGGGCGAGTGGCAGGACGACGTGCCACACGGCGCGCCCGCGGCCGGCGCCGTCGACCAGCGCGGCCTCCTCCAGCTCGAGCGGGATCGACTCGAAGAATGCTCGGAGCAGCCACAAGCAGAACGGCAGGCAGAACGTCGTGTAGGACAACACCAGCGCCAGGCGCGTGTTCACGATGCCGAGCTGCTTCACCAGGATGTAGAAGGGGATGATGATCATCACCGGCGCGAACATGTAGGTGGTGAGGATGAGGCCGGCGACCTTCTCGCGTCCCGCGAAGCTGAAGCGCGTCAGGCCGTAGGCGCCGAGCGCCGAGACGCTCAGCGTGAGGGCCACCGTCGCCAGCGAGACCAGTGCGCTGTTTCGGAAGAACGTCACGAACGCCGTCTCGCCGAAGAGCCGGGCGAAGTTTTCCAGCGTCGGATGCGCCGGGATCAGGCGTGGCGGCGTGGCGAAGATCTCGGCGGACGGCTTCAGCGACGTCGACAGCATCCAGAACAGCGGGAACGCGCCGACGGTCAATAAGATGGCGCCCCCGGTATAGAGCAGCCCCGCGCGGCCCGCGTGCCCCCGCCTCACGACATGGCCTCCTGCCGCTCGAAGACACGGAAGTAGACCGCGGTGGCGACGATGAGCATGACGAACATGATGACGGCCAGCGCCGCCCCCATGCCGGCCTGCAGGTAGGTGAAGCTGCGCGCGTAGGCATAGACGGGCAGCGTCCGGATGTAGCGGCTCACGCCGCCGTCGCCGGCCATCAGCCAGACCGTGTCGAACTTGGTGAACATCCAGATCGAGCGCAGCAGGACGATGACGAACAGCACGCTGCGTGTCTGAGGCAGCGTGACGTGGCGGAAGCGCCGCCACGCGCCCGCTCCGTCGACGGTGGCGGCCTCGTAGAGCTCGGGCGGGATCGTCTGCAGCCGGGCCAGATAGGTGACGACGACGAACGGAAAGAACTGCCACACGCTCGTGATCACGAGCGAGGTCATGATCCAATCCTTGCCGAGCCAGGCCACCGGCGCGCGCACGACGCCGCTCGCGACCAGGAGGTGGTTGACGAGGCCGTATGCGTCGTTCAGCAGCCACTTCCAGAGAATCACCGCGACGATGGTCGGGATGACGTAGGGGAACAACACGACGCCGCGCAGCAGGTTGCGGCCGCGGAAGCCCTCGTTCAGCAGCAGCGCGGTCGGAATGCCGACGGCGAGCTGCAGCACCAGCGTGGCGCCCGCATACACGAGGCCGTGCGCGAAGCTGTTCCAGAACTCCTCGTCGTGGGCGAAGTAGACGTAATGGCCGAGCCCGACGAAGCGCTGCACCGGCAGGAACGCGTGCTTGTCGAACAGGCTCAGCCACGCGTTGTACAGGACGGGAAAGACGACGAGGCCGCCCAGCAGCAGCAGGGCGGGGGCCAGCAGCAGCCAGCCGGCGAGTGCGTTGGGCCTCACTCGCCCGACCTCGCGCCCGCGCTTACGACCAGCGCTTGTGACCGAGCTGCGTGAGCAGCTCCTCGGCGCGCCGTTGCGCGCGATCGGCCTCGGCCTTCGGCGGCTTCTGGCCGACCATGACCTCGACGACCATGTCGGCGACGATGCTCGAGCCGTCGAGCTCGGCCAGGAAGGGGAGCGCGTTGTCCTCGGCGCGGGTGAACCCGAGCGGCAGCAGCCGCTTGTCGCGCAGCGCCGTGATCATCACGTCGTGCCAGGGGCGCCACTTCTTGATGCGCGGATGGGACAGATACTCCGCGTCGCCCAGCATGGACTTGAAGATCGGCGTGAGATGGATGGGCACCGAGTGGCAGTACGCCATGTAGTGCTCTTTCTTGTAGAAGAGCCGCAGGAACTCGAACGCCTCGTTCGGATACTTCGACTGCGAGAACACCGCCCAGTTCTCCCCGTCGAGCGTCGTCATGCCGGTCTTGCCGGACGGTCCGCGCGGGCGCAGCAGCGGCGCGAAGTGCTCGGGGTCGCGCAAGTTTTCCGGCGCGTACTTCTCGATGTATCCGATGGTGCGGGCGCCGGAGAGGTGCGCCATCGCGATCTTGCCCGTCGAGAGCGCGGCGAGGGTGTCGAGGTACTTCTGCCCGGACCACCCTGCGGGCTGGAAGCGGTTGAGCTTCTGCAGATAGTCCAGGATCTCGAGCATGGCCTTGCCGTTGAGCTGCGGCCGCCACGTGTTTGCGTCCACCCATGTGCCGCCATTCGACGCCAGCCACTCCGCCGGGTGTACGAAGCCGATGTAGAGCTTCTCGCCCGGCAGCTGCAACGCGTGTCGGCCGTCCTCGTTCAGCGCCGCGCAGAGCTTGAGCATGTCGTCGAACGTCTCCGGCGACTTGATGCCCTTTTTGTCTCGGAGGTCGCGGCGTTCGCAGACGTACGTGGCCCCCATGGCGTGGGTGACGCCGTAGTACTTGCCGTCGAAGTACTGCAGCTTCAGCGTCGCTTCGTGGATGTCGTTCTCGCCCAGCGCGCGGATGAGCTCGTCCATCGGCCGCAGGAGCTGCTTGACGTAGAGCGAGGCCGTCATGAACGGGTTGAGATGGGTGAGGTCCGGCGGGCTTCCGGCGGCGAGCGACGCGAGCAGCTTGGTGTTGAGGTCGCCCCAGCCGAGCGCCTGCTGCTTCACCTTGAAGCCGGGGAACTTTCGCTCGAATTCGGCGATGGAGGTGTCCTGGATCGTCTTGACGGTCTGCGGCTCGACCTCCGTGTGCCACACGTTTAGCTCGCGCACCTGCTGGCCCAGCGCGGCCGGCGCGCGCGACAGCAGCGTCGAGCCGGCGGCGGCGACGGTGGTGGCTTTCAGGAAGTGGCGCCGGGAGACGAGCGGTGATCGCGTCATGAAATGACTCCTTGTGGTTGGCGCGGAGTCTAGGACCGGGCGGCGGTGGCTGTCAACGATGCGGTGCTCCGATGCTCACGCGGAGAAGCGAGCATCACGGCGCCCAGAGATACAAAAACCGCGGTCCGGCGCCCGTCAGCGTCGCGAGCCGTTCCAGAGTCGTCTCGAGCGCGGCGGCCTGGTTTCGGGTTTGCGCGTAATACGTCGCCTGGTACTCGCGCGGCCGCTTGTAGACGATGACCTTGGCCTCGTCGACACCCATCGCGCTGCGCGCAGCGGCCAGCGCGTCCGGCATGTAGCCGATCGCGTCGATGAGACGGCGCTCGAGCGCCTGCGGCGCGGTGAAGATGCGTCCGTCGGCCAGCCCGCGCGCGACGTCCTCGGGCAGCCGCCGGCGCTCCACGACCTTGGCCACGAACTGCCGCTGCAGCTCGTCGATCACCGACTGGAAGATCGCGCGCTCTTCCGGTGTCAGCGTGCGGAACGGACTGCCCATGTCCTTGTGCTCGGCGGACTTGATGGTGTTCGTGGCGACCCCGATCTTGCCGAGGAGACCTTCGACGTTGGCGGTGAGCATGATCGTGCCGATCGAGCCCGTGACCGTGGTCGGGTGCGCAATGATTCGGTCGGCGGCCAGCGCGATGTAGTAGCCGCCCGACGCCGCCACGTCCATGAGCACGGCGACGACGGGAACCTTGGTCTGCTCGCGGAAGAGCGTGATCTCGCGATAGACGATGTCGGACGCGGTGACCGTGCCGCCCGGCGTATTGATGCGCAGCACGAGCGCCTTCAGGCGCTCGTCCTTCGCCGCCTTCTTCAGCTCCTCGCGGATGCGCACCAGCATCGGCACGCGTACGGGCGAGGGACCCAGGCCGAGCCCGCCCGAGGGCGCCTCGTCCGTGATGAAGCCGGAGATGTCCATCAAGAGGATCTTCGTCTCGCCGCGGCCCTCGACGACCTCCTCTTCGAGCGGCCGGATGCGCGGCGTGAGGTCCACCGAGAGCACCGAGCACGCGGTGAGCGTCGCGAGCGCTAGCGCGAGCGCGGTCACGCGCAGCATGGCGGCCAGTATACTAGCCGCCCATGAGCCTCTCCATCGACGACGTGCACGCCGCGGCGCGACGCCTGCGCGAGCGGATCCACCGCACCCCGGTGCTCTCGTGCCAATCGCTGGACGACCGGACCGGCTTCGCGGTCTTTCTGAAGTGCGAGAATCTCCAGCGGGCCGGCGCGTTCAAGATCCGCGGCGCGCTGAACAAGCTCCTCACGCTGAGTGACGACGACCGGCGGCGCGGCGTCGTCGCGTTCTCGTCCGGGAACCACGCGCAGGGGGTCGCACTCGCCGCGCAGCTGACCGGGACGACGGCGATCATCTGCATGCCGTCGGATGCGCCGAAGCTCAAGGTCGAGGCGACCCGGCGCTACGGCGCCGAGGTCGTCTTCTACGATCGGCAGCGCGACGATCGCGAGGCGGTGGCCCGCGGCATCGCCGAGAAGACAGATCGCGTGCTGGTGCCGCCGTTCGACGACTACGCGATCATGGCCGGGCAGGGCACGGTTGCGCTGGAGCTCTTTCAGGACGTGCCGTCGCTCGACGCCGTGCTGACGCCGGTGGGGGGCGGTGGGCTGATGGCGGGCTGCGCGACGGTCGCGCGCGCTCTCTTTCCCGGCATCAGGATCTTCGGCGTCGAGACGGAGAGCGCCAACGACACCTACCTGTCGCTCCGCAAGGGCGAGCGCGTGACGATTCCGCCCCCGCCCACGATCGCCGACGGGATCCGGCTGACCACACCCGGAGCGCTCACGTTTCCCATCGTCAAGGCCAGCGTGGACGGCGTGCTCCTCGTGAGCGACGACGAGGTGCGCGAAGCCGTGCGGTTCCTCGCGCTGCGCGCGCACGTCGTCGCGGAGCCCACCGGCGCTGTCGCCGCGGCGGCAGTGCTGTTCGGACGCGTGCCGCTGCCCGCGGGGGCGCGGGTCGGCGTGGTGCTCTCGGGTGGCAACGTCGATCCCGAGGTGCTCGGCGAGATTCTGACGGCCTGACGTTACGGCGGGCGTACCGCGCCGCCGCCCGTCTGGGCGGCGAGGCTCAAGTCGTCCACCAGCATGCGGTACAGACGCTTCTGCGCCGCGTCGTCCTCGCCGCGCAGCACCGCCGAGGGATGAAGCGTCGCGAGCGTATGGGGCGCCCAGCGCGTGGCGACCACCCGGCCGCGATCGCGCATGAGCCGGAAGCCGTCGCCGAGCAGGGCACGGGCGGCCGTCGCTCCGAGGCACACGAGCGTGTCGGGCTTGATGAGCGCGAGCTCGGCCTCGACCCACGGCCGACAGGCGGAGATCTCCGACAGGCGCGGCGTCTGATGGATGCGGCGCTTGCCGCGCATCACGAACTTGAAGTGCTTCACCGCGTTCGTGACGTAGAGTGCGTCGCGGTCCAGGCGGACTTCGGCGAGCGCGCGATCGAGTACCTCACCCGCCGGTCCGACGAACGGTGCGTCGCGCAGATCCTCCTGGTCGCCGGGCTGCTCGCCGACAAGCACGATGCGCGCATCGGCGCGTCCGCGGCCGAACACCGTCTGGGTGGCGTCGCGATGGAGCGGACAGCCCTCGCAGCGCTTGGCCGCCGCCGCCAGCGCTGGGAGGTCGCCGCCGGCCGGCACGAACGAGGCGGCGCCGCCGCCCTCGGCCTGCAGGCGCAGGACCTCCTGCTGCTCGGCGCGCTCCCCCTCGCGCCGTCCCTGCGCCGCGAGACCGTGAAGTCGGCGGACGGCGGGGTCAGCGCGATCCTCGAACAGATCGCGGCGCTCGTTGATAATCCGCCACAGCACGTCGTAGAGCGTGGCCCAGCGCGCGGGATTGTTCGCGGCGGCTGCTTGGCGCGCGAGCTCGAGGAACCGCGGCGGCACCCGGAAGAACTTCGACGCCGCGGGCGCGGGTGGCGCGCCAGGCCGCTCGCGCCACTGGACGTCACCCGGGCTGACGCCATCGCTGAGCAGCGCGCGCGCCGTCCCCTGCCAGCTGTCGAACGTGGGCTCGATCTCGACGGTGACCATCGCGGCACCAACCCCGCGACGCGCTTCAGCGGCGGTGGAAGGCCGGGACGACGTCCTCGGCCAGCTGGCGCAGCTGGTCGAGCATCATGTCGGGCGGACACATCGGTCGCGCGATGAACTTCGATCCGCCACCGGCGACGTACTCCTCGAGCCGTTCGCGCAGCACAGCCGCGGGGCCGAACGCCGTGCAGCGCTCGAGGGTCGCGTCGTCGACGCGATTGCGCGGGATGAACGGAGCCGCGACGGCACGGGCGCGCGCGCGGTCGGGCGCGAAGCAGAAGTTGATGAGCGTGCCGAAGTGATCGGCAGGCACCTCGCGCCCGGCTTCGGCCGCGAAGCGCTGCGTCTGGGCCACCCCGGCGGCGAAGCGGTCGGGGGGGATGAAGGACGGGATCCAGCCATCGCCGAATCGTCCCGCGCGCCGCATGGCCGCCTCGCTGTTGCCTCCGATCCATGCTGGCATCGGCTGCTGAATCGGCCGCGGCAGCACGGTGATCTTGTCGAGCCGCCAGAACTCACCCTCGAAGGTGACCTCGTCCTCGCTCCAGCAGCGGCGCATGATCGCCAGCGCCTCGTCGGTGCGCCGCCCGCGCTCCTTGAAGGGTACGCCGGCGGCATGGAACTCGCGCTCCTGCTCGACGCCGATGCCGAACGCGGGCAGCATGCGGCCGCCGGACAGATAGTCGATCATCGCGATCTCGCGCGCGGCGGTGACCGGATTGCGAAACGGCGTGATGAATACGCTCGGACCGAACTTCAAACGCCGCGTACGCGCAGCGACCGCGGCCAGCGTGGTCATCGGCTCGGGCACGGGCAGTGGCGAGGAGAGCCGCTCGGAAAACCAGAGCGAGTCGATCTCGGTCGTTTCGCACAAATCGACGAGCCGCCACAGGAACGCCGCACCGTCCGGGCCGGCGGGCCACGGGCCCGGCATCACGCCGAGCCGATACTTGATCTGCATTGCGCGCACTCTACCATCTTTGTAGAATGAACCGCGGTTCAGCCATCGGCATGCGCGATCCCGACAAGCCCCAGCAAATCCTCGACGCGGCCGTGCGCGTGTTCGCGCGCACCGGCTTCTACAACTCGCGCGTCTCGGACATCGCGCGCGAGGCGGGCATCGCGAGCGGCACGATCTATCTCTACTTCAAGACGAAGGACGACATCCTCGTCACGCTGTTCCGCGAGAAGATGGCGGGCTTCGTCGACGGCGCGCGCAAGGCGATCGCGGACGAGCCGGATGCCGTGGCCAAGCTGCGCCGTCTGGTGCGGCTGCACTTCGAGACGCTCGAAGCGCACCCCGACCTGGCCGAGGTCGTCCAGGTCGAATTGCGCCAGGGCCAGAAGTTCTTCCGGGGGGCTTCCGCGCACGAGGTGTCCGCGTACTTCGACCTCATCGGTGCCGTGCTGCAGGAGGGCGTCGCGGCCGGCGTGTTCCGATCAGATCTGCCCGTCAAGGTCGCCACGAAGATGCTCTTTGGCGCCATGGATCAGGTGACGACGTCGTGGGTGCTCGGCAAGCGAGGTTACCGGCTCGCGGACGCCGCGGAGCCCGTGGCCATCATTTTCCTCAAAGGAGTCCGTCGCGATGGCATTTGAGACGCTCGTGCTCGCGCGCGAGGAATCGTACGCGATCGTCACGCTGAACCGCCCGCCGGCGAATGCCATCAGCGAGCCGCTGATCCGTGAGCTCAACGACGCGCTGAACGCGGTGCGCGACGACGACAGCGTGCGGTCGGTGATCGTCACCGGGGCCGGCGACAAGATCTTCTGCGGCGGCGCCGATCTCGGCTCGGCGTTCTCGGGCGGCGACGTCGAGGCGTTCATCCGCTTCGGCAACTCCGTGATGCGGAAGATCGAGCGCTTTCCCAAGCCCGTCATCGCGGCGATCAACGGCCACGCGATGGGCGGCGGCATGGAGATCGCGATGGCGTGTCACTTCCGTCTCATGAAAGACGGCGCGCGCATGGGACAGACGGAATCCAACCTCGGCATCATTCCCGGATACGGCGGCACGCAGCGCCTGCCGCGGTTGATCGGCCGCACGAAAGCGCTCGAGTTTCTCATCCTCGGCACCCAGATCCCGGCGGCGGAGTGTCTGCAGCTGCGGCTCGTCAACCGGCTCTGCAAGGACGGCGAGACGCTGAGCGACGCCAAGGCGCTCGCGCGCCAGCTCGGCAAGCGCGCGCCGCTCGCGACCGCCGCCATCATCAAGGCCGTCGACGAGGGACTCGAAACGCCGATGGCGAAGTCGATCGACATCGAGCTCGAGGCGTTCTTGCCGACGCTCCGCAGCGAGGACGCCGCCGAAGGCATCCAGGCCTTCTTCGGCAAGCGCGAGGCGCAGTTCAAGGGCCGATAGTGGACCTCGGTATCCGCGGCAAGGTCGCGCTGGTCACCGGCGGCGCCCGGAGCCTCGGTAAAGCCGATTGTCTCGCCCTCGCCGCCGAGGGCTGCAAGGTCGCGGTGCTGGACCTCGACGCCGACGGCGCCGATGGCGTCGCGAAGCAGATTCTCGCCGACGGCGGCGCTGCACGCGGGTACGCCTGCGACATCCGCGAGACGGCGCAGGTGACGGACACGATGGCGGCGATCGAGCGGGATCTCGGGTCCGTGGACATCTGCGTCAACAATGCCGGCCTCATCTATACGGTCGGGCAGCTCAAAGACATGCGCGACGAGGACTGGGAGCTGAACCTGGCCGTCAACGTCACCGGCACGTTCAAGGTGACGCGGGCGGTCTTTCCCGGGATGCGCGAGCGGCGCTGGGGCCGTATCGTGTGCATGGCCTCGATCGCGGGGATCATGGGCGGCTTCGGGCAGACGGCCTATTCGACGTCGAAGATCGGGGTGGTGGGATTCGCCAAATCGGTCGCGCTCGAGGGCGCGCGGTACAACGTCACGTGCAATGCGATCGCACCCGGAATCATCGCACCGAACGCGTCGTTGTCGCCGCTGTACGACCGGATGGTGAAGCGTGTGGCGATGCAAAAAGAGGGCGAGCCCGAGGACGTGGCCGCGGCGGTGACGTTCCTCTGCTCGGAGCGGGCTCGCTATATCACGGGCGCGGTGCTGACGGTGACGGGAGGCATGGACCTCTTCACGTTCTGATAAGGAGGACACGATGGCGACAGTCCAGGAAACGTTCACCAACATGGGCAGCCGATTCCGGCCCGACAAGGCCTCGGGGACCAACGCGACCATCCAGTACGACATCAGCGGTGAGGGCGGCGGCACGTGGAATGCCGTCATCAAGGACGGTACGTGCACGGTGACGCCCGGCACCGCCAGCAATCCAAACCTGACACTCTCGATCGGCGCGCAGGACTGGCTCGACATGATCTCGGGCAAGCAGTCCGGCCAGATGCTCTTCATGTCCGGCAAGCTCAAGGTCAAGGGAGACATGGGCCTGGCCATGAAGCTCGGCTCGATGTTCTCGATGTGAGCGCCGTTGTCGCGGACGCCGATCGACGTCGTGCGATGTCGAGGGTCGGCGGCGTCCGCTACGATGCGCTCGTCGCCGGCCTGGGAGTCGGGTTCCTTGGCGGCGCATATCTGGACGTTTGGGCTCACGTGCACGTGCCCGAGCTCGAGACATTCTTCACGCCATGGCACGCCGTGTTCTACGCCGGGTTCCTGAGCGTTACTGCGGTGACCGTGGCGCCGTTGCTGTTGCGGCGGGAGCCGGGAACGAGCCGGTTGGCGATGCTGCCGGACGGCTATGACCTGAGTCTGATCGGCGTGCTCGTCTTCGCACTCGGCGGCGTCCTCGACATGCTGTGGCACGTCGCGTTCGGTGTCGAGGCCGACGTCGAAGCGCTGTTGTCCCCAAGCCACCTCGTCCTCGCCGCGGGCTCAGCGCTCTTTCTCACCGGACCGCTGCGGGCGGCATGGCGTCGCGACGACGCGGCGGCGTCCTGGCCGGCGATGGTCTCGCTCGCACTCCTCTTATCGGTCTTTTCGTTCTTCACCCAGTACGTGCACCACTTCGGGCGCCCCTGGCCGGCCGCAGGCAATCGTCCGACGGCGGCCGTCTTCGCCACCGTAGCGTCAGACCCGTTGTTCCGGAATGCGGAGATCCAGAACCTGTACGTGGCGCACGGTCTCGGCGTCGCCTCGGTGCTTCTGCAGGCCGCTGTGCTCTCGGGCATCATCCTGCTCGCGATCCGGCGATGGGGTTCCGAGCTGCCTACGGGTGCCCTGACCATGGTGTTCGGCCTGAACGCCTTGCTGATCGGCGCCGCGCGCGATCAGTTGCACCTGTTGCCCGGGGCGCTGGTCGCGGGTGTTGCTGCGGACGTGCTCCTCCGAGTGCTGGCGCCCTCCGCCACCAACGTGGCCTCTGCGCGCTGGTTTGCGCTCGTGGTTCCGGCGGTCTACTTTGCGCTGTACTTCGGAAACATCGCCCTGACGCGCGGGGTCTGGTGGTCGCTGCCGCTCTGGTCGGGCGCGATCGTCCTGGCCGGGACGGTAGGCTGGCTGGTGTCGTGGCTGGCCGCGCCACCGATGATTCCAGCGCGCGCCAATCCTGACGCATCGCGAAATCGCCATGCCGCCTAGCGTCATTCGGTGTCATACTAATTACAGCAGCGACCCCAGCTGGGAGGCGACTGGATGGCCCTGGAGCGTTTTGCAGACGTCGTCGAGCGGTACACGGACGGCTACGGAAACGGACGTGTCGTGGAGCCGCGGAACGAAGGCGTGAAGGCATGGCAGCAGGAGCTCGACCGCGCGGTTCGGCGCGCCGCAAACCTGCAGCGCATGCTCATCGACCCGCAGGAGCCGAAAGTCGGTCAGACTCCCCGCGAGGAGATCTACAAGCGGAACAAATCACGGCTGTACCGCTATCGATCCAAGCGAACGCACGCGACGCCGCTGCTGTTCGTGCCGAACCTGGGGATCAGCCGGCCCTACATCTTCGATCTCATGCCGGGCGGCTCGTTCGTCGAGCACATGACCCGCGAAGGCTTCGACTTCTACCTGCTCGACTGGGGCGTGTTCGGCCCTGAAGACAACGATCTGTCGTTCGAGGACTGCGTCACCAAGATCCTGCCGCGGATGACGCAGAAGGTGCTCGAGTCCTCCGGCGCGCAGTCCTTGTCCGTGCTCGGCTACTGCATGGGAGCGCCGCTGTCCGTGTCGTTCCTCGCCGCCTATCCCGAGACGCCGGTGAAGAACTTCATCAACATGGCCGGGCCCATCGACTTTTCGAAGATCGGGCTCTTCGGCCTGTGGCTCGACAAGAAGTACTTCAACGTCGACCGGTTCGTGGACACGCTGGGCGCCGTTCCGGCCGACATGGTGAAGGCCGGCTTCAAGCTTCTGAAGCCGACGATGGATCTGTCCACCAATCTGAATCTCTGGTGGAACCTGTGGAACGACAAGTACGTGGAGGGCTTCAACGCGCTGAACCGCTGGGCCAACGAGTACGTCGCGTTTCCGGGCGAGTTCTTCCGGCAGTGGGTCGGCGACTTCTATCAGCAGAACAAGCTGTTTCGCGGCGACGCGGTGTTCGGCGGCCGGCCGGCGCGGCTGTCCAGCATCTCATGCCCAGTGTTCGTCGTGGGGGCGAAAGAGGACTACATCGCGCCGCCCGAGTGCGTACGCGCGCTCATCGACGCGGTCTCGAGCCGCGACAAGGAATACATCGAGCTGCCCGGCGGCCACATCTCGCTGATCGCGGGCCGCGGCGCCTCGCTGCACTGCTGGCCGAAGGTCTCGGCGTGGCTGGGACCGCGCTCATAGGGAGGAAGCAACCATGGCGGACGCCACGACGCTGAATCCGATGTTCGAGCTGTGGCGCAAGCAGTTCGAAGAGTCGGCCGCCGCATGGACCCGCATGATGGGCCAGGCGCCGTCAGCGCCCGCCGACCCCACGGCCTTCTGGCGTCCCGTGCTCAATCAGGGCCTCGAGCAGTGGGCCCGGCTGTTTGCGCAGACGCCCGCCACCCCCGATCTCGCCGCGCAGTGGAAGCAGTTCATCGATCAGTGGATCGAGGCATGGTCGAAGGCGCTCGGGCAGGCGATGAACACCGAGGCCTACGCGCAGATGATGGGCAAGTACCTGGATCAGTGGCTCGTCGCCAACGCGCCCCTGAAGCGCGCGGCCGAGCAGCAGATCGATCAGGCCCTGCAGGTGCTCAACCTCGCGTCGCGTACCCAGCTCACGGCGGTCGCCAAGCAGATCGTCGAGCTGGAGGAGCGACTGGAGCGGATGGAGGACGCGCTCGGCGCGATTCTCCGGCGCCTTGAGCGCAAGGAGCCGCAATGATCGGCAAGACGATCGCGGAGCTGGCACCCGGGGACCAGGCGGAGCTGACGCGCGTCGTCGAGGACGGGGACATCGCAGCGTTCGTGGATGCCGTGGGCGACTACAACCCCGTGCACAGCGACGCAACGTACGCCGCCACGACCCCGTTCAAGGCACCGATCGCGCCCGGCATCTTCACCGCGGGCCTCATCTCGGCCGTCATCGGCACGCAGCTGCCGGGCCCGGGCGCCATCTATCTGTCGCAGTCGCTCAAGTTCGTGAAGCCGGTGAAGAGCGGGGATCGCATCACCGCGCGCGTGGAGATCACCGAGGTCATCCGCGATCGCAATCGCATCCGCCTGCAGACCGTGTGCGTCAACCAACACGGCGAGGAGGTGCTGTCCGGCGAGGCGTGGGTGATGCCGTCCAAGACGCGCGTCGTCTACGAGCCCAAGCAGCGCGCCGCCGCCGCGGGGCTGGCCGCCCTGGCGCTGCAGCCCTGGACGTGGGCGGCGCAGGCCGCGTCCTTCTGGGGCGCGTGGTCCTTGGCGCTGCTGACGAGCGGGTCGCCCCGGCGCGTCTAGCTCGCCGCCTCCACCGCGTCCTCACGGTAGAGTGCGGGTGTGAGGCGTCTCGTCGTCGCACTCGTCGTGCTGCTCGCCGGCTGCGCCATCAGCGCGCAGGGGCGCGGTGAGCGGGCGCTCCTTCGCGGCGACTTCGCCGGCGCCATCACCGAGTTCCAGCAGGCCCTTGCCGAGGATCCGGATCGACTGCGGGCGTTGCAGGGCCTCGGGGTGGCGCAGTACAAGAGCGATATGCTCGGCGACGCCGAGGCGACGTTCTCGCGGGTGCTCGCGCGCGAGCCACACAGCGGGACCGCACTGCTCTACGGCGGACTCCTCGCGCTCCGACAGCGTCAAGACGATGTCGCCGCCGACCGTCTGACGCAGCTGCGTCTCATCGAGCCCGACCCGCGCTTCGGCGCGCAAGCGGACCGCGCCTTCGCGCTGCTGCGCGCGCAGCCGGCGACCGACGAGACGCGGGCGTTCGTCGCGGCGAGCCTGGAGGACGCCGCGCGCGCCGCGCTGGAGCTGCGCGCCGCGCAGGACGAGATCAATCGCGCGTGGGCGCTCTCCGCGGCGTACCCCATTCACTGCTACCCGACGCGGCGCGGCTTCGTGTGCTTCTAGGGCCGCGCCGCGCTCGCTACATCAGCAGGCCGCCGTTGATCGACAACTCGGACCCGGTGATGTAGTCGCCGTCGGTCGAGCAGATGTACACGACCGAGCGCGCGACCTCGTCGGCGCGACCGAACCGCTTGAGCGGGATCTGGTCGAGCAGCTTCTGCCGCACCTTTTCGGGAATGCCCTCGATCATCTCCGTTTCGATGAACCCCGGCGCCACCGCATTGACGGTCACGCCCTTCCCGGCGAGCTCCTTGGCGAGCGACTTGGTGAAGGCGGCCACGCCGGCTTTGGAGGCGGCGTAGTTGGCCTGGCCGAAGTTGCCGATCTGGCCGATGACCGAGGTGATGTTCACGACGCGGCCGTAGTTCTGCTTCAGCATCCCGTCGATGAAGACTTTCGTGCAGTTGAAGACGCCGTCCAGATTGATGGCGAGGACTTTCCGCCACGACGCGTGGTCCATCTTGACGAAGCTCTTGTCCGAATTGATGCCGGCGTTGTTGACGAGGATGTCGAGGTGGCCGAACTCGCGGAGCACCTCTTGCGCCATGCGGAACGTGTCGGGATAGTCGCCGACGTCGGCCTGGGCGAGCATCGCGCGCCGTCCCATCTTCTTGATGTTCTCCACCACGTCACGCGCGGGTCCCTCGCTGGAGACGTAATTGACGGCGACGTCGGCACCCTCCTCGCCGAGCGCCAGAGCGATGGCGCGTCCGATTCCGCGAGAGCCTCCGGTGACGAGCGCGGTGCGACCCTTGAGCCTCATTGCAGGGCAACCTCCTGCGAGCGGGAATGCGAGCCGCCAGTCTAGCACCGCCGCTGGTTGTGAGCATTGACGCGCAGTGTTAACATCGCGCGCACCATGCCGTACGTGATCAAGCGGTACTCGAATCGCAAGCTCTACGACACGCAGGAGAGCCGCTACGTCACCCTCGAGGAGATCGAGGAAATGATTCGAGCGGGCCGCGAGATCTCCGTCGTCGACGCGTCGAGTGGCGAGGACCTCACGTCGGTGACGCTGACGCAGATCATTCTGGAAAATGAGCGGAACCATCGCGCGAATCTGCCGTCGGCGTTCTTGCACCAGTTGATCAAGCACGGCGAGGCATGGCACGAGTTCGTGCAGCGCACGATGCGGTCGAGCCTCGAGGGCTTCGTGTCGAGTCAGCGCGACATGGAGCGCGTGTTCCGCGAGTGGTCGTCGCGCGCGGGCTGGGGACCCGTGGTGAGCGCGACGACGACGCCGTCGGCGTCCGAGCCGACGAAGCGCGAGGGGAGCAGCGACGCCGAGGCCGAGAAGCTGCGCGAGGAGGTGTCGGCCCTGCGCGACCGGCTCCGCTCGCTCGAAGAGCGGCTCCAGAAGCGCAAGGCCGACGGCAAGTAGTCCCGCCGCTTACGCGGCGTAGACCTCCTTCATCTTCGTGACCACGCTCGAGAACGTCTCCTGGATCCCTTTGCCGGTCTGCTCCGCCGTCGTCGAAAGCCGCTCGGCGGACTTCGTCACGGCGTGGGCATTGCCCTCGAGCAGGCGGAACGCCTTCTGGGCGTTGTCCACGGTCTCGCTGAGGGCGCGGTGGTACCACGAGAGCGGGTCCTTCGGGGCGTCCTGCCAGGCAGCCTGCCACCGCAGCGTCTGGGCCTGGGCGTCGCTCATCGCCTGAACGAAGCTCTGCGCGATCTCGCCATAGAGACGGACGCTCTCTTTGGCTGTTACCGCCGACAGCTCCGCCAGCTCGCGGAGAACGCGCTGGTTGGCGTCCGCCCACACGGTCAGGGTCTCGACCGCCTTACCGGCGCTCTGTGTGAAGACCTCTTGAGCCTTGTCCTGAGCCTTCTTGGCCCCTTCCATTTCCGTTGCTCCTTTCACTTCCGAACGGCCACGTGCATCATTCGGGTGTCACATCTGTCCTTCGTGGTGAGAGCTTAACGCGTCGCGTTAAGAGCGTCAAGCGATTTTTCGCGTTGCGTCATGCACAGAGTGATACTGTCGGGCAACCCTCCGTAAATGAAGGGATAACCGCGATGAGCGAAACGCTCGGAACGATGTTCTGGAGCCGGGTGGACAAGAGCGCCGACCAGCCCGCGCACATGTTCAAGCGGAGCGGGGCTTGGACGACGCTGACGTGGCGCGAGGTGGGCGACATCGTCCGCGAGCTCGCGCTCGGCCTCGTCGCGCTGGGCCGCCAGCCGGGCGACACCGTCGCGCTGCTGTCGGCGAGCCGAGCCGAGTGGGTGCAAGCCGATTTCGCGATCTTCAGCGCGGGCTGTGTGACGGTGCCGGTGTACCCGTCCTATCCGCCCGATCTCATCGCCTATGTGGTGAACGACTCGGGCGCGCGCACGATCATCGCGGAGGATCCGGCGCAGCTCGCAAAGGTGCTCGAGGCCCGCGAGAAGATGCCCGGCCTGCAGCACATCATCGTCATCACGGGCTACGAGGCGACGCAGCCGCCCAAGATGGTGATGACGTGGGAGATGCTGCGCCGACTCGGGCGTGACAACGCGAGCGGCCACGCCGAGACACTCGAACAGCGCATCGCGGGCACCAAGCCCGAGGACCTTGCGTCGATCGTCTACACCTCTGGCACGACGGGACCGCCGAAAGGCGTGATGCAGACGCACGCGAACCACGTCGCGGCGCAAAAGGCGGGCGAGAGCTGCGCGCCGGTGCAGGAAGGCTGGGTGCACCTCCTCTTCCTGCCGCTGGCGCACTCGTTCGCGCGACTCGAGTCGTTCATCGGCGTGTACCGCGGACTCTGCACGGCGTTCGCAGAGAATCTCGACAAGGTGGGCGACAACCTCAGAGAAGTGCGGCCGCACTTCATCTGCAGCGTGCCGCGCGTCTTCGAGAAGGTCTACGCCAAGATCCTCGCCGGCGTCGAGGCGGGCCCGCCGACGAAGAAGAAGATCTTCCAGTGGGCGATCGGCGTGGGGCGCGAGGTGAGCCGACACCAGCAGCGCGGCCAGCCGTTGCCCGCGGGGCTGCGGGTCAAGCGCGCGATCGCGCACAAGCTCGTCTTCGAGAAGCTGCACGCCGCGCTTGGCGGCCGGCTGCAGTGGGCGATTTCCGGCGGCGCGCCGCTGTCGCGCGACATCGCCGAGTTCTTCCACGCCGCGGGGATCCTCGTGCTCGAGGGCTACGGGCTCACCGAGACGTGTCCGGTCGGAACGTTCAATCGTCCGACGAAGTTCAAGTTCGGCTCGGTGGGGCAGGTCCTGCCGGGCATCGACATCAAGCTCGCGTCCGACGGAGAGATCCTGTTCCGGGGCCCGCACATCGCGCGCGGGTATTTCAAGCAGGCCGACGCGACGGCCGAGGTATTCGAGCCGTCGGGCTGGTTTCACACCGGCGACATCGGCCGCATCGACGAGGATGGCTTCGTCTTCATCACCGATCGAAAGAAAGACCTGATCGTGACCGCGGGCGGCATGAACATCGCGCCGCAGAACATCGAGAACATGCTGAAGGCCGACCCGTTCATCAGCCAGGCGATGGTCTACGGCGACCGCAGGCCCTATCCGGTGGCGCTGATCACGGTGAATCCGGAGGAGCTCGCGAAGTTCGCGAGCGAGCAGGGTATCGTCGCCACCGATCCCGCGGTCGTGGTCAAGCATCCCAAAGTCGTCGAGCGTGTCGCGCGCACCGTGGAGGAAAAGAACTCGCAGCTGCAGTCGTACGCGAAGATCAAGAAGTTCACCGTGCTGCCCGGCGATTTCACGCAAGAGGGCGGCGAGCTGACGCCGACGCTGAAGGTCAAGCGCAAGGTCGTGTCGAACAAGTACATGACGACGATCGAGGGGCTGTACCGCTGACCTCGCTCGCGGGCAAAGTCGCGGTCGTGACGGGCGCCAGCCGCGGCCTCGGCCGCGCCATGGCGCGGGCGCTGGCGGAGGCGGGCGCAGCCGTCGCGCTCGCCGGGCGCTCGAAGCCCGACCTGGAGGAGACCGCGCACCAGATCGAGCAGGATGGCGGCCACGCCCTCGTCGTGCCGACGGACGTGACGCGCTACGCCGACGTCGAAACGCTGATGGAGCACGCGCTGCGTGAACTCGGCGGCCTCGACATCGTCGTCAACAACGCCGGCATCGCCCGCGTCACACCGTTCGCGGAGGCCACGCCCGACGACTGGCGCGCTATCCTTGACGTCAATCTGACCGGTGTGTTCAACGGCTGCCGCGCCGCCGCGCCGCACCTCATCGCACGTCGCGCCGGCAAGGTCGTCAACATCGCCTCCGTGCTGGGCGCGGTGGGTCTGGCGGGCTATACGCTTTATGCGGCCACCAAGGGCGGCGTCATCGCGCTCACGCGCACGCTCGGGGTCGAGTGGGCGCGCCACAACATCCAGGTGAATGCGATCGCGCCGGGGTGGTTCGTCACCGAGATGAACGAACAGGCGTTCGCCGACCCGCACATCCACGAGCGGCTCACCCGCGACATCCCGATGCGTCGCACGGGGCGACTCGAGGAGATCGGCCCGCTCGTCGTCTTCCTGGCCTCCGCCGGGTCGGATTTCATGACCGGCCAGACGGTCTTCCTCGACGGCGGTCACACCGCCGCCTGACATGCGCGGCCTTTGGGGGTTCGTCGCGGCGATCGTGGTGGTGCTCGTGGGCGGGGGCATCCTCATCGGGTTTGCCAGTCGCCCACCCGCGCGCCTGTGGACCTTCCAGTACAAAGTGGTGGGCACCAGCGAGTGGCGTGACTGGCGTCTCTATCCCAACAACAACGAGTGCGAGCAGGCGCGACGGTTCGTGCGCGACCTCGAAGACGGCCAGAATCGCCGGCTCGTCGAAACCGGCAACTGTTTGGAGCGTGAGAACCCCGCGCTGAAGACCTCGCCCGGCCCGCCCGGCCGGTCGCGGTGAGTCCGGCCGGCGACGGACCGAGCGCAGGCACGAGCCGGCTGCGCGCCAGCGTCGTCATGGTCGTGCACAACGGGCTCGCGACGACGCGGGCGTGCCTGGAAAGCCTGCGCGCGACCGATGAGCCGTTCGCCCTCGTCGTCGTCGACAACGGTTCTACCGACGACACGCCGCGGTGGTTTCGCGACTTCCCCCACGCCTGGCCGCTGCGCTACGCGCGCAATGACGACAACGGGTCGGTGCTGGCAGCGTTCAATCAGGCCTGGCGCCTGACGACGACGGAGTTCGTGTGTCTGCTGCACAACGATACGACCATGCTCGAGCCCGCGTGGCTCACGCGGCTGCTCACGCCGCTGACCTCGCGTGAGATCGGCCTCAGCGGTCTCTACGGCGTCAAGCGTATCCGCCGTGACGGCCGCTATTCGGGGCGCACGATCGTGCACAGCCTCGCCGAGGGGCCGACCGTGCGTGCGCCGTGGGAGGAAGTCGCGGTCGTCGACGGGGTCTGTCTGTGCCTGCGCCGGCCAACGCTCGAAGCGATCGGCGGGATCGACGAAGGCTACGGCTTCTTCCACGGCTACGACCGCGATCTGTCGTTCGCGGTCCGCGAGAGTGGTCGCCGCTGCGTCGTGGTGCACGCGCCCTTCCATCACGCCGGCGGCGCTACACGCACGCTGCAGTTCGCGACGGAGCCGGATCGCGAGGCCCATGACCTGGCGCAGCGCCGCGCGGCGACCGAGCGCTTCGCGCGCAAGTTCGCGCACCGGCTGCCGGCCGACGTCCGTCCGATTACCGAACGCATGAGCGACTGGCTGGTACGCCGTGGCGTTGCTTCGAGTGTTGACTAAGCAACAGTCCTACAAGTCATGGTAATAATTGGCAAGTTGCTGCCTTTCGCCGGGCGACGATCCGTGCGGCAACCCGCTGAATCCCAGGCGAGCGGCTGACGACTGGGATAGAGTGCACGCGCGATGAAAGCAGCCGTGCTGCACGCGCCGCGAAGACTCCGCATCGAAGCCGCAGCGACTCCAGACCCGGCGGCCGGCGAAGTCCTGGTGCGCGTGGCGGTCGCCGGGCTGTGCGGGACTGACTACAGCATCTTCACGGGCCACCGTCCCGTCGGCTACCCGCGCGTCATGGGTCATGAGTTCGTCGGCCGTGTCGAAGCGGTGGGCGCCGGCGTGACGACGGCGCGGGCGGGCGATCGCGTCGCGATCGAGCCGAACTACTCGTGCGGCACGTGCCCGCTCTGCCGCGAGGGCAACCGCAATCTCTGCCTGTCACGTACGGCGGTCGGGATCGACGTCGACGGCTGCTTCGCGGAGTTGGTCTCCGTCCCTGCGCGCTGCTGCTGGGCCGCACCGGCCGGCGTCGCCGACGAGGACCTCATGGTGACCGAGCCGCTCGCTGTCGTTGTGCGGGCCGTCGCGCGGGGAGCGGTGCGGACGGGGGAGACGGCGGCCGTCGTCGGCGCGGGCACGCTTGGCCTCCTCGCGCTCCAGGTGTTGCGCGCGCGCGGGGCGCGGGTCCTCGTCGTGTCACGGAGTGAGCGGCGCTTTGCGCTGGCCCGCGAGCTCGGCGCCGCGGCGACGCACAGCGTCGACACGCGCGCGCTGGACGACGTCGCGCGCGAATTCTCGGGCCGCGAGGGCGTCGACTGCGTCGTGGAGACCGCGGGCAGCGCGGAGGCGGTGGCGCACGCGCTCGCGCTGGTGCGGCCGGGCGGCCGCGTCGTCCTCACGGGCCTGCCTCACGAGGCGACGCCGGTACGGTTTTTCTCGGTGGTGCGGCGCGAGGTCACGATTATCGGCTCGATGATCTATCAAGATGAATTCGCCGAGGCCATGCGTCTGGTGGCTGCGGGACAGGTTCGGACGCGCCCCCTCATCACACACCGGTTTGCGCTGGATGAGATCGAGCGCGCGTTCGCGGCACACCGCGAGCCGGAAGCGATCAAGGTGGCGCTGATTCCGTCGCCGGACGTCGAGCGCGGCGCGCGGGGCGGCTAGCGCGGCGCCCGGTAGGTGATGCGGTAGATCACGCCCGCGTGGTCGTCGGAAACGAGCAGCGCGCCGTCCGGCATCACCTGCACATCCACCGGGCGTCCTGATATGCCGCTGTCCGCGAGCCAGCCGGTCGCGAACGGCTCGTAGCCGACGACGCGATCGCCGTCCAGCTGTACCGTCGTCACGCGATAGCCGATCGGCGTGCTGCGATTCCACGAGCCGTGTTCGGCGATGAAGACCCGCCCGCGATACTCCGCGGGGAACATCGTGCCGGTATAGAACCGCATGCCGAGCGCGGCGACGTGCGGACCGAGCTCGGCGGCGGGCGGCGTGAACTCGCTGCACGGCTTGCCGAACTGCGGATCCACCAGCCCGCGTCCGTGGCAGTGCGGGAAGCCGAAGTGCAGTCCGGCTTTGGGCGCGTGATTCAGCTCGTCCGGCGGCCGATCATCGCCCATCCAGTCGCGACCGTTGTCGGTGAACCACAGATCCTGCGTCCCGGGCCGCCAGTCGAAGCCGACGCTGTTGCGAACCCCTCGCGCGAAGACCTCGATCGCACTCCCATCCGGCTTCATGCGGGTGATCGTCTCGTGCAGCGGTCCGGGCGGCAGGCACACATTGCATGGGGCGCCGACGGGAACGTAGAGCCAGCCGTCGGGACCGAAGGCGATGAACTTCCAGCCGTGATGCCGATCGCTCGGGTAGCGCGACGTCACCACCACCGGTGCCGGCGGACGCTCCAGCCGCGCCTCGATGTCGTCGAAGCGGATGATCCGCGAGATCTCTCCGACGTACAGCGCCCCGTCGCGGACGGCCACGCCGTTGGGGCTCGTGAGATCGTGTCCCACGCGGACCGCCTTGCCGGCGTGCGTGGCGCCGGCTGCGCCGGCGATCGCGTACACATGACCCTTGTCGCGCGTTCCGATGAACAGCGTGCCGGAGGGGGAGAGCGCCATCGAGCGCGCACCTGGGACGTTGTCGGCGAAGACCTCGAGGGCGAATCCCGATGGAAGCGTGATGCGCTCGGACGCCGAGCGGCCGCCACCCGAGGCGACAGCCGCGAGGCCGATGGCCACGAGGATGGGGGCGAGGATCCGAAGGGACCGGCGGGTCACCACGAGAGTATTATGGGCATGAATAACAAGCACGGTTCGGTCGTCCGACCGGGCAACGGAGGTCTCGACGATGAAGCAGTGGTGGTTGGTTGCACCTCTGAGCGTCGTCCTGCTCCTGATGACCGCGGGGCCAAGTGACGCGTGGCGCGGTCACCACTGGCACGGTGGACCCAGAGTCTTCCTCGGCTTTGGATTCGCGCCGTGGTGGTACCCGGGATGGTATTACCCGCCGCCGTATTATGCGTACTCGCCGCCGACCGTGATCGTCCAGCAGCCGCCGGTCTATATCGAGCAGCAGACGCCGGTCGCCCCGCCGCCTCCCGCGGCGTCGGCCCCGCCGGCGCAGCAGCAGTACTGGTACTACTGCCAGCCCTCCGGCGCCTACTATCCCAGCGTCGCGACGTGCACCGAGCCGTGGATCAAGGTTCCGCCGAGAGCGCAGTGATCCGCGCAGTCGTCCTCGGCATTCCGGTCGCGCTGCTGATGTCCGCGTGCGCGACCGTTCCCACGGGGCCCAGCGTCATGGTGCTGCCGGGCACCGGCAAGCCGTTCGAGCAATTTCAGGTCGACGACGCGGCGTGCCGGCAGTGGGGGCTCCAGACGGCCGGCATCTCGACGCAGAAGGCGGCCGGCGACACGATGGTGACCGGTGCGGTGCTCGGCACCGCGATCGGTGCCGCGGCCGGCGCGGCGCTCGGCGCGGCGGCGGGCAATCCCGCCATCGGCGCCGCGGCCGGCGCGGGCGCCGGCCTCCTCGGTGGCACCGCGATCGCCGGTGGCTACGCCGACGCCAACGTGAATTCCGTGCAGAGGCGCTTCGACGTCGGCTACATGCAGTGCATGTACGCCAAGGGGCACCAGATTCCGGTCTCGCGCGGCTCGGTGCCGTTTTCTTCGTCGACGAACCGCGTCTCGACTCCGCCGCCTCCGCCACCGCCGATGACGACGCCGCCGGCGGACTCGGCTCCGGCTGCACCGCCCAACATTCCACCGCCGCCGGCCGGCACGCCGCCGCCGCCGCCGCCCGGCCGGAGCTCGTGACGATCCTCGTATAATCGCCCGGCGTGAGACTCGCCGAAAAATCCGCGCTCATCACCGGATCGACGAAAGGCATCGGTTTCGGCATCGCCCGCGCGTTCGCGCGTGAGGGCGCGCGGGTCGTGGTTCACTCCCGCAGCGCTGCGGAGTGTGAGGCGATCGCCAAGACGCTTGGCGGCGGCGCCGTGCCGATTGCGGCCGATCTCTCGCGAGCCGAGGAGGTCCGCCGGCTCGGGGCGGCGGCGCTCGAGGCGATGGACGGCCGCGTCGACATCCTCGTCAACAACGCGGGGCAGCCGCGCGTGGCGCCGTCGACGGAGCTGCCGGAAGGCGACTATCGCTACACGATGGATCTCAACCTCACCGCGTATGTCCTGCTCGCGCAAATCATCGGTCGGCGCATGATCGAGCGCGGGGGCGGCGCGATCATCAACGTGGGCTCGATCAACGGCAGCGTCGCGTTCCCCCAGCGGCTCGCGTACTGCGTGTCGAAGGCTGGCGTCAACATGCTGACGAAAGTTCTCGCCATCGAGTGGGCGGCGCACGGCGTGCGCGTGAACTGTCTCGCCCCCGGCTACGTCGAGACACCGTTCATCCAGGGACTGGCATCGAAGGGCGTCGTCGACACGGCCAAGCTCGCCGCGCGGACCCCGATGCGACGCCTGGGGACGCCGGAGGAGATGGGCGACGCCGCTGTCTTCCTCGCGAGCGACGAGTCCTCGTTTGTCACCGGCGCGGTGCTCACGGCCGACGGCGGCTGGCAGGCGTACGGCTACCTCTAGCTCGTTGGCCACGCGGTTGCAATACTATCGGGCATGGAACGGCTTTGGACTCGGATCGCCTCTCTCGCGCTCGGCTCGCTGCTCGCGTTGGCCGTCGGCGGCGTCGTCACCGCGCACGCCCGCAGCGTGGGCGAAGTCATCGACGACACGCGCATCGCCGCCGAGGTGATGGCCCGGCTCGCCGCGGATTCGCCCGCGAACTTCGTCAAGATCGACGTCAAGACCGAGAGCGGCATCGTGACGCTGAGCGGCACGGTGGACTCGGCTGAGAAGCGGTCACGCGCCGCGCAGATCGCGAGCGCCGTCGGGGGCGTCAAGGGGCTGGTCAACAACATCCAGGTGCCGGGCAGCCCGCCGATCGGCGGCACCTCGCCGACAACGACCTCGGGAGCAGCGGGGACGATCGATGCCACCGGCACGGTCGCCTCGATCGACGCGGCATCAGGCACCATCACGCTCAGCGACGGACGCGTGCTGCGCGCGGGTGACCGGACCGCCGTGTATCAGCCGACAACCGTGCAGGCGCTCAAGCCGGGGGATCGCGTGCTCGTCCGCGGCGCGACTCCGGTCACCGTGCGCGCGCCTGAGATCCGCATGGGCACCGTGGCGCGCGTCGATACGACGCGACAGCAGCTGGTGCTGACGGACGGCAGCGTTGTGCACGTCGCCGCCTCGACCAACGTGCACCGCGGCGCGGAGCGGCTGACGCTCGCGCAGATCGAGCCCGGCGCCGAGGTCGTGATCCAGCTCGCGCCCATGCCGTCCGCGTCACCGAGCGCGACCACGCCGGCGAGGCCGGCGCCCGAGACGGCGCCCGCGCTCGATGCGAGCGACGTGACCGTCGTCTGGACGCCGTCCACCGCCAGCCGCTGAATTCCGCGCTGAATCCCGCCTCCGCCAATGCGCGCGCAGCCGTCGCGCGCGTGGGGTACGATACGGCCGGCCAGTTTCCGCCGGCGCCTGCGGCCGGCAGGGAGGACCGCCCATGCCGTACGACCTCGTGATCAAGAACGGAACGGTCATCGACGGCTCCGGCCTGCCTGGCTTTCGGGCGGACGTGGGCGTACGGCACGGACGCATCGTGTCGATCGGACGGATCCGCGAGCGCGGACGCGAGACGCTCGACGCCGAAGGGCACGTGGTGACGCCTGGCTTCGTCGACGGGCACACCCACATGGACGCCCAGATCTTCTGGGACCCGCTCGGGACATCTTCCTGCTACCACGGCATCACGACCGTCGTCATGGGCAACTGCGGCTTCACGCTCGCGCCGTGCGCGGCCAAGGACAAGCACCTCGTCGTCCGCAACCTGCAGCGCGCCGAGGACATTCCGCCCGAGGCGATGGAAGCGGGGATCAACTGGCGCTGGACGACGTTCCCCGAATTCCTCGACACGCTCGAGGCGCTGCCGAAAGGCATCAACTACGCCGGCTACATCGGGCACTCGGCGCTGCGCACTTACGTGATGGGCGAGCGCGCGTTCGACAAGCAAGCGACCGAGGACGAGCTGCGCGCCATGGAGCGCGAGCTGCGCGATGCGCTGCGCGCCGGCGCCATGGGCTTCACGACGTCGCGCTCGCCGAGCCACGAAACTCCCGACCACCGGCCGGTGGCGAGCCGCGTCGCCGACTGGAGTGAGGTGCGGCGGCTCGTCAACGCGATGGGCGAGCTGAACGCCGGGATCTTCGAGATCGCGGGGGAGAACGTCGACCGCGACGCCGACAACCCCGGCCTCGGCGACTACCACCGGCGGCTGAAGGAGCTCGCGGTCGAGAGCGGGCGCCCGATCACGTTCGGCGTGTTCGGCCGCCGCGGCGCGCCGAACGTCTGGCGCAAGTACATCGCGCTGCTGGACGAGACGGCGCGGGCGGGAGGGCGCATGTTCGCGCAGGCGCACAGCCGCTCGCTGTCCGCGCTGCTGTCCTTCAAGACGCAGATGCCGTTCGATCGTCTGCCGCTCTGGAAGGAGCTGCGCAAGCTTCCGATCGGCGAGAAGATCGCGAAGCTCCGCGACCCGGAGTTCAAGAAGAAGCTCGTCGAGGCCACCAACGAGACGCCTGACAAGAAGGCGCTCGGGACCGAGGCACGCCCGCAGCCCTACGAGTGGCTCTTCGTGTTCGACACGGTGGAGGGACCGCACCGCTCGGTCGCCGAGGTGGCCGCCGAGCGCGGCGTGCATCCGGCGCAGGCGATGATCGACCTCGC
>Ga0075421_100000022_pt1 | contig 115272 bp, 90 predicted proteins | sample SoiMetdeltSBSDD5_FD_75292 | JGI IMG/M metagenome (GOLD analysis project Ga0075421, IMG submission 75292) | Bulk soil microbial communities from a Populus tree surrounding site in Tennessee, USA - Soil MetaG P. deltoides SBSDD5 | ecosystem: Environmental > Terrestrial > Soil > Tree plantation... | reverse complement strand
TCCGAGAGCCCGATCTCGTCGGCCAGCTCCGACAGGATCTCCAGACGCTTGATCGAATCGATCGACAGGTCGGCCTCGACATCGAGGTCCGGGCCCAACATGTCCTCCGGATAACCCGTCCGCGCCGACACGATCGCCGTCAACCGGGCCAGCACCTCGTCCGGGTCGCCCAACGCCGGCGCCGCGGTCCCGGCCGCCTCGGTCGGGGTCGGCGGCACCCCGACCGAGGCGGGCACCGGCGCAGCCGGCGGCGCTGAGGAAACCGTTGCCGGCGCGGCCGGTGGCAGCATGACGCTGCCCAGGGCGGCGGTCGGAGCGACGGCCGGTGGAGCCGTGGTCGGGGCGATGCCGAGCCGGTTGAGCACCAGCTGGTGCCCCACGTTGATGATCTGCTGCGCGGTCCGGAAGTACTCGATCAGCACCTGATCGCCGCCGGGATCGGCGTGCCCGTTCCCGTGACCGTGACCATTTCCGTTGCCGTTGCTCACCCTGGGTTCGGCGGGCGCCGGGATCGTCCCGAGGAACGTGGCATGCGACCCACCGACCGACGCCGCCACGGCGGTCGAAGCTGCACCGACCGCGACAATCTCGGTGTGACGTGGGCCGTTGCCATTCCCGTTACCGTTGCCGTTGCCGTTGCCGGTGGCAGCGGCGACGGGGGCGGCGACCGTCGGAACGGTGGTGGCGGGGCGGAGGCCGCCGGGGACGATGTCGCCCGCGGCCGTGCGGACCAGGTGGCCGTTCACGGTCCAGCCGGCGGGGCGGGGCGGGCTGGTCCAGCGGGCGGGGTCGACTCCCCTGCCCTCGAACAGCTCAGCGGAGTCGACAGCTACCCCGATGACTGCGAGCTGCCCGAGGGCATGGAGAAGGGCCCGCACGCCGCTATCACCGGGACGGTCGGTGGCGACAGCGACGTGCGGGTGATCTGTGAGGATGCGGTCGACGCATCCTGTGAGCGTCCGGCCGGGGCCCACCTCGACGAAGACGCGGGCGCCGGCCTCGTACATGGCGCGCACCTCGTCGGTGAAGCGCACCCCGTTGGCGACCTGGCCGGCGAGCAGCCGCCGGACCTCGGCGGCGTCGGCCGGATAGGCCTCGGCCGTCAGGTTGCTGAAGACCGGCAGCTGCGGCGCTGCCACGGTGGCCTTGGCGAGGTGCTCGGCGAGCACGTCGGCGGCACCGGCGACGACCGGGCTGTGGAACGCACACGCGACCGGCAGGCGGCGGGCGGTGATGCCGGCTGCCTTGAGCCGCTCGAGCGCAGCCTCGATCGCCGGGGTCGGCCCGGCGACCACGAGTTGCTCAGGGTGGTTGTCGTTGGCCACGACGACATCCACCCCGTTGAGCGCTTCCGCCAGCTGCTCCCGGGTGGCGGCGGTGGCGACCATGCCGCCCGGGTCGCCGTCGGGCGCGGCCGCCAGCATGGCGGCGCCGCGGGCGGCGCTCAGCTCCAGCAGGGTCGGCGGGTCGAAGGCACCGGCGACGCAGAGGGCCACCAGCTCGCCGTAGCTGTGACCGGCGACCATGTCGGGCCGCACGCCGAAGCGGGCCAGCGCCTGAGCGGTGGCGAGGTCGGCGAGGCCGAGGCTCGGTTGGGCGACCCTGGTGTCGGTGATCGCGTCCTTCTGGGCAGCGCGGGCGTCGTCGTCGAACGCTGCTGGCGGGAGCATCGTCGACGCCCAGGGCGCACCGAGGTCGAGCAGGCCGCGGGTCTCGGCGAACCCGACGAACAGATCGTTCGCCATGCCCGGGCGCTGGCTGCCCTGACCCGGGAAGAGGAACGCGACCTGCGGGGCACCGTCGGCGCCCAGGTCGTCGCCCGCGATGTAGACACCAGGGGAACTCCTTTGCGCGCAAGCCTGTGACAACTTTGCGCGCAGGTCGGCGACATCATTGGCGACAATCGCGACACGAACCGGGCCCCGGCCGCTGCCACTCACGGCCGCGGCGATGTCCCGGAGCCGCCATGGGCGCAGCGCCGGCGCGGGCGCGGCGTCGAGGCGGTCCGCCAGATCGGCGAGCGCCTTGTCGACCGCGGCGGGCTCGCCGCGGAAGAGGAACAGCTCTGCAGGCCAGGTGTCGACCGCGACGTCGGGTACGTCGTCGTCGGGGTGCGACTCGATGACGACGTGGAAGTTGGTGCCGCCGAAGCCGAAGGCGCTGATGCCGGCGACGCGGCGGGGGTCGGGCCACGGACGGGCCTCGTCGAGGAAGACGAACGGGCTGGTCTCCGGGTCCCACGCCTGGTTGGGCCGCCCGATGTTGAGCGTCGGCGGGCGGACGCCGTGGTACACGGCCTTGGCCGCCTTGATGAGCCCGGCCAGGCCGGCGGCGCACTTGGTGTGGCCGATGTTCGACTTCACCGAGCCGACCACGCACGACCCGGTCGCCATGCCGGCCTGAGTGAAGACCTCGGTGAGGGTCGCGAGCTCGGTGCGGTCGCCGACGACGGTGCCGGTGCCGTGGGCCTCGACCAGACCGACGTCGCGGGCCTCGACCCCGGCCTGCGCGTAGGCGCGGTGCAGGGCGCGCTCCTGGCCCTGCTGGCGGGGCGCGGTCAGCCCGAGGCTGCGGCCGTCGGACGACGCCGACACGGCCCGGATGACCGAATAGATCCGGTCGCCGTCGCGCTCGGCGTCGGCGAGGCGCTTGAGGACGACGCACGCCACGCCCTCGCCGAGGGCGATGCCGTCGGCGTCTGCGTCGAACGTGCGGCACTGGCCGGTGGTCGACAGGGCGTGGACGCTGGTGAACAGGAGGAAGTCCTGCACCCCGTTGTGAAGGTCGGCGCCACCGCAGAGGACGACGTCGCTCCCGCCGGCGGCGAGCTCCGCGCAGGCGACGTCGACTGCGGCCAGCGACGAAGCGCACGCCGCGTCGACCGTGAGGTTCTTGCCGCCCAGGTCGAGCCGGTTGGCGACGCGCCCCGCGATCACGTTGGTCAGCAGCCCGGGGAACGAGTCCTCGGTGGTGTGCGGCAACCAGGCGTCGAGCTCGGGCGGGAGGTCGCCCATGTAGGCCGGGAACAGCGCCCGGAACCCGTGTGCCGTCGACTGGTCGGTGCCGCCCTCGGCGCCGAAGATAACCGAGGCCCGGTCACGGTCGAGATCCCGGGTGCCGGGCCCGCCGGGCAGGACCGGGTAGCCGGCGTCGACCAGGGCGTCGGCGGCGACCTTGAGGCTGAGCAGCTGGGTCGGTTCGATGGCGGCGAGCGAGGCCGGCGGGATGCCGTAGGCGAGGGCGTCGAACGCGATGTCGTCCAGGAAGCCGCCCCACTTGGACGCGCTGCCGGTCCGCTGGCTGGCGGTCTGGTGGTCCCAGTCGGGGTCGAAGTAGGTGTCGACGTCCCAGCGCTCGGCGGGCACCTCGGTGATCGAGTTGACGCCCTCGACGATGTTGCGCCAGAAGGTGTCGAGGTCCTCCGCACCCGGCATGACGCAGGCCATGCCGACGATGGCGACGTCGACCGGGGCCAGCTCGGGCCGCTCCTCGGGGTCCTCGGCGGCCTCGGCCACGATGTCGTCGGCGACTGCGGCGAGGTGCGCCGTGGCATCGGTGGTGACGATCTCGTGGAGCGTGGCGACGGTGGTGCGGTCGCCGCGCATGGTCGCGACGTCGCCGATCATGAACATGCCTTCGGCGCGCTGCTCGTCGCTGTCGACCACGACGATGTCGTCGCCGTCCCGGCGCAGGCCCTTGGACGCCAGGCGGAGGCGGCCGAGGTTGAGGCTCTCCAGCTCGGCCCAGCGGGTGTGGGCGTCGGCGCCCTCCTCGGTGAGGCGGCGGCTGGTCGCCTCGAAGGTCTCGACGAACGGTGTGTCGGCGCAGCGGGTCGCGTGGCCGGGGCCGGACTCGAGCAGCGCGGTGCGCTCGCATGCGAGGGCTTGGGCCTGGAACTCGTCGCCGATGGCGCCGGCGGCGACCGCCTCGTCGGTGAAGAGGTAGGCGGTGCCCATGAGGACGCCGATCCTGGCGCCCTGCTCGCTCAGCGGGCCCGCCGCGGCGGCGACCATAGCGGCGGAGCGGGCGTCGTGGATGCCGCCGGCGAAGAGGATGTCGAGCTCGGCGGCGGCGTCGGGGCTGGTGGCCGCCCACGTCGTCAGGATCTCGAGTTGTGACTCCCAGAGGGCGAAGCTGGCCCGCGGCCCGACGTGGCCGCCGCACTCGAAGCCCTCGAAGACGAAGCGGCGGGCGCCGTCCTTGAGGAACCGCTCGAGCAGGCCGGGCGCCGGGACGTGGAGGAAGGTGCGGATGCCGTCCTGCTCCAGGGCGGTGGCCTGCGACGGGCGGCCTCCGGCGATGAGGGCCAGCGGCGGGCCGACGTCGCGGACGACGGCGAGCTGCTCCTCGCGCAGCTCCTTCGGGACGAAGCCGAGGATGCCGACGCCCCACGGCTTGTCGCCGAGGAGTGCCTTGGTCTCCTCGAGGAGGGGGCGGACCTCGGTCTCGCCCCGGAGGAGGGCGAGGGCGAGGAACGGCAGGCCGCCGCCCCCGGCGACGGCGTCGGCGAAGGCGGCGCGGTCCGAGACCCGGGTCATCGGGCCCTGGACCACCGGGTAGGCGGTGCCGTTCGGGCCGGCGACCCCGTGCCCCGGGGCCAACGGCTGGACGTCCCGTGCGGCCGCGACGTGCTCCCCGATCTCCCGCCGCACCCCCGCGACGAGCCCTCCGACGGTCCCGTACCGCTCGGCGATCCCCGAGGCGAACGCCCCGTCCTGCCCGATGGGAAGCGCCTGCTCCGTCAGGCTGCGGGCTCCCAACCTCCCCTCCAGGTCCCCGGGCTCGGTCGGGTCGTCGAGCTTGGCGATCCAGAGGTCGGGACGGGTGTAGACGCGGTGGCCGGCGACCACGCGGGTCTCGCTGCCGTCCATCGCTCGGATGGCGGCGCGGACCTCGCGGGGCAGGGCGGTCGCGGCTTCCCGGAGGAGGGACAGCTGGGCGTCGAGGGCGACGCCGGTGGCGCCACCGACCAGCGCGGCAGCCGCGGTGTGGCGCCCAATCCCGCCCTGGGCCCACACCGGCAGGTCGGTGAGGCCCAGGATCTGCTGCAGGAGCACGAAGGTGCCGGTCGTCCCGACCCGGCCCCCGCTCTCGGCTCCCTTGGCGACCAAGCCGTCGGGCGGCACGTCGGCCGCCAGCGCGGCCCGGGCCTCGTCGGCCGAGCGCACCTCGACCACGATTCGCCGGCCGTGTCCCTGCCAGGCCGCAGCCAGGTCGGCGTCGGCGACGACGACGGTGTGCACGGCCTCCGGGAGATCGCGCGGGCCCAGCGGGCATCGCCGGGTGACCCGGACGCCGAAGGGCGCCTGGGTCCGCCGGATGACGACGTGCAGCGCCTCCCGGGCCGTTGAGGCGTCGGCTCCCAGATCGAGGATCCCGAACGCTCCCGCCCGTCCGGCGGCCACGACGACTCGTGCGATCGGTTCCTCGAACGGCGTCTCGATCCAGATCAGATCGTCCACCTGGGCGCGTCCGTGCTCGCTTCCCACAGCTATCCCCCTCGGCTCCCCCAGTCCCCAGCGCGCGATGCGCTCCGACAATTATGGACGATTGCGCGTACCTACGCCACAAGTATTGACCCTGGGGGGACGATCTGGCGAGCTTGCTGACGTCTGTCAGTTGGTGACGTCAGTCACTCGGAGCACGGTCCTCCTGGAGGACGACGAGGTTCTGCTCCGAGTCGTGGATGGCGGCCATCCAAATCTCGACGCCGGGCGGTCCGAACTGGCCGGCGTCGTCGCGGAAGATGACGTGCGGCTCCTCGACGATCGCCACGTCCTTGGCGCGCAGATCGGCGCACGCGGCGTCGATGTCGTCGACCCGCCAGTAGAGCAGCGACGCCGGGGCGGCGGCCTCGAGCAGCAGCCGGGTGCCGCCGAGGTCGAAGAAGCCCAGGCCGGGCGGGTCGAACTTGGCGATGAACGGGAGCCCGATGACGTCCCGGTAGAACTCGATGGCCCGGTCGAGGTCGGAGACCCCGAGCGCCACCTGGGCCAGCCGGCCCCGCTCCGTGCCGCTCATCCCCGCCAACGTACTCACCGGGGCGGTTGTCCGCCGTGGGAGTCGGGCATTCAGTGAGGCGGCGGGCTCCGCTCTTCAGCTCCTGGAGACCGCCCCGATGACCACGTCAACGATGACGCAGCAGGTGGACGCGACCTGGGAGCGCGAGATCCTGCCGGCGCTGAGCGAGTACATCGCCATTCCCAACGTGTCGCAGGTCTTCGAGCCGAACTGGGCCCAGCTCGGGCACATGGACAAGGCCGTGAAGCTGCTCCACGACTGGGTGGCGTCCCGGCCCATCGACGGGATGACGGTCGAGGTCCACCGGCTGGAGGGCCGCTCGCCGGTGCTGTTCGTGGAGGTGGCCGCGGCGAACGGTGGGCCGGCCGACGACACCGTGCTGCTGTACGGGCACCTCGACAAGCAGCCCGAGATGACCGGGTGGCGAGAGGGCCTCACGCCGTGGTCGCCGGTGCGGGACGGCGACCGGCTCTACGGGCGGGGTGGCGCCGACGACGGCTACGCCACGTTTGCCGCGGTGACCGCGCTCGAGGTCGCCCAGGCCGCGGGGTACCCGCACGCCCGGTGCGTCGTGCTGATCGAGGCCAGCGAGGAGAGCGGCAGCCGCGACCTGCCGGCGCACGTCGACGCGCTGAAGTCACGGATCGGCCCGCCGAGCCTGGTGGTCTGTCTCGACTCCGGTTGCCTCGACTACGACCGGCTGTGGGTGACGACGTCGCTGCGGGGGCTGCTGTCGGGGCAGCTCGACATCGCGGTCACCAGCGAGGGGGTGCACTCCGGCGACGCCAGCGGGGTGGTCCCGTCGACGTTCCGGATCGCCAGGTCGCTGCTGGGTCGGCTGGAGGATGCGTCGACCGGCGCCATCACGCTGGCCGGGGCGCACGTCGACATCCCCGCCGACCGGCGGGCGCAGGCGCACGCCACGGCCAAGGAGATGACCGCGCCGGTGGCCGCCAAGTTCCCGTTCCTGTCCGGGGTGAAGCCGATGACGTTCGACGCTGCCGAGCAGCTGCTCAACCGGGCATGGCGGCCGTGGCTGGAGATCACCGGCGCCGACGGGCTGCCGTCGTGCGAGCAGGCGGGCAACGTGCTGAGGCCGAGCACGTCGCTGTACCTCTCGCTGCGGATCCCGCCGACCGCCGATCCGGTCACGGCGCACCAGGCGCTCGAGGCCCTGCTCACCCGCGACCCGCCCTACGGGGCCGAGGTCGCCTACCGGGCCGACAAGACGTCGACGGGATGGAACGCCGCGCCGCTCGCCCCGTGGCTGGAGTCGTCGCTGGCCGAGGCATCGAGGTCGGTCTTCGGGTCGGCGGCGCGGACCGTCGGCGAGGGCGGGTCGATCAGCTTCATGGGCATGCTCGGGGCCAGCTTCCCCGACGCCCAGTTCGTGGTGACCGGGGTCCTCGGCCCCGGCAGCAACGCCCACGGTCCCAACGAGTTCCTCCACGTCCCGACCGCCAAGCGCCTGACCGCGGTCATCGCCGACGTGCTGCGGGACCATGCCCGCCGGAGCTGATCGGGCGGCGGCTAGTCGCGGTCGTGGTGGCAGACGGCTTCGAGCATGACGCCGAAGGGGTCGAGCCAGAAGGTGGCGAAGTAGGGCGGCGGGTACTGGGGGAACACCTGGGGCTCGTGGAGGACCTCGCTGCCAAGGCCGACCACCGCCTCGTGCACCGCCTTCACGGCCGACCGGGTGCGGACGATGAACGCCAGGTGCTGCAGGCCGGGCCGGTCGCGGGTGTACTCGGCCGCCTCCAGGGCGGGATAGAAGAACAGGTACGTGCCCCGCTTGCCGTCGGCCGGGAAGTAGGCGAACTGGTCGTCGGTGCTGAGCAGCGGCTCGTAGTCGAGGAGGGGCATGACCTTGTCGTAGTAGGCCTTGGCCGCCACCAGGTCCGGCACGTTGATTCCCAGATGGCCGAGCATCCCGGGAGTCTGCCCGCCCTACGCTCCATCCCATGGATCGGGACACCGCCCTCGACTTCATCCGCCAGAACCACAACGGGGTCTTGGCCACGACCCGCAGCGATGGCACGCCCCAGATGACGCCGGTGAACGCCGGAGTCGACGACGAGGGGCGAGTGGTCATCTCGTCGCGGCAGACGGCCTACAAGGTGCGCCACCTGCGGGCGCTGCCCTATGCGAGCTACTGCGCCTTCACCGACGGCTTCATCGGCGAGTGGGTGCAGGTCGAGGGCCCGGTCGAGGTCATGGAGCTGCCCGACGCCATGGAGCCGCTGGTCGAGTACTACCGCGGAATCTCGGGCGAGCACCCCGACTGGGACGACTACCGCCAGGCGATGGAGCGGGACCAGCGGGTCCTCCTGCGCCTCAGCGTCGAGCGCGCCGGGCCCAACGTCCAGGGCTGACCGGGCGTCACGTCGACACGGTGACCTCCCGGGGTTCGGCCGGCTCAGCGACGTAGGCGGCGGGGGCCTCGGCGTCGGCGAGCCGGGTCTGGCGGCTGAGCGCCAGGACCGTGCCGTCGGGGCCCCAGAGGGTGCCGTTCTCGATGGCGAGGCCGTCGGCCGCCAGCGGGGAGCGGCAGTCGAGGTAGACGTGCTCGCCCGGGGGCACCAGCGCCGCCGGGTCGGCAACCGCCAGGTGCACCGTGTAGTCGATGGTGGCGGCCCGGGTGGGGCCGGTGGTGCGGGAGAACATCGCCGGGGGCAGCACGTCGCAGGCCGCGATCAGCCAGGCGTTGTCGACGGGCTCACTGCCGAGCGGCCGCATCCAGGCCGCCAACCAGGCGTCGCCGCCGCCCGAGAACGGCACGACGTCGGGGTCCATGACCACGTCGACCTGCCGGAAGTGGGGAACGGCCACGCCCGGCGGCGTGAACTGGCCGAGGTGCCGGGGCGGGGCCGCCGGCTGCGTGCGGTGCGGGTGGTCGTCGTAGGTGATGCCCCCGTCGCGTCCTCCGCAGGTGGCCCTGACCAGGACCATGGTCCGGTGCTTCTGGTGCACCCGCGCCGAGGCGAACACCAGCGACCGGCCCCGCCACTCGAGGGTGACGCCGATCTCGACCGGACCGGGCCGCGGGCTGCGCAGGAACTGGACCGAGACGGTGCGCACGCGCCGGTGGGGGTCGCCGACCGCCTCGTCGATGGCCCGGCTCGCGATGGCAGCCACGTACCCGCCGTGGACACCGACCAACGACGCCCACCGGGGCGACAGCACCGCTCGCCACCGGGCATCGCTGATCCGGGTCACCTGCGTCGCCCATCGAAAGGCCCCCAGCTTGCTGATCTTCCCGCTCATGTCGTCGCTCCCTCCATGACGGGTTCCACTACGCCGGCGGGGGTGGAGGCGGTTCCGGGGACCGACTTGGCAGGGCGGGGGCCCGGGCGGAGGGCCAGGGCGACGACGGTGACCACGACCCCGCCGGCCACCACGAGCCACCAGACGTTGGTGAACCGGTCGAGCACCTGGTCGGGCCGCGGGGTGCCCAGCACTGCGACGAACAGGGCCACGCCGATGGTCTGGCCCATCTGGCGCACCGACTGGCTGAACCCCGAGCCGGTGGCCGAGCGGTCGGGCGGCAGCTGCTGCACGGCGACGCTCGACAGCTGAGGCAGGCACAGCGCCACCCCGAGCCCGGTCAGCAGGTTGGCCGGCATGAACGTACCGAGGTAGTCGGGCTGGAGGTCGGCTCGGCTGATCAACCACAGCGCCCCGCAGGCGAGCACCAACCCGCCCGGGATCAGCAGCAGCCGCTGGCCCCGCCGGGCGGCGATCCGGCCGGCGACCGGCGCCAGCACCGCCACCGTCAGTGGCCCCGGGGCGATGGCGAAGCCCGCCTTCAGGACCGACCAGTGCCACACCCCGGTGAGGAACTGCACGTTGCCGAAGAAGGCCAGGGCGAAGGCCGTCGAGAAGGCGAAGATGCCGACGTTGCCCCACCGGAAGCCGTTGAGCCGGAACAGCTCGAGGGGGACTATCGGGTTCGGCACCCGCTGGGATCGGGCCACGAACCCTGCGATCGCCGCCACGGCGACCCCGAAGGCGACCAGGCATCCGCTCGACGTCCAGCCCCACTCGTCGGTCTGCACCACCGCAAAGGCGAGCAACGCCAACCCCGCCGCCAGCAACACCACGCTCCCCGGATCCGGCAGGCTCCGCCGGGACCGCCCGTCGGCCGCCGGATCGGGCGCAGCGCCCGGGCCGAGCTCGGTGGATTCGGGGAGCACGCGGGGCCCCACGAGCAGGATCCCGGCGACGACGGGGATGTTGAGGAAGAACACGGACCGCCAGCCCCAGGCCTCGACCAGGGCGGCGCCGCCCGTCGGGCCGACCGCGCCCGCGACGGCGGCGACGGCGCCCCAGATGGCCACGGCCACCGGGATCCGCTCCCGGGGGTAGGCGGCGAGCACCAGGGCGAGCGACGACGGGATGAGGCCGGCGGCGCCGACGGCCTGGACGACCCGGGCGTCGATCAGCCAGCCGGCCGACGGCGCCAGCCCGCACAGGGCCGAGCCCACGCAGAACAGGGCCGTGGCGCCGAGGAACGTGCGCCTGCGACCGATGCGGTCGGCCAGCCGCCCGGCCACCACCAGCAGGGCGGCCACGGTGATGGTGTAGCTGTTCAGGACCCAGGAGAGCTGGGACGAGCTGACGTCGGCGAAGTCGGCCTTCAGGTCCGGGTAGGCGACGTACAGCGCGGTGGTGTCGAGGAAGACGAGGAACACCGCCATCGCCGACGTCGTGAGGACCACACCCGGTTTCGTTCGCATGGGGAAGTTCTTTCACAGAACCAATCGATACACAAGATGTACTGCTCGATTTTCTTTGTGAACCTTGCTACGTTCGTGGTCATGCCCGGGAGCTACGACCAGTACTGCCCGATCGCCCGCAGCCTCGACCTGATCGGCGATCGCTGGACCCTCCTGGTGCTGCGCGAGCTGTCGCTGACTGCCCGGCGCTTCACCGACATGCGCTACCTCCTGCCCGGCATCCCGCCCAACGTCCTGTCCCAGCGGCTCAAACGGTTGGGCGAGGACGGCCTGGTCACGGTGGAGGTGCTGCCCCCGCCGGCGGCCCGCAGCGTCTACGCCCTCACCGAGCGAGGCCGGGAGGTCATCCCTGTCCTCCGGTCCCTCGCCCGCTTCGGGATGCCGGAGCTCGAACCGGCCACCGTGGAGCACACGTTGACACCGCTCCGCATCGTCGGGGTGATCTTCATGCCGTGGTTCGACGCGCTGGTCTCGGGGCAGCTCGACGTCGACGAGCGCTACGACCTGGTCATCGAGGACGAGACGAGGCACCTGACCTCCCGGCCCCCGGGCCTGGTCTGGCAGGCCGAGGGCAAGCCGGCGGTCACGGTCGAGGGGCCGTCGTGGGCCTTCGTCCGGCTCCGCCAGGGCGCCTCGCTCAGCGACGCCCCGCTGAAGGTCGAGGGCACCAAGGCCGCCATCGGCCGGTTCGCGAAGTTGTTCCGGCTGGCGGCTTAGGCACCGACCAGGCGGCTGCGGAGGTCGCGCTTGAGGAACTTGCCGGCGGCGTTGCGGGGCAGGGGTTCGTCGAGGATGAGCCAGTGGGCGGGGACCTTGTAGGGGGCGAGGCGGTCGGCCAGGAACGAGCGCAGGGCGTCGGCGTCGGCGGTCGCGCCGTTGCGGAGGACCACCGCGGCGGCGACCTCCTCGCCCAGGCGCTCGTCCGGCACCCCGAACACCGCGGCCTCGTGCACCGCCGGGTGCTCGTAGATCGCGGCTTCGACCTCGGCGCAGTACACGTTCTCGCCGCCCCGCAGGACCATGTCCTTGACCCGGTCCTCGACGTAGACGAAGCCCTCCTCGTCGATCCGCCCCAGGTCGCCGGTGCGCAACCAGCCGTCGACGATGGTCTCGGCGGTGGCGTCGGGCCGGTTCCAGTAGCCCCGGATGAGGTGCGGTCCCTTGAAGCAGATCTCGCCCCGCTCCCCTGCCGGCAGCTCGTTGCCCTCGGGGTCCTGGATCGACACCTGGAGGATCGGTGTGCCCCGCCCGGTCGACGTCGGGTGGGACACGTAGTCGTCGCCGGCGTTCTGCGGACCGTACGCGTTGGTCTCGGTCAGGCCGTAGCCGATCGACGGGCGGCCCCGCCGGAACCCGGCCTCGACCCGTCGCACCAGCTCGGGCGGCGCCGGCGCCCCACCGCCCCCGACGCTGACCAGCGACGACGTGTCGTACTCGACGAAGCGGGGGTGCTCCAGCAGGTCCCACGCCTGGGTGGGAACGCCGACGAAGTTGGTGACCTGCTCCCGCTCGATGTGCTCGAGCGCCTTGCCCGGGTCCCACTTCCGCATGATCACGAGCTTCAGGCCGTTGGCGACGCACGACAGCAGCACCGCCACGCACCCGGTGACGTGGAACAGCGGCACGATCAGGATGAAGACCGGCGGCTGGGCGGCCGCCGCCGTGGCGTCCTGCGGGCTCCGGATCCGGGCGACCACCGCTCGGCAACCGAACCCGGCAAGCGCCTGGGTCACCGCCCGATGGGTCGACACAGCGCCCTTGGGGCGGCCCGTGGTGCCGGACGTGTAGAGGATGGTGGCGTCGTCGTCCGGGCTGATGGCGACCTCGGGCATCGCCGCACCCGCAACGACCACGTCCTCCCAGTGGTGGGCGCCCTCCGGCACCTCGTCCACCGCGCGGGCGACTACCAGCTCGATGCCGAGGCGGGCGCACGATCCGGCCGCGCGCTCCGCCCGCTCCGGGTCGGCGAGCAGCACGGTGGGCGTCGAGTCACCGAGGGCGAAGTCCAGCTCGTCGGCGGTCCACCACCCGTTGAGCGACACGTTGACGGCCCCGATCGACACCGCTGCGCCGAAAGCGACGACCCACTCGGGCAGGTTGCGCATGGCGACGCCGACCCGGTCGCCGGGCCGTACGCCGAAGCGCTCGACCAGGACCGCGGCGAGCGCGTCGACCTCGGCCATGAAGCGGTCGAAGCTCCACTGCTCGTCCTCGTAGACGAGGAAGGTGGCGTCGCCGCGGGTCCGGCAGGTGTCGAACAGGTCCCGCAACGTCGGCGGCGCGTTGACGAACACCGTCTGCTCGATGCCGTCGACGACCAGCGGGCCGGTCTCGAAGAACTGCCCAGGCGCGGTCGCCAGCGTGACCGCCTCGTCGTAGCTCAGCGCTTCTGTCGGTTCGTCCCCCACGGGGCGGCAATGTATCGCCTCAGGAAAGAATTTTCGCCACCCGGATGCGGGTAGGAAAGGGCATGCCGAAGATCGATCTGGGCTCCGTCGGAGCCGTCATCGCCCCCGACGGCGGCGGGGTGTTCGTGGACCAGGCCGTGCAGCTGGAAGCGCTCGGGTACTCGACGATCTGGGTGACCGGCGGGCCAATGCAGCACCTCGGCCAGCTCGCCGACGCGGTCGCCGCCACCGAAGCCGTGCGGGTCGCCAGCGGCATCATCGCCGTGGTCAAGTACCCGGTAGAGGACGTGGTCGCCCTCTACCAGGACCTGGAGGCCAAGCACCCCGGGCGGTTCGTCGTCGGGCTGGGCGGCGCCCATGGAGCACGCCCCATCGACACGCTCGTCGCCTACTTCGACCGGCTCGACGCCGCCGGCGTGCCCCAGGACCGGCGGATCCTCGCCGCCCTCGGGCCGAGGATGGTCGACCTCGCCGCCGAGCGGGCGGCCGGCGCCTACTCGGTCCTGGTGACACCGAGCTACGTCGCCGACACCCGGGTCCAGCTCCGAGACGACACGACACTGGCGCTCGACCAGATCGCCGTCTACGACACCGATCCCGCCAGTGCCCGGGCCACGGCCCGCGGTGTACTCGGGTTCCTCGGCACGATGCCCGCCTACCAGGCCAACTTCCGGCGGATGGGCCTGACCGACGCCGACATCGCCGAGCAGAGCGACCGCCTGGTCGACGAGCTGGTCGTGTGGGGTGACGCCGCCACGATCGCCGGCCGGGTCCGCGCTCAGCTCGCCGCCGGCGCCGACCACGTCGCGCTCAGCATCCAGCCACCCCCGGACAGCCCCTTCCCCCTCGACGCCTGGACCGCGGTCTCGACCGAGCTCGGCCTCACGTAGAGGCCCAGCCGCAGGCGCCAAGAGCGGCAGCACAGCATGGTTCGACCTCTCGACGGCGCAGCCGGCGAGCTTCAGCCGACGTTCCCTATCCGCTGAGCCCCTCAGTCGTAATGTACGGAGGGTGCGGAGGCCAGGCGGAAGCCGTGTGGTTTTGCTCCGGACACCGGCACCCGGGCAGTCGAACGGCGGCGAACCTCTCTACCGGTTCGGCTCGGGCTATGTGATCGGACCGGAGCGCGTCCTCACTGCCGCGCACGTGCTCCAGTCGGCCGAGCGTTGCGCTGTCAGCCTGCCCGACGCCGCCGCGGGTGGCATCGAGGCAACCTGGCTCGACGGAGACCTCGTCGCAGCCGACGTCGACCTCGACCTCGCCGTCATCGCAGTGCAGGGGCTGGCCGCCGGGATGCCCCGGATGCGGTGGGGCGAGCTGGTCGGCGACCAGGAGGTCCACTGGCACGCCGCCGGCTTCCCCCTCGCCACCCGCGACGACGAGCACGGCCGCCAGGTCGAGTGGGCCTGGGGCGACCTCAACCCCCAGACCGAGGCCGGCACCCAGCGCCTGGGGCTGACCGTCCGGTCGCGAGACGCAGCCGACACCGGCACCAAGGCGTCCAACTGGGGCGGGCTGTCGGGTGCGGCGATCATCGTCGAGCGTCGCATCGTCGGCGTCGTCACCCGCGACCCCAAGGCCTGGGGCAGCAGCCTCGCCGGCACCCGCATCGCCGCCGCGGCCGAACACGCCGACCTCTGGGTCGCGCTCGGCCGTCCCCAGCTGGAGCCGGTCGACGACAAGGCCCTGCGGGAGCTGATCGCCGGCCTCCGCCGCTACGGCGACGAGCTCCCCTACCTCGCCATCCAGGACGCGGCCGGCCGGGGCGATCGCCCGATCCCCGAGCTGTCCGACATCTACATCGAGCAGCAGCAGGAAGAGGCCACCGAGGCCGACGCCGACGCCCAGCCGACGGAGGACGCCGTCGCCACCCGGGAGACCGCCCGGGAGGCCCTGGCCCGGCACCGCCACGTCGTCATCGAGGGGAGCCCGGGGCTCGGCAAGTCGACGCTCATGCACCGGCTGGCGGCGACGGCGCTCGACGACGAGGGGCTCCTCGGCGTGCCGGTGCCGGTGACCGCGCGGGCGCTCGCCGCCGAGCGGGGCGACTTCACCAGCACCCTCTTCGAGGCGATGCGCCAGGAGCTGGGCAAGGCGGTCCACGGCACGCTGCCCGACGACCTGCTGCAGCACCCGCCGGTAGAGGGGGTCGACTGGCTGGTCCTCGTCGACGCCTTCGACGAGATCATCGACGGCGCCTCCCGCACCCGCCTGGCCGGCGTCCTCGCCGACGTCGCCGCCGGCGACGGTCCGTACCGCTTCGTGATCACCAGCCGCCCGGTCCCCGAGCTGGCCGACCTCGAGCCCGCCCCCCAGCCCGAAGCGCCCGGGGGCGCAGCGCAGGAAGCTTCGGAAGCCGACGGGGAGCCGACGCCCCAGCGCTTCGGCCACTACCGGCTTCGCCCGTTCACGGAGGAGCAGAAGCAGGACTTCGTCCGAGCGTGGTTCCGGGCCCGCTCGCCGCATCCCGACGCGGACACCGAGCGGTTCCTGGCCCAGGTCGAGGAGAGCCGGCTCGGCGACCTGACCACCACGCCCCTGCTGCTCACCATGACCGCGTTGCTGTTCGAGGAGCGGGGCGGCGCCGGCCTCCCCGCCAGCCGCGCCGACCTCTACCGGGCGTTCGTCGCCATGCTGCTCGACGACGAGGAGGCCCAGCGCGACACCCGCGAGGCGTTCGTCCAACGCTGGCAGCGGCAGGCCGGCAACCGGGGCGAGGCAGCAGCCGACCGGCTGTTCAGCGAGCGGCGAGACCTGGTCAAGCGGCTGGCGCAGGCCCAGCTGGCCGACACCTTCGCGGCCGACGCGGCAACCCGCCTCCTCGCCGACGAGGACCGCGACCTGCCGGACGAGGTGACCCACCCGTGGCTCCGCGACCGGATCACCGACCTCCTCGGCCGCAGCGGCGTGGTGACCCTCCACGCCGGTCGGCTCACGTTCGTCCACGACACGTTCCGGGAGTACTTCGTCGCGCTCGCCGAGACCGAGGGCGTCGACCCCACCAGCGAGCCGGCCCGGGCGCTGATCGGCCAATGGCGCTACCGCGACATGCGGGAGGTCGTCCTGTTCGCCATCGCCATGTGGGCGAAGGGCGACGCCACGCCGTTGCTGCAGCAGATCTGGCGCCGCGACCCCGGGCGCCGCCGCAACCGCAGCTACCTGTACCCGGACCCGCTGGAGATGGTGGTCACGGCGCTCGTCGAGGGCCTCCCGGTGACGCCTGCGTACGAAGCCCAGGTCCTCGACGCCCTCCTCACCCGGCTCCGCGAGGACTGGATGAGCTACGACGGCATGCAATCACTCGGCCGGCTGCGGCGCGTCGACGAGCTGTTGCTCCACGCCCGGTCGCTGCCCGATACGCACGGCTACACCCGGCTGCAGGTGGCGCAGCTCCTCACCGACCTCGGCGAGATCGAGGCTGCGCAGTCACTGATCGTCGAGGTCAGCGCTCTCATGCGACAGGCGCCCGAGATCGGGCTGGCCGGCTCGGCCGCCGACCTCCTGCTCACGCACGGCTCCCCCGACCAGGCCAGGGACCTGTGGCGCAACCTGCTCGCCAACCCGCTGACCACCGGGGAGGCCCGCATCACCGCGACCCGGGCCCTCGCCGCCCTCGACCCGAGCCACGACGTGACCGACGACCTCCGCTCGGTCGCCGACGACGAGACGGCCTTGGGGTCAAGCCGCGTCCTGGCCGCCCGGCTGCTGGCCGGCCTCGAGGACCTGGAGCAGGACAACGAGACGTGGGGCACGCTGGCGCTCGACGATGAGGACGTGGTGGTCGAGACGCTGGCCGACGTAGCCACCGGGTCCTCGCCCCTCGACTTCTCCACGCGAACGAGCGCCGCCACCGCCCTTGTTCGCCTCGGGCGGATCGATCTGGTCACGCCGACGATCCCTGCGCTCGTCGCCATCGTCACGGGGCCCCTCCCGCCCGGGTACACCAAGCTGGAGGCCCTCCAGGCGCTGGTCGCGGCCGGCGCCGAGGCAGAGGTGGACATCGTCGCCGTCGCGAGCGAAGCCGTCGCCGAGGGGGCGACGGGCACCGATGACGTCCAGGTCGTCGACCTGGTCGGGCGGCTCCACGGCGCCGAGGGCCTGGTTGCCCTGGCGAAGGCCTGGACCTGGGGCACCAACGAGGCGATCCAGCGGCTGGGCGAGCGGGCCGCGCTCGGCGAGCTGAGGACCCTGTTCCGCGACCCCGGGCTGTCGGCGGAGATGCGTAGGCAGGCGGCCGAGGCGCTGGCCCGCGCCGGTGAGCTCGACTCGCTGCTGGAGCTGGCGAGCGACGACCAGCTCGCCCTCGAGGACCGAGCCCGGGTGGCGCTCGCCCTCACCCACCTGGAGCGCCTCGACGTCTCGACCACGACCCTTCGCGCTGCGCTGGAGGACCGCCGGACCACCGAGTGGGAGCGCAGGGGCGCCCTGCGCGAGTTCGCGGAGACGGGGCGCTTCGAGCCGCTGCAGGGGCTCGTCGACGACGCCACGGTAGGCATCGACATCCGGCTGGACGCCGCCGCCGTCCTGGCCGAGCACGAGAGGCCCGCACCGCTCCTCCGGCTGTGCTGCGACCGGGCGCTCCCGGTGCTGCAGCGGCTCGACGCGGCCGCGTCCGCGTTCGACCAGTCGACCAGGGTGGAGGTCCTCGTTGCGATCTCCCGTGAAAGCCACGACCTCCCGGCTGACCGCAGGATCGACCTCGCGACGGACATCACCGAGCTCGCCGGAACCGAAGCCGATCGTGAGCTGGGGTTGGACCTGCTGCACGACGTCGCCGACGACCGGTCCGTGGCGACGAGCGACCGGGTCAGGGCGGCGGCTGCGCTGATCGAGCGCGGCCGCACCGAGGTGCGCTCGCTCCTGCAGCAGGTCGCGCCCGATCCCCATGCGCCGTTGGACGCCCGGCGAGCGGCGGTCGACGGCCTCATCACGTTGCTCGCGGCGGAAGACGTCGAGCGGGCCGTGACGGCGGCGCGCGACCCGGTGCTGGTCCGGGGCAAGGTTCGGCGGGAGTTCGTGGGGGCGTTGGAGTCCGCGGCCGACTCGTCCTATGCCTCGGTCACGGTGCGACAGTTCGCCCAGCGGGCGCTCCGGACCACCAACCGGCGCCACGTCGCGAAGGGCGTGGCCCTCGGCGACCTGGTCCTGTTCGCCCTCCGGGTGGCGCTGATCGGCGGGGCGTGCTTCGGCCTGGCCGGCGCCGTCGGCGACGCCGCCACCTGGCTGGCCGACCACGAGACGTGGTTCGTCGTGCCCCGGCCCAGCTGGCCGGCGGTCGTGATCACGGGTGGCGTGTTCGCGCTCGCCATCCTCGTCTGGGCCTACGTGGAGGACGGGACGGCCCCGACCCGCCCGCTGCGCAAGGTCGTCCTTCGCGCGGTCCTCGACTGGGGCTTCCCTCCCCAGCGGGACCTGTTCGCCCGGTTGCTCGTCTGGCCGTTCGGGATGGTCCTCTGGTGGGCGGCGACAGTCCTCGTGGCCTCAGGGATCGGGGCGGTGGGGGTCATGGCGGGCGTCGCGTTCTGGGTGCCGTTCCTGCTCCTGCTCGTCGTCGGCGGCGTGTTCGCGCTCGTGTTGGTCATCGGCGACCTCTGACGTGGCTACTGTCGCCGGCATGGCGGATGCAGAGGTTCCCGGGATCGGGTTGGCGGACGCGATCGAGCAGATCCGGGCGGAGCTGCAGGCGGCCGCGACCCGGGGCGCGGGTCAGGCGCTGGCGTTCCGGACCGGTCCGGTCGAGGTCGAGCTCGAAGTGGCCTTCAGCAAGGCCGGCGAGGTCGACGCCGGTGTCCGGGTGTGGGTGCTGTCGTTCGGCGGCAAGGGCTCGGTGAGCGAGCAGCGGACCCAGCGCCTCAAGGTCACCCTGCAACCCGTCGACCCCACCACCGGCGAGGACGCCGAGATCGCTGACGTCGACCGCTTCTAGCCGGCCGAGCTAGATACCTTCGCCCTGGTCGGGGAGGTTGCCGTAGCGGTGGAGGGTCCGGGTCACGGATTGCTCGCGGAGGTAGCGGAGGAGCTCGATGCGGGGGTGAGCGACGACGGGGGCGTCGTCGAGGAGGAGCTCGGCGTCGTGGGCCGCAGCCCGGAGGACGTCGGGCACCTTGCCGGGGACCCGCACGCGGTCGAGGGCCAGGCCCGGGAGGCGGGCGGCCAGGGCCTCGTCGGGCTCGACGGTCACCACGGCGTCGACCGGGCGGTCGACCGGGCTGCTGACCTCCAGCCGGACGCCAGCGACCCGAGCCGCGGTCACGGCGAGCGCCACCTCGGCGTCGGGCACGTCGTCGCCGGCCCGCAGCAGCACCCCGTGGGGCACCGGGCGGTAGCGGAGCACGTTGCTCTCGGCCCGTAGGCCGCTGGGGTCGTGCTCGATCCCGAACTCCTCGGCCCACCAACGCTCGACGTCGTGCCGGCTCGCGGCGCCCGACCGCCAGCGGCCCAGCGTCAGCACATAGTTCGGCCCGCCGGCCTTGGCCCCGATGCCCACCGCTGACCGCTTCCAGCCACCGAACGGCTGACGGCGCACGATCGCGCCGGTGATCGGCCGGTTGACGTAGGCGTTGCCGACCTCGACGCCCTCGACCCAGCGCTCGATCTCCCGGTGGTCCAGCGACTGGATGCCACCGGTCAGGCCGAACGCGGGTGTGTTCTGCAGCCGGATGGCGTGGTCGAGGTCGTCGGCCCGCATGATCCCGAGGACCGGGCCGAAGCACTCCGTGAGGTGCAACCACGATCCCGGCCGCACCCCGAGCTTCACCCCCGGGGACCACAGGCGGTCGCCGTCCAGCAACTTGGGCTCGACCAGCCACGACTCGCCGTCGTCGAGCGTGGTCAGCGCCTGGGCCAGCGGCCCCTCGGCCGGCCGGATCAGCGGCCCGACCGTGGTCGACAGGTCCCAGCCCTCGCCGACCCGGAGGCTGGACACCGCGTCCCGCAGGCGGTCGCGGAACGCCGGGTCGTCGTAGACCGAAGCTTCGACGATGGCCAGGCTGGCCGCCGAGCACTTCTGGCCGGCATGCCCGAACGCCGAGCGGGCCAGGTCCCGCACCGCCATGTCGAGGTCGGCGGCGGCGGTGACCACGATGGCGTTCTTGCCCGACGTCTCGGCGAACAGCCGCAGGTCGGGGCGCCACGACTGGAACAGCCGAGCGGTGTCCCAGGCCCCGGTCAGGATGACGCCGCCCACGTCCGGATGCGTGACCAGCCGCCGCCCCGCATCGTCGTCGTCGCAGGGCAGGAACTGCAGCACGTCCTCGGGCACCCCGGCCGCCCACAGCTGGGTCGCCAGCAGGTGGGCGGTGCGGCGGGTCTCGGGGGCGGGCTTCAGGATGACCGTGTTGCCCGCGGCGAGCGCCGCCAGCACGCCACCGGCAGGGATGGCGTACGGGAAGTTCCACGGCGACGCCACCACCACGACCCCGAGCGGCTCGTAGCTCAGGCCGTCGGCGACGAGCTGCTCGATGGTGCGGGTCGACTCGGCGTACCAGCGGGCGAAGTCGACCGCCTCGGACACCTCGACGTCGCCCTCCCCGACCGCCTTGCCCGCCTCGTGGGCCATGACCGCCACCGTCCGGCCCCGCTGGGCGGCCATGAGCTTGGCGACGTTGGCCAGCAGCCGTCGCCGCTCGTCCCCCGACGCCGCCGCCCACCGGCCCGACGCCCCCTGGGCGCGGGCCACGGCGCCGTCGACGTCCTCGACGCTTGGTGTCTTCAGCTCCGGGGGAGCCTCGGCGGCGACCTCGGCCAGCGCGGCGGTGATCCACGAGCGGTTGGCGGCCAGCGAGAAGTCGGTGTCGGGCTCGTTGGCGAACGGCTCGTCGGGCTCGAAGTGGCGCAGCTCCCGGCCCCGGTCCTGCTGGCGCCGGGGCGTGGTGTCAACCGTGGCCATGGCCGCGACGGCGGCCTCGAACCGGGCCCGCTCCTCCTCGAACGCCGGCGTCCCCGCCTGGAACGTGAAGACCCGGCGCAGGAAGTTCTCCGGCGCGGTGTTCTCGTCGAGCCGCCGCACCAGGTAGGCGATCGTCGACTCGAAGTCGTCGCGCCGGGCCACCGGGGCGTAGAGCAGCAGGTCGCCGGCCTCGGCCCGCACCGCCTGGGCCTGGGGCTCGGCCATGCCCTCGAGCATCTCGAGCTCGACCCGGTCGACGGCGTCGGCGTGCTCGGGCGACCGCTGCACCAGCGCCCACGCCACGTCGAACAGGTTGTGGCTGGCGACGCCGACGTGGACGCTGTCGGCCCACCGCTCGTCGAGCAGCCAGGAGAGCATCCGCTTGTAGTTGGCGTCGACGTCCGCCTTGGAGGTGAACGGCGCCTGGGGCCAGCCGTGCATCTCGGCCTCGACCTGCTCCATCGCCAGGTTGGCCCCCTTGACCAGGCGGACCTTGATCCGCCCGCCGCCCCGCGCCCGGCGGGACGCGGCCCACGCCGTCAGCTCCCGGAGCACGCCGTAGGAGTCGGGCAGGTAGGCCTGCAGCACGATGCCGGCGTCGAGATCGACGAACTCAGGCTCGTCCAGCACCTGTATGAACACCGCCGCGGTCAGGTGGAGGTCGCGGTACTCCTCCATGTCGAGGTTCACGAACTTGGGCGGGTCGTACTGCTGGGCGGCCGCGTAGAGGGGGCGCAGCCGGGCGGCGATGCGCTCGACCGAGGCGTCGAACGGCAGCACGTCGAGCTGGCTGCAGATCGACGAGATCTTCACCGAGACGTAGTCGATGTCGGGTCGCGCCAGCAGCTCGATGACGTCGTCGAGGCGGCGCTGGGCCTCGGTCTCGCCGAGGATGGCCTCGCCGAGGAGGCTGACGTTGAGGCGCACGCCGTCGGCCCGGCGGCGGGCGACGTGGGCGGCGAGCGGTCCCGGTTCGGCCGGCAGGATGACCCCGCCCGACTCGGCTCGCAGCCGCTTCTCGACCAGCGGCATGACGACGCCCGGGAGCCGGGGCGCCAGGGCGGCGCCGACCCGGAGCAGGAGCCGGTCGACGGGGCCGAGGAACCGGGGCGTGCCCTCGTCCTGCACCAGGTCGTGGAAGCGACGGGCGGCGCGGCGGCGGTCGTCGATCCGCAGCACCTGGTCGGTCAGCGCCAGCGTGAACGACTTCGCGGTCGGGTCGTCGAGGAGGCGCGCCATGCGGCCCGAGCGCAGCCGCTGGCGGAGGGAGCGCTTGTCCTGCGCGGCAGCCGCCAGCTGGGCGGCCAGTTCGACTGCCTGCTCCGTGGCACTCATATCGGGACCCTAGGGTCGTCGGAGGGGTTCAACAATGCGCGCTGGTTGCTTCCCACGCAACATCGTTGTTCAACCGGGACTCTTCTAGAACGTGGCGCCGGCCCGGGTGGCGCCGAGGAGGAGGTCGCCGTCGAGCTCGGTGGTGTCGCCGAGGCCCCCGAGCCGCGACAGGGCGCGGAACTGGGTCTTGGCCATGTGGACCGCGACCTCGGGCTTGCCCGCCAGCCGGGTGGCCCAGTCGTCGACCACCGCGTCCAGCTCCTCCGCCGGTACCGCCCGGTGCACCAAGCCCCACCGCTCGGCCGCAGCGCCGTCGACCTGGTCGCACAGCATGATCAGCTCGCGGGCCCGGGCCGCGCCCAGCTCGTGGACGAGGCGGGCCGTGCCACCCCACGTCAGCGGCAGCCCGAGGTCGATCTCGGGCAACGCCAGCCGGGCGTCGGTCGCGGCCAACCGGAAGTCGCACGCCACGGCCAGGCACAACCCCCCGCCGAGCACGTGGCCGTGCAGCCGGGCCACGGTGACCACCTCGGCGTCGGCGATGGCCGTGACCGCCCGCCGCCCGAGCTGGGCCGCCCAGCGCAGCTCCCGCTGGCTCCCGCCCCGGAGCCCGGTGAACCCGGGCGGCGCGCTCCGGTCCGCGCCGGCGCAGAACGACACACCCCGCCCACCCAGCACCGCCACCCGCACGTCGAGGTCGCGGGCGAAGCCGTCGTACAGGGCGATCAGCTCCTCCAGCGTCTCCGTGTCGAGGGCGTTGCGCTTCTCCGGCCGGGCCAACCAGACCCGTGCGATCGCCCCGTCCCGCTCCACTTCCAGCCGTTCGGTCATGCACGGAGCATGGCGCAGACGCCACGGGGTACATGCTCAGCGTGCTGCGTACGCTCCGCTGGCTGTTCGTCGGCGTGCCGTTGGTGCTGGTCATCGCCGTCGTCGTGCTGCCGGCCTGCGTCAGCGTCACCGCGCCGGCCCGCACCACCGGGGCCTACAAGGTCCACGCGACGAAGACCGCCGAGGCCGTCGTCTCGGCCCTGAAGACCGCGTCGCTCACCGTAGAGATGGCCGAGCGGGACCGGGCCTTCCCGCCGTACGTCTCGGTGTCGCTCGGCGAGGCCGAGTCCGACGCCGGCGGCGTCCAGTCGAGCTTCGAGTCGATCCAGCCGCCGGGTGCCCGGAGCGACGACCTCCGCGCCCAGCTGGTCCCGCTGCTCGACGAGGCCACCGGTGCGCTGGCGGACGCCCGCATCGCCGCCCGCCGCAACGACACCGACGCCCTCGCCGCGACCGCCGAGCCGCTCGACCGCGCCGCCCGCGAGCTGGAGGCGTTCCTGGAGGAGCACGGGTGAAGCGCTTCCTCGGCATCACCCTCGGGGTGCTCACCGCCATGGGCGGGTTCGTCGACATCGGCGACATCGTCGCCAACTCCGAGAGCGGCGCCCGCTTCGGCATGTCGCTGACCTGGGCGGTGATCGTCGGCGTCATCGGCATCTGCGTCTTCGCCGAGATGGCAGGGCGCGTGGCCGCGGTGTCGGGCCGCCCGGTGTTCGACCTCGTCCGCGAGCGGCTCGGCGCCGAGTTCGGCTTCGTGAACCTGATGGCGTCGTTCTTCGTGACGTTCCTGACGCTGACCGCCGAGGTGGCCGGCGTGTCGCTGGCCCTGCAGCTGGCCACCGACGTGAACTACCTGCTGTGGATCCCGCTCGTCGGGTTCCTGGTCTGGATCGTCATCTGGCGGGTCCGCTTCGAGTCGATGGAGCGGATCTTCGGCCTGCTGGGCCTCGTGCTGATCGTGCTGGCCGTGGCGCTGTGGCAGCTGCACCCCGACTGGGGCAGCCTCGCCCACGACGCCACCCACCCGTCGGTCGCCCACGGCGAGGGCCTGCCGACCTACTTCTTCTTCGCCATCGCCCTGTTCGGTGCGGCGATGACCCCCTACGAGGTGTTCTTCTTCTCGTCGGGCGCTGTCGAGGAGCGCTGGAGCCGTCAGGACCTCATCCTCAACAAGGCCAACGTGTTCCTGGGCTTCCCGCTCGGCGGCTTCCTGTCGCTGGCGCTGATGGGCCTGGCGGCGACCGTGTTCCAGCCGGCCGGCATCTCGGTCGACCACCTGTCGCAGAGCGCCCTGCCAGTGAGCGTGGCGCTCGGCAAGGTGGGCCTGGCGCTGGTCATCCTCGGGTTCTTCGCGGCGACGTTCGGTGCGGCGCTGGAGACGGCGCTGTCGTGTGGCTACACGGTGGCCCAGTACTTCGGCTGGACGTGGGGCAAGCGCGAGGCGCCCCGCGACGCCGCCCGCTTCCACCTGCTCATGATCGTGGCGCTCGTCGGCGCGGTGCTGGTGGGGCTGACCGCAGTCGACCCGATCAAGGTCACCGAGTACTCCATCGTGCTGTCCGCCGCTGCGCTACCGCTGACCTACATCCCGATCCTGGTCGTCGCCAACGACCCCGACTACATGGGCGAGCGGGTGAACGGCCGGCTGTCCAACGTGCTCGGGCTGGTGTACATGGTGGTGATCCTGGTGGCGGCGCTCGCCACGATCCCGCTCATCATCGCGACGAGGGGTGGCGCATGACCGAATCGAAGCGCGTTCTATTGGGCCGGCAGGTCCTCGACCACCAGATCATCGACCGCAACGGCCGCCTCGCCGGCAACGTCGACGACCTCGAGCTGACCGTGCCCGACAGCGGCCGGGACAAGCGGCCGGTGGTCGAGGCCATCCTGTCGGGCCGGGGGGCGCTGGCCGACCGCATGGGCGGGCCGATCGGCCGGCTGGCCAGCACCCTCTCCCATCGGCTGGTGCCCGGCAAGCGGGCCAGCTCGCGGATCCCGCTGAGCGACGTGACCGAGCTCAGCAGCGTGGTCAAGGTGAACGCCGATGCCGCCGACCTGGCGACCTTCGCCGTCGAGCGGGCGCTGCGGGACGTGATCATCGATCGCATCCCCGGTTCCAAGGGGAACGCCGATGCGACTGAGTGAGCTGCTCGGCAAGAGCGTCGTCGCCGAGGACGACACCGACCTCGGCATCGTCCATGACGTGGCCGCGGTCCGCCAGGGCCGGGACGGTCGGGAGCTGCGGGTCGAGGCGCTGCTCGTCGGCGTCCGGGGCCTGTGGGCCCGGTTCGGGGTCAGCCCCGCGCACGTGCGCGGTCACCCGGTGCTGGCCCGCCTGGCCCGCGTCGGGCCGTCGGCCAGCGAGATCCCGTGGGAGCAGGTCGTGCGGGTGGACGACGATCGGATCGTCGTCCACCACGACGACTGACTAGTTCGGGGACGAGCTGGAGGCGCCGACGGGCTCGGGCTCGGCCAGCTCGGCCGGCTCGGGCTCGGCGAGGATGTCGACGATCTCGACATCGCGGACGCCGGGGACGCGCTCGACGACCTCGCGGGCGACCAGCGCAGTCGGCTTGGTGAGGTGCGTGCGCACCACGACCGTGCCGTCGGCGAAGCGGTCGATGTCGAGGTCGGGGGCGAGCCGGGTGCGCGGATCCATGCTGAGCGCGACCCGGGCCTGGGCCTCGGCGAAGATGTCGGCGAGGTCGCGGGTCTTGGCCTCGGACGGCAGCCGGACCAGGAACCGGACCCATCGGGCCAGGTCGTGACGGTTGCGCCACAGCCACGCGATGGTCACGACCCGGGTGGTGAGACGGAGTGGATGGCGTAGACGACGCATAGAGGATGTCTGCCCGGGAACGCGGCAGATATGACGGAGATCGGCTACTTCTTGTCCAGCGAGGAACACGACGGGCGCTCGCTCGTCGCCACCGCGATCCAAGCGGAGGAGGCCGGTTTCCGCAGCGTGTGCGTGTCGGACCACTACCACCCGTGGATCGATGACCAGGGTGAAGCCCCGTTCGTCTGGTGCGTCCTCGGGGGTGTGGCCGTCACCACCGGCCTGCGGGTGATGACCGCCGTGACCTGTCCTACGTTCCGCACTCACCCAGCGGTCATCGCTCAGGCCGCCGCCACCGCCGCGGCGATGATGCCCGACCGCTTCACGCTCGGCGTCGGCTCCGGCGAGGCCCTCAACGAGCACATCCTCGGCCAGCACTGGCCCACCGCGGACGTCCGGCTGGAGATGCTGGAGGAGGCGATCCTGCTGATGCGGGAGCTGTGGACCGGTGAGCAGGTCGACTGGCGGGGCAACCACTACACCGTCGAGGCCGCCCGCATCTACACGCGCCCCGAGACACCACCGCCGGTGATGATCTCGGCGTTCGGCCGCAAGTCGATGGAGCTGGTCATCGACCGGGGCGACGGCTGGATCACCACCGCCCCCGACACCGAGCTGATGCAGCTCTTCCGCCAGGAGGGCAAGGGCCGGGCCAGCGCCACCGTCAAGGTGTGCTGGGGCGAGGACGAGGCCAACTGCCGTCGTCTGGCCCACCAGATGTGGCGCACGAGCGGCGTCCCGGGCGAGCTGAGCCAGGTGCTGCCGACGCCGGCCCACTTCGAGCAGGCCAGCAAGCTCGTGACCGAGGACCAGGTCGCCGAGAAGATCGCGTGCGGCCCCGATCCCGAGCGCCACTTCCAGGCCGTCAAGCCCTACCTCGACGCCGGCTTCGACGAGATCTACCTCAGCCAGGTAGGCCCCGACCAGCAGGGCTTCATGGACTTCTACCGCAAGGAGCTCCAACCGCTCCTGGGGTAGCTCCGCCTCAGAAGACCCGGCGGTAGGAGGAGCAGCCCTTGCAGACCGCGGGCGGGTCGTCCGACCGCAGTTGGTCGCGGAAGCGCTGGTACTCGGGGCTGTCCCAGACCTGCGGCAGCGGCGTATCGGCGAGGTCGCCGAGGACCATCCGGTCGTCGCCCATGACCATGCAGCAGGGCTGGACCTTGCCGGTGTGGGTGACGTACGCACCGTTCCAGGGCCAGTCGCACGGCAGGGTCTCGTCGCCGCCGGCCTCGTCGACCACGGCGAGCTCCTCGGGCGGGCCGTCCTCGGGGAGGCGCAGCTCCACGCCCAGCTCGGCGGCCAGGGTGGTGGCGGCGGCAAAGAGGTCGTCGGTCTCCGCCCACATCGCCTCCTCCTGGGCGAAGCGGCGGATCTCGACGTAGGCGACGTCGTCGTCGGCCGTGTCGCTGAAGTCGTGGGAGAGCGCCTGCAGCCACAGCCGGTCGACGCCGATGTCGGCCGCGAGCCGCACGAGGTCGAGCAGCTCGTGGGCGTTCGACCGCATGAGCACGGCGTTGAGCTGGACGTTCGGGGTCGCGCTGGCGAGGCGACGGCGGACATCGATCAGGCGCCGCAGGTTGCGCAGGACCTGGTCGAGGCGGGCACCGTCGCGGATGTGCTCGAACGTGGCGGCCGACGCGCCGTCGACCGACACGTGCATCCAGTCGACGCCGGCCGCCACCAGCGCCTCGGCCTTGGGGACCGTCAGCAGGGTGCCGTTGGTGTTGAAGCCGACCCGCAGCCCTCGGGCCTTCGCCGCCTCGACCATGGCGACCAGGTCGGGGTGCAGCAGCGGCTCGCCGAGGCCCTGCAGGGTCACCGACTCGAGGTCGGGGAGCTCGTCGAGCAGGGCGACGAAGCGGTCCAGCGGGAAGGCGCCCTCGACCTTGTCGATGCGGGGCCGGTAGCGGACCAGGCACATGCGGCAGCGCAGGTTGCACGCCCCGGTGACCTCGACTTGCAGGCGTCGGAGGGCGGGCACCGTCATCGAGGGCGCCTACCCCGGACTGCCGGGGGTCAGAGGGGGTAGGTCACCTACATCACTCCGATCGACTCGTTGTGGACAGCCACCCAGCCACGTCCGGACGGCGTCGCCACCGCCGGGCCGCTCCAGGGCGAGCGGAGCGCCGACGTCGTGGTGGTGGGCGGGGGCGCGGCCGGCCTGTCCATCGCCCTGCGGCTGCGGGAGCGGGGCGCCGACGTGGTGGTGCTGGAGCGCCACACCGTGGGCGGTGGGGTCACGGGCGGGTCGACCGCCAAGGTCACCGCGCTGCACGGCACCCTGTCGTCGGCCATCAGGCGGCGCCACGGGCCCGAGGTCGCCGGCACCTATGTGCGGGCGAACGCCGCCGCGGTCGACGACATCCAGGCCACCTGCGACCGCTACGACATCGCCTGCGGGCTGACCACGGCCGACGCGGTCGACTACGCAGCGACGCCGGCGGGCGTCGAGGCCTTGGACGACGAGCTGGCCAGCTGCCGGGCTGCGGGGCTGCCGGTGTCGCGGGTGTCGGACGCCTCGGACGTCGGGCTGCCGTTCCCGATCCAGGGCGCCATCGTGGTGCCCGACCAGGCGCACCTCCACCCCCGGCGCTGGTGCGTCGGGCTGGCCACCGCGCTGGGCGGCGACCGGGTCCACGAGGGCACGGCGGTCCACCGCATCGACGAGGACGACGACGGCTGCCACGCCGTCACGTCGGCCGGGGTCGTCCACGCGGAGCACGCGGTGGTGGCCACCCATGCCCCGATCGTCGACCCCCGCTACCTCACCACCCGCTCCCGGCCCCACCGGTCCTACGTGCTGGCCGCCCAGGTCGACGGGCCGGTGCCGCCGGGCATGTACCTGAGCGTCGACGAGCCGCTGCGGTCGCTGCGGCCGGCGACCGTCGACGGCGTCGGTTACCTGGTCGTGGCGGGTGAGGGTCACCCGGTGGGCGACGAGCGTGACGCCTGCGCCTTCCTCGACGTGCTGGAGGCCTGGGCCCGGCGGCACTTCGCCGTGCAGTCGGTCGACCATCGCTGGGCCGCCCACGACCAGATGCCGGCCGACGAGCTGCCGTACGTCGGGCGCCTCACCCCCGGGTCCCGGCGGTGGGTCGCCACCGGGTTCCAGAAGTGGGGGCTGACCACCAGCGCGGTCGCCGCCGCGATCATCGGCGACGGCATCCTCGGCCAGCGCCACCCGGCCGCCGACGTGTTCGACCCGACGCGGCTGCTGTCGACGTTCACCGGGCGGCTGGCCGCCGACGTCGGGCGGGTCGCCTCCCGCTACACCGGCGACCACGTGCGGGTCGCCCTGCGGGCCCGGGGCTCCCGGGCCGAGCGGCTCGCAGCGGTGCAGCCGGGCGACGGGGTCGTCCTGCCGGAGGGCCGGGGCGGGGTCGCCGTCCACCGCTCGCTCGACGGTGCGCTGCACGCGGTGTCGGCGGTCTGCACCCACGAGGGCTGCTTCGTGCGCTTCAACCGGGCCCAGGTGTCGTGGGACTGCCCGTGCCACGGCTCCCGCTTCGCCGTCGACGGCACCGTCCTGTGCGGCCCGGCGGTCGAGGACCTGTCAGCCGTCGAGCTGGAGCCCGTCCCGGTCGCCGTCGAGGGCGTCGATGCCGGCGTTGGTCCCGACGAGGTCGAGCAGGCCTGACACGTCGTCGGCCTCGCACACCGTCCGCAGCGGGGTGAACGTGGCGTAGCCGTCGGCCAGCAGCGCGGCATCGCTGCCCGGCTCGTCGACCGCACTGGGCTGGTCGTAGGTGAGCTTCACGTAGCCGCTGCCCACCTCGGTGACCGTCGCCTGCACCTGGCCCTGGCTGGCGAGGTGCGCTCGGCGGAGCCCCCGCAGCTCGACCAGCGGCACGTCGGGCACGTTGACGTTGAGCACCATCGGGCGCATGCCCTCGAGGGTCGCCCCGATGACCCGGTGCGCGACCGCCGCGGCCGTGTCCCAGTGCAGGTCGTCGTCACCCCGGACGCCCCGGACGTCGAGCGAGAACGCGATGGCGGGCAGGCCGTGGGTGCGGGCGGTGAGCGCCGCGCCGACGGTGCCGGAGTGCAGCACCACCTGGCCGGTGTTGGCGCCCCGGTTGATGCCCGACAGCACCAGGTCGGGCGGCTCGCCGAAGCCGCCGCCCGCGGCGAGGAAGGCGATGAAGGCCGGGGCCGCCTCGACAGCGAAGACCTGGGCCTTCGGGTCGAGGCCCTCGATCCGGCGCTCCTCGATCAGCACCTTGCCCTCGCTCTGCACAGAGGTCAGCGAGGCGCTGGCGCCGCTGCTGTCCCAGCTGGGGGCGCCGACGGTGACGGTGAGGCCGAGGTCGACCGCGACCTTGGCCAGGGTGTGGATGCCGGGGCTGTCGACCCCGTCATCGTTGGTGATCAGGACGTGCATCGCTCGCCTTCCACGTCGTCGATGGGGTTCAGCTCGACCCGGCGCATGAGCTTTTCGATGTCCTCCCGGGTGCCGGTGGCGAGGCCGTGTCGGGTGACGTTCAGCCCACCGGCCGCCACGCCGAGGCGCACAGCCTCGGTCAGAGTCTCGCCCCGGGCGAGGCCCGCGGCTACGCCTGCGGTCAACGAATCGCCGGCGCCCCGACTGTCGACCGGCTGCAGGCGGGGCCCGACGACCTCGTACAGCTCGCCGTCGAGCAGCGCCAACGCCGGTTCCTCGGCCCGGGTGACGACGACGTGCTCGGCGCCTCGCCGGGCCAGCTCCCGCAGGGCCGCCGGCTCGCCCTCGACGCCCTCGGCCGCCAGCTCCTCGTCGCTGACCTTGAGGACGGTGATGCCGGCGTCGAGGACCGCGGCGAGGCGGTCGCCCGACAGGTCGGCGACGGTCGGGACCTCGGCCACCCGGAGGTCGCCGGCGAGGCGGTGGTACATCTCGGGCGGCACGACCTCGTCGGAGCCGGGCCCGGCCAGGACGCAGACGGTGGCGTCGACGCTCTCGCCGATGACCGTGCCGTACAGCTCGTCGGCCTCGTGGCGGTCGAGCGGCGCCGGGTGGGTCTCGGCGACGACGACGCGCTCGCCCGACCGGCGATCGTGGATGTAGACGCCGTTGCTGTCGCCGGTGCTGACCTCGCGGACGCGGATGTCGGCCGTCTCGATGAGCTGGCGGACGATCGGTCCGGACTCGCCGCCGAAGCTGCCGCACAGCGTCACCGGGACACCCAGGCGGCTGAGCATGCGGGCGATCCAGAACCCCTGGCCGCCGGCGTGGAGGTGGATCTCCTCGCCGCCGTCGGGCCGGCGCTCGATGGTGGCCGTGAGCAGCGGCGCCGGCGCGAACACGCAGGCCCGCGGGCGGTCGGTGGCATCTCCCACGGTGATCGCGTACCCCGGTATGGCGGTTGGGAAGACGGGAAGGCGTCGGGCATGCCAGCTTCCCAGGAACTTCCCGACACCCTGCGGCGGTCGTCACAGAAGGCCCAGCGAACCTGGAGCAAGGCCCACGACTCCGCCGTCGAGAGCTATGGCGAGGGCGAGCGCGCCCACCGGACGGCGTTCTCCGCGCTCAAGCACAGCTTCGAGAAGGTGGGCGACCGGTGGGTCGAGAAGAAGCGCAAGGGCCCGTCGGACCCCCAGGCCCGGCGCGGTGGTCGGTCCGCCCGGCGCGGCGGCAAGACCTACGGCGGCGTCGACGTCGAGGGCCACACCAAGGACGAGCTGTACGAGCGGGCCCGCAAGCTGAAGATCTCCGGCCGCTCGTCGATGTCGAAGCACGAGCTCGCCGACGCCATCGCCCGCAAGCAGGACTGACTGCCCTCAGGCCGCTCGCTGGCTGCTCGGCGCTAGCCCTTGCCCTTGCCGTGACCGTGCTTCCCCTTGGCCTCGCCCTTGGCGCGGGCGGGAGCGTCGGTCGCGACCGCCGTGTTCCGGGCGGGGGCCGGCTGCATCGGGGGCGGGAGTGACGACGAGGTGCTGGGCGCGGCGGGAGTATCCGTCGCGGGCAGCTCCCGGTCGGCCGCGGTCACCTTGGGGTCGCGACCGGCGACGAGCCAGATCGCGAGCGTCGCCACGACCACCGCCGCGGAGGTCAGGAGCACTCTCGCGACCCGTGACCGGCGGTCGTCGAGCGGCGGCTGGGGGGTCGTCGCGGTCGGGTGCAGCGGCACCGCAGCGGTGACTGTGACGTCGACCGGCGGCTCGGGCGGCGGGATGGGCGGGACCAGGTCGGTGCTGCGGCGGAGCATGTCGGCGACGGCGGCGGCCGGGGGCCGCTGGTCCGGATCGGGGGCCGTCATGACGCTGAGGGTGTGGCCGAGCCACGGCGGCAGGTCGGCGGGGACCTCGGGTTGGCGGGTGAGGCGGGCGAAGGCCGCCTCGACCGCAGTGCCGTCGTAGCAGGGCTCGCCCGTGAGGCACTCGAGCAGGACGAGGCCGAGGGCGTAGATGTCGACCGGCGGTCCGACGACACCGTTGAGCTGCTCGGGGGCGAGGTACGCCGCGGTGCCGATGCAGGTGCCCTGCGCGGTGACGCGGCTGTCGTCGCCGAAGCGGGCGATGCCGAAGTCGGCGAGGCGGGCGTGCTGGGTGTCGGCTTCGAAGAGGATGTTCTCGGGCTTGACGTCCCGGTGCACGATGTCGAGGGCGTGGGCGTGGGCCAGGCCCTGGGCGAGCTGGCGGCCGATGGAGACGGTGCGGGTGACGGGGAGGGGGCCGTCGTCGATGACGTTGGCGAGCGACGGGCCGTCGACCAGCTCCATGACCAGGTACGGGCGGCCGTCGTGGAGGCCGCGGTCGCAGAGGCGCACGAGCGACGGGTGGTCGAGCCACGAGAGGACCTCGACCTCGGTGCGGAAGCGGCGGGCCGTGTTGGGGTCGACGATCTGCAGGATCTTGACGGCCACCGCCCGCCCGGTCGCCAGGTCCTGGGCCCGCAGCACCTGGGCCGTCGCCCCACTGGCGAGCAGGCCCTCGACGGCATATCGGTCCCCGATCCGCGGCGACTCCGTCAACAACATCCCCAGTCGCGTTCCCCCGGGGAACCCCCTTTATGACGATGTATCTGGGGGGATTAGAGGCTCTCGGACTGAACGGATGTCGCGAAGACGGTCAGGTCGTCCTGGAGGCGGACGGTGGCGCCGTGGACGACGAGGGTCAGCAGCGTGTCGAGGCGAGCCCAGCGTTGGACCTGCGCGACCGCGGTGGCCTGGTCGCAGGGGTCGGGCAGAGCGAAGCGGGCCGTGCCGCAGACGTTGAGGTCGCCGCCGTAGATGTCGACGATGACGTCCCGCCCGTCGACGATCGCACCCAGCACGCGGATGCCCTGATGTATGTCGATGTCGCCCGCTGCCACTGGCGCCCGAAGCTAACACAGAGCGCGTCGATGTTTCTTCTCTCCGCGGTCTTGGGTACGCGATTGCGGGCGCCGCACCCAGGAGAGACCTACATGTCGTCACCAGTTGTTGCCATCGATTTCGCCCAGGGTTGGGAGGACGCTTGGTCGGATGTCGCCAAGTTCTTCCCGAAGGCGATCGCATTCCTGGCCATCCTCTTCGTTGGTTACTTCATCGCGAAGTTCCTGGCCAGGGTGTGCACCCGACTGCTGGACCGCACCGGTTTCGACAACGTCGTCGAGCGCGGCGGCATCAAGCAGGCCCTGGCGAATTCGCAGTATGACGCCACCCAGCTCGTCGGCAAAGCGATCTTCTACGGACTGCTGCTCGTCGTCCTGACCCTGGCGTTCGGCGTGTTCGGCGAGAACGCCGTGAGCGACATGCTCCAAAGCGTCATCAACTACCTGCCGAAGCTGTTCGTGGCGATCGTGATCATGATCGTCGCGGCCTTCATCGCCGCCATGGCGAAGGACATGATCCGGGCCTCGCTCGGCGGCCTGAGCTACGGGCCGATGCTCGCGACGATCGCCAGCGCGGCCATCCTGGTCATCGGCGCCTTCGCCGCCCTCAGCCAGATGCAGATCGCCCCGGCGATCATCAACAGCGTCTTCTACGCCCTGCTCGCCGTGGTCGCCGGCTCGGCCATCATCGCCATCGGCGGTGGCGGCATCCAGCCGATGCGCCAGCGGTGGGAGAACGCCCTGCGGAAGTACGACGAGGAGAAGCCGCGCCTCCAGCTGCACATGCAGCAGAAGGCCCGGGAGCGGACCGCCGCCGAGGGCGGGACGGTCGAGGGTCGGGGCGGGGTCGACATGGACCGGTCCGGGGCCCCGGTCGACCGGTCCGAGCTGACCAACCCGTGACGCTCTTCCAGCAACGCTCCTGACGACGCTCAGCCCCCGACGACCACCTCACCGGTGGCGTCGGGGGCTGCGAAGTCCAGGAGCCGGTGGCCCTCGGCGACGAGCTCGCCCCGGTCGTCGTCGTTCACGGGATGGTGGAGGTCGATGGCGAGCACGGCCCGGCCCGGCTCCTGGTTGATCCGCCAGATGCCGGCGTAGCGGCCGTCGACCAGCACCGTGTGCGGGCTGACCCCGTTCTTGGTGGCGATCCGCTTGCGGTCGTCGTCGGAGATGACCCGGCTGCGGGCGGCGTGCGACCGGAGCAGGTTGTCGAAGTCGGGCAGGAAGCGGGGCGGCGCCGGGGTGTCGGGGCCGGGGCGGGGTGCGTCGGGCAGGTCGAACAGCTCCTTGCCCTGCTCGTCCCGGAAGGCGACGAGCTCGTCTCGCAGCGGGTCGACGACCTCCCGGAGCCGGGTGAGGCCCGACCAGGTCTGCAGGTCGGCCACCGAGGCCGGGCCGAAGCCGGCGAGGTAGCGGCGGACTATGGCGGCGGGGTCGGGCGCCCGGTCGATGCTGCGGCCGAGCCACGCCTCGACCGTGGTGAGCCGGGCCGCACCGCTCTGGCCCCACACCGCCCGGGGCGGCGGCTGGACGAGGGCCAACATGGTCCGGACGGCGAACATCAGGCCGTCGGCCTTGGCGTCGGGGAAGTGCTCGACCAGCTGCGGCGTCAGCTCGGCGGGTGTGAGCGGCGCGTCCTCGAGCAGCTTCCGGGCGACCGCCGCCAGCTCGCCGAGGTCGACGCCGTCGATGCCCCGGGCGCCCAGCGCCTTGTCGAGGTCGCGCTCCATGGTGGGTTGCAGCCAGCCTCTGAGCATGACGCAGTCGTCCGCCGACACGAGGTGCACCGTCCCCCGCATGACCACGATGCGCACCACGCTGCGATCGATGATCCGCTGCGCGAGATCGTCCGGCCCGAACCCGTCGACCCGCGACCAGAGCCCGTAGTACGGCGAGAACGGCGCCTGCGCCTGGAGACCGACCAACCGCTCGACCGCGTCGAGGACCCTGACGTCCGCCCGCTCCAGCAACATCTGCCTCGCCAACGTCGCCCGCCCGATGGCTCTGTCCGTCAACGTCTCCACCACCACACCCCCAGTCTGACGACCGTCGCGCCTCAGCTGACGGCGGGCGCAGAGGTCTCGCCGAGGGCGGCCCGGATGGCGGCGAACCCGCCCGGACGGAGCCGGAACCAGGCCCACTTGCCGCGCTGCTCGCGGTCGACGAGCCCGGCTTGCACCAGCTGGCCGAGGTGATGGGACACCGTGGGCTGGGTGCGGTCCAACAACGCAGGCAGGTCGCAGGCGCAGACCTCGCCGCTGGGGGCCGCCGCGATGATGCTGACCAGCCGCAACCGCACCGGGTCGGCGAGCGCCTTGAGCACGAGAGCGAGGTTCTGGGCGGCAACCTCGTCGAGCACCTCGCCGGTGAGCGGGGTGCAGCACACCGCTTCGACCGGGATCCGCGATTTCATCGCCGACATATTGACATTCCTCGATTCGTTGCCGCTATCGTATCGATCATCATCGTATCGATGGATCTCGAAAGGACAGTGATCATGCGTCTGCAGCTCGCCCTCAACGTCTCGGACCTCGACAAGGCCGTGGACTTCTACTCGCGGATGTTCGCCACGGAGCCGGCGAAGGTCCGGCCCGGCTACGCCAACTTCGCCATCGACCAGCCGCCGCTGAAGCTCGTGCTGTTCGAGGGCCAGGGCGAGCCCGGCACGATCAACCACCTCGGCGTCGAGACCGAGACCGCCGACGAGGTCGTCGCCGCCGAGGCCCGCCTCACCGAGTCCGGCCTGGAGACCACCGGCGTCGACGACACCCAGTGCTGCTACGCCGCCAAGACCGAGACCTGGCTCCACGGCCCCGACGAGGCCCGCTGGGAGTGGTACGTCAAGACCGGCGACACCGAGCAGTTCTCCAACGTGGCGCTCGACCAGGCCGGCCACCCGCGGTCCGGCACCTGCTGCCCCTAGTCCGGCGGGGTGGCCGAATCCGGCGGGGTGCCCACCGTGAAGCGGTAGCCCATGCCGGGTTCGGTGACGAAGTGACGGGGGTGGGAGGGGTCGGGCTCGAGCTTGCGGCGGAGGTGGGCCATGTGGACCCGGATGTAGTTGGTCTCCTCCAGGTACCGCGGCCCCCACACCTCCTGCAGCAGCTGCCGGGCCGTGAGCAGCTTCCCGGGGTTGCGGGTGAACACCTCGACCAGGTGCCACTCGGTCGGCGTGAGCCGGATCGTCGAGCCGTCGGCCGAGGTCACCTGCTTGGCCGACAGGTCGACGGTGAACGCTGCGGTGACCACCGTCGGCTCGGCCTCGGTCGCCGGCGTGGCCCGCCGCAGCGCCGCCCGGGCCCGGGCCAGCAGCTCGCCCATCCCGAAGGGCTTGGCCAGGTAGTCGTCGGCTCCGGCATCGAGCGCGGCGACCTTGTCCGGCTCGGTGCCCCGGGCCGAGAGGATCATGATCGGCACGGTGGTCCAGCCGCGCAGCCCCCGGATGACCTCCAACCCGTCCATGCCCGGCAGCCCGAGGTCGAGGATCACCAGGTCGGGATGGTGGCGAGCCGCCATGTCGAGCGCCTGCTCGCCGGTGACGGCGAGGTCGACCTTGTAGCCCCGGACCCGCAGGTTGGTGGCCAGCGCCCGGCGCATCGCAACCTCGTCGTCGACGACGAGGATCCGTTCCGTCACACCGCCTCCGGGAGGCTGACGACCATGGTGATCCCCCCGCCAGGCGTGTCTTCGAGGGTCAGGTCGCCGCCCATGGCCTCGACGAACCCCCGCGCGATCGCCAACCCGAGGCCGACTCCCGTGCCGTGGTCGACCAGCCGCTGGAACGGCTGGAACACCCGCTCGCGCTCCTCTCGGGGGATGCCCGGGCCCTGGTCGATGACCCGGGTGTCGATGCGGCCGGCGATGGCCCCCGCCTGGATGCGCACCGGCTTCCCGGGCGGCGACACCGCAACCGCGTTGTCGATCAGGTTGGCGATCGCCCGTTCCAGCAACGCAGCGTCGGCGGCCGCCGCAAGCAACAGCTCGGGCACCTCGACGACGACGTCCTTGCCTCGGGACCCGAGGCTGGCGACCGCCGCCGGGACCACCTCGTCCATCCCAACCGGCCGGATCCGCGCAACCAGCGCACCGGCCTGGATGCGGCTCATGTCCAGCAGGTTGGCCACGAGGCCGTCGAGCCGGTCGGTCTCCTGCTCGATGGTGGCGTGGAACTCGCGCAGCTCGTCGGCCGACCAGTCGACGTCGTGCTGGCGGACGCTGCTGATCGACGCCTTTATCGACGCCAGCGGGGTCCGCAGGTCGTGGGACACCGCCTGCAGCAGCGCGGCCCGCAGGTCGTTGGCCTGGGCGAGGCTGGTGGCCCGGGCCGCCTCGCCGTGGAGCCGCCGGGTCTCGACCGCCGTCGCCAGCTGCCCAGCCAGGGCGTTGAGCACCCGCAGGTCGTCGCCGACCAGCGGCGGCCCCCTCATGACCAGCACCAGGTCGTTGCCGATCTCCTTCACCACGTCGGCCACCTCGGGGGCGGTCGGGACGTCGGCGCCGGCGTCCGCCTCGACGTACCAGCCGGGATCGTCCCGGCGCAGCAATGCGACCGCCTGCATCCCGAACGTGTCGCGGAGATGGCTGACCAGCTGCGGGAGGACCTCGGGCTCGGCCAACGACCCGGCCAACGCCGCCATGGCCTCGGCTTCGGCGCGGGCGTGCGCGGTCTCGGCCTTGCTGCGCCCGACCCGGTCGACGAACACGCTGACGATCGCGCCCAGCAGCAGGAAGATGCAGAGCGCCAGGATGTTCTCCGCCTCGTTGATGGTGAACCGGTAGATGGGCGGGGTGAAGAAGTAGTTGACGAGCAGCGACGCGGCGACGGCGGCGGCCAACGCCGGGAAGACGCCGCCGATCGCCGCGACGCCCACCACGAACACCAGGTAGAGGAGCAGCACGCTCGGGAGGCCGAGCTCGTCGCGCAACTGGGCCAGGACGAGCGTCTGCAGCGGCAGGCCGAGAGCGGCCACGACCCAGCCGATGGCCTGGCGCCGGCGAGGCAGGGGGCTGAGCACGAAGCGCGGGACCGGCAGCCGGGGTGCGGTGGGCCGTTCCTCGCTCTCGTCGGCCGAGATGACGTGCACGTCGATCGGGCCGGACAGACGGATGACCCGGTTGATGACCGAGCCCTGGGTCCACTCCTGCCAACGGGAGCGCCGGGTGGCGCCGAGGACGATCTGGGTGGCGTTCTCGGAGCGGGCGAGGTCGATGAGGGCCGCCGCGATGTCGCTCCCGGTCACCTCCCGGAACTCGCCGCCCAGCTCCTCGAGCAGCTTGCGGTAGTGCGCGATCCGTTCGCTGGGCATCTCGGCGAGGCCGGTGTCGGTGCGCACGTGGACCCCGAACAGCTCGCCGTGGGTGCGCTGGGCGATGCGCGCGGCCCGCCGGATGAGCTGCTCGCTCTCGGGAGCGCCGGTGATGGCGACGATGACCCGCTCCCGGGTCTCCCACGGCGACTTGATGCCGTGGCGCGCCCGGTAGTCGTCGAGCGCCGCGTCGACCTGGTCGGCGACCCAGAGCAGGGCGAGCTCCCGCAGCGCGGTGAGGTTCCCGGGCCGGAAGTAGTTGCCGAGGGCTGCGTCGATCTTCTCGGGGGCGTAGATGTTGCCGTGGGCCATGCGGCGGCGCAGGGCCTCGGGGGTCATGTCGACCAGCTCGACCTGGTCGGCGGCCCGGACGACCTCGTCGGGGATGGTCTCGCGCTGGACGATGCCGGTGATGCGCTCGACCACGTCGTTGAGCGACTCGAGGTGCTGGATGTTGACGGTCGAGACGACGTTGATGCCGGCCGCAAGCAGCTCCTCGACGTCCTGCCAGCGCTTCTCGTTGCGGGAGCCCGGCACGTTGGTGTGCGCCAGCTCGTCGACGAGCGCCACCTGGGGGCGGCGCTCGAGGACGGCGTCGATGTCCATCTCCTCGAACGTCGCGCCCCGGTGCTCCAGGGTGCGGCGGGGCACGACCTCCAGGTCGCCGATGCGCTCGGCGGTTGCCCGCCGCCCGTGCGTCTCGACGAAGCCGACCACGACGTCGGCGCCCCGGTCGCGGCGCCGCCGTCCCTCTCCGAGCATGGCGAAGGTCTTGCCGACCCCGGGAGCCGCGCCCAGGTAGACCCGAAGCTCGCCCCGTCGACCCATCGCGCTAGTCCTGGGCGGCCTCGTCGAGCGCGAGGTTGAGCTCGAGGACGTTGACAGCCTTCTCGCCGAGCACGCCCAGGGCCCGTTCCGACGTGTGGTCCTTCACCAGGGCGAGGACCTCGTCGACGTCCAAGCCCCGTGCGTCCGCGACCCGTGGCGCCTGCAGCTCGGCGTTGGCCACGGAGATGTCGGGGTCGAGGCCGGAGCCCGAAGCTGTGACGGCGTCGACAGGGACCTTGGTGTCGTCGTCCAGGCCGTTCTCCTTGCGGTAGGCCTTGGCCCGCTCGTCGACGGCCTTCAGGAGGGCAGGGTTGGTGGGCCCGAGGTTGGAACCCGAGCTGAGCGTCGGGTCGTAGCCGTCCTCACCGGCCGCCGACGGGCGGGGATGGAAGTACTTGGCCTCGGTGAAGCTCTGGCCGATCCGCGACGAGCCCACGACGTCACCGTCGGCGTCCTTCACCAGCGAGCCGTCGGCCTTGTCCTGGAGGCCCACCTGCGCCACCGCGGTGACGGCGAGGGGATAGACGAGGCCGGTGATCACCGTGAAGATCACCAGCATCACCACGGCCGGGACGAGCTGCCTCCGCATCACGAGACTCCGATCGCAGAGATGACGAGGTCGATGGCCTTGATGCCGATGAACGGGGCGACCATGCCGCCGAGGCCGTAGATCAGGAGGTTGCGGCGGAGCATCGTCGCCGCGCTCTCGGCCCGGAACTTCACGCCCCGCAACGCCAGCGGGATCAGGACCACGATGACGAGGGCGTTGAAGACGACCGCGGACAGGATCGCCGAGCGGGGCGTGTCCAACCCCATGATGTTGAGCTTGTCGAGCGGCGTCAGGACGCCCGAGAACATCGCCGGGATGATGGCGAAGTACTTGGCGACGTCGTTGGCGATCGAGAACGTCGTCAGCGCGCCCCGGGTGATCAGCAGCTGCTTGCCGATCTCGACGATCTCGACGAGCTTCGTGGGGTTGGAGTCGAGGTCGACCATGTTGCCGGCCTCCTTGGCTGCCTGGGTGCCGGTGTTCATCGCCACCCCGACGTCCGCCTGGGCGAGCGCGGGGGCGTCGTTGGTGCCGTCACCGGTCATTGCGACCAGGCGCCCGCCCGCCTGCTCCTGGCGGATCAGGGCCATCTTGTCCTCGGGCGTGGCCTCGGCGAGGAAGTCGTCGACGCCGGCCTCGGTGGCGATGGCCTGGGCGGTGAGCGGGTTGTCGCCGGTGATCATCACCGTGCGCAGGCCCATGGCCCGCAGCTGGTCGAACCTCTGACGGATGCCCTGCTTGACCACGTCCTTCAGGTGGACGACGCCGAGGACTTCGGTGGTGCCGTTCTCGGATTCCGCCACGACCAGCGGCGTACCGCCGCCGGTGGCGACGCCCTCGACCAACGGGTCGAGCTCCGCCGGGACCATGCCGCCCGAATCGGACACCCAGCGGCGGATCGAATCGGTCGCGCCCTTGCGCACCGACTGCCCGTCGAGGTCGAGGCCGCTCATGCGGGTCTGGGCGGTGAACGGGATCAGCGTCGCGGCTCCCACGTCGCGCTCCCTCACGTTGAAGCGCTCCTTGGCGAGGACCACGATCGAGCGACCCTCGGGGGTCTCGTCGGAGAGGCTGGCCAGCTGGGCGGCCGACGCCAGGCGCTCCTCGGGGATGCCGGGCAGCGGCAGGAACTCGGCGGCCTGGCGGTTGCCGAGCGTGATCGTGCCGGTCTTGTCGAGGAGCAGCGTCGAGCAGTCGCCGGCGGCTTCGACGGCCCGGCCCGACATGGCGAGCACGTTGTGCTGCACCAGGCGGTCCATGCCGGCGATGCCGATGGCCGACAGCAGCGCCCCGATGGTGGTGGGGATCAGGCAGACCAGCAGCGCCACCAGCACGACGATCTTCTGCTCGGCGTCCGAGTAGATGGCCAGCGGCTGGAGGGTCACGACCGCCAGCAGGAAGATGATCGTCAGCCCGGCCAGGAGGATGTTGAGGGCGATCTCGTTGGGGGTCTTCTGGCGCTCGGCCCCTTCCACCAGGGCGATCATGCGGTCGAGGAACGTCTCGCCCGGCTTGGCGGTGATGCGCACGACGATCTGGTCGGACAGCACCCGGGTGCCGCCGGTGACCGCCGAACGGTCGCCGCCCGCTTCCCGGATGACCGGGGCCGACTCGCCGGTGATCGCCGACTCGTCGACCGAGGCGATGCCCTCGATGATCTCGCCGTCGGACGGGATCATCTCGCCGGCCGACACCACCACGATGTCGCCGGTGGTCAGCTGGGACGACGGGATCTCCTCGGTCTCGGGGCCGTCGCCGATGCGGCGGTTGGCCATGGTCTCGGCCCGGGTCTTGCGCAAGGTCGCGGCCTGGGCCTTGCCCCGGCCCTCGGCCATGGCCTCGGCGAAGTTGGCGAAGAGGACCGTGAACCAGAGGAACAGGGCCACGAGGCCGGAGAACAGGTTCTCCTTGGCGGTCGAGTCGCCGAGGTCCCGGAAGAACAGGATGGTGGTCAGCACGCTGCCGACCAGCACCACGAACATGACCGGGTTGCGGGCCTGCACCCGCGGGTGCAGCTTGCGGAAGCTGTCGACGACCGCGTCCTTCACGATCGTCGGGTCGAACAGCGAGCGCGAGCCCCGGCTCGTCGACGTCGGGGTCGGGGTGGGGGCGGAGACGGTAGAGGTGCTCACAGCGACAGCTGCTCCACGATCGGGCCCAGCGCCAGCGCCGGGAAGAACGTCAGGCCGGCGACGATCGCCACCACGCCGATGACCAGGCCGCCGAACAGCGGTGTGTGGGTCGGGAAGGTGCCCGCGGTCTCCGGGGCCGGCTGCTTGCGGGCCATCGCACCGGCGATGGCGAGGACCGGGATGGCCAGGAAGAACCGGCCGACCAGCATGGCCAGGCCCAGCACGGTGTCGTACCACTGGGTGGCCGTGGTGAGGCCGGCGAAGGCCGAGCCGTTGTTGTTGCCGGCCGAGGTCACGGCGTAGAGGATCTCGGTCAGGCCGTGGGCGCCGGGGTTGTTGGTCGTCAACGCCGACTTCAGCACCACCGATGCGGCGGCGAATCCGAGCACGACAGCCGGCATGGCCAGCACGTACAGGACGACCAGCTTCATCTCGGGTGCCTGGATCTTCTTGCCCAGGTACTCGGGTGTTCGCCCGACCATGAGTCCGGCGATGAACACCGCCAGGATGACCATGATCAGGACCCCGTTGAGGCCGACGCCGACACCGCCCGGGCTGACCTCGCCCAGCATCATGTGGGTGAGCGCCACGCCCCCGCCGAGCGGGGTCGCGCTGTCGTGCATCGAGTTGACCGAGCCGTTGGACGTACCGGTGGTCGACGCCATCCACAGGCCCGACGCCGCGGGCCCGAAGCGGGTCTCCTTGCCCTCCATGTTCCCGCCGGACTGGTCCGCCGTCGCCGCCTGGTCGACCCCGGCGCGGTCGAGCTCGGCGTTGCCGTTCGTCTCGAAGGCCATGGCCGTGACCGACATCAGCAGCCAGATCGCCGCCATGATGGCGAACACCGCCCGGCCCTGGCGCTTGTCCTTGATCATCGCCCCGTAGGTGAAGGCCAGCGCGAACGGGATGATCACGATCGCGTAGGTCTCGAGGAGGTTGTTGAACGGCGTCGAGTTCTCGAACGGGTGCGCCGAGTTGACGTTGAAGAACCCCCCGCCGTTGGTGCCCAGCTGCTTGATGGCGATCTGGCTGGCGGCCGGGCCGCCCGGGATGACCTGGGCGGCGCCTTCCACAGTGGTCACGGTGGTGAAGCCGTGGAGGTTCTGGATCACGCCCTGGCTCACGAGCAGCAGGGCGAGGATGAAGCTGAGCGGCAGCAGGATGCGGGTGGTGCTGCGGGTGAGGTCGACCCAGAAGTTGCCGATGGTCGACGCCCGGCGCCGCGCGAGGCCCCGGATGAGGGCGGCCATGATCGCCATGCCGGCCGCGGCCGACACGAAGTTCTGCACCCCGAGCCCCAGCATCTGGGTGAGGTGGCTCATCGTCGCCTCACCGCCGTAGGACTGCCAGTTCGTGTTGGTCATGAAGCTGACGGACGTGTTGAACGACAGGTGCGCGCCCACCGCGGGCATGTCGGTCGGGTTGAAGGGGAGGTGGCCCTGCAGGCGCTGCTGGGCGTAGAGCAGGACGAACGAGACGAGGCTGAACGCCAGCAGCGAGTAGCCGTAGGTCGTCCAGCGCTGCTCCACGTCGGGATCGACCCGGCAGAGCCGGTAGATGGGGCGTTCGACCGCAGCGAACACCCGCTCACCCGGCGTCCGCTCGTTGCTGTACACCTTCGCCATGTAGCGGCCGAGTGGCGGCGCGGTGGCCGCCACCAGAGCGATCAGGACGCCGAACTGCACCCAGTTGGCGACGGTCATCAGAACCGCTCCGGGAAGACGAGCGCGGCGACGAGGTACATCGTCAGGAGGACCGCGAGGATGAGCCCGATGGCGTTGTCCACTGCTGCTCCCCCCGCCCTCTAGTCCTCGTCGCTTCCGAGGATGCGCTCACATCCCTTGATGTAGAGCACGCACACACCGAAGAACGCGACGACGATTGCTACGAAAACGACGTCAGCCATTGCTCCTGTTCCCTCCGTCGAGATTCGACCGATGACTCGGCCTTCTGGCGCGAGTGAATCGATCCCTGCCCTGCCAACAACGCTGTTGACGCATCCTTAACGTGACCCGCCCGGCCTTAACGCCTTGTCTACGAGCACCTCGATGCCCGCTTGCTTTCTGCGTCGATCCGGACCGTTCCGCCCCGGCTCAGCGTTCTATGACGGCCGTGCCCCACCGCCTAGCGGCCTTGGCGTTGAGATTCGCGCTCGTCGCGTAGAGCCCGCGTTAAGGCCATTCCCTTCCTCCGCGCAGGCTCATATGCAGAGGTCATGACGTTCGACCCCTTCACTCCGCCGACCGCAACTCACTCGGTCGCGACTGCGCCGCCGCGGGCGCCGGTCGTCGTGGCGGGTCGGGTGGCCCGCACGGAGGCGGTTTCGTGGGCCGGCGGCCCAGTCACCGAGGTGACCCTCACCGACGACCTCACCCGCAACGGCGACGCCGTTGCGCTGACCCTGGTGTTCTTCGGCCGGACCCCGATGACCGTCCAGCCGGCGACCGCGCTTCTCGCAGCCGGCACCATCGGCACCCACCGCGGCCGCCGCGTGATGCTCAACCCCCATCTGTGGCTCACCGCCCCAATGCCGGCGCCGCTCCCCGCCGTCCCCGCCCTGACCTCGGTCTGATCCGAACCACGGGACAAGCGGCCCGACGACGCCGATCGACCCGGGCCCCGCAGGAGAACGAGTCGGCCGCAGGCCGACGCCACTTCCGCCGCATCTCCCACCACCGGGGCCGGTGCCTCCCGGAGGCCCCTGCCTTCGGGACGGGAGGCTGAGAAGCACGAGTCGGCCGCAGGCCGACGCCACGCCCTAGGCGGCCGCAGGCCGACGCCATCCCCGCCGTCGCCATCGAGGCCGGTGCCTCCACGGGGGCGGCCTCCAGGATCGGAGGCAGGAATCACGAGTCGGCCGCAGGCCGACGCCACTTCCTTCCGCCAGGCCGGCTACAGGTCTTCGAGGGCGGTGCGGAAGCGTTCTTGGGCCTTGTGGGCGGCGTGGGGGTTGCCGGCGGCGGTGTGGGCGGCGACGACGACGTCGTTGGCGCGGGACAGCCACGGGTTGGAGCGCAGCGCCAGCTCGGACAGGCGGCGGGCCTCGTCGTGCTCGCCCTGGGCGAGCAGGAGCTCGCTCGCCCGGGTCGCCATCGTCTCCAGGCGGAAGCGCCGCTCCTCCACCTCGGGCAGCGCCCAGTCGTTGGCGGCCAGCTCTGCCGGGTCGCCCCGCCACAGATCGATCGCCCGCAGCATGGCGTCCAGCGCCGCCGACGGCAGGCCCCGGGCGTCGGCCTCCGCAGCGCGACGGGAAAGGTCGTCGAACCGCAGGAGGTCGCTGTCCAGCCAGTCGCCGACCTGCAGGATCAGCCCGTTCCCATGCGGCCGCACCAGGAACGAAGCGTCCCGCTTCGCCCGGTCCGGTTCCAGCACCCGCAGCAGGTGGCTCAGCGTCACCCGCAGGTTGCGGGACTGGGCGTCCGGGTCGAGGTTGGGCCACAGGTCGTCGGCCAGGCGCTCCCGGCTGATCGGCCGGTGCAGCAGCAGGTGCGCCAGCAGCGACCGCACGCGCTCCCGCCGCCACTCCGGCGCGTCGACGAGCTCGCCGTCCCGCCACAGCTCCACCGGCCCGAGCAGGTTCAGCAGCGCCCGCCGCCGCGGCGGCACCGGCAGCCGGCTCAGCACCGTTCGGGCCGCCCGGTTCAAGGGGGAAGCTACGAGGTCGGCGTGATGCCGCACGTCGCCCTGCGCGTTGGGCCACAGCCGCTCCAGCAGGTCCCAGCCCCCGTCCCGCTCGGCGGCGATGTACCCGAGCGCAACCTCGGTCGCCCACGGCAGCGGCATGACCGACCGGACCACGTCCGGCGCCGGTAGCGCCGGTGTCGCCGAACCCGCCGGCAGCCGCCCGTCGGTACGCAACGCCACCAGCGACCGGGCCAGCGCCCGGGCGACGGTGAACGAGGGGCCGAGCTCCTCGGCGTCCCAGTACACCCGGCTCTCGGGCAGCAGCAGGTACCAGAGGACGAGGCTGCGCCGCTGCGGGAACGCTCCCAAACCGGCCCCGAGCGGCGGCCCCGCGGCGAGGGACGCCCGCAAGGTCGCAGCGGCGCCCTCCTCGTCACCCCGGGTGACCTGCGCGGCAGCCTCGGCGATGGCCAGGTTCACCCCCACCAGCGGGATGTCCGACGACGCCGTCTGCCGGGCCAGCGCCAGGTACAGCGCGGCGCGCTCGTGGTCGCCGGTGGACGTGAAGCTCATCGCGCAGGTGGCGGCGTGCAGCGTGGCGTTGTGCCGCAGGCCCAGCTCCTGGATGCTGCGCACCAGCGGGGGCAGCTCCCGCAGCACGGCGTCCACGTCGCCCAGGAACCACCGGGCCGCCAGCTCGACGCCCTCCATGATCGGGGTCAGCACCGGCCCGGCCCGCACCTTGCCGGCCTCGGCCGCGGCCAGCGCCTCCTGGGGCCGGCCGAGGTGGTTGAGCGACGCCGACCGTAGCCAGTCGGCCATGACCTGCAGGCTGGGGTTGAGCGAACCCTCGGGGACCTCGTCGAGGTGGGCCAGGGCGCCGGCGCTGTCGGCGGTCACGTCGGCCATGAACGCCCGGGCCACCGACGCCAGCGGCCGCGCCTGCACGGAGCCCAGCGCCTCCATCTCGAACAGCCGGCTCGCCACCCCCACCAGCCGGTCGGGCTGCTCCGACCACCACGCCAGCTGGGCGAGGTGCACGACGCAGGCGATCTCGCCGGCCTGGTTGGCCTCCCGCCGGAAGTCCTCGGCCGCCTGCTCCAGCCCGGCCCGGGCCGCCTCGGGGTCGCTCTGCACCATGGTCACCGCGCCCAGCAGCCGGGCGAGCGAGCTGTCGGCCATCGACGGAGGCAGCCGGCCGAGCCAAGCGGCCACCACGTCGCTGGCGACCGCCGGGTGCGCGGCCGCGACCGTGTCGATGGCGACGCGAGCCACGTCGTCCCACGCCCGGGCGTCCGCCAGCAGCCGGACCGCGGGCGCGATGTCACCCAGGCGGGCCAGCTCCAGCCCCGCCCGCCGCCGCGCCTCGGCGATGTCGTTGGCGCTCACCGCCTTGCTCAGGTGCGGCTGCCACAGGGCGTGGATGTGGCGGTAGCCGTCGCTGGTGGTGGCGATCAGTGGCAGTTCGGCGGTGAGCGACTCGAGGTCGGCGTCGTGGCCGAGCACCACCGACGCCAGCGCCTCGTCGACCGGGCCGACGTGCGCCAGCAGCGCCAGGTCGTGGCAACGCGCCGGCGGGATCCCGGCCAGCACCTCCTCCCACAGGTAGGCGGTCTCGATGCCCGGCACGGCCGACGCGGCCAGCTCGGCGAGAGCCGGCCACCCCTCGGTGGCCGCCAGCTGCGACGACGACACGTTGCGCAACGCGGCGAACTGCGCCAGTTCGTCGGCGGTGAACAGCAGGTCGGCCTCCGACACCCGCAGCACGTGGCCCTGCACCTCCAGCCGCGACAGCGGCAGCGGCGGCTGCTGGCGGCCGGACAGCACGACGTGGGCGTTGCCGGGCAGGGCGTCGAGCAGCCGGGCGAGGACCTCGGCCCCGGGCGAGCCGGCGGCGATCTCGTGGACGTCGTCGAACAGCAGCGCCACCTGGGTCGGCGAGTGGTGCCAGCAGGCGTCGACGACGGCGTCGACGGCCCCTTCGAAGCTGGGCGGGGCGACGATCCCGAACGCATCGCACAGCGAGGCCATCAGCGCCGACGCGACGACGTGGTCGGCCGAGCACGACAGCCAGACGTCCCGCCCCTCGGGAGACAGGTCGTTCTCCGCAACCGCCTGCGCGAGCAACGTGCTCTTGCCGAACCCGGCCGGCGCGACCACCACCGTGACGTTCCGGGCGAACCGCTTCCGCAGGCGGTCGAGCAGGCGCGGCCGCAGCATGCTCGCCCGCCGCGGCGCCAGCGGGCGGAACCCTGCACCGGTTCCCCTCCCCTCCATGCCTCGGGACCATAGGAGAGCCGGGTAGCGAACGGTTAGCGCCCCGCTCCGTACGTTCGACACAACGGCGCGGGACGACGGCGGTGGAGGGTGATGGATCTGGACCTGGCGCAGATGCAGGCGTTCGTGGCCGTCGCCGAGCACCGTCACTTCGGACGGGCGGCGGCTCGGCTCTTCCTCACCCCTCAAGCGCTGTCGAAGCGGATCCTGCGGTTGGAGACGACGCTCGCCGAGCGGCTCTTCATCCGGGCCGGCCGCAACGTCGAGTGCACGGCGTTCGGGTACCGGCTGCTCCCCCACGCCCGCGAGCTGCTGGCCGCGGCCGACGTCGTGGTGGCCGCGGCTCGCAGCGCGAGCCGATCGCTGCGGATCGACGTGTGGGACCTGGTGCCGGCGCCGATCGAGGCGCTGCAGCGGGTCTCCGAGACGGTCCCCCACATCGAGATCGACGTGACCGTCCGGCGCAGCCTCGGCGACGCGGTCGCCGCGCTGCAGCGCCGGGAGATCGACGCCGCGTTCGGCCGCGTGCAAGACCTGGCGTTCCCGTGGCCCGACGGGCTGCGCCACCGGCTCGCCCTGCTCGAACCCGTCAACATCGCCGTGGCAGCCGACCACCCGCTGGCCGACGCGCCGACCCTGTGCCCCACCGAGCTGCGGGACTGGGGCCTGTGGTGGCCGATCGGCGACCGCCCCACCGAGGTCCTCGGCTACGCCCGCCGGTTCTCCGAGCACTTCGGGGTCCCGGTCGACACGTCGCGCCGAGGCATCGGCCCGCCGAACGTGGTCGAGCTGCTCGCCGAGCACCCGGCCAAGGTGGTCGCGTGGGCGACGAGCCGGCCAGGGGTCGACATCCGCTCGCCCCGCCTCGTCCCGACCCCGCTGTTCCCCTGGTCGGTCGTCTGGCGCCGCCACGACCGTGACCCGACCATCGCCCACCTGGTCGATGCACTGACCCGGGTCGGCGAGCAGGAGGACTGGCTGGCCTACGACGCCACCGAGTCCTGGCTCCCCGACGTCGACGCCGGCGCGCTCGGCTGACCGGTCGCGCCCAGCGGTGAGGGGCGGCGACGGCGAGTGTCGGCGTCCCGACGCCACCGCCCGTAGCTTCCGCTGGGACGATCAAACAACGGAGCCGGCGCAGGATCCATCAACTCCTCGTCCCGGTTGACGCCCGCCGGTTGACGCACCCGGTCAGCCGCTCATTCGCCGGCGAAGCCCTCGGCCCGGCCGGATGATCTTCACCCACGGTGGGTGGTGGTAGACCGGGCCCACCAAAGGAGGGTCGATGAAGCTGAGCGAGCTGTCTCGGTCGATCGAGGACCAGGTGGTAGTCGTCACGGGCGCGGCGTCGGGCATGGGGCTGGCGGAGGCCCGGCTGTTCGCCGACGAGGGCGCCCGGGTCGCGTGCCTCGACATCCACCCCGGGGTCGAGGACGTCGCCGCCGGCATCGCCAAGGCCTACGGCGAGGACCGCGCCGCCGCGTGGGTGCTCGACATCGCCGACGCCGACGCCATCCAGCGGGTCGTCGCCGAGATCCGCGAGCGCTTCGGCACCATCGACATCCTCGTCAACAACGCCGGCGTCGCCCGCCTGGCGCTGGTCGACGGCGACGACGCCGCCTACGAGGACGCCTGGGCCGAGACCCTGGCGGTGAACCTGACCGCCCAGCAGCGCCTCATCCGGGCGTGCCTGCCGACCGTGAAGCGCATCGTCAACATCGCCTCCACCGAGGCGCTCGGCGCCAGCCGCTACAACAGCCCGTACGTCGCGGCCAAGCACGGGGTCATCGGCCTCACCCGGGCCATGGCGGTCGAGCTGGGTGCCAAGGGCATCACGGTCAACGCCGTGTGCCCCGGCCCGATCCGCACCGGGATGACCGACGCCATCCCCGAGGACGCCAAGGACAAGTTCGCCCGCCGCAAGGTGCCCCTCCGCCGCTACGGCGAGCCCGAGGAGGTCGCCCACGCAGTGGTCTCGCTGACCTACCCCGCCATGTCGTACGTCAACGGCGCCGTCCTCGTCGTCGACGGCGGCATGACGGCAAAGGTCGACTAACACTGCGAACATAGGGGGCGGGACGGCTTCCGTGGGGGGAGGATCCATGTCCGAGGTCGTGGAACGCGACGGACCGACGAGCCAGCTGATCGCGGCGCTCAGCGGCGCCGCCGGAGTCGTGCACCTGGCGATGGTGCCGTCGCACATGGGCGAGTGGACCGCCGAGGGCGTCGCCTTCGCGCTTGTGGGGTGGGCGCAGCTCGTCGCCGCCGTCCTCCTGCTGACCCGCCCGTCGCGGGCGGTCTTGTGGGCGACGGTGGTGGGCAACGTGGCGTTCGTCGGCGCGTGGGTGGTGACCAGGACAACCGGGTCGCCGTTCGGGCCGCACGCCGGGCACGCCGAGTCGGCGTCGTTCGTCGACGGGGCGGCCGTCGGCCTGGAGATGGCGCTGGTGCTGCTGGCCGCGGGGCTGCTGATCCGGCCGGTCGGCCTCCGCGTCGGACAGCACGTGCCGCAGGTGCTCGGGGTCAGCGCGGTGGTGCTGGCGAGCGTCGCGCTGGCGTCGCCGTCGGCCCGGAACCACGCCCACGATGCGCACGGCTCGCATGACGAGCACGACCACTCGGAGGCGGCCACTGGCTCCGGCAGTGCGGCGGCGAAGGACGACCGGGGGCTGGCGCTGCTCAGCAACGGGCACCACCACGAGATCGTGAACCGCAAGCTGGATGCGAAGACCCAGGCGGCGCTGGACAAGCAGCTGGCGATCACGCATGAGGTCTCGGCGAAGTACCCGACGGTCGCCGCCGCCGAGGCGGCCGGCTACCACCGCATCGGCCCGTACTTCCCGGGGATCGGCGCCCACTACGGCAAGACCGGGCCCGACGAGCTGAACCGGGCCGGGGTCATGGACCGCAACGCGCTGCTCCATCCGATGTCGATCATCTACAACGGCACCGAGCCCACGTCGCGGGTCGCCGGGTTCATGTACCTGTCGCTGCACGAGACCGAGCCGGCGGGCTTCGCCGGCCCCAACGACGTGTGGCACTACCACGAGCAGCTGTGCCTGAAGTACAACGCCAACCGCGAGATCGACGTGCCGTACGGCCTCGACCACCAGGCCACCAAGGCCCAGTGCGATGCGGCGGGCGCCCGCCTCCTCGACATCAGCCCGTGGATGGTGCACGTGTGGTCGGTGCCCGGCTGGGACGACGACCCCGAGGTCGGCACGTTCGGCGAGGTCCACACCGACCTCACCTGCTCAGATGGGACTTACTTCATGCTCCCCATCGAGGAGTGGGTCACGCACTCCCTCAACGTCTGCCGCGCCGACGCTGCCTGACCCGGCGTCGGCGTCGGCCCGGGTCGCCAGCCACGATCCCGCCAGGATCATGGCGAAGCCGACGACCGCGCCCGCGCCGGGCCGCTCGTCGAGCACCAGCATCCCGAGGCCGAGCGCCACGACCGGGTTCACATAGGTGATGACAACCGCCCGACCCGGGCCGATCTCGAGGTTGAGCATGCCGAACAGCGTCAAGCCACCGGCCGTGCAGATCAGGCCGAGCACCACCAGCGCCCCGATGGCCGACGCCGAGGGCATGCCGTCGGGGTGGTCGATCGCCGCGGCGGGCGTCAGGAGGATGGCGGCGATGGCGAGCGCGACGCCCATGGTCACCCGCGAGTCGAAGTCGGCGAGGTAGCGCTTCAGCACCAGCAGGGGCGCGATCGCGTAGCCGGCGGCGGCGAGTAGCAACGCACCGGCGCCGAGCAGCTCCTCGCGGCCGCCGCTGAGGTCGAAGCCGACCAGGGCCGCCACGCCGAGGAACCCGACCACCAGGCCCACGAGGCGACGGCCGGTGGCGCGCTCGTTGGCGTCGAAGCGCAGCGCCAGCAGCGCCACGAACAGCGGGACGGCGGCGATGAGGATGGCGGCTAGGCCGGAGTCGACATGCTGTTCGCCGGCAGCGATCAGCGGGAACGGGCCGACGAGCTCGACCACGGCGAACGCCACGAACCAGCGCAGGCGGGGCCGGATGCCGTGCAGCAGCCCCAGCCGCCACGACAGCCCGATCAGCACCACCGCGCCGATGACGACCCTGGCCCACGCCAGGAACGCCGGCGACACCCCTTCGTCGACCGCCACTTTGATGAAGAGGTAGGGGATCCCCCAGATGACGGAGACGGCGACGAACAACCCCCACGCCCGTGCGCTCACGGGCCGCAGGCTATCGGCGGTGCCTGATCGGGCAGCCCCGACGGCGCCAAAGGTCGTCCGCTCTGCGCTTCCTGGCCACGCTGCGTCGTCGGACGATGACGAGGTGCAGGGAGGCGAGCGTGGGTTCTCCGACGCGTCGCGTGACGACGTCGTCGCGCGCCCCCGCACCCACGCGGCCGAAGCCGCGACCGCTCTGGACGTGACCCCTGAGGTCACTCCCGCCCCGTCGTCGGACTCGGCCTCGGTCCGGACGTCGACGCCCGAACCCCGCCTCCGCCGGACGGCCCTCCTCCGCCTCCAGTCGGCCGCCGGCAACCAAGCCGTCAACCGCCTGGTCGACCGCTCCCGCCTCCCCAAGCCCGGGGACTCGGCGGCCCAGTCGATCCCGCACGTCGATGGCCGGAACCCCGTTCCCGGCGCTGTGCCGAGAACGTTGCAAGCACCAGTGGCCCGGGCAGTTCCGGCCCCGGTGATGCCCGACGGGTCGGAGCTCGGCTCGGTCACCGACGCCGTTCCTCACCCCGGCGCTCGCCACCACGATTCCGGCGGAACGCCGAAAACGCTTCCACCCACGCCGCCGGCAGCGAAGGCCGGATCGGCGATGAAGGCTCGGGTGGCGCCGATGGTGAAGCCGGTCGCCCGGCCGCCGCAGGCGCCGGCGGCAATCCCGGCGCCGGTCGTCGAGGCGCCGGTCGCGGCAGTGACCGAGGTCGTCGCCGGTGCGGCGGTCACCGAGGCGCCGGCCCCAACGCCGACGCCGGCCGGAGGGGCGCCGGCACCGCTGGACACCGGCGGCAGCGCCAACGGGGAGCCGGAGCGGGCCGAGCCTGCGCCCGGCACCAGTGACAGCGATCTCGGGGTCCTGGAGTCGTCGATCGACACCCCGCCGCCGGCGCCAGCCCCCGAGCCGGAAGCAGAAGCTCCCGCCGAGCCGGCCCCCGAGGCACCGGCGCCGCAACCGGCGGCCGACACGACACCGGCCGCCCCCGAGGCCCCGGTAGGGCCGGTCGCTCGGGATGCCGAGGACGACGCGGAGCCCGTCCCGGATCCGGCGCAGGGTGCGGCCGAGGCGCAGGCCGACACCGCCGCGGAGCACGCCGCCGAGGAGCAGGAGGCCGCGGCCGACGCCGCCCCGGGCGAGACCCATCCCGAGGCCGTGCCCGAGGCGTCGGAGCCCGCCGCCGCGCAGGCCGAGGGCCCGGACGCCAGCACCGGCGACGTCGCCACGGCCGCCAACGCCGAGGCCGACGCCTCGGTCGCCGAAGGGGGCGACGACGACGCCGGCGCAGGCGCAGCCGGTGGTGGGGGCGGAGGCGGAGGCGCTGCGGTCCCCGACCCGCCCGCTCCGGCCCAGCCCGACGTCTCGGGCGCCCCACCCGAGCAGGGCCTGGCCCAGGCCGGCAGCCTCCCGCCCGCCCAGCTCCTCTCGACCCTCGACGGCGTCCAGGCCGCCGGCCAACGCGAGGCCGACGACGCCCGCTCCCAGCTCGCCGCCAGCCCGCCGACCCGGCCCCGATCCCCCGGCTCGCCGGCCACCGTGCCGTCGCCCGCCAGCGACCGCATCGCCGGCCCGACCGGCGACGGCGCCGGCCCGACCCGGGTCCCCGACCCCGCCCACCGCGCCCAGCCCACACCGCCGACGCCGCACGTGCCGACCAACGCGCCCCCGCTCCCCCAGGGCCCCCGCATCCCCGCAGCCCCGGACGGCGGTGCCATGGGCGAGGCCGGCGCCCGGGCGGCCCAGCAGGCGGTCAACCAGTTGCCGACGCGCGACCCCGGTCTCGCCGTTCCCGCCGCGCCCGCGCCGCGGGTCCAGCTCGACGGCGGCGCCGATCCCGGCACGGTCGACGCCCAGGCCGCCGAGACCGAGGGGGACGTCGGGGCCGCGGCGGGCCAGGCCACGGCCGACGCTGCGCACCCGCTGGGCGAGGACGAGCTCTACCCGACCGCTCCGCCGGAGACGCTCCAGGCGGACGTGTCGGGCGGCGGTGACAGCACCGGTGGTGGCGGAGGCGCAGGCGCTGCTGCCGGTGCTGCCCCGGCAGAGACCGAGGACGAAGCCGCGTCGATCATCACCCACCAGGAGCACGGCGGCGAGGTGCGGTCGGCGGTGCAGCAGGGCTCGGGACAGATCACCGCCGCCCGCTCCGAGCGCGCCCGCGGCGAGCAGCAGGAGCGGCAGCAGGGCGAGCAGGAGATGGCCCGCCTCGAGCAGGAGAACGCGCAGGAGCAGGCGGCGGCCCGCGACGAGACCCGGGGCACCGTGTCGCAGCGCCGAGCCCAGTGGCGCGCCGAGCAGACCGCCGTCGTCGGCACCGCCCGCGCCGATGCCGCCCGGGCCCGCACCCAGGCCCACGCCGACATCGACCGGGAGCGCACCCAGGGCGACCAGGAAGCCGCCCGCCACCACCAGGAAGGCCAGCAGGAGGCAGCCGAGGCCCGGCGCCGCGGCGAGGAGGAAGCCGCCCGCGAACGGCGTCGCGCCCAGGAGGAGTCCTCCGGCGGCGGCTTCTTCTCTTGGGTCGCGTCCAAGGCGCGAGCGTTCGTCGACACCGTCAAGCAGGGCATCCAGGCCGCGTTCGCCGCCGCCCGCCAGGCGATCCAGTGGGCGCTCAAGAAGGCGACCGAGCTGGCCCAGGCGGCCATCGAGCGGGCCCGCCAGGCGGCGGTCGCGCTCGTGAAGGTGGCAGGCACCGTCCTGGCGGGCATCGCCAGCGTCGCCCTCGCCGCCTTCCCCAGGCTGCGCGACGCCGCGGTCGGCTGGATCAAGGACAAGGTGCGCGCCGCCGAGGCGAGGATCAACGAGCTCGCCAACCGGCTCAAGGAGGGCGTCAAGGCCGCGCTCAACCTGCTGGCCCGGGCGCTCAACGGCCTCCTCGACCTGATGGCCGCCGCGTACCGCGCCGCGGTCGCGTTCGTGAAGAACGCCGTGATGGCCATCGTCAACAAGGTCAAGCAGGCCATCCAGGTGTTCGGGCAGCTGGCGGCGCTGGTGAAGGACATCGCCGCCGGCCCCGGCCAATGGCTCCGCAACCTCGGCGCGGCGCTGATGGACGGCGTCCGCAACCACCTGTGGGGCGCCTTCAAGACCGCGGCGAAGCAGTGGTTCAACGACAAGGTCGAGCAGGTCGTCGGCGTCGGCCGGATGGTGTGGAACCTGCTGGTGAGGGGCGGGCTGTCGCTCGCCAAGATCGGGGCGATGGTGTGGGAGGGCATCAAGGCCGCCATCCCGTCCGCCCTGATCGCCCTGCTCATCGAGAAGCTGGTGTCGCTGCTGATCCCGGCGGCCGCCGCGGTGATGCTGATCATCCAGGGCCTCCAGGCCGCGTGGGGCGCGGCGAGCCGGGTGCTGCAGGCGTTCGAGCGGTTCTTCGCCTTCCTGCGGGCAGTCAAGAACGGCAACGCCGGGCCGCAGTTCGCCCAGGCCGTCGCCGCCGCGGCCACGACGGTCCTCGACTTCCTCGCCAACTTCCTCATCGCCCGGCTCGCCCGGGGCGCCAGCAAGGTCGGGCAGAAGCTGCGGTCGATCGCCCAGCGCATCGGCCAGCGCCTCAAGAACGTGCTGCGCCGGGTGGGCCAACGCCTGCGACGCGTCGGCCAACGCATCGCCGCCCGAGTCCGAGGCCTCCGCGACCGCTTCCGCCGCCGCAAGCCCAAGTCCCCCGCCGAGAAGCGCAAGCACGACGAGGAGAAGAAGCAGAAGCGCCTCGACACCGCGGTCGCCGCCATCCAACCGAAGGTCGAGAGCCTCCTCGCCCGCGGCGTCTCCTCCCTCCGCCTCAAGGCCCAGCTCCTCTACTGGCGGATCCGCTACCGCCTGACATCGCTCACCCTCAGCGGCGGCGCCCATCCCCAGGTCGTCGCGGTCGTGAACCCGCGGTCGATCGTGGCCCGAGCGGTCGACAAGACGAAGGAGGGCCTCCCCAAGCTGCTCGACCAGATCGGCAAGCAGCTCATGAAGGAGGCCGAGATCCGGGGCGAGATGGAGCGGATCAAGGCCGCCCGGAGAGCCCGTCACGGCGAGCCTGGCCGCCGGCCCCGCACGGCCGAGTCACCGGCCGCCGAGGCCGCCCGGCTGCGGGGCGAGGGCGGGGGCCGGCAGCGCCCCGAGGGCACGACGGAGCGGCTGGAGGTCGCGCCCGGGGCGGTCGTCAGCGAGGCGCAGTCCTACTCACCGGCGCCCGGCCACATCCACGTGCACGGGATCGGCGGGTCGGGCCGCTACGACCCGCACGTCGTCACGGCGCTGGGGGAGATGGAGCAGGCCGGCCTGAGCAAGGCCGAGCTCCGGGACGCCATGTTCGCCATCATGGGCCGGCAGCGACCGGCCAGCCACGCGGCCTTCACCGGTGTGGAGGGCGCCGAGCGCTACGCCCGCCTCGCTGCGATCACCCGGCTGGTCGGCACCGTCGAGCCCGCCCGCCACCCCGGGGCCCTGGCCACCACGTTCATGGGCTGGAGCGTGCTGGGCGAGGACCCGCGGGTGAAGCCCGGCCACGTCGTCACCGACCTCAACCCCATGTCGCCCGAGGGCGCCGGCGAGAAGGCCCGCCGATCGCTGCTCGACCGGGAGGGGCGAGCCCAGAGCGTCCTGGACGACGCCGACGAGCACATCGAGTACGTCGCCCGGGCGACGACCAAGTACCTCGAGATGCGCCTCCGCGCCGACCCCAAGCTGTTCAAGAGCGAGGCCGACGTCATCGCCTTCATCAAGACGAAGTTGAAGGATGAGATCATCAAGGCCTTGCGCAAGATCATGTGGGGCACCACCCGGGCCCCGAGCGGAGGATCGTGATGGCCGACCGACTCGTGCTCGTCCCCGACCTCGACGTCGCACCCGAGGACATCATGGCGGCGCTCGACGACCTGGGCGCCCGCAAGCAGTCCAGCCCGGCCGAGGGCGACCTCGTGACCTGGACGCTCGACGGCGCCACCGTGCACCTCTTCGAGGACGCCGGGCTCCACATCGAGCTGTTCCTGGTCGATGGCGACGGCGCGCCTGCGGCCGCCCAGCGGCTACGAGACCGGCTCGCCATCTACACGCCGGAGGACATGCCGGAGCTGTTCGCCTCGATGCACGACCCCAACAGCCCGACGGCGTTCAACCTGCGGCTCGCGATCCTCGCCGCGGTGGCGCCGCCCCAGGCCGACCCGGCTCTGGTCGAGCTCTTCCGCCGGGGCTTCGAGCACCCGGACTACCTGGTCCGCCGGCGGGCTGCGCTCTACGCCTCGGTGCCGAAGTGGCCCGAGCTGCGGCCGATGGTCGAGCGGCTCGCCAACGACGATGACGAGCCCAAGGTCCGCGAGACCGCGGCCGCGTCGCTGCGGGACTTCGACAGCTAGCGGATCAGCGGCTCAGCGGCTCGGGACCCTGCGCAGCGCGGGGCGCTCGAGCACGACGTAGCTCACCGCAGCGATGGCCACCCCGACGGCGACCCTGGCCGCGATCCCCGCCACCGCCTGCGGGAGCGGCTCGGCCTGCCACGGCCCCGGGAGGTCCATGAGCACGTCCTCGTGCCAGAGGTAGACCCCGAAGCTGATCAGCCCGAGCGTCGCGACCGGGCGCCAGGCGAGCAGGCGGCCCACCAGCCCCAGGGTCGGCGCCCGGAGCACCACCGGGGTCACGACCAGCACCGCGACCGCGAGGCTCAGGCCGGCGTCGATCAGCATGTCGGCGGACGACCCGGCCACCTCGTCGACCAGCAAGGTCAGCAAGGCCAACGCGCCGAGGGCACCCAGCCAGCACAGCTCGGTGACCGGTCGCCGCTCGGGCTCTCGTTCCCCCTGCTCACGGGCTCCGACGAGGATCGCCAAGGTCATCCCCCAGCCGAGCGCGGGCAGGTGAGGCGGCAGGACCGCGAGCCCTACCGGAAGGCCGCGGTAGGCGGCCCAGGCGTTCGCCGCCACGCCGACGACCATCAGCCCGGCCGCGCCGGCGAGCTCGACCCGGAACGTGTCGCCGAGTCGCCGCCCGTGCGCCCACGCCATCACGGCCGCCCACACCGGGACGAACAGATAGAAGGAGACCTCGACAACCAGCGTCCAGGACTGGGCGATGCCCGGCCTGACCAACAGGTCGGTGCCAGCACGAGGGAAGTAGCCCTGGGTCAGGGTCACGTGCTGGACGAACTGCCAACGGTCGTCGAAGTGGATCCACCCCAGCGCCAGCAGGCCCAGAAGCGCGGCGACGTACGCCGGGTAGATCCGGGCCGCCCGGCGAAGCAGGTAGCGACCGAGCGCCGGCCCTCGCGCACCGGCCAGGTGGGCGGCCACGAACGGCCGGTAGATGAGGTAGCCCGACAGCACGAAGAACACGACGACGCCCACGTCGAGGTGCAGCCCCAACGGGAAGATCCGGTACCAGACCCGGGGCACCAGGAAGCAGGCGTGGTACGCCACCACGCTGGTGACCGCCAGCGCCCGTAGACCGTCCAGCTGGGCCGATCGCGCCGCCGGCCGCCGCGACTCGACCGACCGCAGGCGCGGCAGCACGACAGCTGCGCGCTCGCCTCCCGCCACGCTCACTGCACACCCTCTCTGACCGTCCCAGTCCTCGGGTCAAAAGGTGGCCGAATGTTACCCCGCGTAACCCCGGGCTGCGGAGCGCAGCTCAAGGGGCGATGGGGGCGGCCACTGCGACCGTGGTCGAGACGGTGTCGCCGCCGGGGCCGCGGGCGGAGATGGTCATCGAGCCACCGGAGGCCGCAAAGGTGGTGGCGTTGGTGACGATCGACAGGAAGAGGCTCTCCTGGGGTGGGGCGATCGGCGTTCCGTAGTCGAACGTCAACGCAGACCCGCTGCCGCTCCGGGCGGCGCCGGTGGGGCCCACGTCGCCCGTCCCGTCGGTGCGGTAGTTGACGTCGGTGGCCACGCCGCCGTACCCGTTCAGCGTCACGCGGGTGACGACATAGCCCGAACCGGTGTCCTGGACGTCGCGGATCCGGGGACCGAAGATCATCGTCCCGAGGGTGTCGGACCGGCTCACCCGGTTCTGGACGCTGGCGGAGAACACGGTGGTCCCGCCGGCCGTGATTGTGAACGGCACCAGGTCGTCCAGCTGGTTGAGCGCCGGGAGTCGGGAGTCCGAAGCGGCGGTGGTGCCCGACAGGCCGGTGCTCTGGCCCGGCTGCAACCCATAGGGGAACGCGATCTCGGGGTCGTTGCAGTCGGGGACCTTGTCGTTGTCGACGTCGACCCGGTCGTCCTGGCCCGGGCACTGGTCCTGGGCGTCGGGGACGCCGTCGTTGTCGGCATCGGTGTCGCACCCGTCCGGCACGCCGTCACCGTCGCTGTCGACCCGGTCGTCGGAGCCCGGGCACTGGTCCTGGGCATCGGGGACGCCGTCGTTGTCAGCGTCGGTGTCGCACCCGTCCGGCACGCCGTCGCCATCGGTGTCGACGCTGTCGTCCTGGCCCGGGCACTGGTCACGGCAGTCGGGCACCCCGTCGTTGTCGCCGTCGGAGTTGCACGGCCCGGGGTTGGTCGGCGGCCCGCCCCGCCGGGTGGTGGGCGAGGTGTCGGGCGGCCCCGGCGGGCGGTTGCGCTCGTCGGGCCGCGGCGGGCGGGTCGACGTGTCGTCCGGCGTCTGCTGGTCGTCGAGCGACTCGTCGGCCTGGTCGACGTCGTCGTCGGGCGGCTTGTCGGCGGTGACGTCCTCCTTCGGCGTTGTGTCCCGGCCGTTCAACGGCTCGACGCCCTCGCCCGGATCGTCGGGGTTGTACTTGGCGACCGCGGTGAACGTGCCGTCGAGGTGGATGACCCCGGCCTTCTCGGTCTCGGGATCGTTGTAGAAGACGATGCCGTCCTCGGCGAACAGGTCGAAGCCGCCGGACGCACCCAGCTCCTGGGTCTTCAGAACGTTCTCGGTCGCAACGTCGACGACCGCCACGGACCCGGTCGTGTAGTTGGGCACGAACACCCGGCCGGCCGACTCCAGCGGGTCGCCCAGCTCGTCGCCGGCATCGGCGACAGGGATGGCGATGTCGGCGCAGTCGCCCGACCGCAGGTCGCTGACCCGCAGCATCCCCTGGTCACCCGACACCACGTACACCCGGTCGGCGTGGGGCGAGCCCCCGAAGCGCAGGGTCTGGTCGGTGGGGTCGGTCTCGAGGCAGGCGTCGCGGGTGAGCCGGCCCGACGCGTTGATGCGGTGCACCCGCCGCTCGGCCCGGTCGACCACCGCCGCGGCGCCGTCCACCATGACCAGCTCGGCCTCGTCGGGGCTGTCGACAACCCCCGACCGCTCCTGGCGGCCCGAGCCGTTGAACCACACGAGGTCGCCCGAGCTCTGGCCCAGCAGCCACAGCGTGCCATGAGCATCGACGACGCTCGACCCGACCTGCTCGGCCATCGACTCGATCCCCCTCCCGGCCGGCTGGAGGTCGTCGGCGTCGGCCGTGGCCAGTCGGCCGCGAGCCGCGTCGAGCACGTACACGACGTCGGAGGTGGCCTGGGCGAACACGTCGCCGGACGCATTGTCGACGACCGTGATCCGCTTGCCCGACACGAAGGTGCGCGGGTCGACCCGCGCCACCGTGCCCCGCTCGCCGTCGACCGCGTAGCCCACCGGCCCGGCCTGGGTTGCGACCAGGCTCTTGGTGGGGTCGCCCACCTTCACACGGGCCGACACCTCGGCCGACGTCCCGTCGATCAGCGTCAGCAGGCCGACCGACGACGACGCCACCCAGGCGCCACCGGTGCGGAGATCGAGCTGCGTCGGCTGGGCACCCTCACCCCGGGCCACCAGGCCCACGGTGGCGGCAACCATGGCCACCGAGCTCACGACCAGCATCAGCCGTCGAGGTCGTGATCGTCTCATCTCGCCTGCCTCTCATCTGCCCCACCTCCGCACGAGTGGTCGCGGGTCGAACAGCGCTCGCACCCGTCGACGCGGCCCACCCACAGGCCGCAGACCCACCCGTACCGCCTTCTCCAGCTCCCACGCGTGCCGCGCCACGTCGTCCGAAGGCTCGAACGGCGCGAACACCGCCACCGCCACCAGCGGCGCCATCCGCGCGACCGCCGTGGCCGCGCCGTTGAACCGGGCTGCGGCGTGGAAGGACACCTCGTCGGCTGTGTCGGCCCGTTGCACCGGCAGGCCGTGCTCGGTCAACCGGTCGAGCGTCTCGTGCCAGGCGCCCATTACCCGGGCCGATGCGCCCCGCGCCCGCCGGCGCCGACGTCGCCGCCAGCGCTTGGCCAGCACCAGGAGCACGGGCACGAGCAGCAGCACGGCCAACAAGCCCAGGCCACCGAACGCCAGCGCCCGTCGCACCCGCGCTACGCCGCCGACGGCCCGGGACGAGTCGTCGACGATGACCCGCGGCTCGTCCGCCGGCTGCAGTGGGCCCACGCTGTCGGGCGTGTCCTCGGGCTCGACGGGGTCGTCCTTGCGGTCGGGCGCCTTGCCGATCTTGGTGACGTCGGTCGGCTCGATGGCGACCCAACCAGCACCGGTCAGGTACACCTCGGGCCAGGCGTGGGCCTCGGCCTCGGTGATGGTGTAACGGCCCTGGCTGTCGGGCTCGGGCAGGCGGTAGCCGACCGCCACCCGCGTCGGGAAGCCCCGCAGCCGGGCCAGCAGCGCGTACCCCGCGGCGAGCTGCTCCGCGTAGCCCTCCCGCTCGGCCTCCTCGCCGACGAGCATGCGCAGCAGCGCACCGTAGGAGTGACCCGGCGGCGCGTCGTCGGAATCGTCGTAGCGCAGCTCGCGCAGGCGATCCCGGATGGCCAGCAGCTCACCGGTGTAGGTCTTCGAGTCGCGGGCCCACTGCAGCGCCAGGTTCTGGAGCTGCTGGGGCACCTCGGGCGGCGGGGTCCGCAACCGGTCGTAGATGGGGGCATCGGGGACCTTGAGGCCGTCGAGGTCCGAGGCCTCGTCGAGCACCCCAAGCGTGCCGACGTCGCTGATGACGTCGTAGTGCACGCCCCGCAGCTGCGACCGCGGGCTGACCAGCACCCCCGACTGCGAGTCGAACCCGACCTCGCCCGCGTCGAGCTCGACCGGTCGGCCCAGCACCGGCAGGAACGGGCCGTCGAGGCCCAGGATGGTGACCCGCTGGCGCACCTGGGCCCTGCGGGGCCGCCGGCCGGTCGCGAGCGGATCGGGGGGCAGTGCCTCGCCGGCCAGCCGGTAGTCGCCCGCCGCGCTCCACTGCGCGCCGTCGTAGAGGTCGAGCGCCGCCGTGCGGATCCGGTCGACGCCCTTCGGCAGGCCGTCGACCTCGAGCCGGAACAGCGCGTCGGGATCCTCCGCCTCGAGCTGGGGCTTCAACTGCACCAAGGGGCTGAGCGTGTCGTCGATGCGCAGCCGCTCGTGGCGCAGCTCGCGAGGGTCGAAGCGGTCGTCGCCAGCCACCGGCAGCACGCCGGCGAGCAGGGTGCCGACCACGGCCAGCCCGAGGGCGATCGGCGCCGCCGCCAGCAGCCGCGCGCCCGAGTAGCGCCGCGGGGGCGCGCTCGCGCGGTGCCCGCCGACGCCGTAGGGCACGTCGGCCACCGCAGCGTCGACCAGCTCGGTCGCGGCCGTGGCGTCGGACCGGACGACCGCCAGGACGACGGCGACCACGAGGAACCCGCCCGTGATGGTGAGGTGCGGCCGCTCGCCCGCGGCGGCGAAGCCGAGCGCCACCACGAACGCGACCGCCGGTGGAGCCAGCGGTGCGAGCGCGGCGCGTGTCCGGAGCGCGAGGAGCGCACCGACGGTGCTGGCCGCCCAGGCGACCACCACCGGCAGCACGAGCAGCTCGCCCCGGGCGTCGGCCGGCAGGCCGACCGTCAGCATGCGGGCCCAGCCATCGACCAGGCCCCGGCCCAGCGCCGACCACGCGTCCCAGACCGGCAGTCCTCCGTTGGTCTCGTCCCAGAACACGACGAGCACCGTGAACAGCGGGAACGCCAGCACTTGCAACGCGACGGTGACCGGCAGCGGCCAGCGGGAGCGATCGGCGACCAGCGCGATGAGCGCCGGCACCGCCGCGGCCCCCGCCACCGCGGGCACGAACGACCAGTCGGCGTAGAAGCCCGCGTAGGCGAGGCTCGCCACGATGGTGAGCCCGGCCACCAGGACGACTTCCAGGCGGTGCCTCATCGCCGCATCCGCCCGTTCCAGGCCATGACGAAGTCCGCGCTGGTGTTGCAGTTGACGACGAAGGCGCCGGGGACCGACATGGCGGGGCGGTCGAACAGCTCGCCCACCATGACCACGCTGACCATGTCGAACCGCGACCGCACGGCGCTGACCGACGCCAGCTGCTCGGGCACGGTCTGGCCCGACACCACGCCCAGCGACACGCCCGACTCGCCGGGCACGAGCCGCACCAGCTCGCTGACCCCGGGGTCGTCCTCGGAGCGTTCCACGCCCGCCAACAGGTCGAGCGCCGCGGCCCGGCCGGTGCCGGACCGGTCACTGACCGCCAGCCCACCCCCGGTGGTGCGCAGATGCAGCGGGTAGCCGCCGTCGCAGGCCGCGATGCACAGCGACGCCGCCACCCGCACGGCGTCCTCGAACGACTCGTCGGTGTACGGCGCGGCGCTGGTGTCGAGCAGCACCATCAGCTTGGGCTCGTTGGGCACCACGTTGTGGCGCACCATCAACGTGCCGGTGCGGGCGGTCGAGCGCCAGTGGATGAGCCGCAGGTCGTCACCCGGCGCGTACTCCCGCAGGCTGTGGAAGGCGATGCCGCCCTGGGGGGACGTGCTGGTGGTGGGCCCGTCCATGTCACGGGCCCGGCCCGTCGGCACCGGCTCGACCCGGTGGACCCGGGGGTGCACCGAGAGCATGGCCTGCGACGAGTGGTCCTGGGCGGCGAGCACGAGCCGCAGCGGGTCCGATCGGGCGAGGGTGAGCGGCCCGACCCGGTAGATGCCCCGCCGCCCGGTCGGCAGGTCGTAGACGGCCGTGAACTCCCCGCCGGGCGGCAGGCTCGGGAGCCGCACGGCCACCTTGCGGGACCCGACGTTCTCGACGGCCAGCAGCGGCGGGCTGCGGCGACCGGCCGCGTTCCGGAGGGTGAGAATGCCCCGGGACCCGTCGCCCTCGGTGACCCGGGACGGCGACACCTCGCGGGTGACCACCATGTTGGGTCGCAGCAGCATCCACCACACCGCGACGACGAGCGCCAGCAGGCACGCCAGCCCGACGGCGATGAGCTCGGGGTAGTCGGCCCACACCCCGGCCAGCAGGAAGCCGACGGTGGCGACGATGACCGCGCGGCCGGAGGAGGTCAGCATCCCGTCACCCCACTCACCGCATCAGGCCATCGCCCGGTCCTGCGGCACGGGCACCGCGGACAGGATCGAGTCGACGAGGGCGTCGGGCGTGGCGCCCTGCAGCTGGGCCTCGGGCCGCAGGATGAGCCGGTGGGCCAGCACGTTGGGCGCCACGGTCTTGACGTCCTGGGCCGTGACGAAGCTGCGGGCGTTGGCCGCGGCCAGCGCCTGGGCGGCGATGGCAATGCCGAGGCTGCCGCGAGGGCTGACGCCGAGCCGGCACTCGGGCAGGCGCCGGGTGGCCGCCGAGATGGCCACGATGTAGTCCTGCAGCACCGGGGCGATGTACACCTCGTGGGCGACGCTGATCATCTGCCGCATCTCCTCGACGGAGAGCACGGCGTCGAGCTGCTCGGGGGTGCGGCCCCGGGTGCGGTTGTCGATGACCTCGCGCTCGGCCACGGCCGTGGGGTAGCCGACCTCGATGCGCATGAGGAACCGGTCGAGCTGGGCCTCCGGCAGGCGGTAGACCCCCTCGTGCTCGATGGGGTTCGACGTGGCCAGCACGACGAACGGGTGGGCGACCTGGAACGGCGTGCCGTCCACCGTGACCTGGCGCTCCTCCATGACTTCCAGCAGCGCCGACTGGGTCTTGGGGGACGCCCGGTTGATCTCGTCGGCCAGCACGACGTTGGCGAAGACCGGGCCGGCCCGGAACTCGAACTCGCGGCTGCGGTCGTTGTACACCTGCACGCCAGTGACGTCGGTGGGCAGCAGGTCTGGCGTGAACTGGATGCGCCGCATGGTGGCGCCGAACGACTTGGCCAGCGCCTTCGCCAGCGACGTCTTGCCTACGCCGGGCACGTCCTCGATGAGCAGGTGACCCTCGGCGAAGATGCACACCAGGGCCGCCCGCACGACCTCGCTTTTGCCGCGGATGAACAGCTCGACGTTGTCGGCCAGCCGGGCGTAGCGGTCCGCGAACCACTCGACACGACCCGCCGCCGCGCCGTCGTCTCTCACATCGCTCATGACTTCCAACCCCTGACGGTTCCGGTCCCGCTCCACTTCTTGCGAACGCCTTCGATGATGGAGGCCCCGGGGGGCGCAAACCCCAGGCGAATTCCCGGTTTCGCTCCCGATCGCGGCGCCGCGCCCGGGGTCGCCCCGAAGGGCACCTGGGACTGCCCCCGGTTGTGCCCGGCTGCCTCCGCCGAGGGTTCGGAGGAGGCCTACGCTGCGACTGGAACCAGTCGGACCCTCAGGCGGGAGACGGGCGGATTCCCATGCTCGAACGCCACACGTTGGCGAATCGCAGGCCGTTGGGCCGCGATGCCTCGCTCGACGTGCTGTCGCGACTCCTCGACCACGTCACCTCCGATCGCGCCGCGGTCGTCACCGTCCGGGGCGAGTCGGGCCAAGGCCGCACCACCCTGCTCGACTGGCTGGCGCACGAGGCCCGCTGCCGGGGCCTCGACGTCCTCCGCACCACCGGCGTGGAGCTAGAGCAGGGCCTCACCTACAGCGGCCTGACCTCGATCGTGCGCCCGCTCGTCGGCCGCATCGACCAGCTCCCCCCGGGCCAGTCCCGGGCGCTGCGGGGCGCGCTCGGCCTGGAGCAGGCCACCTCGCCACCGCCCGACCTCACGGCCTACGCCGCCACGCTGGCCTTGATCACGCTGGCCGCCGAGACCACGCCGGTGGTGGTCGTCGTCGACGACGCCCAGTGGCTCGACCGGGCCAGCCTGGAGGCGCTGGTCTTCGCCGCCCACCGCTGCGACGTCGACCGGGTCGGGTTCGTGTTCGCCCAGCGCTCCGACCTGCCGTGCCTGCTCGACCAGACCCAGTTCGCCCGACTCGAGCTGGAGGGACTCGACCGGGAGGCTGCCGTCGCCCTGCTGGCCGACGTGGCCGAGGAGGCGGGCGAGGCCGAGGTCGACGCGTCGGTGGCCCGGCGGTGCTGGGCGCTGACCGGCGGCAACCCCCTCGCCCTGCTGGCGGGCGTGCGCAGCCTGACGCCGGAGCAGCGGGCCGGCGAGGCGCCCCTGCCCCCGGTCCTGCCCCTCGACGGCCGCCAGCTCGGTGCGTTCGGGGCCCGGCTCGATGTGCTGCCCGCCCCGGCGCGGCGGGCACTCGGGGTCGCCGCCCTGGAGCCCGACGACGACCTCGGGTTGGTCGCCAGCGCCCTCGCCGAGCTGGACGGGTCGCTCGACGACCTGGCGCCGGCCGAGGACGCGGAGGTCGTCGCGCTCGACGGCGGCACCGTCCGGTGGTCCCACTCGCTGCTGCGGTCCGCGGCGCTCAGTGGCCTGCGAGGTGGGTCGCGCCGCGACGCCCACCGGGCGTTGGCCCTGGTGTCGGCCAAGGCCGGCCGCGACGACCGGGCCGCCTGGCACCTCGCCCAGAGCGTCACCGGGCCCGACGACGAGGTCGCGGCCCAGCTGGCCGACGCCGCGGCCACGGCGTTCCAGCGAGGTGCGCTCGACGTGGCCGCCACCGGCTTCGAGCAGGCCGCCCGCCTATCGCCCGTCCGGTACGAACGCGACCAGCGGCTGCTCCAGGCGGCCGAGGCCCACAGCACCGGTGGCGACTTCGAGCGGACCGCGGCGCTGCTCCGACCGGCCATCGAGCAGGCCGAGGACCCCGTCACCCGGGGCCGCATGGCGCTCACCCTCGGCCTCGCCGAGCTGTGGCTGACCGGAGCGCCCACCGCCATCCGCCTGCTCGAGACCAACGCCCGGACCGTCGACGGCCTCGCCCCCGACCTCTCGGCCGTGCTGCTGCTGCACGCCTCGGTGGTGCGGCTCATGACGCTCGACACCCGCGGCGCCCAGGCGGCCGCCGACGCCGCCGCGGCTGCGGCGGGCCGCACCGAGCACCGCCCCGTGCTGGCGGCCGCCCAGGCGGTGCAGGCGCTGATGGTGTTCTTCGGCGGCGGGGCGCAGGGGTCGGGCCACGAGGTCGTCCCCATCGCCCAGGTGACCGGCTCGGACCTCGACGACCTCGGCGACGACCTCATCGCGGTCACCCTGCTGTGCGCCCACGCCCAGGTCGCCCGGGGCGAGCTGGCGGGCGCCATCGACCTGCTGCAACGGGTGATCGATCGGGGCGACGTCACCGGCATGGTCGGGCGGTCGATCTTCGCCCGGATCATGCTCAGCGACGTGCTGTGGCGGGTCGGGCGCTGGCCCGAGAGCCTCGCCCAGCTCAGCCAGCTGCGGTCGCTGCAGCACGCCACCGGTCGGCTGCACCTGGTCGCGTGCGCGTCGGCCATGCTCGCCCGGGTCGAGGCGGGGCTGGGCCAGGACGACGAGTGCCACCACCACGCCACCGAGGCCGTCGAGACGTCGAGCCGCCTGGGCATCACCGAGCTGACCGCGTCGGCGCTGTCGGCGCTGGGGCTGCTGGACCTGGGCGCCGGGCGGTTCGCCGAGGCCGCGGCCACGTTCGACCGGCTGGCCGGCATCGACCACATGACCGAGCCGGGGTGGCTGTGGTGGCAGGCCGACGCGGTCGAGGCCTACCTCGGGTGCGACCGGCTGCTCGACGCCCAGGCGGGGCTCGCCCGGCTGGAGGATCAGGCCGCCGTCACCGGGCGGGCCTGGGCCCGGGCTGCGGCCGACCGCTGTGGCGGGCTGCTGGGCGTCGGCGGGTCACCGGATGATCGGTTGAGCGCCGCCGTCGCCGGCTTCCAGGGGCTGGGGGCGCCGTTCGACGAGGCCCGCAGCCTGCTGGCCAGGGGCGAGCTGCGGCAGCGGTCGGGGCAGGAGGCCGCGGGGGCGCGGGACGTCGCCGCGGCGCGGGCGATCTTCGACCGGCTGGGGGCGCGGGCGTGGAGCGCCCGGGCGTCGACGCTGCGGGGCGAGCTGTCGGGCGACGGGGCGTCGCTGGCGTCGCGGCTCACGCAGGCCGAGCTGCGGGTGGCGATGAGCGTGGGGCTGGGGGCGTCGAACCGGCAGGCGGCCGACGAGCTGTTCCTGAGCGTGAAGACCGTCGACTACCACCTGCAGCGGATCTATCGGAAGCTGGGCCTGCGCAACCGGGCGCAGCTGGCTGCCATCGTGGCCGCCGAGGCGCACTGACCCGCTGTCCCGGGGTGAAACCGGGAGTTCTCCCGGTTCCACGGGCGCCGCCGACGAGAGACGCTGGTCCTCGCATGCGGTCCCACTGCTGCGACCAGATGCGCACCCACGTCCAGGCGGGCACCGAACCGCCGGCCGTGGCAGCGAGCGATCGGCCCGTCGTGTACGACGCGGTCTTCGACGAGTACTGCCTGCCCCACAGCGCCGGCCTCGCGACGCCGCTGATCACGTACTGCCCGTGGTGCGGGGCCGAGCTGCCCGAGTCCAAGCGGGACCGCTGGTTCACCGAGCTGTACCGCACCGGCCACGGCCCCGACGACCCCGACCTCGACCCCCGCTTCCGCACCGACACCTGGTGGGCCGAGCCGTGACCTATGCGGTTGGGGTCGACATCGGGACCACGTACAGCGCCGCGGGGGTGTGGCGCGCGGGGCGGGCGGAGACGGTGGCGCTCGGGGATCGGGCGCACACGGTGCCGTCGGTGCTGTTCCTCCGGGACGACGGGGTCATGCTGGTCGGCGAGGCCGCGGTGCGGCGGGCCGTCGCCGAGCCGGGGCGGGTGGCCCGCGAGTTCAAGCGCCGCATCGGCGACCGCGTCCCCAAGGTTCTCGGCAGCGAGAGCTTCACCGCCGAGTACCTGACCGCCCAGCTGCTGCGGTGGGTCGTCGACAAGGTCACCGAGCGGGAGGGCGAGCCCCCCGCCTACGCCGTCCTCGGCTACCCGGCCAGCTGGGGCGACCATCGCCGGTCGCTCCTGGCCGAGGCCGCCGCCACCGCCGGCCTCCCCGCCGCGGGCCTGGTGCCCGAGCCGGTCGCCGCCGCCCTCTACTACGGCACCCAGGAGCGGGTGCCGCCGGGGGCGCTGGTCGGGGTCTACGACCTCGGCGGGGGCACGTTCGACGCCACCATCCTGCGCAAGTCGGCCACCGGCTTCGAGATCGTCGGCCCGCCGGGTGGCGACGAGCAGCTCGGCGGCGTCGACGTCGACCAGCTGGTCCTGGACCAGGTGGTCACCACCATCGGAGCGGGCTGGCCGTCCGACGGCGGTACCGACGGCGCGCTGCTCCAGGCCGTCGCCCAGGTCGGCACCGCGGCCATCGACGCCAAGGAGGCGCTGTCGTCGGACACCCAGGCCGTCGTGCCGGTGCTCCTGCCCGACTACCGGGGCGAGGTCCGCATCACCCGGTCCGAGCTGGAGGCTGAGCTGCGGCCGCTGGTCGGCCGGACCATCGACGTGTTCCGGCGGACGTGCGCGGCGGCGGAGATCGCGCTCGCCGACCTCGGCACGGTGCTGCTGGTGGGCGGGTCGAGCCGCATCCCGCTGGTCGCGCAGATGATCAACGCCGAGCTGGGTGTGCCCGTGGCGGTCGACGCCCACCCCAAGTACGCGGTGTGCCTCGGCGCTGCCATCGCTGCGGCCACCCGGCTGCAGCCCCAGGGCCTGGCCGTCGTCACCACGCCCCCGACCTCGACGATCACCACTCTCCCGCCCCCACCCCCGACGCCGGTCCCCCTGCCGCTGCCCTCGATCCCGTCGACTCCGCCCGTCCCGCCCGGGCCGCAGCCGCCCCCGCCTCCCCCGACCCCGATCCCCCCGCCGCCCCCGACGCCGGCGCCGTTCCCCGTGCCCGAGGTCCCCGCCGCAGCCGTCGTCACCGCCGACCTCGAGGCCGCGGGCATCACCGCCCCCACCGACAGCCCGCTCCCCCGCACGACCGAGCCCCCGGACCGGCACCTCACGCTCACCGACCGCGACACCCGGCTCGTCGTCCACCTCGGGCCGGACGACGACACCACGACCGCGGGCGTCCGGGTGCTGGCGATGGCGACTGCTTCGATCGTCGCGGTCGTCGCCCTGGTGGCCGCCATCCTGTGGATCGGCCGCACCGGCAACGGCGACGACGATGCCGGCGCCCGCCGCCCCGATGACAAGTCCGACACCGGCGACCCGGAGATCGGGGCGACCGGCGGCACGGCCGAGGTCACCGGCCATCGCATCGCGGCGCCCGGCGACGACGCCATGTCCGGCGTGACCCGACTCGACGACCAGCGGCTGCTGGCCGTCGGGGCGCTGGCCGGCCGGCCGGTCGCCTGGGTCTCGCCCGATCAGGGAAAGACCTGGAGCCGGACCTGGGCACCCTCGGATGCCCGGGGCGAGATGGTTGGCGTCACCGGCCCCGTCGCCGTCGGGTGGGTGCCAGTCGCCGATCCGGCACCCGGCGGCCCCACGCAGCAGGCCGCGGTGTGGCGCAACGTCGACGGCACCACGTGGCAGCCGGTCGGGACCAGCGGGCTCGACGGCGCGGCGGTGCTCAACGACGTCGTCGACCTGGGAGGCGGCAACGAGCTGCTCGCCGTCGGCCTCGACCGCAGCGTTGACACCGACGACGGTGACGGCGGCGTGTGGCGGTCGAGCGACGGCGGCACCACTTGGAACAGGGTCGAGACGAAGGGCCTGGCCGAGCCCGGTCGCCAGGAGCTGCACCGCGTCGTCCGCCGCAGCGACGGCGGCTACATCGCGGTCGGGCGTCAGCTGCGGGGCGCCGCCGGCGGCGCGGCTGTGTGGACGTCGCCCGACGGCGTCACCTGGCGGGAGACGGAGACCGTGCCCGAGGCGCCCGATGGCACACCCACCCTGTGGGACGTCGCCGAGCTGCCAGGTGGGGCGGTGCTCGTCGCCGGCTCGGTCGCCGCCCCTGCGGGGGCGGGCCGGGGCCAGGACTTGGCGCTCTGGTGGGCCGAGGGGAACGACTTCGGCACCTGGCGGCGTATTGACGTGGGCAGGGCCAGTGGTCTGGCTGCTGATCAGGACCTGCGGGCCGTGGTCGCCGTCGGCGCCGGCGACGGCGAGCGGCTCGTCGGCGTGGGGATGGAAGCCGGAGCGGATGGGTCGGACGCCAGCTCGTGGGACATCGAGCTGGCCAGGAAAGCGGGACGAAGGACGGGATAGATGGACCCGGTGGTGATGATCGACGACGGGGAAGTGGCGGTCGACCCCGGCGGGCAGGCGACGGTGCGGGTGCGGGTGAAGAACCGGTCGAGCATCGTCGAGGGCTTCCGCCTCGACGTGGTGGGCGACGCCGCCGGCTGGGCGAAGCTCTACCCGAACGAGCTGGAGGTGCAGCCCCAGGACGAGGCGGAGACCGTCGTCATCTTCAGCCCGCCCGCCGGCGTCGGGTCGCGGGCCGGGCAGGTGCCGTACGGGGTGCGGGCGGTGTCGAAGGTCGACCCGTCGTCGTCGGCCGTGGCCGAGGGCGACCTGGCGGTCGGCAGCGTGGCGCTGTCGCAGGCGTCGATCACGCCGGCCACGTCGAAGGGCCGCTTCTCGGGCAAGCACCGGGTCGAGATGTCCAACTGGGGCAACGCGCCCGTGCGTCTGGCGCTCGAGGTGTCGGACCCCGACGAGGCGTGCGGCTTCCTGCTGACCCCCGACACGCTCGACCTGCCGGTCGGCACCTCCGGCAGCGCCAAGCTGAAGGTGCGGGCCCGGCGGCCGTTCCTCCGCGGCGCCCCGACCCGCCGGGCGTTCCGGGTGGTGGGCAAGCCCATCGACCCCGCGACGGGGATGCCGTTCGAGGGCCCGACCCAGCAGTGGGGCTCGGACCCCACCATGCCGGCGGTCGACGGAGCCTTCGACCAGCGCCCGATCCTCGGCATCCGGGGCCTGATCCCGCTGGCGATCCTCGCCATCGGCGCGGCGGCCACCATCGGCTACCTGAGCACGCGCAAGGGCGGCGACGAGGGGTCCGAGCGCTCCGCGCCCCCGGTCCCCACCGGGTTCGCCGCCGAGGCCATCGCCAACGACAAGGTGCAGCTGCGCTGGGCACCGAACCCGCGGGTCGACAACTACCTCGCCTACACCCTCGACCCGGCGACGGCCGGCAACCCGTCCCCGACCGCGGTCAAGGTCAGCGACCCGATCCCCAGCGACCAGGGCGCGGTCGAGATCGGCGAGTTGCCGCCGGGCAGCAAGCAGTGCTTCCAGCTGGCCGCGGTGCGCAACAAGGTGAAGTCGGCCCGCACCGAGCCCCAGTGCGTCACCACCCTCAAGGTCGGCGGCGCCGGTGCGCCGGCCGCGCCCGAGGAGGTCACGGTCACCGTCACCGAGCCCCACAAGGCCCGGGTGGCGTGGAAGGACACGTCGAACGGCAAGGCGGCGCACATCGTGCGGCTCAACGACTCGGTGGTCGCCGAGGTCGAGGCGCCACTGGAGGAGGTCATCGTCGACCTGGTCGACGGCGAGAACTGCTTCCAGGTCCAGTCGAAGCTGGGCGAGGCCACGTCACCGGCCACGTCGGGCCAGTGCGTCACCGACGAAGGGGGCGGCACCACCGGCGGGACGTCGACGACGGCCACCGTCGGTGGGGGCGGCATCGGCGGGAACGGAAACGGCAACGGGAACAACGGCACGCAGCCGGCGGTCATCGCCGTGCTGAAGCTGGTGTCGCAGGACGACGTCAACCCCGAGCCGCGGGCCATCCAGTTCCGGGACGAGTTCCGGACGCAGGGCCACAACGCCGAGGTGCTCAACACCCGCGACTACCCCACGCTCCTCGCCCGGTACGGCGCCTGGTACTTCGTCTACCTGCCCTTCCCGACCGTGGACGCCGCCAACGCCTACTGCACCGAGACATCGCTCCCCTGCCCCGAGGTCATCGAAGTGGACGACCCCTCCGGCTCGACCACCACCCTCCCCACCTAACGGCTGCGGGAATAGACGCGGATCTCGCCGAAGGTCACGAGGTTGCCGGCGGCGGAGGTGGGGGGCGCCGCGTCGAGGATGGTCATGCGGATGCTGGTGACGTCCTCGACCTCGACCTTCTTCGACTGGAAGCCGGCCTCGGTGCTGAGCTTCAGGACCTCGCAGGTGGCGTCGGGATCGTCGAAGCGGACCTCGACCAGCGTCGGGCGCCACTGGTTGGGGCGGTCGGGATCGCCCTTGGGCAACCCGGCCTGGATCTCGAACTTGTCGACGCGTGACGGCTCGGGCAGCGTCAGCACCAGCGCTGTCTCGGCGCCACCGGTGCCAGGCGTCTCCCCGCACCCCTTGGCGGGGTCGGCGTCGGGCGCCAGCTGCCAACCGGTCCCCCAGGCGGAGTCGTGGTCCTCGTCGACGGCCGCTGTCCCAGGGAAGTCCGGCCGCTCCAGGGTCGCCGGGTCGACGGTCGCCGTGACCTCCTCGACGTAGTCGTAGCGGGGGAACAGGTCCCTCCAACGGTCGCGCGCCCAGCCGATCGGGCTGACACCGGCCACGCCCATCGACGCCGCGAGGACGCCCACCACGCCGAACAGCGCCATGACCCGGAAGACCCGGTAGCGGACGTCGAGCGCCTGACGGTAGGCGGCCTTGGCCTGCTGGCGGCGGTCGGCGTCGCTGACCGGACGGGCCGGGCTGCTCGACGTGCCGGTCGCGGTCATCGGGACGTCGCGATGGTCGCCCCGGAGGCGGGCCATCAGCCGCTGCCACCACGACAGCCGGATGCCGGCGTACGCCATCCCGGCCGGGCCGGTCGTCCCCGACGGGTCGAGCACCGCGCCGCAGTGGGCGCAGAAGCGGCGGCCGGGGTCGTTGACGGAGTTGCACTGGGTGCAGGTCGGGCCGCCGCGGCCGACCGGCGTCTCGGCCCGCTCCGGCCGGACCGGCGGAGGCCGCTCCTTGGCGTGGTCGGGCTGCATGCTCTCGACGTGGGTCGGCGGCATCGACTCCTGGGGCTGCAGGCCCTGCTCCGGCTGCGGCTCGGGCTTGGGCCTCGGCACCGGCCGAGGCGGCGGCGGTGGGGCCGGCGGTGCCGGGGCCAGCGACTCGGACACCGAGACCGGCTGGGCGGGACCGGCCGGCGACGGCGCTGGTGGGGCCGGGGTCGGGAGCGGGCTTGCCACCGGGGGCGGCGCCGCTGGGATCGGGGCGGGTGGTGGCGGCGCTGCCGGGGTCGGGGTGGGTGGCGGTGGCGGTGGCGGGACTGTCGCTGTCGGAGCGGCGAACGTCGGGGTCGGTGGCAGGGTGGGCGTCGGCGCCGGAGTCGACGAGGTCTTGCCCAGGACCACCAGGGCCAGCGACGCACCGCACCGGGTGCAGAACCTCCGGTCGCTGCCGTTGTAGGCCCCACACTCCAGGCACCGGATCCGGTCTCCCCCTCCCGAACCTGACGACGACGGGGACGGCGCCGGTACCGGCGATGGCCACGACTCGGCGACCGGTCCGGGCTGCGGCGTTCTCGGCGCAGCGCCGAGAACGGGGTCGACGGTCGGGGCCGGCGACGGTGCTTGCGGCGATCTCGGCGGTTCGCCGAAATCGTGATGAGCGGCACCGGGGTTCGGGGCCGGCGGGGCTTGCGACGCTCCCGGCGCAGCGCCGAGAACGGGGTCGATCCGCGGGGTGCTGCCGAGGACGGGGTCGCGGGTCGGGGCCGGGGGCGAGGGAGCAGGCGACGGGGAGGCCGGCGGCTCGGGGGCGGCGCCGACCGATTCGCCTTCCCATTCGAGGAACACGCCGCAGGCTTCGCAGAACTCGGAGCCTGGGTCGTTGCGTTGGCCGCAGCGGCGGCAGACGATCATCGGTCGGTCCCCCCTTCAGGCTCCGGCACCAGCGCAGCCAACACACCCTCGCAGCTGCGGGCCACGCTTCGCGCCGCCGACCGCAGCCGGGCCGGCGACAACGGGTGCTCGGCGATCCGCATCCACTGTCGCACCAAGTCCAGCGCCGCCTCCCGCACCGCAGGCGCCGGGGTATCGGGCGGCAGCCCCAGCCGGGCAGTGGGGCTGGTGCCGTAACCGCCGAGGATCCGGGCCATCTGCTCGGCCTGGGCCTCGTCGCCCACCGGCAGCTCGCCCAGCCACAGCTCGCTGAGCAGTTGGATCTCGACGATCTCGTGGGCGCTCGACGCGATCTGCTCGGCCGCCCGCTGCCACCGCCCGTCGTCGCCCCATGCCCGGGACCGGAACAGAGCTGTCATCGTCGCCAGCGACGACCGGGCCTTCAGCGCCTGGCTCCGGCTGGTGAACTGCGCTCCGAGCGCTGCCTGCAGGTCGGAGATCCCGCTGGTCGACAGCAGTGCGGTCGCCAGCTCGGGCGACGACCGCACCGTCCCCCGCAGCAGCAGGTCGACGGCCAGCCGCACTCCGAACAGGCCCAACCGCTGCAGCAGCTCCAGCCGCGCCGCCGCCGGCACCGACACCCGGGCCTCCGGGGCGACGAACCGGTCGGCGGTCAGCACCAGCTCGACCAGCTCCTGCTGCCCGATCCCGGCGATGGTGGCGAGCTGACGGAACTCGTCTTCCCGCAACGTCGCTCCCGCCTGGGCCAGCAGCCCGGCGACCGGGATGACCAGCCGGCACAGCTGGCGGATCCGGGCGTCATCGGCGTAGCGGCCCGCCACCCGCTGGGCCGACTCCATGGCACCCAGCCGGCACCCGCCGATCTCGTCCGACCGGGCCAGCACCCCGAGGGCGTTGACCGGCGTCGCCACGGCCATCTCGTCGTCGTGGAACGCCTCCAGGAAGCGGACGTCGGTGCCGTGCAGGTGGCGCAGCAGGTAGATGACGGCGTCCGCCGAGCCGGGCGAGTCCTCGGCGTCACCCACGAGGAACCCGTACGTGCGGGCGGCCAGGTCGGTGGAGATCGACCCGATGCCCGGCGTGTCGACCAGGGTGACGTCCTCCAGCCGGGACGACGGCCACCACACGATCAGCCGCTCGACGTCCTCGGGCGGCACGCCCCCGAGATCGATCTCCAGCATCCCCTCGTCCCGCCGGAACGGGCACTGCTGCACCGACCCGTCCGACCGCTCTAGGTCGACCCGGTAGGTGTGGAAGTTGCGGTACCAGGTGACGATCCGGGTGCACTCCCCGGCGTCGGTGGCCGCCAGGTGGTCGCCGATGAGGGCGTTGAGCAGCGTCGACTTGCCGGCCTTGACCCGCCCGGCGATGGCGACCCGCAGCGGCTCGCCCGCCCGGGCCATGGCCTCGTCGAGCACCGCTGCGCTGGCCGCATCGGGCGCGGCCTGCCGGGCGGCGCTCAGCAGCCCCATGACCTCGCCCAGGAGCCCGGTCCCCGGTTGCGCCGCCACGCCCGTCACGCGGACCTCCCCCCGCTGTCGCCGACACCGCCGCCCACACCGCTCATGCCGCCCACGACCTCCAGCGAGCTGCGGTCGCCCAGCTCGGACAGCTCCCGTTCGACGAGCCGGCGCCGCTCGTCGCGGCGCTCGGCGTCGAGCGCCAGGGCCTCCTCGGCATGGGCCAGCGCCCGCGTCGACGAGCGGTGCAGCGACTGGGCCCGGGCGGTCAGCTCGTCTCGCAGCAGCCGCTGGGTGTGGCGCAGCGCGTCCCGGCACTCCTTGTCGACCAGGAAGATGACCTTGTCGAGATACTGCCGCAGCGCCGCCTTGGCCTGCGACTGGCGGACCTGGTGGCGCCGGGTCAGCTCGTCCTTCAGCGTCTTGCGCCCCAGCCCGAGGCTCAGCAGCACGGCGACCGGGGCGAAGAACGGCACCGCCAGGCCGAGCAGCCGCACCGCCATGCCGAGCATGAGCATCCCGCCGTACGACCCCCGGGCGGCGTTGAGCAGCATGTTCGACCGGCCCTCGCCGCTACGGCCCGACGGGATGGCGCCGAGCTGCACGCTCTGCAGCGCCGCGATGGGCGCAGTGATCGACAGCGCCAGCGGGCTGTCGGCGTCGTCGGTGAACTGGCTGCCGACGCGCTCGGCCAGCTCGGCGGCCCGCTCGGACAGGTAGTCGTAGGTGGCGACCGCGGAGAGCACCACCTGGCGGCGGATCCACGCCTCGAACTCGCCCCACGACTCGCGGGGATCGCTGCGCTCGATGACCTGCTCGCCCTCCTCGAGGACCTTGCGGAGCCGGTCGCGCAGGTCGTGCTTGACGTCGTCGACCAGGTCGTCGATGCCGTCCCGCAGCGTCCGCTGCCACGCAGCCGACCCGGAGCGCAGCGCCTCGGTGGTAGCGGCCTGCTGGTTGAGCCGGTGCATGACCGCGGCGCCGTCGGCGGGCCTCGCGGCCGCGACGGCGATGGCCTCGGACTGGGCCTGGAGCTCGACCCGCAGCTGCTCGGTGGCGAACACGACCTCGGCGGCCGCGGCCTCGACCGGTCCCCCGCGCCCCATCTCGGCGTCGGCGACCACCCGGCGCAACCCGTCGAACAGCCCGGGGTAGCGGGACTCCTGGTTCAACGAGGCGTCGTCGGTGGCGGCGGCCCGCAGCCGCAGGAACGACGACACGGGCACGACCGGGACCTGGAGCCCCTCGTTGGCGAGGTGGGCCTCGTCGAGCGCGACGATCCGCCGCCACTCGGGGTACAGGTCGATCTTGGTGAGCACGCACACCAGCCGGGGGCAGCGCTGCAGGGCCGCCCGGATGAAGCTGACCTCGGCCCGGGTCAGCTCCTGGGACGCGTCGGTGACGAACAGCACCGCCTGGGCGAGGCCGAGGACGCCGAGCGTGACGCCCCCCTCGGCCGACTCGAGCCCGCCGACGCCGGGGCAGTCGACGAACGAGAACCCCGACCGCAGCACCCGCCGGTCGAGCTGCACCTCCACCGACCGCACCCGGAAGCCGGGCCCCGGGCCGACGTCGCCCTTTACGTAGCCGCCGACGTCGTCGAGCCGGATCCGCAGCGGCGCCGGCTCGGGCGGCTCCGGTTGCCCGTCGTCGGTGGGCTCCGGGACGAGGTGCACGTAGGCCTCGGGCCGGGGGCCGTAGCGGACGATCGTGGGCACCGACGTGACGATGTCGTCGTCGACCGGGCACACCTCGGACTTGATCAGGCCGTTGACCAGTGAGCTCTTGCCTTGCTTGAACTCCCCCGCCACGACGACCGGCAGGTCGCGCTCGGCCAGGGCCCGCTGGGCCTCCTCCAACCGGACGACGAGGTCGTCGCGCCCCTGCGCCTTGGCCTTCGCCAGCGTGGCCGCCAGCTCTGCCCCAACCTGCTCGATACCTGCCCCGAAGGTCCGCCCTTCCGGGCGAGGCGGCGGCGACGGCGCGACGGGAGCCTGGGGGACATGGGGGACGGGAGCCGGCGCGGGCATCGGCGCAGGAGCCGGAGCCGGCGGCGCCTCCGGGACGGGCGGCGTCTCCGGGACGGACGGCGCCTCCGGGACGGACGGCGCAGGACTCCGAGCCAGACCCGGGAACGGCGACCCACCGGGACCGGGAACCTTGGGGGTCGGCGCCGGAGCGGACGGAGTCTCCGGGACCGGTGGCGCAGGAGTCCGAGCCAGGCCCGGGAACGGCGACGCACCGGGACCGGGACCGGGAGCGCCGGGTGTCGGCGCTGGAGGAGACGGAGTCTCCGGGACCGGCGGGTCGGGAGCTGGAACCGGAGCCGGGGCCGCCGGCGTAGGGGGCGGTGGAGCAGGAGTGGGTGGAGCGGGTGCGGGTGGAGCCGGCGTCGGAGTGGGAGCCGGTGCGGGAGACCCGCCGGAAGGAGCACCATGCCAATCGAGGAAGGCGTCGCACGCCGCGCAGAACTCGCTTCCCTCGGTGTTGGCGCTTCCGCACTTGCTGCAGACGATCACCGGACGACACCCTCCCGCGACCCCCGCGGCCACCGTACCAGCAGCGCGATCCCCGCTACCGCCGGTATCGGTACGCTGGTGCGAACGGGAAAGGGGCAGGCGCGATGCCCATCTTGAGGCCGGATCAGATCTACTCCGTCTGCCTGCAGGCGGGCTTCACACCGGAGCAGGCGGTCACGTGGACCGCCATCGCGATGGCCGAGTCGGGCGGCAACACCGACGCGCACAACCCGCACGGGGAGAGCTCGTGGGGGCTGTGGCAGGTCAACGTCGCGCCCGGCGTCCGGGAGAACCACTGGGGCGACCTCACCAACCCGGTCATCAACGCCCGCGCCGCCTACGAGATCTCCGGCCACGGCACGAACATGCGCCCGTGGACGGTCACCCACGAGTCGAACGCGGGCACCAACAAGGACTACCGGAACTTCATGGACGAGGCCCAGGCGGCGGCCGGGGGCCACTACCAGGGCGACTTCTCGGGCGTCAGCGGCTACCACGACCCGTCGGGCACAGGCGGCGCCGACCTGCTGCACCCGCCGGACGGTGGCGTCTACCCGCCGGGCGCGGGCGGCATCTACGACACCGGGCTCGACAGCGACCACGACGGCGCGTCGGATGCGTATGAGATGTCGCACGGCACCGACCCGCGCCTGCCCGACACCGACCACGACGGGTTGAGCGACGGCTTCGAGCTGGCCCACGGGCTCGACGCCCACAACATCGACAGCGACCACGACGGGCTCAGCGACCTGCGCGAGGTGCGGCTCGGCACCAACCCGCTCGACGCCGACACCGACCACGACGGCATGAACGACGCCATGGAGGTGGCCACCCACCGCGACCCGCTGCACGGCATCGAGGCCGACCAGCTGCACGCCGCGGACGTCGGGCTCGACAGCGACCACGACGGGTTGAGCGACGCGCTCGAGGCGTCGTACCACCTGGACCCGCACAGCGCCGACAGCGACCACGACGGCACGCCCGACGCCTTCGAGGTCCTGCACCACACCACGCCGGTCACACCGACCGCGCTCACCACCCCGCTGACGACTCCGCTGATGGACACCCACCCGGTGGAGACGACGTCGTTCGACCCGGGGCTGCATCCCGACGTGGCGGCGCATCCTCCTGCCGGGGGCAGCGCCACGCTGCAGCACTTCCTCGACTCCGCGGTCGCCCAGACCGGCGACCACTACGTGTTCGGCGCCGAGGCCAACCCGGCGAACGCCAACCCCGGCACGTTCGACTGCTCGGAGCTGACCCAGTGGGCGGCGGGACGGGTGGGCGTGCACCTGCCGGACGGCTCGTGGATGCAGTACCTGCAGCTGAAGGACCAGGGCGCGATCATCCCGGTCGAGGACGCGATCCACCGCCCGGGCGCGCTGCTGTTCTCGTTCGACCGGGAACCGACTCCCGGCGGCGGCCGGCCCGACGAGGCACACGTCGCCATCAGCCTCGGCGACGGCAAGACCATCGAGGCCCGCAACCCCCACCTCGGTGTGGGCTCGTGGGAGGCGGACAACCACCGCTTCCAGTTCGCCGCGATCATCCCGGGCCTGTCGGGCGAGGCCATGCCGCCCGCCGCCGAGGACCTGGCCCACCTGCCCCAGTTCCAACCCGACCCGCTGCACCCGGGCCTGCAACCAGGGCTTCAGCCGGGGATGCCGCTGCCCGGCGAGCTGCCGGTCGACAGCGACCATGACGGCGTCACCGACGTGTACGAGATGTCGCACGGCACCGACCCGCGCAACCCCGACAGCGACCACGACGGCCTGACCGACGGCTTCGAGCTGCTCAACGCCTCGAACCCGGCGGGGCCCGGCATGGGGCCGGTGCTCGACAGCGACCACGACGGGTTGACCGACGCGTACGAGATGACCCACGGCACGGACCCGCACAACCCGGATACCGACCACGACGGCATGTCGGATGCCCAGGAGCTGGCCGAGGGCCGCGACCCGCTGCACGGCGTACCGGTCGACCACCTCGGGCTCGACGGCCACGGCGACGTCCTCGACTCCGACCACGACGGGCTCAGCGACGCGTTCGAGGCGTCGATCGGCACCAACCCCCACGACCACGACTCCGACCACGACGGGCTCAGCGACGCGTTCGAGCTGCTCCACCACACCGACCCGCACAACCCCGACAGCGACCACGACGGCATCCTCGACGGCCACGCCATCCACGACCACCACCCCGACTGGGACCACGGGCACCACTAGAAACCCCGCCCGTTCAGCCGAACCGCCCGACCGATCTGGACACCACCACCCAGGTGGTGCAGTCGTCGCTGACGTGGGGACCGACCGGCTACGAGGCTCCGGTCGTGCGGTGCGGGGCGCCGGAGGACGCCAACCACGACGGCCTGCTCGACCTCGTGTGCAAGTTCCAGCTCGCCGACGCCCACTTCCACGTGGGTGACACCCTCGGCATCGTGCGGGGCATGCTCGTCGACGGTCGAGCGTTCATGAGCGTCGACCGGGTTCGGATCGTCTGAACGTCTGCCGCGGCCCTGGCTGCTCATGACGCTGCGTGCGTCAGCCGCCGATGATGACGGTGGTGCAGCCGGGGCCGGGGCCGGCTGGGGCGCCGTGCATGGTCTGGTCGCCGACGCGGGCGGCGGGGAAGCCGCCGATGGAGACGGTCAGGCTGCCCTTGGCGATGCCGTTGGGCGCGGGCGACACGCAGACCACGCCGCCGGGCTGCACGTTGGCGACCGCGGCGGGTTGCCCGCCGATCAGGACGGTCGCGATTGCGGCTTTGGGCGTGATCACCCCGCCGCCGTGGGGCTTCGGCCCGTCGCTCAGCGGGCACAGGCACTGGTCCCCGGCCCGCAACGCCGGTCCGGTCGGCACAGCTACACCACCTCGACCCGGTGGGGGATGTGGGCCGGCTTCGACTGGGCGACCAGGCGGTTGAGCCGGTCGACGTCGATGCTGTCGGCGGCCGCGCCCGCGGGCAGCCGCACCACCAGGGCAGCCGACGGCGAGCCGGGCAGCGCCCCGGTCGGGGGCGGCTCGGCGGTCCAGCCGACGCCGCCGGTCTCCAGGATCTCGGGCTCGATGCCCGTCGTGATCGCCACGAGCGCGGCGAGTCCCCGCACGGTCCCCCGCCAGGCGTACAGCTCGGCGGCCCGGGCGACCAGCGCACGCTGGCGCTCGGGCGGCCACGAGGCGTCGAGCTCGACCCCCACCCACTGGGCCAGCCAGGTGACGAAGTCGAGCGGCGCCAGCCGGGGGTCGACGTAGGCGTCGCTGCTGTCGAGGACGCTGGCCACCGGGGCGAGCACGGTGTCGAGCGCCTCGGTGAACCGGGTGACCAGGTCGTCGTCCTGGTACAGGCCGGGCAGCAGCGTGGCCAGCGGGTGCGGCGTGCCGAGGGCTGCCGGGTCGAGCGTCCCCCGAGCGCTCACGACTGCACCATCACCTGGTGACCCCACGAGAACACCAGCTCGTGGGGACCGATGCCGAGGCGGTCGACCTGCTTGCGCCGGGTCCGCTCGACGGGGTTGGCGGGGAACAGCCGCACCTCCTCGACGAACTCGACGCCGGCGATCCGCTGCAGCACCACGTACACCTCGCCGCCCACCACCGACCGCCCGAACGGCCAGCCCTTGCCCTCCGGCCCGCCCCGCAACGGGTGGAAGTAGCCGAACAGCGCTTCCATGGCGTCGCGCTCGAGCGCCCGGACGTCGGCGTCGGGTCGGGCTTGGATGCGGGTGACCACAGTGAGCCCGACGTAGTTGGGCGGTTGGACCACCACCCGTGCGCCGATGGCCCGGCGCTCGTCGAGGTACCGGGCCACCCGCTCGTAGGTGGCGTCGCCCAGCATCAGCTGGTGGAACTCCAGCTTGTTGGCGTCGTCCTCGGCGTGGGGCACGATCAGCACCCGCACACCGTCCTCGCCACCGACGACCCCCTGACCGTTGCCGGTCGCCACGTCGCCCGCCGGGACGCACCGCACGCGAGCCACCTCGGGCGCGGCGGCCATGGCCAGGTTCTCGTAGTCCTCCGGCGTGACCGCCCGCTGGCGGGTGCGCAGCAGCAGCGGACCCCGCAGCTTGGCGTTCTCGACGTCCTCGCCGTTGGTGCCGCCGACCGCTGCGGCCCGGTTGGACACCCGGTCGATGTACGGGATCGAGCTCTTCAGCACGGTCACCGCGCCCCGGGCGACGTTGCCCCGCTCGCCGCCGCCGGTGCGGTACGACCGGATGCGCACAATCGTCGACTTCGGCGGCACCGCGCCGTAGCGGCGCAGCGTGCCGTCGGGCTCGCGCACGGCCGGGCCGAACGACACCTCGCCGGCGGTCTCGTCGAGCACGAAGTGGCGGTCGTCGGGGCTGCTCGACGCGAAGTCCTCGACCTGCGTCCACCGCTCCCAGCCCTCGGGCCCGGCGACCTCGACGACGTGGTCGAGCGGCCGGTCGCCGGCGACCACCGGCCGGTTGCGCAGCGCCAGGCGCTGGGCCGGCACGCCCTCGGACTCGCCCAGGACCTCGTCGAGGACGACCTCGGCGTTGAGGCCGTCGACCGTGCCGCCGCTGGTGAACGCCTGCAGCCCGGTGACGACCGGCGACGCGGTGTAGGCGGGCTGCCAGCTCTCGGCCTCGACGATGACGCAGCGCAGCCAGCCCGCGGCCTGGCGCACGACGCCGGCGTGGGCCTCGTGGGTGGCCGGCAGGTGCAGGACGACGTCGCCCGCCCAGTTGAGGCCGCCGGTGCCGTCGTCCTCCAGCTCGCAGCGGGCCCAGCCCTCGCCGGTCCACGCCTCCCACCGGATCGGTGGGTAGCGGGGGTCGACACCGAGGCCCGCGGTCCGGCACTCGAAGCGCAGGGTCACGACGCACGACGGCACCGCGTTGGACAGGCCCACATAGAAGGCGTCGCCCGGTTGGGGCACGTGGTCGGCGCCGTAGACGGGGACGCCGTCGCGTCGGGCCAGGCCGTCGGTCTCGTCGAGCTGCTCGCCGTTGACGTCGGACGCCAGAAACGTGAACGAGCACGGAACGATCGCCAGGTCGCGCACCGTGCTGAACACCACCGGCTCGGACTCGGAGCGGGCGGTGGCGACGAGGCTGCCGGTCGGCACGTCGATGGTGGCCTGCTGGGGGGCCGACAGCCAGAACGTGATCGGCGCCCGGGCCGCCGCGGGCGACCGCAGCCTGACGCCCAACAGGTCCAGGAACTTCACGTAGTTGCGATCGGGCACCCGGTTCAGGCGCCACAGCATCTGGTCGACCATGTAGGCGAACGTCTCGATGAGCGTGACGCCCGGGTCGGAAACGTTGTGGTCGGTCCACTCGGGGCAGTTCTGCTGGACGAGGCGCTTGGCGTCATCCACCAGGGATTGGAATGATCGGTCGTCAAGGTTGGGTGCGGGAAGCATCGTTCGTTCTCAGTCCGGTCACTCGTCCGCCGGGAGGCTGTAGAAGGGGAACACGAGGTTGCGGGGGTCGTTGGTGCCGCGGACCGAGTAAGTGATGGAGACGAGCATCGTCCCCGAGCCGCCCGCGCCGAAGGTGACGTCGACGTCGTGGACGGCGATGCGCGGCTCCCACCGCTCGAGCGACGCGCGCACCTCGTAGGCGGCGCGGGCGGCGGTGCGCCCGTCGGCGGGCGCGAACACCAGATCGTGGATGCCGCAGCCGAACTCGGGCCGCATCGGCCGCTCGCCGTACGCGGTGCCGACGATCAGCCGCACCGACTCGCGGATCTCGGTCTGCCCGGACACGAGCGCGACCGAGCCCGTCGGGTCGGTCCGCACCGGGAAGCCGATGCCGCTGCCGACGAACTCCTCAGCCATCAGCCGACCCCCGTCATCAGTTGATCCTCACCATGCCGGCATGGAGGTTGGCCGCGCTGCCGCCGTCGAGGTCGAGCATCGACGAGCCGGAGACGGTGGTCCTGCCGCCCTTCAGCTCGGTCTGCCCGGTGCCCTCGATGGCGACGCTCTGGCCCTTGGCCTTGAGCGACGTCGTGGCGTCGAGGGTGATCGTCCGGCCCTTCAGCTCGAGGTCGCCGGTCGCCTGCACCGACACCTTGCCCTTGGTGGTGATCGTGACGTCGCCCTGGGCGTCGACCTTCACCTTGCCGTTGCTGGTGACGATGACCGCACCGCCGTCGGTGTCCTTGGCCACCTTCACCGAGAACTTGGAGTCCTTGGTGGCGACCTCGACGAACTCGTCGCCGTCCTTGTCGCTGACCACCAGGAAGTGGCCCTTGCGCGACGTGAACGAGCGGGTCTGCACCCGGCCGTCCGAGCCGACGACCGCGTCGCGCACCGCCGGGCTGGGTGTGTCGACGCCGTTGTAGACGCCGCCGATCACGTAGCCGCGCCGCACGTCGCCCTGCTCGAAGGCGACGAGGACCTCGTCCTCGACCTCGGGCATGACCAGCGCGCCGCGGTCCTTGCCGGCACCGGGCTGGACGACCCGCAGCCAACCGGACTCGAAGTCGTCGTCGAGCCGGGGGATCTTGACCTTGACCCTGCCCTGCTTCTCGTCGTCCTTGACGTTGGTGACGATGGCGCTGACGACCGAAGGGATGGGTGCGGTGACGAACGCCGGGCTCGTGCTCTGGCTGGCGCCCCCGCCGGCGGAGGTCATGCCGAGCAGCGAGCGCTCGTGGCGGCCGGTCGACGAGAACCAGGTGAGGTACTCGCCGTTGTCGTAGACGTGGCGGGTGGTGGTGAGCGTGTACTTGCCCTCGAACGGCGCGCCGGTGACGCCGAGGCTGATCGGCGCGCCGGCCTTCAGCTTCGGGTTGCCGCGGGCGACGCCTTCGATCTGGGCGTGGACACCGGCGATCTGCTCGGCGAGCGCCTTGCTGGCGGCTTCGACCTGACCGGTCTCGCCGTAGGGGACGTCGGTGGCGACGAAGGTGGGGTTGCCGAACGCCTCGGCGAGCTTGGCGGGGGTGAGCCCGACCTGCGCCGACGTGGTCTTGGCGGGGGTCGTGCCGACGATGGCCTTCTTGGCCGTCAGGTCCCAGCCCCGGACCGACACCTCCTTCACCTGGGAGTCCGAGGTGATCGTGGCGTTGAACCGGAGCAGGTTGTCGCCCTGGACCAGCTGCAGGGGGTCCTGGGCCTGGAGGTCGCCCTCCGATGGCGCCCCCGACGACTCGGCGGGCGGGTGGAAGTTGACCTTGCCGTCCTCGACGATCAGCACGAAGCCGACCTCGCCGGCGAGGGCGTTGAGGAACTCGGCGTCGGTCATGTTCGCCTGGGCGACGTGGGGCGAGGGCCGGCCCTGCGGGGTCTCGATGCGGCCGTTCTCGAGGCCCGCGCCCTTGGCGACCTCCTTGACGATGTCGGAGTAGGTGACGTCCTTGAACGCCCGGGTGCGGCGGCCCCGGTGGAGGCGGTTGGCCTTGTCGAACCCCCGGACGATCGTGCGGGTCTTGCCGCCGTCGAGCTCGCGCTCGAGGGCGGTGACCTCGCCGGTGAACAGCGGCTCACCGCCGGAGTTGGCCTCGGAGCGGCCCCAGATCTTCACCGCGGAGGCCATCTTGAAGCCGCCCTTCTCGATGGCGGTGTGGCCGGGGTCGAGGAACGACAGCACGAACATGTCGGGCAGCGTCAGGTTGTCCTCCACCAGGGCGTAGCTCATGATCTCCTCGACGTCGGCCGGCAACGCCGTGCCGTTCACCTCGACCCGGAACGTCGATGCGCTCTGCTGCCTGACTTCCTCGGTCATTGCTCCCCGCTCCTGGTGCTGCGCACCGGGCCGCTCGGGCCACGCTCGCTCTGCGCCGGGCCTCGCTCGCTGACGCTCGCTGCGGACGGACGCTCGCTCATGGGGACACCTCGGCGCTCATAGTGGGGGGACGTGGATGAGGCTGCCCTCGCGGAGGCGCAGCGGGTCGTCGATGGCGTTGTGCTCGGCCAGGTGGCGCCAGCGGTTCGGGTCGCCGTACTCGGCGTAGGCCAGCGAGGCGAGGGTGTCGCCCGCCACCATGCGGTGCACCCGGTGGCCGGCCTTCCCGCCCGAGGTCGGGTTCTGCTTGGCCTGGGGGATGGGGAACTCCTTCATGGCCACGGTCGCCGTGCCGCGGATGGGGGTCCCCTGGCCCCGGAACATCGTGTACTTCACGGCCACCGACTCGACGTAGCCCCGGAACGTGATCGCCTTGCCCCACTCGAACAGGACGTGGGGCGCCGACGGCTTGTTGCCCGACACACTGTTCGGCTCCGGTGCCACCAGGGCCTGCAGGCGCTGGATGGTCTTGGAGATGTCGCCGTCGGCCTTGTCCGACTCGTCGAGGAAGATCTCGACGCTCGCCGACGACGGCTTCGGCCCCTTGAACTCGGGGGGCGGGGCGCTCTTCTTGGTGGTCTCGCTCTTCCACTCGGCGGCGTGGGTGATCGACCACTCCTTCGGGTTGAAGGGCAGCTCGATGCGGTCGAGCTCGCTGGCCGACCCGCCGGCCTTGGGCTCGAGGACGGTCAGGACCGCCTTCAGGACCTTCTCGCGAGCGGCAGCCACGTCAGGCCCCGCCCGCGGCCGGCTTCGCGGCCTCGATGAAGCCGTGGTAGGCGAGCTCGAGGCTCTCGGTTGCCACCTTGTTCTGCTCGACGTTGAAGCCGGGGCCGGTCCACTTCACCGGCACGACGCCGTCGAGGCTCCAGGAGACGATCTCCTTGTTGTCCGGCCCCAGCGCGCTGATGACCGCCGTGCTGCGCTCGACCACATCGGCCATGCCGGCCAGCCAGTCGGCGACGAGGCGGCTGTCCGTGCTCACCGGGCGGGTGATCTTGACGTTCGTGAACTTGAGGCGACCGGGGAGCTGGTGGACGAACGCGTTGTTACCGCCCTCCTCCCGGGTCTCCATGGTGGTCTCCATCCCGAGGCCCTCGAAGCTGTTCCAGAGGCCGAGCTCCTTGCCGTCGATCTCGACCTTGAACATGTAGGCGACCGCCGGGTCGCGGACCGTTTCGGCCATCGTTGCCTCTCCTCCTCCTGGGCTCAGCGCCTGACGCCGGCGCCCAACCCGGCCCGTTCCATGTCGAGACGCAGCTCACCCCGCAACCGCCAACGGATGCGGTCGTACAGCTTCCGGGCGAGCTCGTCGAGGTCGTCACCGCCGCGCCCCCCGCTGCCACCGGCCGCCGCGCCCTGCGCCGCCGCGGGTGCCGGGTCCGCCGGCGCCGCGCTCTCGACCCGCTGCACGACCGGTGCGGGCGCAGGTGCCGGCGCGGGCGTGGTGACCTCGACCTCCCGCTGCACGATGGTGACGGCCGGCGCCACGGGAAGCTCCTGCTTCGGCGCGGGCACGTCCTGCTTCACGGGCAACGCTGCCTCCCGCTGGACGACCGCGGCCGCCGCCGCTCCCTCCTGTCGACGCGGCGCCGAAAACGACGAAAGCACCGGCAGCTCCGACACCGTCGTCGGCACTGCCACCTCGCCCACCGGCGAGGCCGCGACCTCCCGCTGCACCACCGCGGGTCCTACATCACCAATGTCGGGGTGCGGCGCCGATAACGACGGGAGCACCGGCGTCCCGACGACCGGAGCCTCCAGCCTCCGCTGGACGGCGGCGGATCCCGACCCACCACCATCTCGGCGAACCGCCGAGATCGACGAGAGCACCGGCGCCTCGGCCACCGTCGCCGGCGGCGACACCTCGGCTACCGAGGCCTCCACCTTCCGTTGGACCATGGGCGATCCGGGCTCACCAGGACTTCGGCTCAATGCTGTGATCGCCCGAAGCACGGGTGCCTCGGCCGGCGGCGCCGTCGCCGGCGGCGACACCTCGGCTACCGAGGACTCCGCCTCCCGCTGGACAGATGGCTGACCTGACCCACCACCACCGCGTCGAACCGCCGAGGTCGGAGCGAGCACGGGCGTCGGCACCGCCGTCTCCGGTGTCGGGACATCCGACTGCCGTTGGACGATCGCTGGTCCCGACTCACCACGTCCCCGGCGCTCCGTGGTCAACGGCGAGGCGACCGGCGCCTCACCGACCGTCATCGAGGGCGACCCCTCGACCGCCGGGGCCACCTCGCGCTGGGTCACCGGCGCTTCGGCGGCCGGTGCTGCCTCCACCTTCCGTTGGATCAGTGGCGCCTGAACGGCAGGTGCCGCATCGGCTTCACGTCCGCTCAACGTCGGCTCAACAGCCGGTGCTGCCTCGGCTTCACGGTGGATCACCGGCGGCGTCGCCCCGGGATCTGCGTCCGCCTTCCGCTGGATCACCGGGGACGAGCTCGGCGACGCATCGGCGGTTGGGGTCTCGACCGAGCGTTGGACCGACCGGCTGCCTCGGGGGCGCTGACGTACGGCGAGGTCGTGGGCCACCGGCGTGGCATCGGGCGACGGCGACCGCTGGGCCACGATCGGCTTGGCGTCCGGTTCGGGCGTCCGTTGGAGGACGACGTCGTCGGCGGCCTTGTCGGCGGCGACGGGCACCTCGGCTTCGGGCACCGACGCCGGCTGCGGCTCAGGCTCCGGCTCGGCCGCGACCTCGGGCCCCGGACCGGGTTGGGGCGACGGCTCCTGACCGACGGCGGGCACGACCGGCAGCGACCGCCCAACGTCGACAGGAGCCGGCGCCTCGATCGGTCGGGGCGGCGGCGAGGTGACGGACTCGTCGGCCACCAGTGGTCGCGGCGGCAGGGACACGAGCGGCAGCTCGGACGACGGGACCGGCGACTCGCCTGAGACCGCGCTCGACACCGCCGCCACCGAGGACAAGCCGAGGCTCCCTGTCACCGTCGGGACGCCCGGCGCGGCCTGGCGCTGGACCGAGGGCTCGGAGAGCGCCTGACGTTGCACCGGGGCCTGAGCCGACACCGCCGGGGCGCCAACCACGGCCTGGCGTTGCACCGGCGACTCGGACGCCGCCTGGCGTTGGACCGCGGCGGGCACGGGCGCCGACGCCGGCACCGGCGCCGGCGCCGGCGCCGCCGGGCGAGGCTCGGCAAGGCCGGAGACCACGCCGGACGGCGCGTCGCCGGTGATCCAGTGGCCGAGGCCGTGCGACAGCCGCGGGGACTGCGGGGCGACCAGGTCGTCCCGCACCGAATCTCCGACTTTGAAGGTCGACGACGGCGGCCCGAAGCTCGACCCGAGCGGGGCCAGGCTCTCCCAGCCGGCCGGCTCAGGCGGCGCAGCCGCGGCAGGGCCTGAGGTCGGGGTCAGGTCGGCGTCGGACGCCGAGCGCCGAAAGGGCCAGGGCAAGCGCACGGCGCGTCACCCGGCCTCGCGCGCCTCCGCGACGCGCTGGTTCAGCTTGGCGATCTCGTCCACGAAGCGGCGCCGGGTCGGGTGCTCGAGATCGATGATCTCGTCGAAGCCCCAGTGGAAGTGGTAGGCGACGTACGCGACCTCTTCGTGGATGCGGTCGGCCGCGTACGTCACGATCCCCCCAGGCGCTCACCGCCGGCACCGCCGAGGCCCGCGCCGCCGGACACGTCGACGGTGAAGCTGTGCTGGCAGGCGGGGCAGGCCAGCTCGGCCTTGGTGTGCCCCTCCTGGTTCACCCTCCGGTAGAGGTCCTGCAGGAACGCCAGGTCCGAGGCGAAGAGGTTCTCGATCACCCAGTCGGTGACGTCGACGTCGCCGAGCTTCGTGATGACCCGGGCGAGCAGCACCACCGACAGGTACTCGGGCCGCTCCTTGACCCGCCCGTCGTAGAGCGGGAGCAGCTCGTCGCGGGCGGTCGCCAGGCGCATGGTGCCGTGCCGGTGCACGACGCCCATGTCGTCGACGTAGCCCCGGGGCAGCACGAAGTCGAACTCCGTGCGCAGCGGCGGTTGAGCGGGTGTTGAGGCCTCGGCAACCGGAGCTGGCGCGGGTTGGGGGATCAACGTGGCACCGCCGTCGACCCGGCGCATGGGGTCAACCCTTCTCCACCTGGATGCCGACGTGGTGGAGCGTCAGCTTCTCGGTGGTGACGTTGGTGTCGCCCGCCTTGAGGGTGCCGATCTCCAGCGTGGCCGGCTGGCAGTCCATCAGCGAGTACCGCATGATCGGCGCCATCATCGTGTCGTAGACGATGACCGAGCCGTTGGTGCGGGGCAGCTTGCCGTCGCCGGCCTCCTTGACCCAGTCGGCGAACTGCGTGTCCTCCGTGAGCGCCCGGGTGATGGTCACCGTGCCCGCCTTGGGCCGGCCGATGATCTTGTTCACCACGTACTTGCCGTCGGCCGTCTGGGTCTTGACCTCGACGACGTCGTACTCCTGCTTCAGACCGGAGATCTCCATGATCCCCTTGGCCTGGTGCTTGTCGAACTCGAAGCCGAACGTCGCCCCGATGACGGCGTCGAACTTGTCGATCAAACCCATCTGTGTCCTCTCCTATTCGCTCACGAGGCTGACGCCGCCCTGCAGCTGGGCGAGCTGGAACACGACGAACTCGGCGGGCTTCACGGGAGCGACCCCGATCTGGCACGTGACCTGGCCGGCGTCGATGGCCTCCGCCGGGTTGGTCTCGTCGTCGCATCTCACGAAGAACGCCTCGGCGGGCGTCGACCCGAAGAGGGCGCCCTTGCGCCACTCGAGCACCAGGAACGAGGCGATGGTGCGGCGCAGCTTGGCCCACAGGTTGCGGTCGTTGGGCTCGAACACCACCCAGTCGGTGTTCTGCAGGATCGACTTCTCCAGGTAGTTGAAGAGCCGGCGGACGTTGATGTAGCGCCACGCCGGGTCGCTGGCGAGGGTGCGGGCGCCCCAGACCCGGATGCCACGGCCGGGGAACGCCCGCAGGCAGTTGATGCCGTCCGGGTTGAGCAGGTCGTGCTCACCCCGGGTCAGGCCCGATTCCAGGGCCAGGGCGCCTCGCACGACCTCGTTGGCCGGCGCCTTGTGGACGCCGCGCTCGTCGTCGTTGCGGGCCCAGATGCCGGCGACGTGCCCGCAGGGCGGCACGAACATGGACTGGCCGCTGACCGGGTCCAGGACCTTGATGCGGGGCCAGTAGAGGGTGGCGAACTTGGAGTCGTAGCCGGCCTGCTCGACCCGCCACTCCTTGATCTGCTGGGGGCTGAGGTTGGCGGGCGGGTCCAGGACGGCCATGCGGTCGCCCATCAGCTCGCAGTGGGCGACCATCGCCTGCTGCACGGCCCGGAACTGCTCGGCGTTGATGGCACCGCTGTCGTAGGCGGCGCTGAGGTCGGGGACGCAGACCATGGTGACGTCGTCGATGGCCTCGAGGCCGCCGACACCGGTGCGGTCTGCGACGTCGCCGACGTAGTCCTCCGCCGAGATGCGGTCGGGGATGGCGGGCACGCTGCCGCCCGACAGCGTCGCCACCCCGGCGGCCGGCCGCTCGATGCTGGCGCCGGCGGCTTCGAGCCGGATGAGCTGCGACTGCTCCTTGACCGCGGTCACCGCGTTGCGCTTGGTCCGCTTGGTGGTGACGCCCTCGATGGTCTCCTCGACGTTGCCGCGCTTGCGGACGACCAGGTTGAAGAGGTCGGACCCGTCCTCGCCCTCGGCGACCGGCGGATGGACCACTTCGACGGTGATGTCGTTGCCGCCGGGACCGGCCTCGACGGCCTTGACCCGGTACGACAGCTGGCCCGGCGTGGCGGCCGACGGCAGCTCGGACGCTGCCTCGTTGCCCGGCATGGTGTTGCCGTTGCGGTCGCCGCCGATGCGGACGATGTAGGCGGCGCCTCCACCGTTCATGAAGTAGCCGTAGACGCTGTGCGCCAGGTAGGAGCCCTCGACGAACTCCCCGAAGGTGTTGGTGAACTGTGTCCAGTTGCTGACGAGCGTCGGCTCGTGCATCGGGCCGGACGCGGCGATGCCGACGAACGCGGCGACGGCCGTGCCCACGCCTTCGATGGGGCGGCTCCCCGCGTCGACCTCTTCTACATAGACACCAGGTGACAGGTACTGAGGCATTGCCCCTCCCGCGGGCCCACATGCTTCTTCCACCGGACGTTCCGGACCGCCTGAGCGTCGCCTGCCCTGCGACCTCGAACAACGCCCACCGGGACCCCTCCGAGGGAACCGATCCGTGCCCGTTCGGGCACCTTGGGCTCAGAGGCCGCCCACGCCCTCGAAGACGTGCTGGCTCTCGGTCTGGAGCCCGATGCCGTTGGTGGCCACCACCCAGATCTCGAACGTGCCCGACAACAGCAACGAGCCAGGCGGTGGGTCGCCGGCGCCGGGCGGGTGCTGGCCGTCGCAGCCGTACTGACGCAGGTTGAAGTCGGTCGCCTGACTGGTCGCGCCCAGCAGGAACGGGCTCTGGGGCGTGCCCTCCTCGAGGGTCGTCGTGGAGCTGGCGTTCCTGCAGCTCCACGTGGCGGCGACGAACGTCCGGAGATCGACGATCCCGTCCTCGGGATCGCTCGCGCTCGCCGATACCTCCAGCTGGCACAGGAGTTGCCGGAAGCCGCACGGCCCACCCCCGGGGAGGCTCCGGAAGTTGGTCGTCGGTGCCGGCACCACCGGTGGAGTGTCGACCGGCGGTGGCGGTAGTGGCGGTGGCGGATCGGGTGGTGGCGGATCGGGTGGTGGCGGATCGGACGGCGGGGGATCCGTCGGCGGTGGATCGGTGGGGGGCGGGACAGTGGGGTCCGACGGGATCGTCGGGTCGCCGGGGTCCGGTGGTGGCCGGCGTTCGTCGGGCCGCGGCGGGCGGGTGTCACCCGGCCGCGGCGGCTCCGGAGCCGGCCGGTCGGGGTCGGGTGGCGGCGGGTCGTCGGGCCGGTCGGGGTCGTCCGGCGACGACGGGTCGTCCGGCTTGTCGTCGGGCTTGTCGGCCACCTCGCCGTCGCCGGTGGCCGGCGGGTCGCGGCCGTCGGGTGGCTCGACCCCGGCGCCGGGGTTGGCCGGGTTGTACTTGGACACCGCGGTGAAGGTGCCGTCGAGGTGGACGACGCCGGCCCGTTCGCTGTTGGGATCGTTGTAGAAGGCGATGCCGTCCTTGCCGAACAGCTCGAACGTGGTGCCGGCGGGGACGAGCTCGTCGGTGTGCCGGGCGGATGCGGCCCCGACATCGACGACCGCGACGGAGCCGGCCGTGAAGTCGGGGACGAACACCCGCCCGGCCACCTCTCGGGGGGACCCGAGATCGTCGCCGGGGTCGGCGATGGGGATCGCCACCTCCGTGCAGTTGCCGCCGCCGAGGTCGCTGACCCGCAGCAGCCCGTCGTCGCCGGACACGACGTACACCCAGGGCCGGTGGACCGACCCCGCGAAGCGCACGGTCTCGTCGGCCGTGTCCATCTCGATGCAGGCCCGGTCGCCCGATGTGCCGCGGTCGGTGAGCGCGGTGACCCTCCGCTCCGCGCGCTCGACCAGCGCGGTCCGGCCGTCGACCAGCACCAGCTCGGACGTCGCGGGCGAGCGCTCGGCGCCGTGGCGGTCGTGGCGCTCGGGGCCGTCGAACCAGGTGAGGTCGCCGTCAGCCGTGAGCGCCCACAGGCGACCGTCGCCGTCGACCGCGGTCGAGGTGATCGATCCCGCCAGCGACGACGGTGGTGCGGCGACAGTGTCGACGCTGTCGGGCGCGGTGACGGCGATGCGGCCGCGGATCTCGTCGATGACGTAGACGCCGTCGTCGGTGGGGTACGCGGCCACCCGGCCGCTCGCGCCGTCGATGACCTCGACGCGCGGCCCTATCGCGAACGTCGTCGGATCGATGCGCGACACCGTCCCGAGCCGCCGGTCGACCGCGTACCCGGTCGCCTCGCGCTGGGCGACACCGAGGTCCGACGGCCCGTTGGCCACCTTGACCCGGGCAGACACCTGGGCGCTGGCACCATCGATGAGCGTCACGAGCCCGACCCGCGACGACGCCACCCAAGCCCCGCCGCCCTGCATCTCGAACCGCGCCGGCGGCTCCCCCTGGCCCGCAGCCCCGAGGGCGACGGCGAAGGCCCCGACGCTGAGCAAGGTGCCGACCCTCAGCGCTCGCCTCGACGAAGACTTCACGCCCCCACTACGCCGAGCCGACCGAATCGGATCTTGGGGCTGTCCAGGCGCTGCTCCTGGACGCTCCTACGGGCCGATGACTTCGCCGCTGTCGGCCGTGAGGTCCCGCCGGTTGGTGGCCCGGGCGAAGAGCCTGAAGCTGAGGTTCTCGATGAAGCGGTCGCCGCCGCAGCTGAAGGTGTCGGTCGCCGTGATGGTGCCCTGGTCGGTCGAGCCGATCGAGCTGGGGATGTGCCCGTCGATGATGATGCTGTCCGAAGCGTTCGTGCAGAAGTACCCGAAGGCCATCATGATCCGCAGGTCCGCGATCCCGCTCTCGGGATCGTTGGCGTTGGCCGTGACGACCAGGTTGCACACCTGATCCCCGGTATTGCAGTCCCCGCCGCCGCCATCGGTCAGTGACACCACCACCGGCGTCGACACGTTCGGTGGCGACGAGTCGGGCGGGATCGTCGTCGGGGGCTCCGTCGTGGGGGGCTCCGTGGTCGGGGGCTCCGTCGTTGGAGGCTCCGTCGTTGGAGGCTCCGTGGTCGGGGGCTCCGTGGTCGGGGGCTCCGTCGTTGGAGGCTCCGTCGTACTGGGCGGTTCTTCGGGATCCCGGGGTGGTCGCTCGTCGGGGCGCGGCGGGCGGGTGTCCCCGGGCCGCGGCGGCTCGAGCGGCGGGCGATCGGGATCGTCGGGGGGATCGTCGGAGGGGTCCTCCCGATCGGGACGGTCCGGGTCATCGGGTGCCGTGGTCGTGGGCGACTTGGGGTCGTCGCCCTTGTCGGCGTTCTCGTCGCCGTCGCCGGTGGCCGGCGGGTCGCGGCCGTCGCTCGGCTCGACGCCGGCGCCGGGGTTGGCCGGGTTGTACTTGGCGACGGCGGTGAAGGTGCCGTCGAGGTGGACGACGCCGGCGCGCTCGCTGTTGGGGTCGTTGTAGAAGGTGATGCCGTCCTTGCCGAACAGCTCGAACGTGGTGCCGGCGGGGACGAGCTCGTCGGTGTGCCGCGCCTTGGCCGAGCCGACGTCGACGATCGCGACTGTCCCGGTCGTGAAGTCGGGGACGAAGACCCGCCCGGCGACCTCCCGGGGCGCGCCGAGGTCGTCGCCGGGGTCGGCGATGGGGATCGCCACGTCCCCGCAGGTGCCGGTCCCCAGGTTGGAGACCCGCAGCAGCCCGTCCTCCCCGGAGACGGCATAGAGCCAAGGGCGGTGCACGGCGCCCGCGAACCGCAGGCTGAGGTCGGCGGTGTCCATGTCAATGCAGGCACGGTCGCCGGCACCGCCCCGGTCGGTGAGGGTGGTCACGGTGCGGGCGGCGCGGTCGATCAGCGCCACGCCGCCGTCGGCGACCACCAGCTCGGACGATTGGGGCTGACTGACGGGGCCGTGCCGCTCGGCCCCGTCGAACCAGATGAGGTCGCCGTCGGCGGTCACCGCCCAGAGGCGGCCGGTCTCGTCGACCGCGGTGGAGTTGATCGACCCGGCCAGCGACTGCGGCTGGGCCGCGACGGTGTCGACGCTGTCAGGGGCGGTGACGGCGATGCGGCCGCGGATCTCGTCGAGGACGTACACGGCATCGTCGGTGGGGTACGCAGTGACGCGGCCGCTGGCGCCGTCGATGACCTTGACCCGCGGCCCGACCGCGAAGGTCGTGGGGTCGATGCGCGACACGGTGCCCTGCCGGCGGTCGACGGCGTAGCCGGTGGCGTCGCGCTGGGCGACGCCCAGGTCCGACGGCCCGTCGGCGACCTTCACTCGGGCAGACACCTGGGCGCTGGCCCCGTCGATGAGCGTCACGAGCCCGACCCGCGACGATGCCACCCAGGCACCCCCACCCTGGAGCTCGAACCGCGCGGGCGGCTCACCATGGCCCGCCCCGGCCACAACCACGGCGAAAGCTCCGAGGCCGAACAGAGCCCCGACCCCAAACCCCCGCCTCCGAAAGAGCGTCACGCCCCCACTACGCCCGCCGTGCCCCCTCGGTTCTCACTTCTGCCGAGGGGTCGACGGGTCCGGCGGAGAGCGTCTAGCCGGCGGCTTCTTCTTCCTCGTGCTCCGCGGGGGCTTCGGTGGGGGGCGCGGGTTCGGCGCCGGCTTCGGGGACAGCTTCTTCTTCGTCGGCTTGGCGCTGGACGGGCGGGGCCTCCGCGGAGTCGTCCTCGTGGCGTTGGACCGCGGGAGCCGGGGCTGCAGTGGGGGCAGCGTCGGGAGCGGAGCCACCGACCACCCGGTCGGCGACGCTCTCGGCCTCCCGCTCGAAGCGGTCGCTCGGGTCGCTCACCTTGATCCCGCCCTCGGCCGGGGTGCCGTCGACCGGCCCCTGGCGCTGCTGGACCACGTGGGTCAGCTCGTGGGCGAGGGTCTTCCGGCCCTCGGTCGTGTCCGGTTGGTAGCGGCCTTCGTTGAACACCACGTGGTTGCCGACCGTGTAGGCGTGAGCCTGCACCGACTTGGCCGACGACGCGGCCTGGGCATCGTCGTGCACCCGCACGTCGCCGAAGTCGTGGCCCATGCTCTGCTCCATCGACGCCCTCAACCCGGAGTCCAGGGGTCGCCCGCCGCCCGACACCACGTCGGTCACCGGCGAGTGGCCTTCCTCATGACCGCCGTCCCCGTCGTGGTCATGGTCCGCCGAACGCTGGGCGATCAGCGACGCCACTCCACTGTTGCCCGCCGACCGCTGCAGGTGCAGGAGGGCGTTGTGGCCCATGGTGTCGGGCCGCCCGGCCTCGATGCCGTGACCGACCTCCCGGCCCGACGGCATCTCCTGCTGCTCGCGGTGCGACGGCGCCCCACCCGATCCCTCGATGTCCACGTCGTGCTCGCGCATGCTCGCAGTGTCGACCCCCCGGACGTCACCCGGACACCGACGGCGGCGCGACCGAAGGCGCCAACCCGCGTGCACCAACGGGCAAACGTCCGCTCAACGGATGCTCAACGCGGGCTCAGTCCAGGTCGAGCCACTCGCCGAACTCAGCCCTGACGCACAGTCGCCCGAGCTTGCGGTACTCGCGCAACGTGGCCCGCATGAGGTCGGCCATCGACAGTGGCGCGCCCGCCTCGGCCGCCAGGTACGCACCCGACAGAGCGATGCTTCGGATGTTGCCCCCGGCCAGCTCGAAGCGCTCGGCGCAGAAGTCGAGGTCGATGTCGTCGCTCCGAGGCAGGTGCCGCCCGAGGCACCGTTCCCACAGCAGCCGCCGCTGGGGGGCGTCGGGCATGGGGAAGTCGACGATGCCGTCGAGCCGCCGGGTGAACGCCTCGTCCAGGTTGGCCCGTAGGTTCGTCGTCAGGATCGCGAGGCCGTCGAACGTCTCCATCCGCTGCAGCAGGTAGGCGACCTCGATGTTGGCGTAGCGGTCGTGGGCGTCCCGCACCTCGGAGCGCTTGCCGAACAGTGCGTCGGCCTCGTCGAACAGCAGCACGCCGTTGATCCCGTCGGCCTCGGTGAAGATCCGCTCGAGGTTCTTCTCGGTCTCGCCCACGTACTTGTCGACCACGGTCGCCAGGTCGACGACGTACAGGTCGAGGCCCAGCTCCCCCGCCACCACCTCGGCGGACATGGTCTTGCCCGTGCCCGAGTCGCCGGCGAACAGCGCCGTGATCCCCTGCCCCCGGCCGCCGCCCGGCCGCATCGACCAACCGTGCAGCACTTGCTCGCGGTGCCGGACCCGGGCCGCGATCTCGTGCAGCGCACCCAGGCACGGCGGCGGCAGCACGAGATCGTCCCAGCCGACCCCGGGCTCGATGCGCCGGGCCCGATGCTCCAGTCCGGCGCTGTTGCGGGACCGGGCGCCCGCCCGGATGGCCCGCTCGTCGACCTCGGTCCCCGAACGGTCCGCCTCGTGCACCGCGGCGGCCGCAGCCTGGACGACCTGCTCGGGCGTCAGCCGGAACTGGCTGGTCGTCAGGGCGGCGTCGACCCCGGGCGCGACGCGACCGTCGAGGTGGGCCTGCCAGGTCCGGGCCCGCTCAGCAGGCGTCACGGCCTCGACGCTGACCAGCACCGGCACCCGCTCCGACCAGTGCGGGTCCCACGTCGCTCGGCCAGTGAGCACCACCGTTCCGGGAAGCTCGGCCAGCTGGCGGACCGACCGGCCGGCAGCCTCGTCGCTGTGGTCGTGCGAGTGGCCGACCAGCGCCTCGATCGGCCCGGCGACCAGCGCAGCGCCGCGCAGCCGGGCCTCCCGCCCGAGGGCGAGGGCCCCGGCCGACAGCTCGTCGGCGACCAGCTGCCCGAGGTCGACCACCAGCGAGTCGCCACCCGCCAGTGCCAGCGCCGCGGCGGCGTGGCTCCGCCCGCTGGCGCCCGGCGCCTCGCGCACGTAGATGAGGCGCCCATCGCCAGGAGCGGTTGGAGATCGACGGCGGAGCACCCGCAGGAGCTCGTCGTCGTCGGGAACGCTGAGCGCCACCGCCTCGGTCACAGCGTGCGCGATGGCCGGGTCGGGCTCGTCGGCGCCCAACAGGTGGGCCGTGACCCGGTCGGGCGCCCGCAGCGCCCGGGTGAGGTACGGCCGCTCGGTGTCCTCGACCACCACCAGCCCGCCCTTGACCAGGGCGCTCGCCGGGCTCAGCCGCTGCCGGGCCGCACCGCTCGCCGGGTGGAGGCCGGACAGCTCCAACGCCAGGCCGATGCTGGCCCGCCGCCGGGTCACGTCGTCGTGGAGGTAGCCGTAGTAGCGCTCGAAGCGGCTGTCGACGTCCGGCGCCACGACCACCAGGAGCAGCTGGACATCGATGGGATCGAGCCCGAAGCCGGTGGCCAGCGCCGCGAGTCGCCCGTCATCGTCGACGGGCTCGGCCAGGGGCGCGTCGATCGGCGGCACCTCGCCGGCGAGCAATCGGTCGATCTCCTCGTCGCCGAGGTAGAGGCCTCGGAACGGGTCGTCGGGCGACGGGTCGACCGCTCGCCGAGCCGCCACCGCGGCCTGGACGCCGGTCGACAGCGCCCGCAACCGCTCGACCACGTCGCTGGACGGCCCGCCCAGCGCATCGACCTGGTCGACGTCGCTCGGCGCGTCATTGGGTGCGGACACGGCGCAAGCCCTGACCGGTCGCAGGCTCCTCCAGCTCGACGATCGGCTTCTGCGTGACCGGAGGCGCAGCTTCGATGGTGCGCCCGAGGTCCCAGGGAGCGACGACCACGAGGTCCAGCGACGGCTTCAGCTCGCCGCCCAGCGCCGACCACACGTCCGAAAGGGCGCGGTCCTCCGGCGGTGGGACGGCCAGCGTGACCGGCAGCGGGATGTCGTTCTGCGCCAGGTCGCCGACCTGGTCCTCGGGCGGGATCGCGTCGTTCCGGAGGAAGCACCCCAGCAGGTCCGCCAGCAGCCGGTGCTCGTCCTCCGGCCGCTGGGTCCAGGCGGTCAGCAGGTACGACAGCTTGAAGAACCGGGGCGGCAGGCGGTGGGCGACGGTCCGGCCCTCGGCGTTCGGCAGGTCGACCCGCCCGAGCTGCCGGCGGCGCATGTCCTCGCGGATGTCGTAGAGGTAGACATCGATCGTCGGCGTGTTGCGCCGGCTGGCCCAGTCCTTGGTGGGGGCGTCGAACACGACCTCGACGTCCCCGGTGACCTCCCGCCGGACGAGCGCCCGGATCGACTCGTCGATCTCGTGGATCACGGCTCGCCCAGGGCGCCCGAGCCCGACCCGCCCGCGCCGCCAACGCCGACCGGACGGCGGGATCGGGATTGGATGGTGACCGGAACGGCGTCGGCGGTCTGCGGCTTGAAGGTGAACTGGGAGCGGCGCCGGCTCGAGAAGAAGTCCTCGTTCAGGACCATGTTGTCGAAGTCGGCCCAGATGCGGTCGTCGTCGGCGCAGCTGTAGCCCCGGCACACCGAAGGTCGGTTGTCGTAGGCCTCACAACCGCCCGTCGAGCGGTCGTTGTGCACGCAGTAGCCGTCCCCGTCCTGGCGGATCACGTAGGGATGGCCGAGGTCCCACTTGATGTCGCCGGCCTCGACCTCGTCGGCCGACAGCGGGAAGGGCAGCGAGCAGCAGGCGGCCTTGCAGATGTGCATGCGGGCCGCGCAGTCGACCTCGATGTCGGGCGGCGGCTCCTCTCGCGGGGCGTCCTCCCGCACCACGACCGTCGGCCACGCGGGCATGCTGCCGTTGCCCTCGTAGCGCGCCCGGGTGTCGGCGGCCTCCTGCTCGCGGTTGCCGTCGACCGCGGCGGCCAGCGCCTCGGCGTCGATCACGCCCTTGTCGAGCAGCAGTTCGATGACGCTCGTGACGTACACGTCGAGCTTGCGCGCCAATTGGCCCTGCTGCTCCAGCGAGGCCTGGACGAAGAAGCTGGCATGGCGCAGCTGGCGTTCGAGCTCGTCATCCATGAGCTGAGGTTCGCTGCGTACTCGTTGAGCGACCAGTGCCCCCGAGGAAGCCGCCGGGGCGCGGCCCATGCCCTTTCGGGCAGACATTGGGTGAACAGCGGATGTTGAGCGCCCGTTGAGCGGCCGTGAAGCGGAGGGTGCGACGCTGCCGACCGGGCAGCGATCACGGACCGATCGAGCAGCCCAGGCGGAGCCAAGAGGACGGGTGCACGACCCCGAGTGGACCGGGGGCCCGGCCTACGTGGGAAGGGAAAGGCAGGCAATGGCAACACGGACGATGGCGAGGATCCCGGTGCTGGTCCATGCGGACGACCCGGTCACCAGGGCGGGACTGGAGGCGCAACTCCGAGGGCGACCCGGGGTGGAGCTGCGCGACCTCGAGTGGTTGGACACCGATCCTCTGCTCGACGACGACACCCCCGGACCGGTGGCGGTGGTCGTCGTCGACGAGGTCGACGAACAGGCGGTGCGCACCATCCGGGCGCTGGTGCGGACCGCGGCCCGGCAGGTGCTGGTGGTCGCGGGACGGCTCGACGAGACGTCGGTGCTCGCGGTCACCGAGGCCGGGGCGTGCGGAGTGCTGCGACGCTCCGACGCCGTGGCCGAGCGGTTGGTGCCGGCCATCACCCGGGCGGCGGCCGGCGAAGGCACCCTGCCGCCCGACCTGCTGGGTCGGCTCCTGCAGCAGGTGGGCGACCTGCAGCGCCAGGTGCTTTCACCCCGCGGGCTGACGTTCAGCGGCCTCACCGAGCGCGAGCTGCAGGTGCTGCGGCTCATCGCCGACGGCCACGACACCTCGGAGATCGCCCGGGGGCTCGCCTACTCCGAGCGGACCGTGAAGAACATCATCCACGACGTGACCTCGCGCCTCCACCTGCGCAACCGCTCCCATGCGGTCGCCTGGGCGATGCGCGCCGGCTACATCTAGGCGGTCAGTCCGACACCCCCAGGTCCCGGAGCACCAGCTGGTAGCGCTCCTGGGCCTGGGCGGCAGCGGCCAGGTCGCCCTGGCGCTCGTGCGCGGTCACCAGCAGGCGCCAGAGAGCGTCGCTGTAACGGTCGATGGTAAGGCCGCGGCGGCACGCGGCCACCGCTGCCTCCCAGCGGTCGAGGTCGATGGCGTGCTCGGCTACGAGGGCCGCGACCTCGGTGGCGTCCTGGGCGAACGCCCGGCGCAACGGGACCACCCACTCGGCCGGCCCCTCCTCGGGCAGCAGCCCGCCACCGTAGATCTCGAGGGCTGTCTGGCCGACCTCGACGGCCCGCTGCCACCCGCCCCTCCGGGCAGACAAGCGGCAGTCGTCCCGGGTAGCTCCGAAGTCGACGACGTCGGCCTTCGACCCCGGTGGCAGCGCCAGCAGGTAGGCGTCACCCTCGCGGACGACGAGCGGCTCGACCGCCCCGAGATCGTCGAGGAGCCGACGCAACGTCGACACCGCGACCTGCAGGCTGCGCTTGCCGTCGGCGGGTCCGCCGCTGGGCCACAGCGCGTCGACCAGGGTCTCGATGTGGACCGGCTGCCCGGCGTGAGCGGCCAGCACCCGCAACAACGTCTTGACCCGGGGCTTGGCACTGGCCACGTCGACCGGCCGGCCGCCGATCCACAACCCGAGCCCGCCGAAGCACTGGACCATGATCACCCTCGCGTTGGCCGCGGCCTTCGCCTCCAGGTCGGCGGCCACGGCCTTGACCCGTTCCGGGAGGGCCGCGCGCCGGAGGTCGTCGTCGGCATCGGTGTCGCTCGCCGAGCCAGCCCCAGCCGCGTCGCTCGTCGCCGCCCGCCCGGTCACACCGGTCGCCGCTGATTCGGCCGAGCCGGTCGCTCCAGCCGTCTCGCCAGCCGCCATCACCCCGACCGCCGTCGTCGCCGTCGTCGCCGTAGCCGCCGCTTCGGTGGCCGGCGTCGCGCCCGTCGCCGCCGTCGCCCCAGCGGCCGCAGGGGTCCCAGTCGCCCCGGTCGTCGCAGTCGCACCAGTCGTCGCGGCCGGCGGAGCGGCGTCGTCCGCCGTCCGCAGCGGTGGGACGACGATGTCGATGCCGAGGCGGCGGAGGTCGGCGACCTCGGCCAGCAGCTCGGCGGCGCGCTCGGCCCCGCCCATGAGGCCCGTGGCCTCCGCCAGCTGGGCCTGCACGGTGAGCCCCCACGCCTGCGCCCCGGGCACGCCCAGCTCGACGGCCGACGTGGCCACCGCCGCGGCCTCCCCTGCCGCCGCGACCTGAGCAGCCTCGGACCCGTCGAGGGCCAGCCGCGCCAGCACCGTGGCCCGCCACGCCTGGCACCAGCACTCGATGACGCGGGCGTCGAAGACCCGGAGCCGCTGGGACAGGTCGTCGAGCGCCGCCAGCGGCGTGCCGCCGGCCAGGACCTCGCCAAGCGCGGCCATGAACCGGGTCGCGGCGCTGCCCCAGGCGTCGCCGTGGCGGTCCAGCTCGTCGGCGATCTCGTGCGCCTCCCGCAGGCCCTGCTCGGTGCCCGACAGCCCCCGCACGCCTCGGGTCAGGGCCGTGACCCACGGCGCGTCGACTGCTTCGACCAACTCGGGCAGGTCGTCGATCGGAGCATCGACGTCGCGCTCGGACGCCGGCGTGCGCAGGGCGTTGACCACCGCCAGCGTGACCCGCCCGGTGGCGACCACCGCCGGGAAGTTCTCGGGGTCGTCGACCGCAGCCGACAGCCAGCGCGCCGCGGTGGTCATGTGGCCCGCCAGCATGGCGGCCACCCCGGCGGTGAGCTTGTGGCCGACGTGGCGACTGGCGATGTCGACGCCGGGGCCGAGCACCGTGTAGCGCAGCGGCTGGGAGCGGAACGCGGCCAGCATCCGGCCGGACCAGCCCGCGGGCGGCGGCGCCGATGGGTCGACCCACCCGGCCAGCACGGCCCGCTCCTCCCGACAGATCTCGGCGGCGCGGGCCGAACCAGGCAGCTCCTCGGCGCGGGCGTAGAGCTCGAGCGCCTGCACGAACCGGCCGGTCGTGGCCGCCTGGCGGGCCGCGGCGAGCATGGCCCACGGGTCGTCCTCGATGAGGGCCGGCGGCACGACGTCGAGCCACGCCACCGAGCCGTCGGCCAGCTCTCGCCCGGCGGTCTCGACCACCCGACCCACCGACGCCCAGTCCTGGGCCCGGCTGTAGGCCCGCAGCGCCTCGACCATCCAGCCGTCCGACTCCAGCAGCTCTGCCGCCTTCCGCGACCAGGCCCGGGCGCCGGCCGAGCCCTCCCGCTCGACCAGCCGACCCTCGAGGTAGGTGCGGAACACCTCGTGGTAGCGGTAGGTGCCGTCCTCGTCGTCGCCTTCGACGAACAGCTGCCGCGCCTCCAGCTCGGCGAGCAGGTCGGCACTGTCGTCCCGGTCCCGCAGCGCGTCGCCGAGCGCCGCGGTCAGGCGCCCGAACACGCAGGTGTCGACGAGGAAGTCCCGCAGCTCGGGCGGCAGCTCGTCGAGGACGTTGCCGGTGAGGTATTCCCGGATGAGCTTCGACCGGGCGGGCAGCAACGCCACCGCCCGGCGGCGGTCGACCATCGGCTTGCCCCGAGTGGCGAGGTGGAAGAGCTGCAGCCCGGCAGCCCAACCCTCGAGCCCCCGGGTGAGCTGGGCGAGGTCGCCGGGCGGCAAGGGCTCGGCGTACAGCTCGGCGAACAGCCGCTCGACCTCCCACGACCGGAAGCGCAGGTCGTCGGCTCCGACCTCGAAGAGGTCGCCCGACACCCGCAGCCGCGACAGGTTCCAGCCGGGCGGCTGGCGGCTGGCGGCGGCCACCCGCAACCAGGGGGGCGCCAGGTCGAGGACCTGCGCGAGCGCGTCGTCGGCGGCGGTGTTGGCGAGCAGGTGGAGGTCGTCGAGGGCCAGCAGCACGTCGCCACGGTCCCTGTCGTCGATGGCCTCGAGGTCGTCGACGACCTGCTCTACGGTCTCCCACTCCGGCAACGCGGCGAGCACCCCCGCTTTCGCGAGGGCGTGGCCCAGGTGGTTGAGCAGGACGCCGACCGCGGCGTCGGAATCGTCGAGCTGGTACCAGACGACCGTGGCGGCGAGCGGTCCGGCGAAGGGCGGCCGGGTGGCCTCGGCGAGCTGGGTCAGCAGTGTGGTCTTGCCGCTGCCGGGCGGGCCGGTGACGAGGACGCGCCGGTGAGGCGCCGCCAACATGGCTCCGAGGAGCCGGTCACGACGCAACGCCCGAACCGCCGGCGGGCGCAACCTGGCCCGGGGCGGCGTATCGGCTTTCCATCGTTGCCCATCGGGGGGTTGATCCATCTGCCCGCCAAGAGATGGTCGGCGAGGCCCGCCAGAGCCTGCTTCAGGACGACTGTCGGTAGTGACGTTAACCCGTCTGGTGCCGTACCAGCGAAGCGCCAAATTTGGATTTTGTCGACTACGAAGTGGCCGCGGCGCGGGCGTAGCGAACGGCCAGCTGGGCGACGTGCGCGGTCAGCTCGGGCGGATCGAGGACGTCGAAGTCGACGCCGAGGAGGCTCACGAAGACGGCCATCGTCTCCACCGAGTCCGAGCCCGTGTGGAGGATGCAGGTGGCCTCGTCGACCGCCTCCACCGTCCCGACACCCGGGTTGATGTGGCCCTCCACGACATCGGCGGGAGCGTGCACCCTGACCCGGGCGCGGTAGCGCCAGCGGGCGGACGCGGCCTTGCCCTCGACGTACGCGGCGATGTCCTCGGCGGGCAACGGCCTCGCCGCGTAGCGGGGCCCGGCCGGCGGCTTCGGGGTCATGCGGTCGACCCGGAACGTGCGCCAGTCCTCGGCGCTCGAGTCCCAGGCCACCAGGTACCAGCGCCGCCCCCAGCTCACGAGCCGGTAGGGTCGGCGACGCGGCGGGTCTCCTTGCCGTGGTGGTCGCGATAGTCGAACCGCAGCTGCTCCTGGTCGCGGCACGCCGCCGTGAGCAGCATGAGCGTGGCAGCGTCGACCGCCGGGATGTCGCCGTGCGCCGGGATCGGCACCGAAAATGCGCCGAGGGCGCTGACCGGGCGCCGCAGCCGGGCGGGCAGGACCTGGTCGAGCTTCGCCAACGCCCGGACCGACGACTCCTCGATGCCCACGACCGCGCTGCCGGCATGGCGCAGGCTGACGGCGATGGCGACCGCCTCGTCGTCGTCCAGCACCAACGGCGGCATGACCGACCCCGCCCCCAGCCGGTAGCCGCCGCCCGCGCCCCGGGTGGCATCGACGGGGTAGCCCAGCGCCCGCAGCCGCTCGATGTCGTTGCGGACCGTGCGGGTCGTGACGTCGAGCCGCTCCGCCAGCTCGGTGCCGCTCCAGTCCCGCCGGGCCTGCAGCAGCGACAGCAGGCCGAGCAGGCGAGCCGAGGTCTCCAGCATGATCGCCAGTCTCGCAACGCTTTAGGAACGATTCCTTCCTAAGGGCTCCGTAGGGTGCGCGGCATGGATTGGGAATCAACGGTCGACGAGTCGCTGCGGAGCCTACGTGACGTGGTTGGTCACCTCCGGCCGGACGACTGGGCCCGACCCACGCCGTGTGGCGAGTGGAACGTCACCCAGGTGCTGCAGCACGCGGCCGGCGATCAGCTGGGCTGGGCGTCGGCCATGACCGGCGGGCCCAAGCCCGGCTTCGACCCCTTCGCCCCGTCGGGGACCATCGACGGCGATCCGCTGGCGTTCCTCGACATCGCCCTCGACGCGTCCGTCGACGCCTGGTCGAAGGTCGCCCACGACCAGGCGGCCGTGGTGACCCCGCTCCCCCAGGGACCGCTGCCGGCGGAGGTCGCGGCCGGGGCCTGTGCCCTCGACGCCGCGGTGCACGCCTGGGACATCGCCGTCGCCACCCGCCAGCCGGAGCCCATCGGCGAGCACCTCGCCGTCCCACTGATGGCGGCGGCCCGGGAGGTCGTCGAGCCGCTGCGGGACTGGGGTGCCTACGCCCCGGCCCTCGCCCCCCTCGCCGACGACTCCCAGCGGGCTGCACTGCTCCGTTACCTCGGACGCAACCCCGGCTGGACGCCCGCTTGACGTCCACGCAACGTCCGCTCAACGCCCGCCTGTCGTCCGCTTGGCGTGGGCTGACGTGATCCGCCGGGGTCGGCTGTCCCGGTCCGCGGGCCCGCGGGCCCGGGTGCCGCGGGCCGGGACAGCCGACTCCGGTTACATTGCAGCGCTATGGATGCGTTCGATGGTGCGGTCGAGGTAGCAGGGGCGATCCGGCGCAAGGAGGTCAGCCCCAGCGAGGTGGCCGAGCTCTACCTGAAGCGGATGGACGAGCTGGAGCCAGAGCTCAACGCCTTCAGCTTCCGGGCCGACGACGAGGTGCGGGCTGCCGCCGCACAGGCCACCCAGGCGGTCGCCGATGCCGCCGACCCGGACGACCTGCCGCCCTTCCACGGCGTCCCGCTGCCGATCAAGAACCTCAACTGGGTCGCCGGCTGGCCGTGCACCTACGGCTCCGCTGCCGCCACTCGCGATCCCCGACCCAGCTCCGATCCCATCGTCGAGCGCTTCCAGGCCGCCGGCTTCGTGCTCTCGGGCATGACGAACAGCCCGGAGTTCGGCGCCGTGTCGTACACCGAGTCCGACACCCACGGCATCACCCGGAACCCGTGGGACACCGCTCGCACGCCGGGTGGATCGTCAGGGGGCGCGGCCGCGGCGGTGGCCTCGGGCATGGCGCCGATCGCCCACGCGTCCGACGGCGGCGGGTCGATCCGCATACCGTCGTCGTGCTGCGGCCTCGTGGGCATGAAGGGCAGCCGGGGCCGGATCCCCAACGACCTGGTCGAGCTGGAGGGCTTCGCCACCAACGGCGTGGTGGCGCGCACCGTCGCCGATGCCGCCGCGCTGTACGACGTGCTCGCCGTCGTCGACCCGTACCACTGGATCGCCGCGCCCCAGCCCGCCAAGCCCTGGGCGGAGCTGGCAACCCAGGTCCCCGTGCGGCTGCGGGTGGGCTACACGACCGTCGCCCCGCTCGGCCTGCCGGTCGACCCGGCCGGGGTCACGGCCGTCGAGCGGACCGTGGCGGTGCTGACCGAGGCCGGCCACGAGGTCACCGAGACCACCCTCGACGTCCCCCGCATGGACGAGTTCGTGGCGTCGTTCATCACCGTCTGGAACACCGGCTCGGCTTGGTCGCCGGTCGAGGACTGGGACGCTCTCGAGCCCCACAACGCCGCCCTCCGGGCCGCCGCCCGCCAAGTCGACTCGGTGACGTTCGCCGAGGACGTCCGCCGCACCCAGCAGCTGGCGAAGGGCGTGATCCGGCCGCTCGTCGAGGACTTCGACCTCATAGTCACCCCGACGATGGCCGGCCTGCCGCCCGAGGTCGGATCGTGGCGGGTCGGCATGGAGGAGAACCCCGAGGTCGCGCTGTTGAACTGCTACCCCATGGCCGTGTTCACGTCGATCTGCAACATCACCGGCCTGCCCGCCATCTCGGTGCCGGTGCACCACGACGACGCGTCGGGGTTGCCGGTGGGCGTGCAGCTGATCGCCGGCCCGTGGCGCGACGAGCTGGCGTTCCAGGTCGCGGCCCAGCTGGAGCAGGCACTGCCCTGGTCCGACCGCCGCCCGGTGGTCGGCGGCTAGCCGCGACCTACGAAGTCGTCCATCGACCGGTTCACGCCGAGCAGGTCCATCAGCCGGTCGAACAGCGGCACCGGCAGCATGCGGCTGACCGGCAGGAGGCTGACGAACGGCGGCATCCGCAGCAGCGCCTTGTCGCGCTCGACCGCCCGCAGGATCTTGGCGGCCGCCTCGGGCTCGTGGAGGACCGGCAGCAGCCACGGGATGCGGGAGCGGGCGCCCTCGAACATGCCGGTGTCGATGTAGAAAGGGCACACCGTGGTGGTCCGGACGTGGGACTTGTCGCGGCGCAGCTCGGCCCGGAGCGACTCCATGAACCCCACCGCGGCGTGCTTGGACGCCGAGTAGTCGGTCTGCTTGGCGACCCCGACCAGCCCGGCGGCCGACGCCATGGTCACCACGTGGCCCCGGTCGCGGCGCAGCATCGACGGCAGGAAGGCCTGCGTGACCCAGTAGAGCGCGAGGACGTTGACGCTGAAGGTCCGCTCGATCTGCTCGGGCCGGAGCTCCTGCAGCTTGGCGCCCGAGACGACACCGGCATTGTTGACGACGATGTCGACGGCATCGGCGCCACCGGGGATGGCCTCGACGCCGGCGGCGATCGAGGCGCGGTCCGTGACGTCGACGACGCCGGTGACGACCAGCTGGTCGCCCAGCTCCTTGCCGAGGGCGTCGAGGCCCGCGCCGTCGAGGTCCCAGCCGACGATCCGGGCGCCCTGCTCGGCGGCCTGCAGCGACAGCTGCCGTCCCAACCCCCGGGCGGCCCCGGTCACCACGATCGTCGCACCACTGAGTCCCGTCATGTCTGCCGACCCTACCGACGCACGAGACTGACCCGATGACAGCGCTGTCCCCGTTCCACGTCGCGTTCCCCGTCGACGACCTCGCCGCCGCCCGCGACTTCTACGGGGGCGTGCTGGGCTGCCCCGAAGGTCGCTCGGCCGACACGTGGGTCGACTTCGACCTCTTCGGGCACCAGATCGTCGCCCACCTGGCGCCGGCGTCGGCTCCGGGGCCCGCAGCCGCGCGACACCACAACCCCGTCGACGGCCACGACATACCGGTCCCCCATTTCGGGGTCGTGTTGCCGTGGGCCGACTTCGAGCCGTTCGCGCAGCGCCTGCGAGACCACGGCGTGGACTTCCTCATCGACCCGACAGTCCGCTTCGCCGGTCTTGCCGGCGAACAAGCGACGATGTTCTTCCTGGATCCGGCCGGCAACGCCCTCGAGTTCAAGGCCTTCAAGGACGTTGCCGACCTGTTCGCGAGCTAGGTCGGTTGGGCCACCATGACGAAGTGGGCGCGCCCCGTCTCGTCGACGGAGGCGTCGAGCACCTTGTCCTCGAGCAGCTCGGCGGCTGCAGGATCGAGATAGACGCGGGCGCCGTCGCGTTCGACGACCTGGTCCTCCTCCTGGGGGTTCGGGGCGAGGGCCACCGCGAGGCCTGCGGGCTGGTCGGCGTCGTCGCCGGCGATGCGCAGCCCGGCAGCATCGGCTTCACCGGTGTCGCTCAGCCTGCGGATCACGTCGGTTGCGTTGTCGGTCAGCATGAGTGTCACGGACGGTGGCTTCCCCCGATCGGACCCGCCAAACGTCGAGGGGTAACCTCCCGGGCGCATGGGGGGCGGCCTCGACACCGAACGCGTCATGCGCGGTGAGCGCAGCGGCCGTGACGTCGCTGGCGACGTCGCCGCGGCCGAGCCGCGCCCGGGCCCGGGGCCTCGGCCGGGGCTCCGCAGCGTCGACCTCGTCCTGGTCGCCGTCACCCTCCTCGGGATCGGGCTCCGGCTCTGGGGCGTGACCGGGAAGTACCTCTGGTTCGACGAGTGGTCGACCGCCCGCGCCGCCCGGGGCAGCCCCGGCGATCTGCTGCTGTACCTCCGGGGCGGCGACGGCCTGCCCCCGCCCTACTTCATGGGCATGTGGGTGTGGACCCACCTGCTCGGCAACAGCGTCCTCGCCCTGCGCCTGTCGTCGGTGGTGGCCGGGGTGGCCACGATCCCGGCGATGTACGCCGCCGCCCAGGCCCTCGGCCTCACCCGGCGGGTCGCCCGGGTCGCCGCCCTGCTCACGGCGGTCCACCCGATGCTCATCTGGTACTCGCAGGAGGTCCGCTCGTACAGCCCGCTGGTCCTTTGCGCCACCCTCTCGCTCTGGGCCTACGGCCGCGCCAGGACGACGGACGCCGCCGGCGAAGACGCCGAGGACCACCGCCGTGCGTGGCTGCTCTGGGGTCTCGCCGCGCTGGCGACGGTCTCCATGCACTACCTGGGGGCCCTGCTGATCGCGGCCGAGGCCGTCGATCTCTGGCGCCGCCTCCCCGGCCAACGCGACCGGCTCCAACGGGCGCTCCGACCCGTCGCCGTCCTGCTGGCGCTGCTCGTCCCCTACGCGTTCCTGCAGCGGTCGAACTTCAACGCCCAGGACTGGGTCGCCGACTTCCCGTTGCGCGACCGCCTCTATGACGTCGCCGTCAACACGCTGGTCGGCCCGGTGCCGTCCGATGGCCGGATGTGGCTGGTGGTGCTGGCCGCCGTGGTCCTGGCGGGAGTGCTGCTGGCCACCCGGATCGGCCCGACCGAACGAGCCACCGCGGGGCTGCTCGCTCTGTTCGTGGCCGCCACGATGGTCGCGGTCCTGGCGGCAACGGTCGTCGGGATCGACGCCGTGCTCAGCCGCTACCTCATCGCCGGGCTGGCCCCGCTGATCCTGGTCGTCGCCATCGGCCTCGGCGACCGCCGCGCCGGGCCACTCGGCTACATCGGGGTTGCGGTCGTGGTCGCCGTGGCGATCCCGGTGACGGTCCAGGCCCGCAGCGAGCCCGACCTCCAGAAGCCCGACTGGGAGGCGGTCGCGGACGTCCTCGACGCCGGCCCCGGCTCCGCGGACGGCGCCCGGGTGGTGGTCGCCAGCTACAGCGGCTACTTGGCGCTCCCGCTCCTCGACCGGCTCGACGACGCCAAGGAGATCACCGGCAAGCACCGGGCCCGCGACGTGACCGAGGTCGACATCATCTTCGGCAAGGGCGCCGACCACCCCTGCAACCTCTTCGTCGGCATCGCATGCTCGATGGGCTTCCTCGGGGCGCTTCCCCCGCAACCGGCGCTCGACGAGCTGTTCCTCGTCGAGCGGATCGAGCTCGACCAGTTCGCCATCGAGCGCTACGGCGTCCGCGACTCGGGCACCGACTTCACCCGCCGGGACCTCCTGCAGCCCGACCTCCGCAAGATCGGCAAGGTCATCGTCTGGAACGACCCGAAGCAGGCCGAGGACGAAGACGACGACGACTGATTTACCGAGTAACACTTGGTAATATCTGCCCCTCATCTACATGGGGGGAATGCAATGCGACTTCGCACACTCGCCGCGGGCTGCCTCGCGGCGCTGTCGCTGGGGACCGCCACCACGGCGGCATCGCCAACGTCGACGGCACCGAGCGCCGCGGTCACCAAGGATCCGGTGATCATCGTCAACGGCTTGACCAGCCCGGACATCGCGCAGTGGCCGTTCGCGCTGCGGCTCACCGCCGATGGCTACGACGCCACGATCTTCTCGTTGCCCGGCGGCGGCCTCCAGGACATCGCCAAGACCGCCCAGGCACTCTCGCCGGTGGTCGACCAGGTTCTGGCCCGCACCGGGGCGAGCAAGGTCGACCTCGTCGGCCACTCCGAGGGCGGCGTCGTCGCCCGCTACTACATCAAGAGGTTGGGCGGGGCGGCCAAGGTCGACAGCTTCGTCAGCCTCGCCGGGCCCCAGTACGGCACCTACGCCGGCAACCTGGCCGACTTCTTCGGGATCGACGCGTTCTGCCAGGCCTGTGAGCAGATGGCGATCGGCTCGACGTTCCTCACCGACCTGAACGCCGGGCCGGACGTGCCGGCCGGGGTCGCCACCACCACGTTCCGGACGATCTACGACCTCGCGGTCCGCCCGGTCGACAACGCCAAGCTGCAGGACGGGGCGACGAACGTCCTCGTGCAGGACCAGTGCTGGTTCAACACGGTCGGCCACAGCGACCTCTCGGTCAACGGCGCCGTCTACACCGGCATCCGCCAGGCCCTGCGCCACGAGGCGATCGACCTCAACTGCTGGGCGCTGTAGCCACCCGTAGAGCAATATCTCGGCATGACGCTGCCGGAGGTCAACCGTCAGATCGTCCTCCGGCAGCGGCCGGTCGGGCTGCTCGGCGACGACGACGTCGAGCTGGTCGAGTCCCCGCTGCCCCAACTGCAGGACGGCGAGGCGCTGCTAGAGGTCGAGTACCTCGGCATCGACGCCACGGTCCGCACCTGGCTGAGCCAGGCCGAGGGCTACATGCCGCCGGTCGGGTTCGGCGAGGTCGTGCGGTCCAGCGGCATCGGCACTGTCGTGGCCTCCCGCTGCGACACCCTCCCCGTCGGCGGGCCGGTCTACAGCCTCCCCGGCTGGCAGGAGTACGCCGTCATCCGCGACGACTTCCTCTCGACGCCGCTCGAGCCCGACGCCGACAAGCTCGGCCTCATCGCCATCTACGGCGCCACCGGCCTCACCGCCTACATCGGCCTCTTCGACATCGGCAACGTCCAGCCGGGCGAGACCGTGGTGGTCTCGGCTGCGGCGGGGGCCACCGGCTCACTCGCCGCGCAGATCGCCAAGATCCACGGCTGCAGGGTCGTCGGCATCTGCGGCAGCGACGAGAAGGCGAGCTGGCTGCTCGACGACCTCGGCCTCGACGGGGTCGTCAACTACCGCACCGAGTCGGTGCCCGAGCGACTGCGGGAGCTGTGCCCCGACCGCATCGACGTCTACTTCGACAACGTCGGCGGCGAGGTGCTCGACGCCGCGCTCGGCCGGCTGGCCCAGGGCGGACGCGTGGTGCTCTGCGGGGCCATCTCCATCTACACCGCCACCCAACGGCCGCCTGGCCCTCGCAACTACTTCCAGCTGATCAACCGGCGGGGCCGCATGCAGGGCTTCCTCAGCATGGACTACTGGGACCGGCTGCCCGAGGTACGGGCCCAGCTCGCCACCTGGGTGGCCGAGGGCAAGCTCACGTGGCGCACCCACCTGTTCCAGGGCCTGGCCGCGGCGCCCGACGCCCTCAACGCCATGTTCGAGGGCACGAACATCGGCAAGATCGTGGTCAAGCTCTGATCTCGTCGACCAGCGCCGCCACGTACGACTCGTAGGACGCCACGAGGTCGATGGCGTCGGGCTCGAGCATCCACTGGACCTGGATGCCCTCCATGAACGCCACTATCTCGGTGGCCCGGGCCTCGGGGTCCAGGTCCTTGCGGATCTCGCCCCGCCGGACGCCCTCGGCCAGCGACTCGGCGATCACCTTGCGGATCGAGCTGGTCCGGCGCTGCGCATACGCCCGGGCGGCACCCTCCTGCACCACGCTCTCGGCGCTGACGATGGCCCGCAGCCGGGTCAGCAGCGGCCGCTCGGCCAGCACCTGGGCGGTCGCGGGCAGGCGGCGCAGCGACTCGAGGCCGCCACCGGGCTCGGCGAGGTAGGCCTCGACCTCGGGGAACGACGCATCGGCCCGGTCGAGGACGGCGAGCAGCAGGGCGTCCTTCGACGGGAAGTGGTGCAGCAGCCCGGCCTCCGACAGACCGACCTGGGACGCGACCGCCGCGATGGTGGTGGCCCGCACGCCGTGCTCGGTGAAGAGCTCCGATGCCGCGTCGAGGATCTGGTCCTGCCGGGCCAGGCCCCGCGCCTGTCGCTGCCCCTTCTTCGGCGGCACTCGCCGAGGCTAACCCACGTCCGAGCCCGTGATTCCCGCGAAGACGTCGTCATCCCGGGTACCGGCGGGCGCGCCGCGGCGGATGTACCACTCGGTGCCGAGAGCGAACGCGAACGCCTCCGGGGGCAGCCCCAGCAGCGGGCCGGTGTCCTGGACCTGGCTGGCGTGGGACTCCATCGACGCCCGCTTCTGATCGAGGAAGCCGGTGACGTCGACGAAGGTGGTGATCTCGTCCTCGCCGGAGCCGAACGGCTCGCCGTTGGTCTCCAGCTCCTCCATCTCGGGCATGTCGTCACCGAAGCCGGCCTCGGCGGCGGCCTGCATCATGGCGATCATGTGGTCGCGGTTCCACGTGAGCTCCAGCACGTGGGGCACGGCCGCGAGCTCACCGGCCCGGATCCCCACCCGGTGGACCTGGATGTGGTCCGGGTGGCCGTAGTGGCCGTTGGCGTCGTAGACGGTGAAGACGTCGACGCCCTCGTCCCGCAGGATGTCGGCCAGCCGGGCCGCGGCCTCGTCGACGTCGGCCTGCCAGAAGCAGGTCGGGTCGTCGTTCTCGGGGGTGCCCATCATCCCGGAGTCCCGGTAGCCGAGCCAGTGGATGCGGGCCACACCCAGCACCTTGGCCGACGCCTCGGCCTCGGCCATGCGCCGCTCGACGAGGGTCTC
>Ga0075421_100000021_pt1 | contig 116491 bp, 115 predicted proteins | sample SoiMetdeltSBSDD5_FD_75292 | JGI IMG/M metagenome (GOLD analysis project Ga0075421, IMG submission 75292) | Bulk soil microbial communities from a Populus tree surrounding site in Tennessee, USA - Soil MetaG P. deltoides SBSDD5 | ecosystem: Environmental > Terrestrial > Soil > Tree plantation... | reverse complement strand
CTCGCGCTCGATCTTGCGCCGGATTATGTTCGAATCGTCACAAATCATGAGCTTGAGCTTGCCGTTCGTCAACGGTTGAGCCTTGGGGGATGCCAGCGCCATTTCCGTCCCTCGTGAAGTCTTCGTCTTGTCTTAAGCGGCCACGGCGCGTTCAGTCGCCGGCAGCCAGATCTTGAACTTCGAGAACTTGCCGCCCGCCGAAGCGAGCCCGACCCGGCCGCCGAGCTCGGCAACCAGGATGCGCACCAGGTCCATGCCTGCGCCGCGCCCAGCGTCGGTGGTGACGCGGTCGGCGGTCGAGAACCCGGGGCGGAAGATCAGTGCCATCGTTTGGCGCGGATCGAGCATCGAAGCCTGCGCCGGCGTGATCAGCCCGCGCTCGACTGCAACTTCCTTGATGCGCTCGAGCTGCAATCCGCGGCCGTCGTCCTGCACGATCAGCTCGTAGCCTTCGGTGTCGCGCGCGCCGAACTCGACGGCCAGCGTGCCCACTTCCGACTTGTGCGCCTTGGTGCGCTCGCTCGGCTCTTCGATGCCGTGCACGACTGCGTTGCGCACGAGCTGGATCGTGATGTCCTTCACCGCGCGGCGATACGCTTCCGGAACGTTGTCGAGACCGGTACAGCGCAGCGCAACCTGCTTGGACTGGCTGCTCGCGACTCGCGCCGCCAGATCGGCGAGCGTGCGCTCCAGGCCGCTGCCCGAATCGGCGGCGACCGGTGCCTCCGCTGCCGGCATCACCGGTGCGCGCATCTGCATGGTCTTGTCGACTTGGCTCGAGGGCTCGTCGGTCTCGCCGGCGAGCCAGCGGTCGACCTTCTCCGCTTCGATCTGCGGTGTGGCGGGGGCCGAACCCGGGCGACGCGAAGCGATCGCCTGGTGCAGATCGACCAGTCGGCTGAGCATCTCGCGCACCTGCGCCAGATGGTTGAACAGATCGTCGAGCTTCACGACCAGCGGCAGGAAGTCGCTGCCGGACAGTGACGTGCGGCCCTTGAGATCGCTGAGTGCTTCTTCGAACGCGTGCGCGCGCTGTTCGACGGTCTTGAGGCCGAGCGCCGCAGCTTCGCCCTTGACAGCGTGCACCTGGCGATAGATGCCGTCGATCTTCGCGCGGAACGCCGACTCTTCGCGCGCCGGCTCCTTGAGGATCGAGTTGACCATCTTCAGCGACACGTCGGCGTCGGTGAGGAAGCCGGTGAGGTTGTCGGGCTCGACGTGCAGGATGCGCAGCAGCAGGTCGAGCTGCGCCTGCGCCTTTTCCTGCGATTCCTGCAATTCGCGCGACAGCATGACGCGCTTGGTGACGTCGTTGACCGTCACCAGCAGGTGCGACAGCGAGCCTTCCGCTTTCACGCGGTTGAAGTCGAATTCGAGGAAGTGCGTGTCGAAGCCGCCCGAGGCGTTGTCGAAGTGCACTTCGACTTCGTTCAGCGGGTTGATGGTCTTGACCAGCTTCTCGTTGACGCGGTCGCCCCACAACAGCGCGACGTAGTCCATCGCGGTCCGCAGCGTCTTCTCCGGCACGATCTCCTTGAGCAGCGTGTCGAAGGTGAAACCGGTGAAGTCTTCGCGGCGGAAGATGTTGTTGAGCGCCAGCGAACGCTCGCTACCGACCTTCAGGTCCTTGTCGAGCAGGAACAGACCTTCGTTCACCGTGCGCAGGATGTCGCTGGTCTCCTTGCGCTGGCGGTTCGAGACTTCTTCGTCCTTGCGCAGATTGCGCGCGAAGTAGAAGAAGATCGCGCCGAGCAGCAGCACCGCGGCGACGATGCCGAACACCTGCACCGTGCGCAGCGTGTCGGAACGGCTGCGGCTCGCCGCCTCGACCTGCGAGGTCAGGTCGACCATCACGTTCCTGAGCTTCGCGTGCGAGGTTGCGCCGTAGTCGTTGAGATCCTGCAACGCCGCCTGCAAGCGGCGGCCGCGCGGGCTGAGCGGCACTTGCGCGGCCTCGAGCGCGGTCTTCGCAGCGGGCGCGGGCGCTTCCGGCGCCGCGTACGGCGAACCGGAGAAACGCAGCACCGGATCGAGCTTGGCCTTGTATGCGTCCCACAGCTTCTTGCCGTTGGCGAGCGCACCTTGCGCTTCGCCTGCGGTGAGTGCCGGCACGACGAAGACGTTGCCGGTGTCGTCGGTGACCATGCCGCCGTTCGCGAGGCTGCTGAGCGCAGTGTCGTACGACTTTGCGGCCTTGCGCAGCGCTTCGAGGGGGTCGTCGATCTTCTGGCCGTTCTTCAGGCGCGCGGCGAGCTCGACGCCTGCGGCGTAGACGGCGCCGGGCTGCTCGCGCTGCTCGGCGAGAAACTTGACGGCCGAGACGTCGTCGGAGAACTGGCCGGCCTTGCCGTGGTTCACCGCGAGAATGATCGCGATGAACACCAGGAAGCCGGTGATCGCGAAGACGATCCCCTTGTACCGACCGAGATCCAGAATGCCCATGAACAATTCCCCTGTGCGATGCAGCGCGCCGTTAATGGCGACGCGAGCAGATGTCGCCCCGGCTTACAACTATGGCGCTATCTGACAATAAGCGTTTTGGCAGCGCTCGAACCAGTTCCCGTTTTTTAAGGGCCGAAACTTGCGCCAGTTCAAAGTTTCGCGCACTTGGCGCCGCGATTCAGCGGCTCCGCGCTGAGAGCAAACTGCGTGAAAGACTGATTCCCCTGCAGGCAGCCGTCTGACTGCATCCGCTCTGCAAAATCGCCTGCCATCGCGCGCCCGAACGCTGTGACCAGACTACAACACTGGCCCCCGGACCCATCGCCTCGACGGCCGACGAGCGCTCGCAACATGTTGAATTGCTGGTCTGCGGCCAGGACTCCGGGTCGTGACGTGTTTTCGCGACAGATGGCGGCGTTCGCCGCAGTTGCCGGCATTTACGCGTCTGCAGCAGAGTTTTTCGCGCTCGACAAGCTTTTTCGTCCCGATCATTATCGGGCACGCACCCGGACCCGGCTCGGCACGCGGTAGGGACCCCATGAGCGCAACGACAGAATTCAAATCATACGTACCCGTTGCACAGCGCGCCGCGCTCGAGAGACTCGTCTTTTTCAATTCCTGCCAGGAACGCGTCAGCGATTGCATCGCCGATGCAATCGAGAAGTTCGGGGCGCCGGAGATCGTCGCGGATCGCGATCGTCTGCGCATCTTCATGAAGGGCATGCCCGACGTTCAGTCGCTGTTCGCGCTCGACGCAGCGACCGGCCGTCCCGTCGGTGTAGCGGTCTATACACGTCAGGATGTAGAGCACGTCACTGTCATGCATCTGAGCATCGACGCCGAGTATGCGAGCGGCGGTCTGCGCTCGGGCGAGCAATTATTGTTGCGGTTGCTACGCGAGGTGCGCCGCTCGACCCGGCGCGTGAAAGGTGTGCGACGCGTCGAGCTCTACTACGCATCCGGGCGCACTGCGAGCCAACGCTGGCGAATGCCGGCGAAGGCGATGATGTAATCCTCCCCCGTGCTCCGTCGGCGACTCGCGGTCGCAAGCCTCATCACGCTCTGGTGTGCGTTGCTCGCAGCGACGCTCGGGCGGTACGCGTGGCCGCTCGATCTGTTCGCGCACTTCCGCGTGCAATACGCGATGCTGTTCCTCATCGTCGCGATCCTGCTGTTCGCGTTGCGCGCGCCGCTGCTGGGCGCGATCTCGGTCGTCGGCGCGGTGCTCGCAGCGATTCCCATCGTCAGTTACATGGGCGTGCCGACGGCGCGGGCGGCGCCCGGGCTGGCGAGTTTCCGTGTGGTTGCATTCAACACCTGGTTTCGCAATCACGACTACGCAGCGATCGGGCGCTTCATGGAGCAGGCTCAGGCCGACGTGATCGTTTTCGAGGAGCTGAGCCGCGAGGAGGGAGCGCGGCTCGGCGACTACCTGCGCTCGTATCCGTATTCGCTGGCCGGTCAGCGGCGCTATGGCGCGATCGTCTTCTCGCGCTGGCCGATCGTGTCCTCGGAGACGCTGCCCATGGGCGACGGGTCCGCACGCGCCGCGCGAGTCACGGTCGACTGGCAGGGCACGCAGGTGACTGTGCTCGGCGTGCACCTGCACTGGCCGCTCGGGCCGACGAACTCGCAGCGGCGTAATGCCGAGCTCGACACCATCGCCACCTTCGCGGCGTCGCATGCGGAGCCGCTGATAGTCGCGGGGGATTTCAACGTCACGCCGTGGTCGCAGCACTTCCGCAGCGCGCTCGAGCGCTCGGGACTCAATGACTGCGCAGCCGGACACGGCCTCGCTCCCTCGTGGCCCTCGCAGTTTCCGCCGCTCGGCATCCGCATCGACCACTGCTGGGCGTCGCGCCAGTGGCGCAGCATCGACGTGCGGTTCGGGCCGTCGCTCGGCTCCGATCACCTGCCGTTGATCGCGGATCTGGAACTCGCGGCGCGCCGCTAGCCCCGTCGGCTAGCTGTTGGCAGCTTTCTTGATGACGTAGCCGCCCGATTTCTGATCGGGCTCGAGCGACAGGAGCTTGCGGTTCTGCGCTTCTTCCAGCAAGTCGCTGAAGGTGCGAAAGCCGTAATAGCTCTCGTTGAAGCCCGGGTTGCGGCGCTTGAGCGCCTGCTTGACCATCGAACCCCAGATCTTCTCGTCCTGGTCGCGCTCCTCGGCCAGCGCGTCGATCGTGTCGAGGAGCAGGTCGAACGCTTCCTGCTTGCGGTCCTCTTCGCTCTTCTCGGCCTTCGGCTGCTGTTCCTTCGCGGCTTCGGTGGCTGGCTTCGCCGGCTTGCGCCGCGTGCGCTGCTGCTTCTTGCGCTCTTCCTGGCGCACCAGGTCGTCGTAGTAGATGAACTCGTCGCAGTTCGCGATCAGCAGGTCCGAGGTCGAGCTCTTGACGCCGACGCCGATCACGAACTTGTTGTTCTCGCGCAGCTTGCTGACCAGCGGCGAGAAGTCCGAGTCGCCGCTGATGATCACGAAGGTGTCGACGTGCTCTTTCGTGTAGCACAGGTCGAGCGCGTCCACGACCATGCGGATGTCGGCGGAATTCTTGCCGGACATGCGCAGGTGCGGGATCTCGATCATCTCGAACGAGGCCTCGTGCATCGGCGCCTTGAATTCGCGGTAACGCTCCCAGTCGCAGTAGGCCTTCTTGACGACGATGCTGCCCTTGAGCAGCAGGCGCTCCAGCACGCGGTCGATGTCGAACTTCGCGTACTTGGCGTCGCGCACGCCGAGCGCGATGTTCTCGAAATCGCAGAACAGAGCCATGCTCGTGATCGTGTGCGCCACTACAGCCACCCCCTGCGGCGGAAGAACAGATACGGGACCAGCCCGGACACGAGCATCAGCAGCAGCGCGAACGGATAGCCGAGGTGCCAGCCGATCTCGGGCATGAAGTGGAAGTTCATGCCATAGATGCTCGCCACCAGCGTCGGCGGCATCAGCATCACGGCGACCACCGAGAAGATCTTGATGATGTTGTTCTGCTCGATGTTGATGAGGCCGAGTGTCGCCTCCAGCAGGAACGAGGCCTTCGTACCGAGGAAGCTCGCATGGTCGGACAGCGAAGTCACGTCGCGGCTGATCGAGTGGAAGCGGTCGCGCTGCTCGCCGGTCATGGGTGCGGACTGCTGCACGAACATGAGCAGCCGGCCGAGGCTGACCAGGCTCTCGCGCGACTTCGAGTTCAGCTCGCCGTTGAAGCCGATGCGCTCGATCATGCGGCGCAGATCGCGGCTGTCCGGCGTACCGTTGCCGCGGCGCGCGAAGATGCTGCCGGAGAGGTTGTCGAGGTCGCCGCCGACTCGCTCGAGCACGTCGGCGATCCGCTCGGTGAACGCCTCCATGATGCCGGCGAGCAGCGCCAGCGGACTGCTGCAGGCCGCGGGATGCTTCTCCGCGTAGGCTATGAACTGCTGGAACGGCTTGGTGTCGAGATAGCGGTTCGTCACCAGGCGCGAGCCGGCAAGGATGAACGTCACCGCCATGCTCACCGGTCGATCGGTGTCGAGCTGCGCGGCGACCGTGCTGGTCATGTAGAGCGCGCCGTTGTCCTCGTACAGCCGGTTCGAGGTCTCGATCTCCTTCATTTCCTCGCGCGTCGGCACGTCGACGCCGAGCGAGGCCTCGACCAGCTTTTCCTCTTCCGGCGTCGGCTCCAGCAGGTCGAGCCAGATCGCATCGTCCGGAATTTTCGGTGGCGAGCCTGCGGTCGTGCGCGCGAGACCCTGCGGCTGTTGGATGAAAATGTTCAGCATGCCGGCGCTCGCTGCTTACCGGCTGCCACGCTCAGCCGCCATGCTCATGCGCGGCGAGCTCGTCGATGATGTCGAACAGCTCCTTCTCGCCGCCGGCCATCTGTCGGTCGGTGACGTACTTGCCGTTGACGACCACCACCGGCACCGAGGAGATCGCATAGCGCCGGTTCAGGAAGTCCGCGCGCTGCAGCTTCGACTCCACCCCGAACGACGCGAACGCCTGCTGGAAATCCTCGGGGCTGACGCCCTGCTGCTTGAAAAATGCCTGCATCTGGCCGAGCGTGTTCAGCGGGTCGTTCTTGACGTGAATCTCGCGGAACAGCGCCGAGTGCAGCTCGTCGAGCTTGCCGAGCGCCTCGGTGGCGTAGTACAGCCGCGCGTGGGTGCGGAGCGAGTCGTTCCACATCGCCGGCAGCCGCGCGAACTCGATGTACGCCGGCTTGCCCTTCTTGCGCCATGACTCGATCGCCGAATCGAGCTCGAAGCAGTGTGGACAGCCGTACCAGAACACTTCGAGGACTTCGACTTTGCCGGGCGGCGCGGTCGTGGGCTGCGCGGGCACGATCTTCTTGTAGTGCGTGCCTTCCTTGAAACGCTCCGAGGTGGCCGGCGTACTGGTGGCCGCGGCGAGACGCAGCGTCGGCTGCACGCCGCGCGGTGCCTGCTCCGCGGGCGCGTCTTCGGTTTCGCTGACTGTTTCGGCTGGCGCTGTCGGCGTCGATTCCTCGGTGGCGGACGTGGCACTGGCCTGTGCAGCAGCCTGCTCGGCATTCGCGCCCTGAGCTTGCGAGGATTGCGACGCGGCCGGCTGAGCCGGGGTAACGGCCGGCTGTTGTTTGCCGCAGCCGCTCGATGCGATGCAGGTCAGCGCGAGCAGCAGGGCAGGAAGAAGCTTGCTCATCGTGAAGGCCGGCTCAGCGGATGCCCTGCACGTACGAGGCGACGGCATCGATCTGCTCGTCGGACATCGTCGCCGCGACGTTGCGCATCACCTGATTCGGATCGGTCTGCCGGCTCCCGGCGCGATAGGCGCGCAGCTGAGCGGCGACATACGTCGCGTACTGGCCGCGCAGGGCGGGGTAAGCCGCCGGGGGATTGCCGGCGCCGTTCGGGCCGTGACACGAAGAGCACGCCGGCTGGCCGGTCTTCGGATCGCCGCTGCGATACACGCGCTGCCCGACCTGCAGCTTGCCTGCATCGGCTTCCTTGCCTGCCGGTTTCTGCGTCGAGAAGTAGGCGCCCAGGTCCGCCATGTCTTCGTCCGACAGGCTCATCGCCATGGGCGACATCAACGGGTTCTTGCGCGCGCCGTTCTTGAAAGCCTGCAGCTGCTTGTGAATGTATTGCTCGTGCTGGCCGGCGAGCATGGGCCACTCCGGGTTTGCGCTGTTGCCGGCAGGACCGTGGCACGCGATGCACTGAGCGGCCTTGGACTCGCCCTTCGCGGCCTCGCCCGCAGCGTGCGCGACGCTCGCGCAGAGGCTTCCGAACGCGAACGACAGGGCGAAGAACCGGGCAGCAGCAACCTTCTTCATTCGAAACTCCAACCGCGGGCAGTGCGCAAAAGGCGCGGAATTGTACACTAGCGGCCCCGCGCCGCCTCCCGACCCCCGAACCCCCGCGAATGCCGCAGTTTCCCGCAGCCCAATTCATCGGCAGCGCCTGGCAGCCCAGGCAGTTTCCCGCCGACGACGGCGCCGAGGTCGCGTTTGCCGGCCGCTCCAACGCCGGCAAGTCCAGCGCGCTGAACGCCATTGCCGGGCGCAAGGACCTGGCACGCACCAGCAAGACCCCTGGCCGTACGCAGCTCATCAATTTCTTCAGCCTCGACGGCGCGCAGCGTCTGGTCGATCTGCCGGGCTACGGTTTCGCGAAAGTGCCGGAGCGCATCAGGCAGCACTGGCAGGAGCTGCTGACGCGCTATGTCGAAGCGCGCGCCTCGCTGGTGGGACTGGTCATCGTCATGGACTCGCGTCGGCCGCTGACCGACTTCGACGAACAGATGCTCGAGTGGAGCCGCGCTCACGGGCTCGCCGCACACGTGCTGCTGACCAAGGCCGACAAGCTGAATCGCGGCGAAGCGAATGCGGTGCTGAGGCAGGTGCGCGCGGCGGTCGAAGGCGTGGCAACGGTGCAGCTGTTTTCCGCAGTTGCGAAAACGGGTGTCGACGATGCCCGACGCGAAGTACTTCGAATGCTCGAGGCAAAAAAAAGCCCGGTGGCTCGTTAGAGCCACCGGGACAGTGTTACCCGGCATGGGGATGGACCGGGCTAACCGTTTCACTCAGGGAGGTCAGCGAAACGGGAGCGTCCTGGCCGACGCTCGAAGGTTGAGACGCCTGCGTTCCTGTAAAGTTCCCCGCGGTTACGCGCCCGCGAACGTGAAGAAACATTCATCAACGTTCAGCGCGCCGGGTCGCTCAATCGCGACGCCGGCGTGTGCGCGAAAGCTGCGCCTCAAAGCCAACAATCGCGCGCCGCGGCGCGCCGCAGTTGCACATCGACAACAGCAGCGACCACGACGATGCGTGAATCACGCACCCCGCTGCGGAATGGGCTGATTACAAGAACGTATAAGTAACCCCGATCGAGATCATGTCGAGATCGACGTCGCTGATGTCGAACTTCTCGTACTCGGCGCGGATCGACAGGCCGAGCACGCGGAACTGCGCCCCTGCGCCGTAGGCGAGATCGGTGCCGTCGTTGTCGAAGGTTCCGGAGATCTTGCTGTCCCAGGAGATCAGGCCCGCTTTCGCGAACAAATCGACCGGACCGGTCGCCAGGAATCCGACCGCGAACGCGGAGATGCCGTCGCCGTCGGCCTGCAGCTTCTGGCCGACAACCGTGTCTTCCGGCTCGCCGAAGTTCACATAGGCCGCTTCCAGTCCCAGCCAGTCGAGCGGCCGGAACCCCGCGATCAGTTTGAAGGCCGTGTCGTCGCCGTCGAAATCGTCGTCCGGAAACAAGTCGCCGCTCACATCGTCGATCTTCAGGTTCGCCTGGCCGACCGAGGCGCCCAGGTAGAAGCCGTTGTCGGCGGCCGCTGCGGGCAGCGCGGGCAGCGCCAGGAGCGCAGCGAACAGGATGGCTTTACGCATCAGAGGATCTCCGTGTCTGAAGAAGGGGAGTCGCGGGCCCAGAGAATGCCGTAGTCAGCTGAACTGTAATTGAACCGGGATGAATCCTGTGCTCTGCGCTGCGTAATCAGTGAGCTTCATCCCAGTTGTGGCCGGAGCCGACGTCGACTTTGAGCGACGTGCGCAACTCGGCTGCGCCGCTCATGAGCTCGCGCGCGCGGCCCATGAGCTCCTCCGCGGCCTCGCGCTGCACCTCGAAGACCAGCTCGTCGTGCACTTGCATGATCAGCCGGGCGGGGATGCGCGACGTGCTCAGCCAGCGGTCGACTTCGATCATGGCGCGCTTGATGATGTCCGCGGCCGTGCCCTGCATCGGCGCGTTGATCGCGGCGCGCTCGGCGCCCTGACGCAGGGCCGCGTTGCGCGAGGCGATGTCGTTCAGATAGAGACGGCGCCCGAACACTGTTTCGACATAGCCGCGCTGGCGCGCCTGCTGCCGGGTCTCGTCCATGTAACGGCGCACGCCTGGATAGCGCTCGAAATAAAGGTCGACGTAACGCCGCGCTTCGCTGCGCTCGATGCCGAGCCGCGACGCAAGACCGAACGCGGACATGCCGTAGATGAGGCCGAAGTTGATCATCTTCGCGGTGCGCCGCTGGTCTGCGCTGACCTGCTCGAGCGGCAGCGCGAAGACTTCCGCGGCGGTCGCCTGGTGGATGTCGCGCTCTTCCGCGAATGCGTTCAGCAGACCTTCGTCGCCGGACAGGTGCGCCATGATGCGCAGCTCGATCTGCGAATAGTCGGCGGCGACGATGCACCATCCCGGGGGCGCGACGAACGCCTGGCGGATGCGCCGGCCTTCGGGCGTGCGGATCGGGATGTTCTGCAGGTTCGGCTCCATCGACGACAGCCGGCCGGTCGCCGCGACCGCCTGGTGATAGCAGGTGTGCACGCGTTGCGTCGTGCGATTGATCTGCAGCGGCAGCTTGTCCGTGTACGTGGACTTGAGCTTGGCGAAGCCGCGATAGTCGAGAATCAGGCGCGGCAGCTCGTGGCCTTTTTCCGCGAGCTCTTCCAGCACGCTTTCCGCCGTCGACGGCTGACCCGTCGCGGTCTTGCCGAGCACCGGCAGACTCAGCTTGCCGAACAACACCTCCTGCAGCTGCTTCGGCGACTCGAGCGAGAACGGTCCGCCGGCCGCCGCGTGCGCGCGTGCTTCGATGTCGCGAATCTGCCGAGCGAGCTCCAGGCTCTGCTGGCGCAACAGCTCGCCGTCGATGAGCACACCCGCCTGCTCCATCCGGAACAGCACCGGCGCGAGCGGCTGCTCGATCTGTTCATACAAGGACTGCAGCGGCGGTGCGCCCGAGATATTCTTCCACAGCACGCGATGCAGCTGCATCACGACGTCGGCGCACTCCGCCGCGTATTTCGTCGCGTTGTCGACGGCGACCTGGCTGAAAGGAATCTGCTTGGCACCGCGTCCGGTCAGGTCTTCGTAGTGAATTGGATCGAAGCCGAGGTAGCGGCGCACGACGGGATCCAGCTCGTGGCGCGTCGCGGTGCTGTTCCACACGTAGGACTCGAGCATCGAGTCGAAGCGCATGCCGCGCAACTCGATCCCTTTGCGCTTGAGCGCGTGCGCGCCGTACTTGAGATGATGGCCGATCTTCGCCAGCTGCTCGTTTTCCAGCAGCGGCTGCAGAGCCTGCAGCACAGCCGTCGCTGCGAGCTGCTGGGGCGCGCCTGCATAGTCATGCGCCAGCGGCACATAGGCGGCGGAGCCCGACTCGACACACAACGCCAGGCCGACGATCTCGGCCTCCATGTAATCGAGCGACACTGTCTCGACGTGCAACGCGATCAACTCCGCGGCCTGCAGCCGCTCGATCCAGCGTTGCAGATCCGCAGTCGTGAGGATCGTTTCGTAGTTGGCCTGCGGTCGCGCAGCGGCAGCCGTGGGCTCCATCGCAGGCGGCATCGGAGCAGGGCTCTCAGTCCCGGGAGCAGCACCGCCGTCGAGCTGGCGCAACAGCGCGCGAAACTCGAGCCGCGTGTACAGCTCGCGCAGGCGGTTCCTGTCCGGCTCGCGACGCACGAGCGACTCGAGCCGGCAATCGAGCGTCAGGTTCGAGTCGATCGTCGCGAGCTTGCGCGACAGCTCCAGGGTCGCGAGCCCGGCACGCAGGTTCTCGCCGACTTTGCCGCCGACAGACGCCGCGTTCTTCACCAGGTTGTCGAGCGAGCCGTACTCGTTCAACCACTTCGCCGCGGTTTTCGGCCCGACCTTGTCGATCCCCGGAATGTTGTCGATGTCGTCGCCGATCAGCGCCAGGTAGTCCATGACCTGCTCGGGCCAGACGCCGAATTTGTTTTTCACGCCCTCGCGATCCAGGCGCGAGTCGAACATCGTGTTCACCAGCGTGATGCGGTCGCCGACCATCTGCGCGATGTCCTTGTCGCCGGTCGAGATCAGTACGTCCATGTCCTGTGCGGCGGCCTGCTTTGCCAGCGTGCCGATCACGTCGTCGGCTTCCACTCCGGTGATACGCAGCAACGGCAGGCCCATCGCCTCGACGCAGTCGAGCAGCGGCTGCAGCTGCGCGCGCAGATCGTCCGGCATCGGCGTGCGCTGTGCCTTGTATTGCTCGAACAGCTCGTCACGGAACGTGCGGCCCGGCGCGTCGAACACCACCGCGATCAGCTCCGGCGATTCTTCCCGGCACAGCTTGTTGAGCATGTTGACCACGCCGAGCACGGCGCCGGTCGGTTCGCCGCGCGAATTCTGCAGCGGCGGCAGCGCGTGGAACGCGCGATACAAATAGCCGGAACCGTCCACGAGGACGAGCTTGCGCCGCGCGTTCATCAACGGTCCGGCGGTACGACGGAGCGATCGGGATCCGGCGGCGCGACCGCCGGCTCGCTCTGCTCGCCGGGCGTGGTGCTGCTGCTCGAAGTGTCTTTCTTCTTTTGCGGTTCGGCGGGATTCGCGGGCGTGCTGCTCTCGCGCCGCGGCTCGTCGGGTCGGTACAGCGGGCCCTTCAGCCCGCAGGCCGCCGCTGTCAGCGACAGCGCTGCAAGAAATACGAAACCGGTCCGCGGAAGCATCGCGGAAGTATATAAGAAGCGCCAGCTCCTAGCTGCCGGGCGGCCAGTCCATCACGAACATCGTGAGGCGCGAAATGCACACTAGCCGCTCCTGCTCGTCGGTGATGCGGATTTCCCAGACGTGGCTGCGCTTGCCGAGGTGCAGCGGGCGCGTCGTGCCGATCACGAAACCCTCGCTGATGCCGCGCACGTGATTGGCGTTGATCTCCTGGCCTACGACCCGGTACTTGTCCGGATCCACCACGAGACCCGCTGCGGTGCTGCCGAGCGTTTCGGCGAGCGCTACCGAGGCGCCGCCATGCAGGATGCCGTACGGCTGCCGCGTGCGATCGTCGACGGGCATGCGGGCGCGCAGGAAATCGGCGCCGATCTCCGTGAACTCGATGCCGAGGTGTTGCGGCAGGCTCGCGCGGTAGGAGCGGATCTGCTCGAGCGTGTAAGGACGGAACCAGATCATGTTCTTTTCAACTTCTCTGCGACGCGCTTATAGGCGTCGCGAAACGACAAACCTTCTATCACGACCAGCTCGTTCGCGGCCTCGGCAGCATGGATGGCCGGATCGAGCACGACGTGCTCGAGACGGAATTTTACGCCAGGGAGCGCGGCGCCAAGGATCGCGAGCGTGTCGAGGCACCCGTCGATGGCCCGGAACAACGGAGCCTTGATGAGCTGCAGATCGCGCTGATAGCCCGATGGCAGCTTCGCGACGATGCCGAGCACTTCGCTCAGCGCCGCCGCGGCGGTCGCTGTGCGGCCGCGGATCAGCTCGAAGACGTCGGGGTTGCGCTTCTGCGGCATGATCGAAGAGCCGGTCGTGAACGCATCCGGCAGCTCCACGAAAGAAAACTCCTGCGTGTAGAACAGCAACAGGTCGGCGGCGAGCCGACCGGCGTCCTGCATCACGAGCGCGATCTCGAACACGACCTGCGCCTCGCCCTTGCCGCGCGACAGTTGCACCGCCGTGACTGGCTCGTGCACTTCCGCAAAACCGAGCGCGGCGCGCGTACGCTCGCGATCCAGCGGCAAGTTCGTCACACCGTAGCCCGCGGCTGAACCCAGCGGACTCTTGTCCAGGCGTCGCCGGCACTGCCGCAAACCTTCGGCGTCATCGCGCAGCTCCGCCGCGAAACCGCCGGCCCACAACGCGACCGAGCTCGGCATCGCCTGCTGCATGTGGGTGTAGCCGGGAAGCTCGATCGAGCCCTGCCGCGCGATGAGATCATCCAGGGTCTTCGCAACTGCGATCGCGCCGGTCGCGAGCTGTTCGACTGCATCCTGCAGATACAGCCGTAAAGCAGTGAGCACCTGGTCGTTGCGTGAGCGGCCGAGATGGACGCGCTTGCCGGCTTCGCCGATGCGCGCGACCAGCAGATTCTCCAGCGCCGTCTGGCCGTCCTCGTGCTCGAGCTGGACGCGCCATTCGCCGCGGGCGTGCTCCCCCGCGATTTCGTTGAGCGCGCGCGTGATCGCCGCCAGGTCATCTGCCGCGAGCAGTTTCTGCGCGTGCAACATCTCGGCGTGAGCGATCGAAGCGCGGACGTCGTACGCGACGAGCCGGTTGTCGAGCGCGTGGTCTTCTCCCGCCGTGTACCGCAGGACACGCTCGTCGAGCTGCGAGCCCTTGTCCCACAGGCGACTCATCCGGCGTGCTGCTCCGCCGGTGACAGCACGCTGATGTTCTCGACGATCAGCGTACCGGTGCCTTCGTTCGTGAACACTTCGGCGAGAATGCTGTCCGGAGACTTGTACGACGTGACGTGCACGCGCCGCACGCCGCCGCGAATCGCATCCTCGATCGCCTTGGCCTTCGGCAGCATGCCGTCTTTGAGGCTGCCCTGCGCCTTGAGGCGCGCGAGGCCCGCGAGGTCGGTGTACGAGACGATCGAGCGCGGATCGTCGAGCGCTTCCAGAATGCCGGGCGCGCCGGTGCACAGCATGAGCTTCTCGGCCTTCAGGCCCGCGCCGATGCCCGCCGCAACCGTGTCGGCGTTGATGTTCAGCAGCGTGCCCTTGTCGTCCGCGGACACCGGGCTCACGACCGGCATCAGGCCGTCGTCTAGCAGCTGCTGCAGCACCTTGACATCGATGAAATCGATGTCGCCGACGTAGCCATAGTCGACGACCTGTCCCTCGACGTTCACCGGCGGGCGTTTGTGGGCGCGCACCAGGCCGGCATCGACGCCGCTGACGCCGACCGCGGCGATGTCGAGCTCGCGGCAGATGCCGAGGATCTGCGTGTTGACCAGGCCGTTGAGCACCATACTGGTGACTTCCATCGACTTGCCGTCGGTGACGCGCCGGCCCGCGACCATGCGCGGCGTCAGGCCGAGCGACTCCTGGACCTGCGTCAGCTGCGGACCGCCGCCGTGCACGAGCACGACGCGGATGCCGACCTGGTGCAGGATCGCCACCTGCTCGATGAGCCCGCGGGTCGTGGCGGGATCGCCGAACACGCCGCCGCTCGCCTTGATGACGAACACCTTGCCCTTGTACATGCGGATGTAGGGCGCGGCGCTGCGCAGTGCGCGGATTGCAACGGAAGGATCGCTACGGAGCACTTGTCGGTTTCCTCAGGTCACCAATCACTCTTCAACAGTCTATACAACACCGCCATCTGCACGACCATGCGGTTGAATGCTTCCTGCACTACGACGCTGCGCGGACCGTCGAGCACTTCGTCCGCGACGGCCACGTTGCGGCGAACCGGCAGGCAATGCATGAAGTGGCAGCTCGCCTGGGCCGTCTTGAACCAGCTGTCCTTGACGCACCAGTCGCCGAGATATTCGCGCAACCGCGCATCCGCTTCGTTGTCGCCGTAGTGCTGCGGCGAGCCCCATTCCTTGGCATAGATCACGTGCGCGCCCGCGAGCGCTTCGCCGCGATCGGTCGTTTCGTGCACCGTGCCGCCGGACGCTTTCGCGGCCTGGCGCGCCTTCTCCATGACCGGCTCCGGCAGCGCGAAGCCATCGGGCCGCAGCACGACGACCTCCATGCCCCGCATGGCTGCCATGTGCACTGTGGAGGAGGGGACCGCGAGCGGCAGTGCGCGCGGGTGATTGGTCCAGGCGAGCACGAACTTGCCGCGCTCCGGCACGCGCAGCTCATCGAGCGTGTGCCAGTCGGCGAGCGCCTGGCACGGGTGACTCATGGCCGATTCCATGTTGACCAGCGGCTTCTCGCACAGGTCCGCCATCATCCGGAAACCAGTCTCGGCGAGGTCGGCCGCGAGATTGCGCCCTTCCGCGAACATGCGGATGCCCATGGCGTCGCAGTACGAGGCGAGCACCGGCACCGCTTCGCGCACGTGCTCGGCGGCCGCCCCGTTCATGATCGCGCCCGAACGCGTTTCCATCTGCCACGTTCCCTGGCCGGGAGTAATGACGACGGCTGTGCCGCCCAGCCGCATCATCGCGGACTGGAACGACGCGAGCGTACGCAGCGACGGATTGAGGAACAGCAGCCCGAGCACCTTGCCCGCCAGCGCCTGCGGCTGCGGATGCTGTTGCAGCCGCGTGGCCAGCCCGAGCAGATCCTTGATCTGCTCGCGCGGGAAATCGGCCAGGTCGAGGAAGCGGTTCATGCGATCACCCGATCTTCTGCAGCGCATCGCGCAACTGCTCGACGTGCTCCTTGCCCAGCACGAACGGCGCGAGGATGCGCACCACGTTCGGATCCGCGCTCGTACCCGTCAGGATGTCGAGCTTCAGCAGCTCCGCCTGCACCTCTTTCGCGGGGCGCGAGGTACGCAGGCCCAGCAGCAAGCCGGCACCCTGCGTCGCGACCACCGGGCCGACGACGCACTGCTCGCGGATCTCCGCCGAGCGCTGCCGTACGTTCTCGAGCAGCTTCTCGGTTTCGATGATGTCGATGACGGTCTCGACGATCGTGCAGGCCATCGGTCCGCCGCCGAAGGTCGTGCCGAGCGTATCGGTCTTCAGATACGTCGCGACGTGATCGGCCATGAGCAACGCCGAGACCGGAAAGCCCGCGCCGAGCGCTTTCGCCGTGGTGATGATGTCCGCAGTGATGCCGTACATGTTCGCGGCAAACGGATAACCGGTGCGGCCGACACCGCATTGCACTTCATCGAAGATCAGAACCGAGCCGTTCTCGCTGCAGCGGAAGCGCAGCGCGGCGAGAAAGTCGCGCGGCATGTCGACCGCGCCGGCGACACCTTGTACCGGCTCGACGATTACCGCGGCGGTCTCGTCATTGATCACGCTGCCGAGCTTGTCGATATCGGTCGGCTTGATGAACGTGACATCGAACGGCGCGCGCGGGAAGCCGTACCACTTCTGCTGAGCGCCCCACGTGAGTGCACCCGCCGCGGCGGTGCGCCCGTGAAAGCTGCCTTCGACCGCGATGACCTGCGTGCCGCCGGTCATCTTGAATGCGAGCTTCAGCGCGTTCTCGTTCGCTTCCGCGCCCGAGTTCACGAAGAAGATCGTGTCGAGGCCGAGGCCGCAGAAATTCGCGAGCCGCGTCGCCGCGCGCCGGCGTACATCGAGCGGCACGGCATTGCTCTGGAAGCAAAGCGATTGCGCCTGCTGCGAAAGCGCTTCGACCCAGCGCGGATGCCCGTAGCCGAGCGCAGCAACTGCATGGCCGCCGTACAGGTCGAGCACCTTGCGGCCGCCGGGCGTGTGCAGATAGACGCCCGCCGCGTCGCGCACTTCGAGGTCGAATTGCGCGAACACCGGCGCCAGATGGTCCGGCAGCCCCTTGGTAATCGAAACGACCTTTTCAGTTGCCATGCTCAGGTCCAGCCCGGCGCGGGTGCGGTCAGGCCGGCGGTCTCTTCGAAACCGTACAGCCGATTGAGCCACTGCAGCGCGCCGCCCGCGGCCCCTTTCACCAGATTGTCGATGACGCACATCACCGCGATCGTCGAGCCGTTCGCAGCGCCGCTGATGAAGGCGTAGTTGCTGCCGGCGACGTCTTTTACGTGCGGCATCTCTGCGGCAACGCGCACGAACGGCCGGCCGCGATAGAACTCGCGCAGGGCTTCGAGCAGCTCCGGCGTCTTGATCGGACGCTGCGCACGACCTTGCACGGTGACGTGAATGCCGCGCGCGAAGGGACCCGAATGCGGCACGAAGTTGAATTCCGCTTGTGTGCCGCTCGCGGCCTGCGCCAGCGCAGTGATTTCCGGCGTGTGCCGATGCGAAAGCGGGTTGTAGGCGTACAGATCGCTGTGACGCTGCGGGTGATGCGTGCCCGGCCCCGGCGTGCGGCCAGAGCCGGTGCTACCGGTGATACCTGCGGCGAACAGACGAGCATCCGTCAGCTGCAGCTTCAGCAGAGGCACGCTCGCGAGCAGCACAGCGGTCGCAAAGCAGCCAGGATGCGCGACGTGCCGCGTCGTCAAGCGATCGAGATGCTCCGGCACCGCGCACGTGAACTGCGGGATGCGACCCGGCGCGCCGTGTGCGTGCTTGTAAACGGCCTCGTACGCGCCGGCAGTCGTGTAGCGATAGTCGGCGGAAATATCGATCACGCGCGGCGCTGCACCTTCGGCTTCCGCCGCCGTCAGCAGTTCGTCGATCAGCTTCGCCGCAACGCCATGCGGCGCGGCCGAGAGAATCGCCGACTGCGGCAGCGACGACGCGAGGCTCGTGATCGTCTGCAGATCCGCGAACTTCAGCTCCGGATAGAGCGGCGCCAGGTGCACAAACGACTTCGCCACCAGCTCGCCGGGCTGGCTGTCGGACAGCACGCCCTTGAGCTCCAGCTGCGGATGCGCGGCGATCAGGCGCAGCAAGTCACCGGCCACGTAGCCGGTGCCGCCGAGCACGATTACCGGTGTCTTGCTCATTCCTCTTCCGTCTCCAGCTGCTTCGTCTTCAAGCCGAGCCTGTCGATGATGCAGTCGCCGAGCTTCGCGCCATCGGTGATCGCGTTGAACGCGGGCACGTTGAACTGATCGCGAATGATGTTGACGCCGACCGCGTTGTCGGTCGCCGGTCCGGTGACGACCGCGGGCTCGATGCTGAACTTCTCGCGCAGCAGCTTCACGCCGCCCCACGCAGCCACCGGATCATTTGCGGACAGCACGACGCACGTCAGCGCATCCTTGATGTCAGGCGACGACAGAATCGCCTCGACGCCGTACGCGCCCAGGATGCCATCGCCGAGCTCGAACACGATCACGTCCGGCTCGCCCTGCGACATCTCAGTCAGCAGCGCGCGCGTAATCGCAGGCCCGGTCTTCGCGGTCGTAGTGACGACGCCGAGATCCGTGAAGATCATGGTGCGGTGGGCGCCGGCGTCCTCCATCGCGAGAATGTCACGACGCAGCGACACGCCAGTCGCCTTGAACGCGTGGACGTTCAGGCCGCGATGACGCATGCGCGCGACGATCGCGCAGGCAGCCGCCGTCTTGCCCGCTTCCATACAGGTACCGGCAAGCGCAACGACCGGCACGCCGCGCGTGTTCACCGTCGCGTTGTAGTCGAGGCGCTGATAGCCGACGCGCGCCGGCACGCCAATGCGCTCGCCGAGATACGGGAATTGCAGCACCACGCCGAGGACACGTGCATCGAACGGACGGCCCTTCTCCGGGTTCACCGAATCGACGATGCCGAGCACGCCGCCGATGTTCAGCACCTGGATGACGTCGCCGGCCTGCACCGACTCCGGCAGGTGGCCCGAGTAGCCGAACAGCGCCTGGCGATGGCCGAGCGCGCCGACGATGACGTCGCCCTTGGCGAGCTTCGCCATGCGGCCGCTGGTCAGCTCCAGCGTGTTGTAGGTCGACTTGTTGTTGAGGATCTCCACGACCAGCACCACGCCTTCCTCGCACGGGATGTCCGCGGTGGCGACGCGCAGCTCGTGGCCCAGGTTCAGCGCCTGGGTGATGGAAGCGATCTTGTCGACGAGCACCGTCTTCATGTTGGCAACCATGTTGGAAACTTGGGGAAACGCGCTGACTGCGTTCATTGCTGCTGACCTGCCCTCGCCCAGAACATGCCGGGCAAACCGACCATCTTGGAAAACCCGAGCGCATCGGCTGCGGTCCATTCGCCGGCGGCTTCGCCGTAGACACCCTTCGATGCCGTCATCAAAGAGTAGGGCGAGGCGACACCCGCGACGAACGCACTGCCGGGCCGATATTGCACGGTCACTTCTCCCGTCACGCGCGCCTGCGAAGCGTTGAACAGCGCTTCGATGTCGCGACAGACCGGATCCAGGTGCTGGCCCTCGTGGACGAGATCGCCGTAAGGGCCGGCAAGCAGTTCCTTGATGCGCTGCTGGCGGCCGGTCATGACCAGCTTCTCCAGCTCGCGATGCGCGGCGATCAGCACTTCCGCGGCCGGGGCTTCGAACGCGACCCGGCCCTTGGTGCCGATGATCGTGTCGCCCAGGTGAATGCCGCGGCCGACGCCGTAACGCGCGCCGATCTCTTCGACCTGCTCGATCAGGCGCACGGGATCGAGCCGCATGCCGTCGAGGATCACCGGCACGCCGCGCTCGAAGCCGATCGTGTGCGTGGTCGACTCTTCCGGCTCGCTGAACGCATTCTTCGACAGCACCCAGGCGTGATCCGGGATGCTGCCGGCCGAGGTCAGCGTCTCCTTGCCGCCGATCGTCACGCCCCACAGCCCGCGATTGACGGAGTAGGCCGCGCCGTAGGGCGGAATCGGCAGCTTGCGCTCTTCGAGATACGCCAGCTGCTCCGGACGCTTGAATGCGCGATCGCGCACCGGCGCGAGGATCGTCAGCTCCGGTGCGAGTGTGCGCAGCGCGACTTCGAAGCGCACCTGGTCGTTGCCGGCAGCAGTGCAGCCGTGCGCGACGACCTTGGTGCCGACTTTGCGCGCGTATTCCGCGATCGTCTGCGCCTGCATCACGCGCTCGGCGCCGACGCACAGCGGATACATCTGGCCACGCTTCACATTGCCCATGATCAGGTACTTGATCACCTGGTCGAAGTACGCCTGTTTCGCCTCGACCAGGATGTGATCCTGCGCGCCGAGCGCACGGGCGCGCTGCTCGAGCACTTTCGCCGCCTGCGCATCGATGCCGCCAGTGTCGACAGTGACCGTGACAATCGGACGGCTGTAGGTCGCGCTCAGCCACGGCACCAGGAACGACGTGTCCAGGCCGCCGGAGAAAGCAAGAAGAATCGGCTCGTTTCCGGCCGGGAGGGCTGGTTCGCTCATGGTCAAATTCCGAAAATGGCGCGCAGGCGCTCGCGCAGCTTGCGCTGCTCGCGGGCGCCTTCGGTGGCGATGAAGATGGTGTCGTCGCCGGAGATCGTGCCGACGACCTCGGTCCAGCTCGAATCGTCGATGGCGACGGCTACGCTTTGCGCGGTGCCGGTGGTGGTCTTCACGACAGTGAGCGACGGACCGGCAGTGCGCACTTCCGTCACGAAATTCGCGACAGCGGCGAACGGTGTCGCCGCCGCACCGGTGTCGGCGCCGGGCACGATGTAGTGGTCGCCGGCCTTGGCGACGCCGAGCTCACGCAGATCGCGGCTGACGCTCGACTGCGTGGCATCGAACCCCTGCTTGCGCAGCAGCTTCGCCAGCTCGTCCTGGTTGTGCACGGTCGACTCCCGGATGATCCGGAGAATCGCCGCGCGGCGCGCCACTGATTGGTGAATCTCTGCTGCCATGTGCCTGAGTGCATAAAAACTCGCGCATGTTGCATAAATATGCAGCCGCAGTCAAGTAACGAAAGTGACGGGGGTCACGAGGGTCACGAGGGCAGAAAAGAGGTCGAGCTCCGGGACCCTCGTCACTCACGTGACCCCCGTGACCCTCGTCACTCTCCTCGCCCGCCACACCCCATCAGCCGCGTAGATCGCCAGCGCGGTCCAGATCAATACAAACCCCGCGACGCGCGGCCCGCTGAACGGCTCGCCGAAGGCGAACACGGCCAGGATCAGCTGGATCGTCGGGCCGATGTATTGCAACAGTCCGACCGTGGAGTACGGGATGCGGCGGGCGCCGTAGGCGAACAGCACCAGCGGGATCGCTGTGATCGGGCCGCCGACGATGAGCAACAGGTACAGGCCAATGCCGCCCGTCGTCATGACGCCGCTCCCCGCCAGCTCGCACCACACGATGTAGGCAATGCCGAGCGGTGCGAGCAGCAGCGTCTCCGTGGCGAAGCCGGCGAGCGCGTCGACGTTGATGACCTTGCGCACCAGGCCATACAGGCCGAACGAGAACGCGAGCGTCAACGAGATCCACGGCGGATGCCCGGCCGTCCACGTCAGCCAGGCCACACCGGCGGCTGCGATCGTCACGGCGGTCCACTGTGCGGCATTGAGCCGCTCGGAGAGCAGCAGCACGCCGAGCAGCACGTTGACGAGCGGATTGATGAAGTAGCCGAGACTCGTCTCCACCACGCGATTCGCGGCGATGCCGTACACGTACGTGAGCCAGTTGATGCTGATGAGCGTCGCGCTCGCACACAGCCGCCAGCGCGTGCTCGGCTCGCGGAGCGCGGCGCGAACATTGCCGACCTCGCCGCGCAGCCGCAGCCAGACGAACGCGAACAGGCAACCCCACACCAGACGATGAGCGGTGATCTGCACGACCGGGACGGCATGCAGCAGCTTGAGGTAGAGCGGCAGTAATCCCCAGATGAAAAAGGCCGAGGCGGCCGCGGCGAGGCCGCGCGGGTCGGTGCGCGCCGGAACAAGGGCGGGAGCTGACGGCCGGGCCGTATCGTTCATGGTGCAGGCACGCTGGCGGCGGGCGCGAATGGTTGCACACACACGGATCTCAGTCCAAGCTGCCCGCATGTCTTCCGTGCTCGATCTTTCGCGTCGTCTGCTCGCGCTGTCACAGACGGGGCTGCACTTCACCGCCGAAGAATACGATCGCGAGCGCTACCGGGAGATCGGCGACATCGCCGCGCGGCTGCTCGAGCTGCAGGCCGAGGTCGGTGCGGACGCCGTGCGCCAGGCCTGGTTCGTCGAAGACGGCTATGCGACGCCGAAGGTGGACGTGCGCGGCGCGGTCTTCCGCGACGATACGGTTCTGCTGGTGCGCGAGCGCGTGGATGGCAGATGGACGGTGCCGGGCGGCTGGGCCGACATCAACGACACGCCGAGCAGCGCCGTGCTGAAGGAGATCGAGCAGGAGTCCGGGTTCACCGCGCGCGTGACCAAGCTCGCTGCCATCTACGATCGCAACAAGCACAACCATCCGAAGTACCTGTTCCATTCCTGGAAGCTGTTTTTCCTGTGCGAGATCACCGGCGGCGAGGCGCGCACCAGCTACGAGACCACCGCCGTCGAGTTCTTCGCGCTGGACCGGCTGCCGGAGCTGTCCACCGGGCGCTCGAACGCCGAGCAGATCCGCCGCATGTACCAGCATCATCAGCATCCTGAGCTGCCGACCGAGTTCGACTGACCATGTCCGAGCAAACCGCCGCACCCGAGTGGTTCACCCGGGCGATCGCCGCGCCCGCGGAATCGCGGTTCGTCGCAGTGGACGGCACGCCGATTCACTACCTGGCGTGGAACGCGGCGGATACGCACAAGCCGGGGCTGCTGTTCGCACACGGCTTCCGCGCACATGCGCGCTGGTGGAGTTTCATCGCGCCGTTCTTTCTCAGCCACTTTCGCATCGTCTCGATCGACTTCGCCGGGATGGGCGACAGCGGCAGCCGGCCGGAGTACACGCCGCTGGGCTTCGTGCACGACATCGTCGGCGTGCTCGACCACGCGGGCTTCGCCGAGGCGACGCTGATCGGCCACAGCTTCGGCGGCGGCCGAGTCGCGCGTGCCTGCGCTGAGGTTCCGCGGCGAGTCACGCGCGCAGTGATCATCGACAGTCACATGCGGCTGAACGACGAAAAGCGCTCGACGCGCCCATTTGAGATCGGTCCGCGGCGGGTCTACCCGACGTTCGAGGCGGCACGCGCGCGCTTTCGGCTGGTGCCGCCGGAGCATCGCACTGCGCCTTATATCCTCGACTTCGTGGCGCGCCATTCGCTGAAGGAGATCGAGGGCGGCTGGACCTGGAAGTTCGACGAGCGACTGATTCCGAAGCACGACGACGCGAAGGCGAGTGACATCCTGGCGAAGATCGCGGTGCCGGTCACCTTCATCTATGGCGATGCGAGCGCAATCGTATCGCGCCAGCACGCGCACGACATCGTGAGTCACATCCGCAACGCGCACGGGCCGATCGCGATCCCGCAGTCGCATCATCACGTGCTGCTGGATCAGCCGTTGGCGCTGGTCGCCGCGCTCCGCGCGGTGCTGTATTGAGCCGGGCTAAAGCCCGACCTACAGCCGGCTATCGGTGTAGGTCAGGCTTCAGCCTGACTCTTCATCGCTCCGTCGCGTACTCCAGGTCCGCGCTCTGCTCCTCTCCCGCCTCGGTCTTGAGCACCCACTTGTCGCTGATCGTGTAGCGCAGCTTCAGGGTATTGATCGACTCCGTCAGCGAGATGCCGTAGCTCACGAACAGCCGCGGCGACAGGAACTTCCCGAGCACCAGTGCCGTATTCGCTTCACCGGCGCTGTTGACAGTGCTCTCCACACCCACTTCCTCGATGCCGATGCGGCGGCCGAGCTGCCCGGCCAGGAAACCCCCGCCCTGTAGCGCGAGCGAGTCGCGCGCGGCGGAGATGCTCTTCGTTTCCGTGCCCGTGATGTCATCCACCGATTTGCCCGTGAGCAGGTATGACATGATCTGCGACTGCGTCATCGACGGGTCGGAGAAGAACGTCAGCCGCGGCTCCTGCAGCGTGCCGCGCACGTTGAGGCCGACCTCGGTGGTTTCGATCCGGCGGCGCGCCTCGATGTCGAGACTCGGATCGTCGAGCGGCGAGGCGTCGAACAGCAGCCGGCCGCGGTTGATCTCGAGTTTCTGGCCCAGCGCTTCGTAGCGACCGTCGTCGACGGCCAGCTCACCGCGACCGACCGGCGTCTCGCCGGTGTGCGCCGTCGTGCCGACGCCGCCGACGATGCGCCCTTGCAGACCGAAGGCGTCGACGCGCACGTCGTCGCCCATGTCGATCCGGACCTCGCTGTGCACCACGAACGTGCCCGCGCGCTCGGCGGGATGCTCGCCGACATAGCGCGCATCGTCCGAAGTCTTGACCGCGCCCGTGATCTTCGCCGGCTGGATGCGGGCGCTCGGAATCTTCACGTCGCCGGCGACGTCCAGGCGCTTGCCATCGACCTTGAAATGCAGGTCGGGCGAAGCGACGACGCGATATTCGGGCAGATCGGCCACCAGCAGGTTCTGGCCGCGCAGGCGCAGCTCGCCCTTCGATTCGCCGCCGCGCCACATCAGCTGCCCGTCGGCTTCCAGCTGTCCGTCGCCGACGCGCCCCTGGCCGCGGAAGCGCAAGCCGGTGTTCTGCAGGTCCGCAACCACGCCGAGCTCGCGCATCGAGAAGTTGACCCGATAGGAATCGAACTCGCCTCGCGCCAGCTCGATGCGGCCGTTGAGCTCCGGCAGCGCGAGCGTGCCGCCGATCGTTGCGCTGGCAGTCAGCAGGCCTGCGGCATGATCGATCTCGGAAAACAACAGCGGCAGGATGTTTGCGTCCGCGGCCCGCGCTCGCACGTCGCCGGTCAGCGGCAGATTCATGATGTCGTTGCGCCCGTCGCGCTGCAGCCGGGCGTTCGCATATAAGAATGTATCGGTGAACGCCTGGATGCCGAACGAGAACTCGATTCGATCCGGCTGCGCCGTCGCTCCGAGACCGCCAGTGCCGAAGTTGAGCGTCTCCGGTTCCGCGCCCGGCGGTTTGTAGATGATTGCGGCGTCGATGATCCGCGCGCCCGCTTCTCCCTGCCACGGTTGCCCCGCCGCGCCGAATGCGTGTACGCGGCCTTCGATGCGACCCGCGATCTCCGCTTCGGGACCGCTCGGCGGCAACACCGAAGCGAGCGGAATCTCATATCCGGACACGGTCGCCTGCCACGCGCCGTCGCGCTGCCATTTGCCCTCGGCGCACATGCGGCCGGCGCCGATGACGAGGCAGAAGTTGTCGAGTTGCGCGCGGTCGCGCGAGGCAAGCACCGTCGCCGCCTCCGGAGCCTTCAGCTGCTGGTTCGGCGCGCCGGTCGTAAGCTCGGTCGTGGTGATCTTCGCGGTCCAGGCTTCCTTGTCGTATTTGCCCGCGATGTCCATCACTGCGTGCGGCGCGCCCTGTTGCGGCTGCGGCGCGAAGCCCGTGACGTCGAGCGCGATGTGATGGTCGGTCGCGACGCCGCTGCCGGTCACTTGCAGCCGATCGACGAGCGGACTGCCGCGTCCGAGCTGACGGGCCTGCACTGACAGCCGTGACGGATTACCGCCGGCGGCGTCCACGTCTGCATCGAGCTCGAGCTCCCGCGCCAGCCAGCCGGCGTAGCGCAGATTTTCTCCGTGCAGTTTCGCGATCACATGCGGCGATTTGAGCTGGCCGCTCGCCGAACCGGAGGACTCGATCGACCCGCCCGCGTCCGGCAGCAGACGATCGAGCGCGCGCGCATTGAGCGACCAGCGCGCGTCGATCGTGTCTCGCAGCAGCTTGCCGTCGAGCGTGGCGCGAGCGCCGCCGAACGCGAGCCTTGCATTGCTCACCTGCCACGTCTTGCCTTCGCGTTGCACGGTGCCGTGGGCCCGCACAGGCTCGTTGCGTAGCGTGCCCCGCAGATTGGTCAGCGCGACGCGGAAGCTCGCCTGTTTGTCGAGGCCTTTGCCTTCGGCCTGCCCTTGCGCGTCGATGCGTCCCGGGAATTCGTCGTTCAGCTCGACGGGATTGATGTCCTTGGCGCGCAGAGCGAGCTTCCATGCGCGGGGCTTGGCGAACCGAAGCTGCGCGCTGCCAGTTGCTGTGCCATCGAATGCTTTGACGTCGTACTCCGCGACAACCAGCTCTTCCTTCGACAGCACGCCCCGCGCCGACCCTTCAGCGTGCGGGAGATCCGGCCCATCGACCTGCGCGGTGGTCGTGAAGTCGTATGGCAGCGGCCCGCGCAGAGTGCCTTCACCTGTCGCGCTCGTGACCACGGCGTCGCCATGCAGCGGCCATTGGAGGTTCTGCCACTCGGCCGAGACATCGAGCGTGGGCGCATCGCCGTCGAACGTCACTGTGCCCTTTGCATGCATTTTGGCCGGACTGTCGTTGAGTGCAACGTCCGACGAAGCAATCGTCAGCACGCGTTCGGCGAAGTTGCCGCTCGCATCGAGGGTCAGATCGCGGCTGTCGAATTCGGGAATGCCGACGTTGCCGGCGACACTGATGCCATCCGGATTCGCCTGGACGTCGAGCGCGACGTTGCGAAGCGAGAACGGCGGCTTCTCCAGGAATGGATCCAATGCGAATGCCGCGGCGTCGACGTGACCGGCGATGTTCCAGCGCTCGTCCGGATGCGTGAACAGCGCCGTGGCCGAGAGCTTCTGCGGCTGCAGCAGCTGTCCTGCGATCTCGAGGCGATCGAAGGTGCCGTCGGCTCTGCCGTCCAGCGCCAGCACGACACCGTTGCTCAGCCGCAGGTGACCGCTGGCGTTGGCGTTCATGCTGAACGGTTTGCCGGCGTTCAACGTGAGGCCGCCGGTCGCATCGAACTGTTCGGCTTCCACCCGTGCGTCGCGAACGCGCAGTGTTCGAGCTGTGATCGTCACGCGACCCTGCACATGCTTGGCTTCGACGGCAGTGCCGTTCGAGTGCTCGTAGCGCACGCGTGTGAGCTCGACGTGGTTCGCATCGATGCGCAGGAACTGTGGCAGGAAGCGCGGCGGCCGGGTGCTCGGCGGCGTCTCGCCGTTGCGCACGGTCACGACGGCGTCGCGCGCCGTGACGGACGCGGTTTGCAGCGTCTGTATCAGCAATCCGCGCAGCTGGGTCTGAATCACGATGTCGTGCACGACTACGTGCACGCGCGGGTGATCGAGCTCGAACAGCTCGACCCGCAGCGGTCCCGAGAGTGTTCCGGAGACGCCGGTGATGTGGACGCCGAAGCGCTCCAGCCGCCACAGCTGTCCGGCGACCAGCGCCAGACCGCTCGAGGTGTACAGCACCAGCCCGAGCAGCACGAAGGGCGTCAGGAGCACCAGCAGGATCGCAGCGATGAGCAGGCGTCGGCGCATTCAGAATTGCGTCGAAATGTAGAGGTGTAGGCGCGGGCCGCTGCCCGACTCCGACAGCGGTTGCGCGACGTCCACGCCGAAGCTCGCGACCGCGATGTTGTAGCGCACGCCGACGCCGACCGAGTACTCGAGACCGGGCTCCTTGAAATCGTCGAACGCGTTGCCGATGTCGAAGAACGTGGCGATGCCGAAGTTGCGCGGCAGGTCGCGCGTCACCTCGATCGTACCGGTCAGCAGGTGCTTGCCGCCGACGCTCTTGCCATCTTCCTGCGGCGACAGCTCGTTGAGCTCGAAGCCGCGCACGCTGCGGTCGCCGCCGGCGAAGAAGCGCTGCGAGGCTGGCAGCTCCTGGACTTCGTTTTCCTCGTTCGACTCGATGTGAGTCGCGCCGAGCTCCCCGCGCAGGTAGAGGTGCCAGCGCTGCGCAAAATCGAACAGGCGCTCGCCCAGGAAGCGGAACTGCAGGAATGAGACGTCGGAGCCGAGCGTGGTCGGCGAGCCGCGCAGCTCGAAGTACAGCCGGTACGGCCGTACTTTGCCGCCGACGATATAGCTCGGCAGTGTCGAGTAGCTGATGCCCGGGAATATATAGAAGGCGGTGTTCTTGGTGATGCCATCGGCCTCAGTCGTGGTCTCGTTCGACAAGCGCACGAACAGCACGCGTTGCCAGCGACCCTGCACTTGCGTCAGGCCCACGCCGACTTCGTTGCGCTGGCTCTCCGTGTCGCCGATCTCTTCATCCACGAGGTCGCCGGTGAACTCGAGCTTCTCCAGCGCGACGTCCATCACGGGGATGACGTAGCGCCCGGTGAGCTCCCTGATGACCGCAGAGCCGAGCAGCTCCAGCTTGAAGCGGTGCCCGTCGCGGTTCACGCGGCGGTTGTCCCAGGTGAACTTGCCGCGAGCTTCGGTATCGGTGCCATAGCCGACGCTGGTGGAGAAGCGATGGCGGCGGTTCGGCTGGGCAGTCACCGTGACCGGCACCGTCAGCGCCTGGCGGTCGGCCGTCCCGGTCTCGATGGTGACGCTCGAGAAATACTGGCTGTCATCGAGCGTGTACTGCGTGCGCAGGAGAGAGTCGAGTGTGTAGGGATCACCCTGCTGCATGCGCAGCAGCCGCCGCGCGGCGCTGTCCTCGATGACATCCTGCACGACCTTGATCTCGCCGAAGCTGAAGCGCTTGCCGGTGTCCATCTCGATGGTCACGGTCGCACGGCGCTCCACGCGATCGATGACCAGATCGTTCTTGGTCAGGTGCGCGTCGAGATAGCCGTCGTTCTTCGCCGCCCGCAGCAGCGTGCCCTTCACGCGCTCGTACGTGCCGTGATTCAGCCGCAGCCCGGGCTTCAGCTCCTGCGCCTCGACGATTTCCTGAATCGAGCGATCCCCGGCGCCGGCGCCGACCACGTTCACGTTGACATCGGCGAGGCGGACCGGTCGGCCCGGCTTGATGCGAATGGTGACGCGCCAGTTGTCGCCCTCGTGCGCGGTTTCGTACTTGACCTCGGGCTCGTAGTAGCCGAGCGGCTCGAGCGCCGCGCGCGTCTCGGAGACGATGCGGCGGTGCAGGCGCGACATCGTTTCCTGGGTGATGTCGTCACGGTCGGCGTAGCGGGTCAGGCTGAGGAACGCCCGGACGTTGGTCGCGACCTGCTCGGTCACATCGGGAATGACGATCTCGACCTTCGCCTGCGCCGACCACGGCAGCAGCACACAACCGAGCAACGCCCAGGTCAGGAGCGAGCAGCGCGGCGGGGCGGAGCTTCGGGACATGCGCGACCCCTGTCTCCGCAGCGCCTATTCCGGCGATGAATCGAACGAAGGATCGGTCGCGGCCGGCTCGGCGGGATCGTTCGCCTCGAACCACACTTCCGGTACTTCCACGCTCCTGAACTCGAAGCGCGACGTGCCGCTCTGGACCCCCGCGGCATCGAAGCGGCGTTCCTGCAGAACTGTGCGGCCGTTGCGCTCGACGAACAGGACGCTGGAGCACCGCGTGCCGTAGCGCTCGTTGACGATGAACGGCGCGGACACGACGCGCTCCCAGTCGGCAGGCAAGCCCGTCGACGGCAGGTGATCGTCCAGCGCCGGCTCGCGGTCGCCGAGCATCGCGAACAGGTCCTCCGCCGCGACGTCGGCAGCACCGAGCAGCTCTTCGAAGCGCTTGCGGGTGCGTGCCAGCTTCGGCCACGGAGTGTCGAGCAGGTGATTGCTCAGGCCGTAGACGCCGGGCGCCAGCGCCGCCGGCGCATTCGGCCCGCGATTCGAGAAGTAGTACAGCGCCCGTTCGCCGCCGACGAGCAGGTTGAAGCCGGAGTAGCGCGGCGCCGCGCCGCGCAGGTCGTCGAGAAATTCCTTCGGCGAGGTCGCTCCCGTCAGGAATCGCGGGACGAGCGCGCCGCGCGACGGCGCGCCCTCGACCGGCGCCTGCAGGTCGCGATAGTTGGTGACGACGCCGAAGCGGCCGGAGCGCGCTACCCCGAGCCAGGTGCCGCCGGCTTTGAGGTCGCGCCCGCCGAGGATGCGCGGATCGTCCTGCCACCAGCCGAGCGGCGCCGCCGGACGCTCGTGAAACTCATCGCGATTGCCCGCGAGGATCAGGCGATAGCGCGGGTGGTGTTTCCAGGCGAGAACGAGCAGGCACATGGGCGGTGATTGTAGAGCACAGCGCAGAGAGTGAAATGCGCTCTATGGACTGAATGAAAGCTGAAGTCACCGGGCAGCGCAGGCGGGCTGAAGCCCGACCTGCAGCGCTCCCGTAGGTCGGACTTCAGTCCGACAACTTCATCATCTCTTCGGTGCTTGCCACATCCGTACTCCGGGCTCGTCCCGCAGAGGGGTAGCGGCGGCGCTGTCGTACCAGTCTTCGATCAGGCGGAACGAGATCGAGTGCGTGGTCGGCAGGGCGACCTCGCCGGCGGCCAGCTGGGCGCGAGTGAACCAGCCGGCATCTTCCAGCTCCTGGTCGCTCAGGTCGATGGCGGTGCGGCTGGCGTGCGCCGTGAAGCCGAGCATGAGCGAGGACGGGAACGGCCACGGCTGCGATGAGTGATACACGACCTCGTCGACGACCACGCCGGTTTCCTCGCGGACTTCGCGCGCGACCGCGTCTTCGAGGCTTTCCCCGGGTTCGACGAAGCCGGCGATCGTCGAGTAACGGCCCGGCGGCCAGGCAGGCTGGCGGCCGAGCAGCGCCCGCTCGCCGTCGGTGACCAACACGATCACGGCGGGATCCAGTCGCGGGAATTGCTGACGTGCGCACGTGGGGTCAGAGCACTGCATGACGTGGCCGCCCTGCAGGGCGATCGTCGGCGCGCCGCAGCGCCCGCAATAGCGATGATGCTCCCGCCAATGCACCATCGCGCGGGCATACGCGAGCAAGCCTGCTTCCTCGGGCGACAGCTCGCCGGCGATCAAGCGCAGATCGTGCAGCTCCGTGCCGCTCGCGAGCGCCGGCGGCGCTTCGCCCGCGACGGCGACCGCGAATACGACATGTTCGTGAAACTCGCCGAGCAGGATGAAGCCGCCGCTCGTGTCGACGCCGGCGAGCGCATGCGCGCCGGTCGCGAAATAGGCGGCAGCATGCCCCTCCGGCGAGGTCACGATCGCGCTGCGCGCCTGCCACACCGGCACGAACCAGGTCGCGGGATCGGCCAGCGCCGCGCGCAGCCGCTCGTCATCCTTGCGCCAAAGCGCGGCCCGCTCGAGATACGGTCCGGCCAGCACGTTGGGATGTGAGCGCGGCAACGCCATGCGCGGAATTGTATCAGCGTCGTTCCGCGCTCGTTCGTTTCAGCGTGCACACCGGACAGGTGCGACGACACAGATTGACGCGATCCCGCAGGTACTGACTGTCGCAATGTCGGCAGCGCACCGCATGCAGGTCGGCATTGCGTGACAGCAGCTGCAGGAGAAACCACGCGTGCTCGAACGAGATGTCGGCGTTGCGCAGCAGCTGCCGATGCGTTTCGTACGCGTCGCAGAACAGGCGGCCGAATTCGATCGAGCCGGGCTGCACGTGCGACTGCGCGCGCAGCAGGCCGAAAGTGCCGAACACGCTCGCGAGCATCGACGACTCGAGCTGCGCGCGCGCGTTGCGCACGAAGAATGCAACCTGCCGCGGCGATTTGCCGCGTCTACGTCGCACCGGCACGCTCGGCATGTGAGTCGCGTAGGTCTTGTAGAGCCGGCGGATGCGATCGTCGGTCAGCCCGGTGCACGAGCGGATCGTGCAGGTGCGGGCTTCGTGGCGGATCATGCGCAGCGCGAGATCGTGACGCTGGCGGTCGTGGAAGTAGCGCTCGTTACTGATGTGCATGGACATTACCTCCCTTGTCCTCGTCGCGCTCCTTCGCGCCGCTAGTGTGCCCGGAATTGACGCTGAGTTGAAGCCAATGTTTAATTCGCGCCCGTCATGCAAGGACGCATCGATGACACGCAACCTCACGGAAGAGATGCCCGGCGCGAGCTCGCCGGTGCTGAGCGCCGCAGTGCTGGCGCAGATTCACGAGCTCAATCTCGACTACCTCGAGCTGCTGGCTGCGGAGCACAACGAGCCGCCTGCTGCTGCCGGGCAACTGCAGCACTTGCCATCCAGACTGCACGCAATGATCGCCGCACTTCCGCGGCCCGCGCGCAGTTCGTTGGCGGCGCTGCCGTATACGCTGTACTCGCTCGGCTTCGAAGATGAGAAGTTGTGGCGCGCGCTCGCGGAGCCTGCGGCACTTGCGGCATCGCTGTCGATAAGCGATCGCTACGCGCAGCCGCACAACCAATCGCTGCAAGCGTCCTTGTGCGAGGTGGCGCTGCTGTATGCGTGGCACGTTGCCACTGCGAGCCCGCTCGCCGCGCGCCTCATCTACGCGATGCCCGAAGCGGTCACGCAGCGTCTGACAGCGGCACCGCCATGGTATGTGAGGCGCCTCGCGGTCCATCACGTGTCGTTATTGCTGCCGCGCTGGCCGACGAATCCGGGCTTCTGGCCCGACCTGGTGCGTTTCGCTGCGGCCGGCGATCTGCCGCGGCTCGCGACAGCGAAGGTGCTCGGCAGTCAGCTGATTGCGGCCGAGCTGCAAGGCTCGTCGCTGCAGTCGCCGCGCTTGCGCGCGCGTCAGCGCGGCTGACGATTGCGCAGTGAGCTGCCTCGCGCGACGGCGTCGTTGCCGAACTTCGCGCGGATCTCGTCGAGCGCCGTATCCAGGTGCTGGTTGCGGCCGGCTTCCGGCACCGTGAAGAGCTCGAGCTGCGGTGTGCTCGTGAGGTCGGTCGCGCCGACGCCGAGCAGGCGCACCGCGGCGCGCGGCTGCTCGTGCAGCCATTCGTCGAGGAGCTTCGTCGCGGCCTCGAGCAGCGGACGCGTCTGTTGGGTTGCCGGCCGGATCGGACTCTGCCGCGTGTAGGTCTTGAAGTCCTTGCGACGAATCTTCACGACCACTGTCTCCGCGAGCCAGCCTTGCGCGCGCAGGCGCGATGCTGTGCGGTCTGCAAGCTGTGCGAGCTGGGCGTGCAGCCGGGCGCGGTCGGCGATGTCCGTGTCGAAGGTTTCCTCGGACGAGATCTGTTTCTCGTCCCAGTCAGCGATCACCGATCGCTCGTCGATGCCGGCCGCTCGCGCCTTGACTCCGGCCACGTAACGGCCGAACAGCGGCCGCAGCACCGCATCGCTTGCGAGCCGCAGATCGCGCAGCGTGTGAATACCGATGCGCTGCAGATGCGGCGCCGTCTTCTTGCCGATGCCGAACAGCCGGGTGACCGGCAGCGGGTCGAGCAGCGCGGTGACTTCTTCCTCGCGTACGACGACCAGGCCGTCGGGCTTGCGCAGATCGGATGCGATCTTCGCGACCAGCTTGTTCGGCGCCACGCCGACCGAAGCCGTCACTCCGGTGCGCGCGACGATCTTCTTCTTGATGGCGACGGCGATTGCCTCGGCGCTGCCGAGCGCCGCCTGGCTTTCGGTGACGTCGAGGAACGCTTCGTCGAGCGACAGCCCCTGCACCAATGGCGTGTACTCGTGGAAGACCTCGAACACGGTTCGCGAGACGGCCTTGTAGCGCTCGAACCGCGGTGGCACGCAGATTGCGTGCGGGCAACGCCGCAGCGCCTCGCGCATCGGCATCGCCGAATGCACGCCGTACTTGCGCACTTCGTAGCTGGCGGCTGCGACGACGCCGCGACCGCCAGTGCCGCCGACGATCAGCGGCTTGCCGCGCAGCTCAGGATTGTCGAGCGCTTCGACGGACGCGTAGAACGCGTCCATGTCGACGTGCAGGATGGCTCTCAGACGCGCTCCTCACGCGTTGCTGACGCGCGCCTGGCGCACGTCGTCGACGACGGACTGCTCGCCCGCGGCCATCTCTTCGGTCGTGAAGTCATCGACGTGGATGATCTCCATCACGCGCCGGTCGTAGTCGCGCAGCATCGCGGCTTCGGTCTCGGTCAGGATGCCCGCGGCGAGCGACTGCTGGACCTGGCCGGGGAAGTCGAGCGCCGTCACGCGGCCGGTCTTTACGCCTTCGACCCGCACGCGCTTCTCGAGCGGCTCCGCGGCGTCGGCGAGCACCAGTACTTCCTGCAGCAGGCCCAACGGATTGCTCGGCTCGATCGTGCGATAGATGCCGTGCGTCAGCCGGTCGCGCGGCATGCTCGTGTGCAGCATCTCTTCGACGATGTCGCGGCCGATGCGATCCGCGGGGGCGTGGTAGGTCTGGCCGCGCGGGAAGATGAAGAAGCGCATGAACGAGGCGAGGAAGCGGTTCGGGAAGTTGCGCAGGAAGCTGTGCAGTTGCTCCTGAGCTTTGTACAGCAGCGTGCGGCAAGCCCACTCGACCAGCGGCAGGTCATCTTCCGGCCGGCCCTGGTTCTCGTAGTGCTTGAGGACCATCGACGACAGGTACATGCACGACAACACGTCGCCGAGCCGCGCCGAGAGGCTCTCCTTCTTCTTCAGGTAGCCGCCGAGCGTCAGCATCGCCACGTCGGTGGCGAATGCGAACGAGGCGCTGAAGCGGTTGATGTGCTGATAGAACCGCTCGGTCGAGCCGGTCGCGGGCACGTGCGAGAAGCGCGCAAGAGTCAGCGCCATGATCAGCGAGCGCACTGCATTGCTGATCGTGAAGCCGATGTGACCGAACAGCGCCGCGTCGAACTCCCGCAGGCCCCTGCGCTTGTCCTTGTCGCGCGCCGCATTCATCTCGCGCAGCACGAACGGATGGCAACGGATCGCGCCCTGGCCGAAGATGATCAGGCTGCGCGTCAGCATGTTCGCGCCTTCCACCGTGATCGCTACCGGCACCAGGTCGTAGCCGCGGGCGAGGTAGTTGCGGGGGCCGAGCATGATGCCCTTGCCGCCGTGGATATCCATGGCGTCGTTGGCGACGACGCGGCCGTACTCCGTCAGGTGATACTTCAGCATCGCCGAAGGCACCGACGGCTTCTCGCCGCCGTCGATCGCGCCGGCCGTCACCGAGCGCGCGGCGTCCATGATGTACGTCGTGCCGGTCATGCGGGCCAGGGCTTCGCCCACACCTTCGAACTGACCGACTGGGACGTTGAACTGACGCCGTACTCGTGCGTACGCGCCGGTCGCGAAGACCGCGGCCTTTGCCGCACCTGTCGCACTCGACGGCAGCGAGATGCAACGGCCGACCGACAGCTGCTCGACGAGCATGCGCCAGCCTTGCCCCGCCATCTTCACGCCGCCGATCAGGAAATCGAGCGGCACGAACACGTCCTTGCCCTGGATCGGGCCGTTCTGGAACGGCGCGTTCAACGGAAAGTGCCGCCGGCCGATCGTGATGCCGGGCGTGTGGCGCGGAATCAGCGCGCAGGTGATGCCGTAGTCCGTTTTCTCGCCGCCGAGCAGGCGATCCGGATCGAACAGCTTGAACGCCAGGCCGATCACCGTCGCGACCGGCGCCAGCGTGATGTAGCGCTTCGAGAAGTTCAGCCGGACGCCGACGATCTCGCGGCCCTCGTACAGCCCTTTGCACACGATGCCGGTGTCGGGAATCGAGGCCGCATCGGAGCCGGCGCGCGGGCCCGTGAGCCCGAAGCACGGGATTTCCTCGCCGCGCGCGAGCCGCGGCAGGTAGTAGTCGCGCTGCTCGTCGGTGCCGTAGTGAAGCAGCAACTCGCCGGGGCCGAGCGAGTTCGGCACCGCGACCGTCGATGCCACGACGCCGGAGCGACTGGAGAGCTTCACCAGCACGCACGAGTGCGCGTACGCGGAGAATTCGAGCCCGCCGTACTTCTTCGGGATGATCATCGCGAAGAAGCCCTTGCTCTTGATGAAGTCCCACAAGTGCGGCGGCAGATCGGCGCGACGGTGCGTGATCTCCCAGTCGTCGATCATCCGGCACAGCTCTTCGCACGGGCCGTCGATGAATGCCTGCTCTTCTGCCGACAAGCGCGGCGGCGTCGCCGAGAGCAGCTTCTCCCAGTCGGGACCGCCGGTGAACAGTTCGCCGTCCCACCACACCGTGCCGGCTTCGAGCGCGTCTTTCTCGGTCTGCGACATCGACGGCAGCATGCGCCGGTAGGTTCGCAGGAACGGGCGGCTGATGAAGCGGATGCGCAGCGCATCGATGTTGAGGAACACCAGCACCGCGAACAGCGCGACGAGCAGCAGCGTCGAGATAGGCGCCGCTGTCGTGAACGCGTAGATCAGCATGGCGCCGGCGTACGCAAGAGTCGCGGTCAGCAGGCTGACGCGCTGGTAAGCAAGCACCAGCGCGCCCAACAGGAAGATGAGGAGCCAGATGATGCCGGTCATGAGCTGACACTAGCTTGCTGCGATTGACGCAGCAAGCGTGCGAATCCCACCATTGTCGGACAGTCAGGCCGTAGGTCGGGCTTTAGCCCGACATCTTCAGATCAGGTCCTTCACGCCGTCGCGCTCTTCGAGCAGCTCCGTGTGCGTGGCGTCCATGCGCTGGCGGCTGAAGTCGTTGACCGCGAGACCCTGCACGATCTGGTATTCACCGTTGCGGCACGTCACCGGATAGCCATAGATGACGCCCGCCGGAATTCCGTAGCTGCCGTCGGACGGCACGCCCATGCTGACCCAGTCGCCGTCCGCCGTGCCTTTCACCCAGTCACGCACGTGATCGATCGCCGCCGACGCCGCGGATGCCGCTGACGACTGGCCGCGCGCCTTGATGATCGCCGCGCCGCGCTGCTGCACGACCGGGATGAACGTCTCCGCGTACCACTTCTGATCGATCAGCGACAGCGCCGCTTTGCCGTCGACGAGCGCGTGGTGCAGATCCGGATACTGGGTCGCGGAGTGATTGCCCCAGATGATCGGTTTGCGGATGCGCGTGATGTGCGTGCCGGTCTTCTCCGCGAGTTGCGCCAGCGCGCGGTTGTGATCGAGGCGCACCATCGCGGTGAAATTGCGCGGGTTTATGCCGGGCGCATTGCGTTGTGCGATCAGCGCGTTCGTGTTCGCCGGATTGCCGACCACCAGCACGCGCACGTTGCGGCTCGCGACTGCATCGAGCGCTTGGCCCTGCACCGAGAAAATCTGCGCGTTCGCGAGCAGCAGATCCTTGCGCTCCATGCCGGGACCGCGCGGCCGCGCGCCGACCAGCAGCGCCACTTCGCAATCCTTGAATGCGATTTTGGGATCGTCACTCGCGACGATCTTGTTGAGCGTCGGGAAGGCGCAGTCGTTGAGCTCCATCACCACGCCCTGCAGCGCCGGCAACGCCGGTGTGATCTCCAGCAGGTGCAGATTGATCGGCTGATCGGCGCCGAGCATCTGGCCGGAAGCGACACGGAAGGCGAGGGCATAACCGATCTGGCCGGCGGCGCCGGTGATCGCGACGTTGATGGGACTCTTCATGGAGCGCGGCTCTGCTTTGAGGACGAAAGGGGCGCGAATTCTAACCCCCAACCCCCTTCGGCCCTCTTTTTCGAAATACCTCTTGCATTCGATCTAGTGTTGTAGTTAACTACAACACCATAGAGCTACACCACTTCAGTGACCAGAACAGAGTCGAGTCGCACAGAGGAGTTAACGCCATGAACACCCGAGCAAAATTTACAGTTGTTGCATTGCTTTCAGTCTTCGCCATGGCTTCCAACCCGGCCAAGGCCGAGGTCCTGGGCTTCTCGTCCGCGTTGCCGGACCTGGGCGCCGCGACGGCTGAGGTCACCAAGGCCGTGGTCGCCGACATGACCGCGTCCCTGCGCAATGCCCTCGCCGAGCCGCGCGTCACCCGCGTCCATCGCTCACCGTCGGTGACGGTCGAGGAGATGGAGACGGTACTGGTCGTCGCGACGCGGCTGCCGGCGACTGAGTCGCTCGCGCGCAGCGATCGTCAGTGAGCGGCACATCATGCCGGTCGGCGACGAGGAGGGGGCTGAGGGGTGGTCTGGTACAGTAAACCAGAGCAACACCCCTCAACCCTCGGACTTCAACAGAGGTTTTCTGGAACCGCACATGGATGCCGAGTTCAATGACAGTCAGCCGATCTACCGGCAACTGCGCGACCGCGTAGTCGCCATGATTCTGGACGGCGTCCTGAACGAAGGCGACCCGTTGCCCTCGGTGCGCAACGTCGCCGCGGAGTACCGCGTCAATCCGCTGACCGTGCTCAAGGGTTATCAGCAGCTCGTCGACGAGCAGCTCGTCGAGAAGAAGCGAGGTCGTGGCATGTTCATCAATACCGGTGCGCGCAACCTGCTGTTGCAGGGCGAGCGGCAGAAATTCCTCGTGGAGGAATGGCCGAAGATCCGCGCCACCATCCAGCGCCTGGGCCTCGAGCCGGCAGCGCTGTTGAGCGCCGAACCCGGCGGGCAGGAGGAGCGCTGAGTCATGTCTGCGACCACTACACCCACATTCGCGATCGACGCGCGCGCCGTCCGCAAGGCGTTCGGCAAGACAGTCGCGCTCGACAACCTCGACCTGCGCGTCGCCGAAGGCCGCATCGTCGGCCTGATCGGCCCGAACGGCGCGGGCAAGACGACCGCCCTCAAGGCGATCCTCGGACTCACTCCTTATGAAGGCGACCTGCGCGTGCTCGGCCGCAATCCCTATCTCGAGCGCAACGCGCTGATGCAGGAAGTCTGCTTCATCGCCGACGTCGCAGTGCTGCCGCCGTGGCTGAAGGTCTCGCAAGCGCTCGATTACGTCGAGGGCGTGCATCCGCGGTTCGACCGCGCCAAGGCCGAAGCTTTCCTCGCCCGGACCAACATCCCGCGCGACAGCCGCGTGCACAAGCTTTCCAAGGGCATGATCACGCAGCTGCACCTGGCGCTGATCATGGCCATCGACGCGCGCCTGCTGGTGCTCGACGAGCCGACGCTCGGCCTGGACATCCTGTATCGCAAGGCGTTCTACGACACGCTGCTCAACGACTACTTCGATCACAGCCGCACGATCCTTGTGACGACGCACCAGGTCGAGGAGATCCAGCACGTGCTCACCGACGTCATGTTCATCAACAAGGGCCGGCTCGTGCTCGATTGCAGCATGGAGGACTTCGAGAGCCGCTACGTCGAAGTGATGGTGCGACCGGAGCAAACCGCCGCAGCGCGCGCGCTCAAGCCAATGCACGAGCGGCAGGTCTTCGGCCGCAGCGTGTTCCTGTTCGATCGTCCCGATCGTGCGCAGCTCGCGGCGCTCGGCGAGGCGCGCACCCCCAGCATCGCAGACCTGTTCGTCGCCATGATCGGCGGACAGCAAGGAGCCGCGGCATGAACGCAGCAACCGAAACCTCCGAGAGCTTCGCCGCGCCGGCCACTGCACCGCGCCCGGTGCGGCCGTTCTACTGGTCGGTGAAGCGCGAGTTGTGGGAGAACCGCTCGCTCGTGATCGCGCCGGCAGTCGCCGGCGGCATCGTCGTGCTGGCGCTGCTCGGACTGATCGTGCGCGCAATGACTTCGCACCTGCCCGAAATGCAGTCGATTCCGCCTGAGCTGCAGGCGAATGGAGCGGCGTCGGTCTTCGGTGGTATCGCCTGGGCGATCTCGATCGCGATCAACATCGCCGTGTTCTTCTACCTGCTCGATGCTTTGCAGGGCGAGCGCAAGGATCGCAGCGTGCTGTTCTGGAAATCGATGCCGGTCTCCGACACCACGACCGTGCTCAGCAAGTTGTTCACCGCGCTGGTCGTCACGGGCGTGATCGTCATCGCGCTCGCCATCGCCACGGAATTCGTGGTGCTGGTGATCGCGAGCCTCACTCTGCTGCTGGCCGGCGCCAATCCTGGGCCGTTCTGGAGCGGCCAGCTCCTCGAGATGACCGTCGCGTTGATCTACTGGCAGATCACGATTGCGCTGTGGTATGCGCCGGTGGCCGCGTGGTTGCTGTTGGTGTCCGCGTGGGCGAAGCGCGTCACGATTCTGTGGGCCGTGTTCACGCCGGTCGCAGTCGCGCTCTTCGAGCGCATCGCGATCGGCACTCACTACGTACAGGACGTGATCAACGCTCGCCTCCACGATCCGGTGCTCGCGAAGTACCTGGCGCACGCAAAGGGAGCCGAGTTCACCGTGGGTGACGCCGGCATCAGAGCCCGCGGCATCCCCGGCCGTGTGTTCGATGCGATCGACCCGGTGGGCTTCTTCAGCAATCCGTGGCTGTGGGTCGGGCTGATCGTGGCCGCCGGCTTCGTTGCCGCCGCGATCTGGATGCGCCGCTACCGCGAGCCGCTCTGACAGACTCGTTCCGACGGAACATTTGCCACCGTGTAAGGGTTACTCCCATCGGCATGCCGTGCATGCCGGATAACGGCAAGGGGAACCCGCAGGATGAGTCGACTGGTCTGCGTCTCGAACCGGATTTCGCTGCCGCGCAAGTCGGCGGCGCCCGGCGGACTCGCCATCGGCATCCTGAGCGCCCTCAAACGTACCGGCGGCCTGTGGTTCGGCTGGGGCGGCGAGACCAGCGAGCAGGAACCGGGCGAGCCCGACATCCACATCCGCGAAGGCGTGACCTACGCAACCATCGACTTGCGCAAGGACGAGTTCGATCTCTACTACAACGGCTACGCGAACGAAGTGCTGTGGCCGCTGTTCCACTATTTCCAGCGCAGCATGCGCTACGCCGCCGAGCAGCGCGATGCGTACGAGAACGTGAATCGCACGTTCGCGCAGAAGCTCGCACCGCTCCTCGAGCAGGACGACGTGATCTGGGTGCACGACTATCACCTGATCCCGCTCGGCCGCCGGCTGCGCGAGCTCGACGTGCGCCGGCCGCTCGGCTTCTTCCTGCACATCCCGTTTCCGAATATCGAGATGCTGCGCGTGTTGCCCGCATACGCGGAGCTGCTGCGCGACATGACCAGCTACGACGTGGTCGGCTTCCAGACCCACAACGACCTGCGCTCGTTCCTGTCCGGCATCGAGCATCTGTGCGGTCCCGAGGCGCTGCGCGGTGACGGCCGCATCCGCGTCGGTGATCGCGTGATCCGCGCCGAAGTGTTCCCGATCGGCATCGACGTCGCGGGAGTGGAGGCCGAGGCCGAGGAAGCCTCGCAGGCGGAAGTCGTGAAGCGTATGACCGACAGCCTGATGGGCCGCACGCTGATGATCGGCGTCGACCGGCTCGACTACAGCAAGGGCCTGGTCGAGCGCTTCCATGCGTATCAGCACTTCCTCGAAACCTATCCGGACATGCTCGGCCGCATCACGTACATGCAGATCGCGCCGCTGTCACGCTCCGACGTGCGCGCGTACGTGGAGATCCGCCAGGCATTGGAGCAGGCCGCCGGCCGGACCAACGGGCGCTTCGCCGACACGGACTGGACGCCGATCCGCTACCTCAATCGCAATTTCCCGCACGCGAACCTGATGGGGCTGCTGCGTGCGTCGAACGTCGGCCTCGTTACGCCGCTGCGCGACGGTATGAACCTGGTCGCCAAGGAATACGTTGCAGCGCAGAGCGCGGAAGATCCGGGCGTGCTGATCCTGTCGAATCTGGCGGGGGCGGCGCGCGAGCTGACGGCCGCGTTGCAGGTGAATCCGTATGACACCGGCGCGGTCAGTCACGCTATCCAGGCGGCCCTGACTATGTCGTTACAGGAGCGCCGCGAGCGTCACGCGGCGATGCTGCAGGTTCTGAGGCGCAACGACATCGCCTCGTGGACGCGCCGCTTCGTCGAGGCGCTGGAGCAGGCGCTGCCGCCGGAAAGCGCGCGCGTGCGCGTCGTCCGCAATCACTGACTTCTCCCGTGGGATTCGCCCGGGGCAGCATTGCTGCCGCCCCTTGGGTCAGATCTTCTTGTTCGCGACGTTCGACAGCGCGCTTTCGGTGCCGGCGCTGGTCACGGCCGAGACCGCGAAATACCAGGTCGCCGGCGCGAGATTTTCCACCACGAAGGTCGTCACGCTGGGATTGTCGATCGTGATCGTGGCCGTCAGTGCGCCTGCGCTCGTGCCGTAGCTGATGCGATAACCCGCGAGATTGGCGAGCGTGGAGCCGTCCGTGTTTTCGGTCGGCGCGGTCCACGTCAGCGTAGCGCGCCCGTTGGAGATGGCCGTTACGGCGATCGCGAACGGATTCAGCGCGGTGCTGTCGTGGCCGTCGCTCACCGAGATCGTGATGTTCGAGTACGTGCCGATGTCGGCGGCGGCTGGCGTGCCGGACAGCCGGCCGGTGGACGTATTGAATGCGGCCCAGGCGGGCTTGTTGTTGATGGTGAAGGCGAGAGTATCGCCGTCGGCATCGGCCGCAGTCGGCACGAACGTGTACGCGCTGGATGCGTTCACCGCCGCGGGCGCATTGCCGGCGATCGTCGGCGCGTGATTGCTCGCGCCGGGCGGCGGAGCAGCGGGTGGAGGCTGCGCGGTTCCGGAAACAGGCGTGGACTCGTCGTCGCCGCCGCCGCAGCCGCTCAGCGCAGCCGCGCTCAATACGATCAAGACCAATCCAGGCCCGAACCTGCGCATGACGATTACTCCCGTCGTGACGGAGGCAACCCCGCTATCCTGGAAATCGAGTTCCGTCGGACCGGAGGCTTTGCGTCCCCGCCTTTCGGCGGGTTTGCCGTTGAATGCTGGCTACAGTGGCGACTAGTGTCGGCCGGCGACTAGCGTTTACCTAGCGGGCGAATACCCAACGACGGACCGGGAAGCCGGCAATGCACCTTCAGGCAGAACCTTATTCTTCGGGCACTGTGGCGAGGAGGCTGGACGAATGCGCATCGATGGTACATGTCATTGCGGCAATATTATGTTCACGCTCGATTGGCAGCCGAGCCCCGCTGAAATTCCCGCGCGCGCCTGCGGCTGTTCCTTCTGCACCAAGCACGGCGGCATGTGGACTTCCAACCCGGGCGGCGCGCTGCAGATCAGCGTCAAGGAACCGGCCCTCGTGTCGCGCTACGGATTCGGCACGCGCACGGCCGAGTTTCATGTCTGCTCGCGCTGCGGTGTCGTGCCTGTCGTGACGAGCGAAATCGAGGGACGCCTCTACGCTGTCGTCAACGTGAACACGTTCGACGGAGTCGACGCAGCGCTGTTGCGACGCTCGCCCGCCAACTTCGACGGCGAGGGCACCGACTCACGACTCGCGCGCCGCGCACGCAACTGGATCGGCAACGTGCGGTTCGTCTGAGCGGCGGGTCACTGCGCGAAAACAGCTACGAGGAATGCGTTGACGAGCCGGTAGTACTCAGGATGCATTTCGATGTCGTTGTGCCCGGTTTGCGGCAGGACGTGGAATTGCTTCTCGCCCGCCCACGCGTCAAAGAGCTTGCGCGCATGCGACGCAGGAACGACGACGTCGCGCTCGGCGGCGATGATCAGCGCGGGTGCGCGCGTACGTTTGGCCCAATCGGTCGACGGAAACGGATGTCGCAACAGCATGCGCACCGGCAGGAACGGGTAGTGGCCGGCTGCGACTGACGCGAGGCTGTCGAACGGAGTGATCAGGATCGCAGCGAGCACGGGGCGTGAGCCCGCGAGCATCGATGCAACTCCGGAGCCCAGGCTTCGTCCCATCACAACGATGTGTTCCGGCGGCACGCCGCGCTTGACTGCATAGTCGTATACGGCGAGACCGTCGTCGTACAACGCCTTCTGTCCCGGCTTGCCGCCGCTGCCGCCGTAGCCGCGATAGTTCACGACGACCAGCGCGCGTGCGTCGATGTTCGACGCCTCGCTCGCGGTATAGAGCACGTCTTCGGCGTTGCCGCCAAAGTAGAGCACGACAGCCGGGGTCGTGGCCTGCGGATTTTCGATCCACCAGCCTTCCAGCTTCGCTTGCGCAGTCGCGATCTCGAAGCGCGCGGCCGAGTATCGCTGTCGCAGCTGCGGATCGTTCGGCTGCGGAAAGAAGATCGAGCTCTCCTGCCCGAAGTACAGCAACACGCAGACCAGCGTGAAGCCGCCGACGAGGAGAAGCAGCAGTGTGAGCAGGATAGTCAGCACGGTCCGCATTGTGACCCCAGGAGTTACTTGGCGCGAACGAACAGGATCTCGCGGTTCAACGCGAACTGCGCTGCATATGCTAGGCCGCGATCGAGCAAAACGACGTTGTCATGGCTCGTTTGAAGAGTGGTCTTTCACAGGCTCAATTCGCAGCAGCGCTACAGATCTCTCCACGGACCCTGCAGCAATGGGAGCAGGGACGACGACAGCCTTCGGGCGCAGCAGAGACGCTGCTCAAGATTGTCGCCCGGCATCCCGAAATTCTGCGCGAGGTGATTGCGGCGTAGCGGTCACGTCAAGGCGATCAGATCCGACGCGACGTGCGTGAGTACGACTGCTCCGAACGAGCGCGTCCGCCAGTAGTAGGCGCCGAGCATGATCCCGAGTATCAGTATGACCAGCGTGCCGTGCGGGCCCTGGTACACGTGATACAGCATCCGGATGCCTGCGCTCAGTGTTACCGCGAACGCAGCGCCGAAGAGCGAAAGCGCTCGATCAGATCCAGATGAGTGCATTGACGAATGCAGAGGCGACCAGCAGCGCCAATGCAGCGAGCACGTCATGCCACTTCACCGCGAACAGGAAATCCTGCAGCCGCCAGCCGCGCCAGCGCAGGACACTGCGGTCGCACAGAATGCGATGCACTCGAACACGATCAGCGAAATCGCTGCCGCATCGTCGTAGCCCGCTCCCGCAATCTGCGGAAAGCCGGCGAGGACGACCGAGACCGCGCTGACGATGAACCAGCCCGCGCAGATCGTCGTGATCAGCACGGCTTCCTGAACTGCGGACAACTTTTTGACCAGTGCGCACATGCGGACGCGATTGCAATCGTTCCGCGCCACGCAGGCGAGGCAGCCGGTCACAGAACCCCTTGACCAACTACGCCGGCTTGCCGCTCAATGGCCGCAAAACGACCACCGCAGCAGGGAACTGTCGTGAGCACGCAAGCGCGCCTGGCCGGGTTGTCCGTCCTTCTCCTATTCGTCGCCGTCGACCTGCACGCTGCACCGGCGGCGCCGCCCAGGAAGATCACCGTCGGCTCGCTGACGCTGAAGTACTGTAATTCTGACTACGACGGTTACTGCGGCCAGCTCAAGCGCCCGCTCGATCCGACCGGCGCAATCAAGGGCACGATCACGATCGGCTTCGAATACTTCCCGCGCTTCGATCAGAGCACGCCGGCGCGCGGCACGCTGTTGCCGCAGGAAGGCGGCCCGGGATATTCCACGACCGGCACGCGCGATGCGTATCTCAATATCTTCGGAGCGCTGCGCGATCATCGCGACGTCCTGATGATCGACAAGCGCGGGACCGGCACGACCGGCGCGATCGACTGCCGCGAGATTCAGACCGGCGATCCCAGCGATCCGGCCGGGCTCAAAGCGTGCGCCGATCGGCTCGGCGCAAAGGCTTATCTCTTCGGCACGCATCTCGCGGTCGACGACATCGCCGCGGTGCTCGATGCATTGCAGATCGATGAAGTCGATTTCTACGGCGACAGCTACGGCACGTACGTCGGGCAAACGTTCGCCGCCTGGCACCCGGACCGCTTGCGCAGCCTGATTCTCGACAGCGCGTACCCGGTGCGGCCGCCGGATATCTGGTTCCCGACCGACTGGTCTACGGGGCGTGACGGGCTCGACCTGGTTTGCGACCGCTCGCCTTCGTGTCGCGCGCTGAACGGCGCCGCCACGAATCGCATCGAGCGATTGCTGCGTGAGCTGCGGCGTACACCGATCAGCGGCACGGCGCCCGACTCGGACGGCATTCCGCTCGACGTGACCGTCGACGTCTCGATGCTGTTCCTGCTGATGACGAATCTCGGCAACTCGCCGATCACCTATCGCGATCTCGACGCTGCGGCGCGCGCCTGGTTCGACAATCACGACAAGCTGCCGCTGCTGCGACTCGCTGCCGAATACAACACGCCGTTCGTCAGCGACGCCGTGGATTTCAGCTACGGCCAGTTCCAGGCTGTGGTTTGCCAGGAATATCCGCTGCACTACGACCTGGACGATGCGCCCGCGAAGCGCCGGCGGCAGTACGAGCACGGCATCGAGGATGCGCGCCAGAGCCGCCCCGACCTGTTCGCGCCGTTCTCGATCGACGAAGCACTGGCTTCGAACGCGAACTTCACGCCGCTCGCAACCTGTCTCGACTGGCCGAAGCCGCTGCCCGCGTATCCGCAGGGCGACCCGCTGCCGGCGCAGCCGAAGTTCTCAAACGTGCCGACGCTGGTGCTGTCGGGAGACCTGGACTCCGTGACGTCCCCGGAGGATGCGACGCAGGCGGCCGCGCAGTTCCCGAACGTCACGCATCTGATCATTCCGAACCTCACGCACGTCACTTCCTATTTCTATAGTGACGTCGGCTACCTGCCCGACGGCGGCGACACGACGCACTGCGTGCAGCGCATCCTGCGCCGCTTCATCTCGCAGCTGTCGCCGGGCGACACGAGCTGCATACCGAACGTGCGTCCCATCCGCACAGTCCCGAAGTTTGCGGCGTTCGTGAACCAGCTCGAGCCGGTGCAGGCCGTGAGCGGCAACCAGGCCGGCACTCGCGATCTGAAGCTCGCGGCGGGCGCGCTCGAAACCGTCGGCGACGTGTTCTCGCGCTTCCTCGTCACCTTTGGTATCGGCGGCGGGCTGCGGGGCGGCGAGTTCACTTACACGCTGCAGCCGTTCGGTTACGAGTTCGAGCTGAACCGGGTGCGGTGGACCGAGGATCTGCAGGTGAGCGGCCGCATGCGCTGGCACCTCGCCTCTGGCAACGTGATCGCAGTCGTGCGCCTGCGCCAGGACGACAAGCAGGTCGGCACGCTCACCATCGAGTGGAACGACGTGCAGAAGAATGCGACCGCGACGCTGACCGGCACGATCGGCAACAAGACAGTGAAGGCGAAACGGATCGCGCCGTAGCGCGTCGACTACTTCAGCTTCGCAAACATCGCCTTGAAGCGCGGATGCTCGCGCACGCAGTCGTAGTCGGGGTCGTGCTCGACCCAGTCGCGCTTGCCCATGCCGCGCCCGAAGAAGCGCTCGAGGAGATCCAGCGCCTCTTCGTGGCGGCCGGTGCGCAGTCTCAGGCAGGCATTGTTCAGCACGGCGCTCAGGTCATCGGGATAGAGGTCGACCGCGCGTTGTGACCACTCGAGCGCACGGGCGAGATCGCCCTGGTCGTAGAGCGCGAGCGCTCCGACTGCCAGCGCCCGTCCGTCGAGCGGATTCAGAGCCAGGACCCGCTCGGAGCGCTGGACGGCTTCGCGCGTTGCCACGCGGGCCTCGGCTTCGCGGCCGAGCATGCGCAGCGACTGCGCTGCGAATGTCGGACTCTGAAAATCCTCCTGGCGCACTGCGGCGGCCTTGCGGAACAACTCCACCGAATGCTCGATCGCGCCGCGCGCGAACTCAGCGCGTCCGTAGTAGTAGTAGGCATCGAACAGGTGCGGATTGATGCGGGCCGCCAGCTCGAAATGCACCTGCGCTTCGTCGTAGCGACGATGCAGCGAGAGCGCGAAGCCGCGCGCGAAATGCGCGTCCGCGAGATCCGGCGCCAGCTCCAGCGCGATCTGGCTCGCGCGGTCGGCGCGATGCATGTCCTCATCGTTCGAGCCCCACCACTCATATAGGAGAGCGTGCACCGTCGCGAGCCCGGCCCATGCGGGCGCGTAGTCCGCATCCAGCTCGATCGCGCCCTCGAACATCCGACGGCTTTGTTCGAGATCCTGCTGCCGCATCCGATGCAGCGACTGGCGGCCGCGCAGGTAATATTCGTACGGCTCAGCCGTCGTGTGCGGCCGGCGCAGAGCGCGTTGCTCGCGCAGTGACAGCTCGGCGCCACCGCGCAAGGTTGTCGCGACCTGGGCAGCAATCTCGTCCTGGATGGCGAACACGTCGCCGAACGTGCGCTCGAAGCGCTGCGACCATTTGTGGTAGCCGGTCGTGACGTCGATGAGCTGAACCGTGACGCGCAGCTGATCGCCAGCTCGCCGCACGCTGCCTTCGACGATGGCGTCGACGCCGAGCTGCTTGCCCACTTCGCGCAGATCCACTCCGGCGCCGCGAAACTGGAACGAGCAGGTCCGGCTGCACACGCGCAGGCCGTCAACGTGCGTCAACGCATCGATCAGCTCTTCGGCAAGGCCCTCGCAGAAGTAGTCCTGGTCGCGCGACGGGCTCATGTCCATGAAAGGGAGTACCGCGATTGCGGACCTGGAGGATGGGAGGGCCGCCGGCTCAGCGACCACGGCGGCAGCGACGGGCGCACTGCCTTCGAGCTCGGCTACGAAGCAATAGCCGTAGCGATGCCGGGTCTCGATGTAGCGCGGCTGCTTGGCGTCGTCCTTGAGCGCCTTACGCAGCTCCTGGATGCAGGTCGTGAGCGCGTCGTCGCTGACGACAGTGTTGCTCCAGACGGAGGCAAACAGATCCTGCTTCGTGACGGGCTGACCGGCTCGCTCGACCAGCACGGCCAGGACTGCCGCGGCCTTGCGCGTGAGCTTGACCTCGCGCTGGTCGGCCCACAGCCGGGCGGTCGCGGGCTCAAAGCGATAGCGTCCGAAGGCGATCTGCTGGCTGCTCATCCGCAACAATCCCGGAGAAATCCCGGCGTTCGCCCGGGACTCGCGGGCGCCGCCCTCATAGTCTTTTGGCACAACACTGGGGCGCACACAAGTCGCGCTGGACTTCATTGCGGAGGCTCCTGGCCATGTTCAAGCGTCTATCGATCTTCATTTACGGCGTGCTCAGCTACGCCGTGTTCTTCGTCACGTACCTGTACGCCATCGGGTTCGTAGGCAACCTCTGGGTGCCGAAATCGATGGATTCGGTTCGCGAGGTGCCCTTTTTGACGGCTCTGCTCACCGACCTCGGGCTGCTGGGCCTGTTCGCGGTTCAGCACAGCGTGATGGCCCGACCCGCGTTCAAGCGCTGGTGGACCCGGTTCGTACCGCAGGCCGCGGAGCGTAGCACCTACGTGCTGCTTTCCAGCCTGGCCCTGATTGCGATGTTCGCCTGGTGGCAGCCGCTCGGCGGCGCCGTGTGGGACGTGACCTCGCCGGTGGCCAAGGCCGTACTGTACGGCGCGTTCGCTTTCGGCTGGGGGCTGGTGCTGGTCTCGACGTTTCTCATCAACCATTTCGACCTGTTCGGCCTGCGCCAGGTATGGCTGGAGCTGCTCGGCAAGCCCTATCGCCCGCTGCACTTCGGCACGCCGCTGTTCTACCGCTACGTGCGGCATCCGCTGTACCTCGGTTGGTTCTTTGCCTTCTGGGCGACGCCCACCATGACCGTCACGCACCTGGTGTTTGCGATCGCCACGAGCGCTTACATCCTGATCGCGATCCAGCTCGAAGAGCGCGACCTGATCGACGCGCATCCGGAGTACGCGGACTATCGTCGTCGCGTGCCGATGCTGGTGCCGTTCACGAAGGGCCGGCGGCAGTCCGCGCGCAGCGCGGTTCCGGCTGCCCGCTGAGCGCCGGCGGCAGCGGCTGTATGCTCACTCAACGTGTCGACCTGTTCGATAGCACTTACGGGCACTTCACCGAGGACGTGCTGGCGACGATCCGCCGCGAGACCTTCGGGCGCGACATCGGCCAGAACAGCTGGCTGACCGCCGAGGAATTCGACCGCTTCATCTCGTGGCTGCAGCTCCGTCCGGAGCAGCATGCGCTCGAAGTCGCGAGCGGCTCCGGCGGCCCGGCGCTGTACCTCGCCGATCGCGCGAGCTGTCACGTCACCGGCATCGACAGCAACGAACGCGGCGTCACGGAAGCCACGCGCGCCGCGTTCCACTCGCACCAGTCGCAGCGGATCAATTTCCGGGTCGCGGACGCGACGGCGCCGCTGCCGTTCGCCAACGACACTTTCGATGCACTGGTGTGCATCGATTCGATGAATCACTTTCCCGATCGGCTGCGCGTGTTCCAGGAATGGCAGCGCGTCTTGCGCCCCGGCGGGCGCGCTGTCTTCACCGATCCGGTGGTGATCACCCGGCCGGTGACCAACGACGACCTGGCGCTGCGCAGCTCGATCGGCCTTTTCGTGTTCACGCCGCCGGGCGTGAACGAGCGCTTCATGGAGATCGCCGGCTTCACCCTGCTGCGACTGGAAGACGTGACGCTCAATGCCGCGATCGTGGCGGGCCGCTGGCATCGCTCGCGCCATCGCCATCGTGAAGCGCTGCTCGCGATCGAAGGTGAGGAGCGCTTCGAGGGCCTGCAGAAGTTCTTCGGCGCGGTCCATCGCCTCACGAGCGAGCGGCGCCTGTCGCGCATCGCGTATCTCGTCGAGAAACGCACCGACTAAAAATTGCGCACCGGACGAGGGGCAGTGTCCAACTGGGCCGGGCCCGACCCCTCGACCGGTGCGCACGCAACAATAGTGCGTGCGGCCGCGCAGATCGCCGCAATCAGTGCGCGGCCTCATGCCTAGAATTCGCGGCATGAAGCTGCTCTATCAAACCCACTCGCCCTTCGCGCGCAAGGCGCTCGTGTTCGCATACGAGTGCGGTCTCGCGCCACAGCTCGAAGTCGTGCATCACGAAACCAGCCCGACTCGGCGCAACGAACACGTGTTCGCCGAGAATCCGCTCGGCAAGGTGCCGGTGCTGCTGCGGCCGGGGCTGCCGCCGATCTTCGACTCCGACGTGATCTGCGCATTTTTCGACACGCTGCACGCCGGCCGTAAGTTGATTCCGCAGGAAGGCGAAGCTCGCTGGCACGCACTGCGCCTGCAAGCTGTCGCGCAAGGGCTTGCCGACGCGGGCATCCAGGTCCGTTGGGAAACAGTGCGGCGCCCGGAGGCGCTGCGCTATCCGCCGCTGCGCGATGGATACATTCAGAAGCTGCTCACGAGCTACGACTGGCTCGATCGCGAGCTGGATGTCGACTCGCCCGTGCACGTCGGCCACATTGCGCTCGCGACCTGCCTCGACTGGCTGGAGTTTCGCGAGCTGCCGGGCTTTCGCAATGGGCGGCCGCGCCTTGCGGCCTGGTTCGACGACTTCGCGCAGCGGCACTCGATGCGGGCGACACCGTTATCGGGAGAGACCCGTGACTGAGCGATTGCTGCTGTCGATGAGCGGGATCGCAACAATGCATGGCAGCTGTAACGTAAGTGCTGCAGGATGAGCCCATGCACAAAACACGCAACGATCTGTCACTCGACGTCCGCACGCGCGTCAGCCAGCTGCTCAACAGCCGACTGGCGAGTGCGATCGATCTGTACCTGCAGACCAAGCACGCGCACTGGAACGTGAAAGGCCCGAGCTTCATCGCGCTGCACGAGCTGTTCGACAAGCTCGCCGAGGAGCTGGAAGAGCATGTCGACGACATCGCGGAGCGTGCAGTCGCGCTCGGCGCGTTCGCCGAAGGCACGACGAACATCGTCGCGGAGCGCACGCAGCTGGCGAAGTACCCGGCGCAGATCAGCGAAGGCCTTGCGCACGTCGACGCTCTCGCGAATGCCTACGCAGCGTTCGGCAAGTCAGTGCGTGAAGCGATCGATGAGGCAGGCAAGGTGGGCGACGCCGACACCAGCGACCTGTTTACCGGCATCTCGCGGGGAATCGACAAGAGCCTGTGGTTCCTGGAGGCGCACCGGCAGGCGGAGCGCTGAGGATGTCAGGCTAAAGCCTGACCCACACGATCATCGAGACACGAGCTGCGACTGCGCGCCCTGTTGCTGCTCGAGGTAGAGGCGCTGCACGGGGTACGCGAACGCGATGCCCTGTTTCTCGAACGCCTCGATCAGCCGCAGGTTGATCTCCTGCAGGATGTCCATGTGGCGGCTGTAGTCCGTGGTCTTGACCACGTACACCGCCTCGAAGTCGAACGACGACGCCGAGATCTTCGCGAAGTGCGAGCGGTCGAAGCGCACGTCGGCGTTCGCTTCGATCAGCGAGCGGATCAGGCCCGGAATCTTCTGCACCTCCGCCAGCGGCGTCTCCTGGCCGATGCTGAGAGCGAATACGACGCGCCGCTCGGTCGCACGCGTGAGATTGCGGATGTTGCTGGCGAGCAGTTTCGAGTTCGGCATGATGATCTGCTCGCCATCGGGGCTGCGCAGGCGCGTGCTCTTGATGCCGATGTACTCGACCGTGCCGGAGAAAGTGTCGACCTGCAGCGTGTCGCCGAGAACGAACGGCCGGTCGAGCGTGATCGACAGCGATGCGAACAGGTCACCGAGGATGTTCTGCGCGGCGAGCGCGACCGCGATGCCGCCGATGCCGAGGCCGGCGAGCAGCGGCTTGATCTGAATTCCGAGATTGTCGAGCGTCAGCAGCAGCACCAACGACCAGATCGTCAGCTTCGCGATGAAGCCGATGATCGTGAGCGAGCCGGCCGCCGCGCGATCCACCGCGAGGGTCTTGCGCTGCTTGCGGGCCAGTGCCTCGAGCAGCGCGGTTGTCGCCCAGAGCCCGGCCTGCCAGAAGACTGCGACGGTGAAGATCGTGAGCGCGACGCGCGCCGCCTTGGGCGCCAGCTCCAGCGTCTGCAGGCCGAAGAACAGCGAGGCGATCAGCAGGAACCAGGCCTTCGTGCTGCTCGCAACGCGCAGCGGCAGTTCCAGGAATTCGTCCTCGGGCGTGGCTGCGTAGCGTGCGTGCTGTCTGCGCGCCAGGCGGCGCAGCAACCCCAGGACGAAGAGGATGCCGAGCGCGGTCGCACCGGCGATGAGCCAGCGCCACGGCGCATTGCCCAGGAAATTATCGAACACCTGTTCCATCCGTCCTCCGCTCAACCCATCAGCAGGCGCGCTTCGCCGTTCTCCAGCGCTTCCGGCGTGCCGGCGAGAATGACCACGTCGCCTTCGCGCAGCACCGTGGATGGCATGGGCTGCTGGCCGAGAATTCCGTCGCGGCGGATCGCGGTGACGGTCACTTCGCCGCGGTCCAGCTCGAGGTCCGCGAGCGATTTGCCGACGCAGTATGCGCCGGGCGGCAGCACTACCGTGTGCAGCTCTTCATTGCCCGTGTCGACCTCATCGACCATCCGCGCATCGTCGCGCCGGAACAGTCGCCGCAGCATCGCATAGCGATTGTTGCGGATGTCACCGACGGTCTTCACCACGCGCGACACGGGAACGTCGAGCAGCAACAGTACGTGCGACACCAGCATGAGGCTCGCTTCCAGCGTCTCCGGTACGACCTCCGTCGCGCCCGCCTGCTGCAGCTCCTCGAGCTTCGTGTCGTCCTGAGTGCGCACCAGGATCGGCAGGTCCGGCCGCAGCTCGCGCACCGCGCGGACGATCTTCATCGAGGCCGTGGCCTCGGCGAATGTCAGCACCAGCACGCGGCAGCGCGCGAGTCCGACCGCTTCCAGCATTTCAGTTGCTGTGCCGTCGCCGAAGATGACCGCATCGCCGGCGCGCCGCGCGAGCTCGACGGCGCGCGGGTCCGAATCGAGCGCGACGTACACGAACCCCTGACGCTCCAGCACGCGCGCCAGGTTCTGGCCGACGCGGCCGAAGCCGCAGACGATCACATGGTCGCGATGACCGGCGAGTTGTTCCTGATCGGGAATCGGCGCCGGGGTCGTCCGCGGAAACACCAGTTCGGCGAGCTGCCCGTTGTGCCGGATCAATATCGGACTCAGCACCATGCTCACGACGGTTGCGGCCAGCAGCGGCTGGATCACCGCGGAGTCGGCGAGGCGGTCGCTCAACATCAGTGTCAGCAGCGCGAAGCCGAACTCGCCGCCCTGCGCCATGACCACGCCGACGCGCAACGCCTTGCGCGACTGGTCGGTTCCGAGGCGCGCCACGATCGTAACGATGATCATCTTCGCGAGCTGCAGGCCGACGACGAGCAGCAGCACCAGCCACCACTGCCGGAACAGCAGCTGCAGGTCGAGCAGCGTGCCGATCGTGATGAAGAACAGGCCGATCAGCACGTCGCGGAACGGGCGGATGACGGTTTCCAGCTGATGCCGGTATTCGGTTTCCGCGAGCAGCATGCCCGCGAGGAACCCGCCGAGAGCGAGCGACAAGCCGACCGCATGTGTCGCCCACGCAGCGCCGACCGCGACCATCAGCGTTGCGAGTGTGAACAGCTCCGTGCTGTGCGCCCGGCCGATCTCATGGAACAGCGGCCGCACCAGCCAGCGCAGGAACGTGAGCACGAGGCCGAGCGCGACGGCCGCCTGCAGGATCGATTCGGCGATCTCCCACGTGGCGCGCTCGGGTCCGGCACCGGCGAGCGCGCTTTCGAGCGCCAGCAGCGGCACGAACGCCAGGTCCTGGAACAGCAGGATGCCGATCGCGATGCGGCTGTGCGTGCGGTTCAGCTCGGCCTGCTCGCCGAGTTGCCGGATCACGATAGCGGTCGAGGACATGGCGAGTGCGCCGCCGATCATCACTGCGGTCAGCGCCGGCACTTTCAACAGCCATAGGACCATGGCGAAAGCTGTCGTCGTCAGCACCACCTGCAGGCCGCCGACGAGGAACGCTTCGCGGCGCATGGCGATCATGCGCGGCAGCGAGAACTCCAGCCCGAGCGTGAATACCAGGAACACCACACCGAGATCGGCCATGATCGGCGCGAAGCCGCCGCTCGTGAAGTTGAGCGCGTATGGTCCGAGCAGCATGCCGACTGCCAGGTAGCCGAGGATCGGCGGCAGGCGCACGCGGCGGAACAGCAGCACCACCAGCACGGACGACGCCAGCAGCATCAGCAGTTTTGGAAGAAGGGAAAGATCCGGGTGTTCCGCCATGGTGACAAAGTACGTGTGCGATGCGCCGCTGCGCAAGGCGGAATGCTAATCTCCGCGCGATGGCTGGCGACTTGCTCGAAACAGCACGGACCGGGGACGCCCTGACGGTACGCCTCAACGGCGCATGGCGGATCGAGAACGTCGCCGCCATCGAGGCCGCACTCGCGCAGTTGCCGCAGGAAGGCGCGCGCCGGCTCGTGCTCGACACCCGTTCGCTCGAAGCCCTCGATCTCTCCGGCGCGTGGCTGCTCCGCGAGCGGCTGCGGGCGCTGCAGAATGCCGGCGGCAAAGTCGAATTTGCCGGCGAGCCGCCTTCGCAGTTCGAGTTCCTCGAAGAGATCACCTCGCAGGTGCCGACGCAGGCGCCCGCGGAACCGGAGCCGCCGGGGACGTTGCGCGACGCCGTCGCCTGGGTCGGCCGCGGCTCGGTCCTGCAATGGCACCAGATGGTCGACGCCACTGAGTACCTTGGGCGGATCGCCATGACCGGCCTGCGCTCGCTGCGGCCCCGGCACCTGCGCTTCGCGTCCATCGCGCGCCATGTATATGAAACGGGCATCCAGGCGATCCCGATCGTCGCGCTGATCGCATTCCTGATCAGCGTCATCGTGGCCTACCTCGGCGCGTGGCAACTGCAGAGCCTGGGCGCGGAGATTTTCACGGTCGACCTGGTGGCCATCGCCGTGCTGCGCGAGCTGGGTGTGCTGCTCACCGCGATCATCGTCGCCGGCCGCTCAGGCAGCGCGTTCGCTGCCGAGATCGGCGTCATGCGCCTGAACGACGAGATCGACGCATTGCATTCGATGGGCGTCGATCCGTTCGAGGTGCTGGTGCTGCCGCGGCTCATCGGCCTGCTGATCGCGCTGCCGCTGCTGACGATCATCGCGGACGCGATGGGCCTGGCCGGCGGCGCGCTGCTGTCGTCGGTGCTGCTCGACATCTCGCTCACGCAGTTCATTCCGAGGCTGCAGGACGCGCTCGCACCCACGACCTTCTGGGCGGGTCTCATCAAGGCGCCCGTGTTTGCCGTACTGATCGCGATGGTCGGCACGTATCGCGGCATGCAGGTGCGGGATTCCTCACGCGAGCTCGGACGGCTGACGACGGTCGCGGTCGTGCAGTCGATCTTCCTGGTGATTTTCGCGGACGCCATCTTCGCGGTCGTGTACGTCGAGCTGGATTTCTGATGCCGGCCGAAACGCCCGTCATCTCGGTCCGCAACGTCGTCAACCGCTTCGGCGCGCAGATCGTGCACGACGGCGTCAGTCTCGACGTGCTGCCGCGCGAAGTGCTCGGCATCGTCGGCGGCTCGGGCAGCGGCAAGTCGGTGCTGCTGCGGACCATGCTCGGCCTGCACCGGCCGACCTCCGGCGAAGTGCTGGTCGAAGGGCGCAACATCTGTAGTGCGAGCGACGAAGAGCTGCTGCAGGTGAAGCACCGTTACGGCGTGACCTTTCAGCACGGGGCGTTGTTCAGCTCCCTGACGGTGGCGCAGAACATCCAGCTGCCGATGCGCGAGTACTTCGATGCCTCGCCGGAGACGCTCGCCGCCTTGACGGAACTGCGCCTGCGCATGGTGGGGCTGCCCAGCGACGCGGCCTCGAAGCTGCCCTCGCAGCTGTCCGGCGGCATGATCAAGCGCGTGGCGCTGGCGCGGGCCCTGGCGCTCGATCCCACGCTGCTGTTCCTCGATGAGCCGACTGCCGGCCTCGATCCGATCTCCGCCGCGGCGTTCGACGAGCTCGTGGTCTACCTCCACCGCGGCCTGAAGCTCACGATCGTGATGATCACGCACGATCTGGATACACTGCTCGCCACCTGCAGCCGGGTGGCCGTGCTCATTGACAGGAAAATCGTGGTCGATACCCTCGACGGCATCATGAAGAACCCGCATCCATGGATCCAGGAGTACTTCCACGGCCCACGCGCGCGGGCGGCCCAACTCAGCGTGGACAAGCCCAGCGCGAGCAAGGGCACGTAGCTCGGCCATGGAACGCGAAGCCAACTACGTAGCTGTCGGCGCCTTCATTCTGCTGGTGGTGGCGATGGCCATCGGCTTCGTGCTCTGGTACACGGACGCGAACGACTCGCGCGACTACGACCTGTACGAGATCTACTTCACCGGCAGCGTCAGCGGCCTCGACCGCGGCAGCCCGGTGCGCTACCTCGGCGTCGACGTCGGCCGCGTGCGGCGGCTGTCGATCGACCGCCGTGACGCGAGCAGGATCGTCGCGGTCGTCGAGATCGACCGCGAGGCGCCGATCAGCTCGGCAACGCGCGCCAGCCTCGGCCTGCAGGGCGTCACCGGCCTGCTGTACGTCAACCTCAAGGAAGTGCCGAACATCAACAAGGCGGTGCCGCTGGCGAAGGGCGAGCGCTACCCGGTGATCGAGTCGATCGCGTCGGACTTCGACGTGTTCCTCTCCAGCCTGCCGGAGCTGATGGGCCGCGCGAACGAGCTGCTGTCCCGCGTCGGCCAGGTGTTCTCGGACGAGAATCTGAAGGGCCTGTCGGACACGGTGAAGAGCCTGCGCGCGGCCACTGCGGGGCTGCCGCAGACATCGCAGAACATCACGAAGCTCGTCGACGAGATGCGCGGCACGGTGAACGAGATCAACGGCGCGGCGCAGTCGTTGCGCGGCATCTCCGAGGACGCGCGGCCCGAGGTCAAGGTCGCGCTCGAGCGCCTGACGCAGACGGCCAACAATCTCGCCCAGGCCTCCGAGCGCATGGATCGCTTCACGCAGAAGAGCGAGGCGCAGCTCGGGAATTTCAGCGAGCAGGGCCTGTTCGAGCTGGAGCGGCTGGTGCGCGAGACCCGCTCGGCAGCGCGCGAGTTCCGCGACCTGTCGCGCAGCCTGCGCGAAAATCCGTCGCAGATTCTCTATGAGCCGCCGCCGAGCGGAGTGGAGATCCAGAAATGAGGGGGAGAGCTCTGAGCGTCGCACTGCTGGCGTCGCTGTCCGCCGGTTGCGGCTCGCTGCTCGAAACCGATCTGCCGGCGAGCACGAGCTACGTGCTCGCACCGGCACCTGCCGCGTCGACGGGCGTCACGCGCAGCGAAGTGGACCTGTCGATCGGTCGGCCCGATCTCGCGCCGGGACTGGATACCGAGCGCATCGCAGTCCTGAAGGGCCGGCAGCTCGACTACTACCGTGGCGCGCAATGGGGCGGACGCATCGCCGAGGTCGTGCAGACGCTGCTCGTGGATTCGTTCGAGGATCAGCAGCTGTTCCGCAGCGTCACGCCCGAGCAAACGCGTGTCGCCAGCCAGTATGTTCTCGACATCAGCGTGCGCGATTTCCAGTCGGAGTATGCGAGCGATAACGCTGCTCCCACTGCACACGTGACGATTCACGGACGGCTGATCCGCGTCGTCGATCGACAGCTGGTCGAAACGTTTGCGGCGACCGCGGAGAGCAAAGCGTCCGACAATCGCATGGGCGCGGTCGCGGCGGCGTTCGAAGCCGCGGCGCAAAAGGTCGTGCTGGAGCTGGCGCAGAAGACCGCTGCGGCGATTGCGGGGGATGCGGAGAAGCTGCACGCGGCGAGGGGGGAGAAGGAGTCGGGCTAAAGCCCGACCTACATCGGGACGTAGGTCGGGCTTTAGCCCGACGCTACATCACCAGGTGCTCAGTCCCGTCGCTTCCATCAACCGGTACCGCCAGTACTTTCCCCGGTCCTCATCCCGATACGCCCCGAACGCCGCCGAATACTCCGTGCCCGGCGGTCCGTCGTTGTTCCAGATGCGGTCGAAGTAACCCATCATCTCGATCGCCAGCGGCGATTCGGCGCCGGTCTCGATTGCGATGTTCGCCTCGAGGTTGTAATTGCCGACGTTGCGACGCGTGAGGTTCGCCGAGCCGAGTGACGCGACGAACCGGTCGCCGCGCCGGACCATGGCGATCTTGGTGTGGAACTGTTCGCCATGCGTGCGATACCAGCGGACCTGGATCCGCTCTTCGCTGGCTGTGACCAGTTCGTTCGCGACGGGCCGATTCGGCACGCCGTCCTTCTGGCGGCCGAATGCGTCGCGATTCGGATCGAGCAGCACGCGCACCCGCACGCCGCGTCCCGCCGCAGCGAGCAACGCAGCGATGATGTTGCGATCCGCCAGATAGAAGGTGGCGATGTCGAGGCTGTCGCCGTTGCGTGTAGCGCTGACTGCGTCGAGCAAGTGCCGGCGAATCGCCTCTTCTGTGATGAACGACAGTGCCACGTTCTGCTGCTCGCCCGGCGCGGCGTTCTCGGCCGAGGCTGCATAGATGTGCCCGCGCCAGCCGGAGAAGCGCGCGATCGCCATCTCGCTGCCGACGATGTCCTCGGCCAGGGCGCCCGAAAAACGCAGCGCGACGTTCGAGTGTGCGCTGCTCGCGTCATGCGGGTTCGCCGATGTGACCAGTGCCGCGAGCGTGCCATCTTCGCGATCCGCGACGATCAGCTTGCGGTGATTGGCCTTGAAATTCAGCAGCGCGAACCAGCTGCGCAGCGTGATGCCGGAGCGATCGCTGGTAAATGGATTCAGCATGCTGCCGCCGGACGCGGAGTTGCCCCACCACTGCAGTGCCGTGCGCCAGAGCGACGAGTACAACGGATTCGAATCCCGCAAGGGCTCCAGGTCGGTGCTCACGACGTCAATGCCGGCCTTGCGCAATTCGGCAAGGAGTGGCGAGGGCGCGCCGCCGTAGACATCGTTGATCGGATCGGTCAGCAGCAGAACCTGCAGGTCCGGCACAGCCTGCTTGCGTGCGATGAGATGATCGGCGAGCTGACGGCTGAGCGGACGATGTGCCGCGCCCGACGCGCCCATCAGCTCGTTGACGAGAAAGAAATCGGCGACGACGAACGAGCGCGCCTCGTCGATGATGCGAAACACTTCATCGAAGATGCGCTGCTCGTAGATCAGCTGGTCCGGCTGCTGCGGCTGCGGGCGCGTCAGGTCGTAGAGGAACTGCACGTCGCCGGCCGGTACCCGCACCGGCGCTGTGCTGACGTTGGTGCCCGGTGGCATCGGCTTCGTGACGTTCCACGCGCCGACGGCGGCCCACAGTGCGAGCACTGCCCAGGCAATCCAGCGCTTGCGGAAACGGCGGCGCGGTTCATCCCCGCTTGTCTCGCTGAGTTCTTCCATCTTGTTCTCTCGTCGCAAGCGGCCGAGGCCCTTGCGACACGCCCGGCAAAAGGCGTGACTTTTTCCGGGCTACTCCCGCCAGCGTCGCTGGCGCGCAATGGCTTCTTCGTCGGCATCGAGCGCCTCGCCCTGCATTCGTTCCGCGATCGCCTGAACGACGGGGGCCGGCAGCTGTGTGCTCGCCATTCTATAGTCGCCGCCGGCTTCCGTGGGCGGCGCTGCGGTCAGCATGTCGACGCGCCAGACTTCGGCGTCGCGGCAGGCGAAGCCGACCACTGCCGAGCCGTCGCGCGCGCCGAATGTACGACAATACTCGCCGGCCTTGCTGCGGAACGTGAGACCGATGTCGATGTCGGTGCCGTCCTGCGAGCTGAGTTGTTCCGAAAGCGCCTGCGCCAGCTGGCCGCTCGCGACGATGCGCCCGTCGATGCCGGCAGCGATGATTCCGTTGCCACCGTCGTCCGCAGAGGGCAGCAGCGCGCGGCCGGCAAGTACGCCGATGACCAGGCTCGCGGCGATCGACGTCCACTCGGGCCACGCCCATTGCCGGCGCTGAGGCGCCGCCTTCGCTTTCGTCGCAGCGCGCAGCAACCGGTCCGGCACTGGCTCGTCGAGCACGCCGGCAAATGCAGCGTCTACGTCTGCACGCATCGCGCGCTGACGCTCGACCTCCTGCGCGACCTGCGGATCGGCGGCCATTTCGGCTTCGATGGCGCGCCGCGTCTGCTCGTCGAGCTCGCCGTCCGCGTACGCCATCAGCGTTTCCTGCGAGAACTTCATGATCGCTCTCCGAGCGCAGCCTGCAGCGCCTCGCGACCCCGCGCGAGGCGGCTCGTCAGCGTGCCGATCGGCACCTCGAGCACCTCCGCGGCTTCCTTATAAGAAAGTCCTTCGACCAGCACCAGCGCGACGGCCAGCCGCTGCTCCTCGGGCAGACCCGCGACTGCGCGTTGCACGGCCAGCAGCCGGACCTGGCTGTCGGTGCCGTCGTCACCGACCGTCGCACCAGCTTCTTCCGGCGCGAAGACCCGGTCGCGGCGCGAGCGCGAGCGAACTTCGTCTATCCAGGCGTTGCGCATGATTCCGAACATCCAGCCGTCGAACTTGAGCTCCGGCCGCCACTGATCGTGCTTCAGCAGTGCGCGCTCGATCGAGAGCTGCACCAGGTCGTCCGCATCGTGCACGTTGCGCGCGACGGCGCGTGCGAAGCGACGCAGCCGCGGCAGCAGCTCAACGACCTGGCGGCGGACCTGCTCACTCATACATATATACGGCGGCGCCTGCTGTTTTATTCCGGCTGGCGCGGAAGATTGCCTTGCCGCGTATCGTATAGTCTACGGAGGATGAATGGATCGGCCATGAACCGCGCGCAGCTCCTGCTGCTCTGTCTGTTGGTCGGCTTCGCGGGACCGGTCGCTGGCCAGGTTCTGCCGCCGGTGCGACTGCCGACCGTGCCGGGCCTGCCGACGGAAGAGCTGGACCGCACGGTCAACGGCACGTTGCGCAACGCTGATCCGGAGCAGCTGCGCGAGCTGCGGCGTCTGCGGATTCGCGAGCTGCTGCGCACGAATCGGGCCGGCCTCGAAGCGGATCCGCGCGGCGCGCCGATGCTGCGCAACGAAGTCGTCGGTTTGTCGCCGTCCGCCGAGGCACTCGAACGCGCTCGCGCCGAAGGCTTCAGCGTCGGCCGCACTCGCGCGCTGGAAGGGCTCGATGCGACCATCGTCGTGCTGCAGGCTCCGGCCGGTATGTCGACGCGCCGTGCCCTGCAGCGGCTGCGTCAGCTGGATCCCGGCGGCATCTACGATTTCAATCACGTCTATCTGAACAGCGGCGAGGTCGCAAAAGCCGCGGGCGACGCACCGCTCCCGAGTGCCGAGCCCGCTGCGTCGGCACCAGGTGCGCGAATCGGATTGATCGACGGCGGCGTACAGCGCAATCACCCGGTGTTTCACGGCCTTTCGATTCACGAGCACGGCTGCGCCGGCGGCACGGTGCCGAGTCCGCACGGCACTGCAGTCGCGTCGCTACTCGTTGGCCATGGCGATCATTTCACCGGTGCGGCAGTCGGCGCCGAGCTGTACTCGGCCGACGTGTATTGCGGGCTCGCCACCGGCGGCGCGGTCGACGCGGTCGCAGATGCTTTTGCCTGGATGTCGCGCGAGCGGGTGCCGGTGATCAATATCAGCCTCGTCGGTCCGGCGAACGGCTTGCTCGAACAGGTGATCCGTCTAGTCACGACTCGCGGCCACATCGTCGTCGCGGCCGTCGGCAACGACGGCCCGGGCGCGCCGCCGCTGTATCCGGCTGCATATCCCTCAGTCGTGGCAGTAACGGGCGTCGATTCGCATCGCCGCGTGCTGGTGGAAGCGTGTCGCGGCAAGCACGTCGATTTCGCTGCACCCGGCGCGGATATGGCGGCCGCAGGTCTCGATGAGGAATTCGCACTGGTGCGTGGCACTTCGTTCGCGGCCCCGATCGCGGCGGGGTTGTTGGCACGACAACTGACTCAGGTCGATCACGCTCGCGCTGAGGCTGCAATGACTATATTGAGTTCGCAGGCAATCGACCTCGGGCCGCGCGGTCCCGACAAGGTCTATGGCAACGGGCTCGTCGGCGATGAGCTGCGGCCATCGCCGGCGCTGGCAAAGATCAGCGCCCGGTGAATGTGGGTCAGGCTTTAGCCTGACATCGGATTTGACTTAAGCAATTGTCAGGCTGAAGTCTGACCCACAGCGGGAAGAAATCGCTGCGCCGGCTCGTATTCCTCTCAAAGGCCGCAGATTCGCTGCGGTCATGACCGGAGGAATGACCATGAAGACGCGTAATACCTGCATCGCTGCGATCTTTGCCGTCATGGCTTGCTCGGCCGCGCACGCCCAAGTGCTCGGCGGCAACGTCGGCGGCGCACTGAACGGCACGCTGGGCGGCGGCCTGCACGACACGAGCGTGCTGACCGACGGCAGCGCGAACGGCTCGTTCGGTGGCGAGCTCGACAGCGGCTCGTTCACGCATTCGACGATGGGACGCGCACGCGGCGTGGCCGATACGACCACCACCCGTGCTCGCAATGTCGGCGCGAATGCTCGCAATCGCACCGAGTCGACGCTGGCCAGCGCGCGCAACACCAGCGCGAACGCTGCGAGCTCGACCGTCGCTTCGGCCCAGGCGGCGAAGTCGGAGCATGTCGACGCCACGAAGGATCTCGCGCCGAAGGTCGACAACATCACGAGCGACGTGAGCGGCTCTGCCTCGGGCAACGCCGCGGCTTCGCGCGACGGTGTCGTGGCCGGAGCGACTGCGGACGCCGCAGCCACCGCGACCAAGGATGCGCAGATGACTGCCACTGCGCCAGCTTCGGAGCCCTCGGCTGCCAAGGACACGAGCAAGCTGTAAGAAACGGGGGAAGGGGCCGGGGCAACCCGGCCCTTACTTCTTTTGCTGCGTCCCGAACTCCTGCGCCCAGTAGATATCTCCCTTCTTCGCGAAGTCCGTGAAGTACGCGACGCCCATCTCCCGATACTGCGCACCCATGATGTTGACGCAGTGGCCCGGACTGTCGAGCCAGCCCTGCACGACGACTTCCGCGCTCGCGGGGCCCTCGGCGATATTCTCGGCGACTGCCGACCAGTTATACCCGGCGCGAGTCGCACGCTCCGAAGGCTTGCTGCCGTCCGAGCCTCGATGGTCGAAGAACTTGTTGGCGCTCATGTCCTTCGCGTGCGCGAGGGCGGCGCGCGACAGCACGGGTGAAAGTGTGAGCGGCGGCGCCGAAGCGAACTCGCGCGATCCGCACTTGCGCGGCCGTGCCCTGGCTGCGTTCACCAGCTCCAGCACGCGCGCCGCAACTTTCGACATGTCGCTCGGCGTCGGCAATTGCTTCGGCACGGCCACGACGATCCACGCCGAGTCGCCGCGCTCATAAACGCCGATTTCGGTGAACTCCGGGTTCAGGACCACCTCGCAGTACGTGCTCGCAACGATCTGCAGCAGGGCCTTCTCGTTCTTTGCACCCTCGATGTGCATCGAGGACGAGTTCTGGACGCGATAGTCGGTCCGCGCGATCGCCCCGGTCAGGCGGCCGCCCTTCGCCCACTCGCGCGCGACTTCGTCGAGCCCGGAGGTTCGCCTCAATGCAGTCCGCAACCCGGCCTTGCCGTCGCAACCGCGCTGACGGATCGTGTTCACGCCTTTGTCGATGGCGGCCGTGGCGGCAGGTGGGAGTGCGAAGCAGAACAGCGCGATGAGGAAGCCGCAGAGCGCGCTACGCGCGGGCATGATGGTCCGCGCGGGACCTCGATCGTTTGCCCTTCGGGCCGACCAGCTTGAGGATCGCAGGTTCCAGCGGCTGCACAGCATCGCAGTAATCTTTCCATGCTGTGCTCCTGGCGACCAGTGCCGGCGCGGTGCGCACCGTGTAGCGGTTCGGATCGAGCCCGGCTTTCACCTGCGACCACGTGAGCGGCATCGAGACCGGCGCGCCTTCGCGCAATCGCGGCGACAACGGCGCGACGGCCGTCGACATGCGATCGTTGCGCAAGTAGTCGAGGAAGATGCGTCCCTTGCGTTCCTTCTTCGCCATGTTGAGCAGATAGCGGTCCGGGCTGTCTTCGGCCATGCGCGCGCACACCGCCTGCGCGAACGTCTTTGCTTCGGGCCAGCCGATTTTGCTGCGTTTGCCGGGTGCGAGCGGCGTTACCACGTGCAGGCCCTTGCCGCCCGTGGTCTTGCAGAACGTGGCCAGCCCGAGCGCTTCCAGGCGTTCCTTCAGCTCGCGCGCTGCCGCGATTACGGCCGCGAAGTCGACCTCCGGACTCGGGTCGAGATCGAACACCAGCCGCCCCGGTATTTCGGGTTGTCCCGGCTCGCAATTCCACGGATGCAGCTCGGCCGCCGCGCTCTGCGCCAGCGCCGCCAGGCCTTCGATGCGATCGACCTGCAGATACGGCTCGTGATCGCCCCGGACACGCGTCAGCGTCAGCAGGTCCGAGGTTCCCTTCATCGCGTGACGCTGGAAGAAGCGCTGTCCGCCGATGCCGTCGGGCGCACGGATGATCGAGCAAGGCCGGCCAGCGATGTGCGGCATCAGCCACTCGCCGACGCTTGCGAAATAGCGCGCGAGGTCGAGCTTCGTGACGGGCTTGCGATCGTTCGCATCCGGCCACAGCGGTTTGTCGGGTTTGGAGATGGCAACGCCCATCACGACGTTCGGCTCGGAGGACGCCGCCGCTTTGCGCGCTCGGCGCGGTGCAGGTTCCTTCACTTCGGTCTCCTCCGGATTTGCGGGCCGCTCCGCAACCACTTCCCGCGCAGGCTTGTCTTCGCGCAGACCCTTGAAGGCAGCCTGACGCACGTTGCCGGAGCCCGTCCAGCCGGCGAACTCGATCTCGGCGACGAGCTGCGGTTTCACCCATTGCACGTCGGCGCCCTTGCGCGGCGCAGTCGGGCCCGTGAAGGGACTGCTGTCGCTCGCCAGCGGCTTGAGCCGCTTCAGCAGCTTCTCGGCTTTCTCGCGGCTGAAGCCAGTACCGACGCGACCCACGGAAACCAGATGCGAGTTGCGATGCACGCCGACCAGGAGCGAGCGTAGCTGGCCAGCCTCGCGCGTCCAGCCCCCGATCACGACTTCGTGCCCCGCGCGGCATTTCGCCTTGGTCCAGTCGCCGACGCGTCCCGAGCGGTACGGTGCGTCGATGCGCTTGGAAATGATGCCCTCGAGGTTCATGCGGCACGCTGATTCCAGCACGTCGCTCGCGGGCGCTGCGAAATGATCGACGTAGCGAATGCGACTGGTGGAGCGCAAGCGCTGCGACGCGAGCAGCTTCTTCAGTTGGGCTTTGCGCTCGTACAGCGGCTGCTCGCGCAGATCGGCACCGTCGAGATACAGCAGGTCGAATGCGAACATCACCAGGTCATCCGCATCGCCTTCGGACAACGCAGCCTGCAGTGCACCGAAGTCCGGCGCGCCGCGAGCGTCGAGCGCAGCGATCTCGCTATCGATGATGCAATCGGGAAATTTCGCCGCCAGCTCGGCGAGCGGTGAGAACTTGTCGGTCCAGTCGAGGCCTTTGCGAGTCTTCAACGTCGCTGTGTGGCCGGCGACGCGCAGCTGCATGCGATAGCCATCGAGCTTCGCCTCGTGCGCCCAGTTGTCGCCGTCCGGCGGCCGCTCGACGAGCTTGCACAGCTCGGGCTCGATGAAGTCCGGCACGTTGTTCCCGGCCGCCTCCTTGGAATTCCAGACGGCGTCGGCCCGCGCCAGCTTGCGGGTTTCCAGCATGAACGGCTGCGGCGCGCGGCCTTTGCCCGCCGCGATGTCGCTCATGGGACGTCCGGACGCGACGGATGCGTCCTCGGCGAGCAGCTTCTCGGTAGCCTTGGCGTCACGCACGAATTCGTCGCGATGCTTGATCAGCAACCAGTTCGTGCGCTTGCCGCCGGCGCGATCGTGCTTCATGCGCACCAGCACCCAGCTGCCCTTCAGACGATCGCCGACCAGAGCGAACTTCAGCTCGCCCTTGCGCAATTGCTCTTCGGCCGACAGGGGGCCGAGCGGCTGCCAGTAGCCACGGTCCCACAGCTGCACGGTGCCGCCGCCGTACTGGCCCTTCGGGATCGTGCCCTCGAAGTCGCCGTAGTCCAGCGGATGATCTTCGACTTCCACTGCGAGCCGCTTATCCTGCGGCGTCAGCGACGGGCCCCGGGTCACGGCCCAGGACTTGAACACACCGTCGAGCTCCAGGCGCAGGTCGTAGTGCAGCCGGCGCGCCGCGTGCTTCTGGATCACGAAGCGCAGGTGCTCCGAGGGCTTCACCGGCAACGTGCCGCTCGGCTCGGCAGTCTTGGTGAAGTCGCGCTTGCGCCGGTAGGTAGAAAGCTTGCGTGTCGCCACGAAAAACGGAACGCGGCGTGCCGGGGCAGCGTTCCGTGCGAAATTCCGCCACAATCCGTCCAACGTCGAACACTCGGGGAGCCCTTTCATGAAGACCCGTCTGCGCACGCGGATCGCTTGGCTTGCTTGCTGTTGCGCCGCGCCGCTCGCGCTCGCCGCCGACAAGCTCGACGTCAAGCCCGGCCTGTGGGAGATCACGTCCACGCACCACATCAGCGGCGTGCCGCCGATGCCGAAGGAATGGACCGAGAAGGTTACCCCCGAGCAGCGCGCCGCAATGGAAGCGGCGTTCAAGAAGGAGGCGGAGAAGGGCCCGGAGACCGACACTGAGCGCGAATGCATCTCGAAGAAGGAAGCGGAGCAGCCGTTCGACATCGGCGACACCAAGGACTGCACGCAGAAAGTAGTGCGCACCACGAAGACGACGCAGGAAGTCCATCTCTCGTGCAACGGGGAGTTCAAGGGCTCTGGCGTGCTGCGCGTGACCTCGCCGACGCCGCAGACCATGACCGGCTCGCTCGAGCTGCAGCTCGGCGAGGGTAAGGACGCGATGAAGGTCAAGTCCGAGCTCGAGGGCCGCTGGCTCGGGCCGGACTGCGGCGACGAGGACGACTCGGACAGCGACGACGGCGAAGCCCATGACGAGGATGAAGAAGAGTCAGGCTAAAGCCTGACCCACACCCTGGCACAGCATCGGTTGAGGATTGGAGTGGGTCAGGCTTTAGCCTGACTCTCATTCCCACCTCGGTTAGTTAGTAGCGACGCGGCGTTCGCCTACGGTCAGGGCTTTCCACGAGGAAGGCCCTGCATGTCCGTCAGGCTCGAAAGCGTCGTTTCCGCTCCGCTCGCGCACTCGGCAGTTGCGGCTCACGCAGCGGCGCGCGTCCCCTCGATCGACATCCTGCGCGGGCTCGTCATGGTGCTGATGGCGCTGGATCACGTCCGTGATTTTTTTACAGACGTGCGCTTCGATCCGCTCGACCTGTCGCAGACCAGCGCGCTCCTGTTCATTACGCGCTGGATCACGCACTTCTGTGCACCGACGTTCGTGCTGCTCGCGGGAGTCAGCGCGTATCTCATGGCGCAGCGCTGCTCGCGCGCCGAGCTGAGCCGGTTCCTGTTCACGCGAGGTCTGTGGCTCGTGGTGCTGGAAGTGACGCTCATGAGCCTGGTCTGGACTTTCAACCTGCGGTACGACCACGGACTGTTCCTGCAGGTGATCTGGGCGATCGGCGTTTCGATGATAGTGCTGGCCGCACTCGTGCACTTGCCGCTCCGCGCGATCGCGCTGTTCAGCGTCGTGATGATCGCCGGCCACAACCTGTTCGATGGCGTCGAACCGCAAGCCTTCGGCACCTGGGCGCCGCTGTGGTCGCTGCTACACGTCTTCGGCCCGATTCCGCACGCTTTCGTTGCCTATCCGCTGGTTCCCTGGATCGGCGTCATGAGTCTCGGCTACTGCATCGGCGCGCTGTTCGAGCTCCAGTCGCAGCAGCGTGTGCAGCGCTTGATGTGGCTCGGCGCCGCGTCGCTCGTGACGTTCGTCGTGCTGCGAATCACGAATGTGTACGGCGATCCATCGGTGTGGACGCCGCAGGGCACGCTGCTGCGCACGCTGCTATCGTTCGTAAATGTGAGCAAATATCCGCCGTCGCTGGATTACTTGCTGATCACGCTCGGCAGCGGATTCCTGCTGCTCGCGGCATTCGAGTCTGCGCACAACAAGGTCGGCGATGTGCTGCGCACGTTCGGGCGTGTGCCATTGTTCTTCTACGTGTTGCACGTCGCGCTTGCACATTTTGCGGCCGGTAGCGTCGGCTACGCGACGGGATTCGGCGTCGCGATCCTCACGGCGGATTTCCTGCTCGTGCCGCAGCAGTGGGGCTTCGGCCTGCCGGTCGTGTACCTCGCGTGGCTGCTCGTCATCGCAACGCTCTATCCCGCGTGCCGCTGGTTCGCTGCAGTGAAGCGGCGGCGCGATGATTGGTGGCTGTCGTATCTGTAGAGCCGTATGCTCGGCGGCAGTACAAGAATGGGGAGCGCGGCCGTGAGCACACTCAATCACCAGTTCCGCCTTGCAGCTCGTCCGGTCGGACTGCCGAAGCGCACCGACTGGAGCTACACGGAAGAGCCGCTGCGCGCGCCGAACGACAACGAGGTGCAAGTCAGAATTGTCTATCTGTCGCTGGATCCGGCGATGCGCGGCTGGATGAATGACGTGAAGTCGTACATCGCGCCGGTGGGAATCGGCGAGGTTATGCGTGCGGGCGGTGTCGGCGAAGTACTCGAGTCGCGTCACGCGGGATTCAAGAAGGGCGATCACGTCTACGGCACGCTCGGCATCCAGGAATACGCGACCGTCGATGGCAAGGGCCTGACGAAAGTCGATCCGCGGCTCGCGCCGCTGCCGGTGTACTTGAGCGCGCTGGGCCTCCCGGGTTTGACCGCGTACTTCGGCCTGCTCGAAGTCGGCAAGCCGCAGCCCGGCCAGACCGTCGTCGTCTCCGGCGCAGCGGGTGCGGTCGGCATGGTCGTCGGACAGATCGCGAAGATCAAAGGCTGTCGCGCAGTCGGTATCGCGGGCGGACGCGAGAAGTGCGACTACCTCGTGCGCGAGCTCGGCTTCGACGCCGCGATCGACTACAAGTCCGACGACGTCAAGCGCACGCTGCGCCAGCATTGTCCGAAGGGCGTCGACGTGTACTTCGACAATGTTGGCGGCGAGATCCTCGATACGGTGCTCACGCAGCTCGCGCGCAACGCACGCGTCGTGATCTGCGGCGCGATCTCCCAGTACAACAGCACGACCGGGGTGCGCGGACCGGCGAACTACATGTCGTTGCTCGTCAATCGCGCGAGCATGACCGGCATGCTGGTGTTCGACTATGCCGAGCGCTACGGCGAAGCAACGCGCGAAATGGCAGGCTGGCTGGCGGCGGGCAAGCTCAAGAGCCGCGAGGACATCGTCGCGGGCCTGGAGACTTTCCCCGAGACGCTGCTGAAGCTGTTCAGCGGCGAAAACTTCGGCAAGCTGGTGTTAAAGGTTGCGGGCTGATCGATTCGTCAACCGCTCGAGCACGCGGTTCAGCCCCTCGTCCACTGTCTCGAACACGCGCGCCTGGTGGAGCACGCCGAGGAATTGCTCGTTGGTTCCGCCGCGCGTGGCGTGGTCGCGCGCCAGCTCGTGGAAATCCGGCTGCTGACCGCGAAGCCGCGCCGCGAGTCCCGCGAACGAGGCAGCCACCTGACGCTTTGCTGCTGTGTCCGAAACACCGTGCGCAATGAGCCATCGGCAGATGGCGTCGAGATAAGCGAAGTACGCGGCGATCGTCGCGGTGGAAGCCGACGTCGCCTCGAACGCTGGCTCAGTCGGAATCTCGATGGATGCGCCGAGCCGGTCGAACAGTGCCCGGGCTGCTGCAATCGGCGGGAATATCGGTGTCGCGCCGTCACGCGCTGCCACCGAAGGCAACGGAATCGCGCGGGCGATGTCCTGCGCCGGTGCTATGAGCTCACGCAGCGCCGCTATTGAGATACCTGCCATCATGCTGACGACGGGCTGCTGACTGGAAAACGTCAGACCGGCCAGCACGGATCGCGCATCCTGCGGGCGCACGCAGAGCAGCAGCACCGACGATGAGTCGATCACTTCCTGGTTGCTTGCCGCGACGCGCACGGTCGGGAAGCGCGACGCGAGCTCAGCTGCACGATCGGCGTTGCGTGGCGAGAGCACGATTCGCGGAGCGTCCTGTGCGCTCTCGCACAAGCCGGTGACTATCGCCGCCCCGATCGCACCGACGCCAATCACGCCGTAGCTCATTGACGGTTTCCCCGGTCTCGCATCAGGTCATGCAAAAGACGTTCAGCTTGTTGCCGTCGAGATCGCGGAAGTAGCCGGCATAGAACTTGTCGCCGCGCGGGCCGGCTGCGCCTTCGTCCTGCGCGCCGAGCTCGATGGCTTTCCTGTACATTCGGTCGACCTGCGCCGGCTCCTTCACGAACAGCGCGACCATCACACCGTTGCCGACTGTCGCCGGCTTGCCGTCGAACGGCTTCGTCACCGACAACGCCGCCTGCGCCGGGTTGTTGCCCCAGACGATGAACGTCTCCTCGTCCATCATGCGCTTCGCGCCGACCTCGGCGAGCAGCTTGTCGTAGAAGGCGGCGGAGCGCTTGATGTCGTTGGTGCCGAGCGTGACGTAGCCGATCATGAGTGCTTCTCCTCCTGGGGATTGGAACTCTACCTTTCACACACCCGACTTGGCGAGGATCACTGCCGACACGCCGTGCGCCGCACGATTGGCATCCGGATTTTTGTACGAATGTTGCACGTTGCCGGGGAACGCCAGCACATCGCCGGCCGCGAGGTCGAAGCGATCGCCGGCGACGAAGATCGTGACTTCGCCGGCGAGACACGTGAAGAACTCGCGCGTGCCCGGCAGATGCGGCGAGCCGCGCATCGAGGCGCCCGGCGCGAACTCCATGACGTTGAGCAGCTCATCCGGCACGCGCTCAGGAATCAACGAGCGGATCGTGATGCCGCGACCGGCACTCTGTGTCGCCAGCTCGGCGCGCGTCCACTTGTGCACTTTGGCGCGCGGCGAAGCGAGCAGCTCATCGAGAGGGACGCCCAACGCAGTGGCCACCTTGACCAGCACCGTCAGCGAAGGGTTGCCGCTGCTCGATTCCAGGTTGGCAATCGTCGAGCGCGGCACGCCGGCGGCTTGCGCCAGCGCGCCCTGCGTCAGATTACGCACGTGGCGGAGCGCCACCAGGTTGCGCGCGAGGTGTGCGGCGACGAGCTCGGGTCGATCCATGGAAGGTGTCCGTCGAAGCGACATTCCGCCAGTGCGTTGGACATGGCGGTTGGTTTGCGGGCGGCCGACTCTACCATCAGCTGCACGGAAGGAGATCACAGATGCAAACCGACATGCAAACACCTCGCGTGCTGATCACCGGCGGTACATCCGGGCTCGGGCTCGCACTCGTCAGCGAGCTGAAGAGACGTGGCGCGCACGTTGCGTTCGTCGCGCGAACGGCCGAACGAGTCGCTGATGTGGCGCGAGAGTATGGCGCTCAGGGTATCGTCGGCGACGTCGCACGCAAGCAAGATATCCATCGCATCGCCGTGCAGGCGTCTGGCGCGCTCGGCGGTCTCGACGTACTGGTCAACAACGCTTCGGATCTCGGGCCCACGCCGCTCGCACTGCTCGGCGATACCGAATGCGAAGACTTCGAACGCGCGCTCGTCACGAATATCCTGGGACCGTTCCGGCTCACAAAAGCGCTGCTCGGTTCATTGGCGGCGTCCGGTCGCGAAGGTCGCGGCAGCGTCGTGTTGAACATCTCCAGCGATGCGGCGGTGAATACGTACGCACGCTGGGGTGCATACGGCTCCAGCAAAGCCGCGCTCGCCCACATGACCCGCATCTGGAACGAGGAGATGTCTGCGCACGGCGTGAAATTTCTCGCGCTCGATCCAGGCGACATGGACACGCCGCTGCACGCGCTCGCGATTCCCGACGCCGATCGCACGAGCCTGAAGCGGCCAAGCGCGGCGGCCATCGAGATCGCCGATGCGATTGCGGATCTGCTGCCTGCCGCGCTGCCGGGCACCGTAAGGCGAGCTTCGTGATCGCCGCGGATCGGCCAGTTCAGCGCTCGGCCGCATCGAAGCTCTTGCACGTCGATGCTGGAGGCCGCATTCGCAGCGTGCCGCGCGCTGCGCTGATCGAGCTGTTGCGGCCCGGTGATGTCGTGATCGCGAACGACGCGGCGACGCTGCCCGCAAGTCTGCAGGGAGTTCATCCAAGCACTGGAATGAAGGTGGAAGTACGCCTCGCCGCGCGCGCTTCGCTCGCGCCGGGCGATGTCCTGCGCTTCAACGCCGTCGTGTTAGGTGCCGGCGATCATCGGACGCGAACGGAGGATCGACCCCTGCCGCCGCCGCTCGCGCCGGGTCAGAGGCTGCAGCTCGGCCCGCTGACTGCAGTGATCGAAGAGCTGCTCGGACATCCGCGACTCATCGCGCTGCGCTTCGAGAATTCCGTTATGGACATCTGGGCCGGACTCGCGCGCCATGGACGAGCGATTCAGTACGCGCACGTGCCGCAGCCGCTGGAACTGTGGGACGTCTGGGCGCCGATCGCTGCCCGGCCCGTTGCCTACGAACCGCCGTCAGCAGGCTTCGCGCTCGATTGGAAGCTGCTCGCTGACTTCGCTGCGCAAGGCATCGTATTCGCAACGCTCACCCACGCTGCCGGAATCTCGTCGACAGGCGACGCCGAGCTCGACCGCTTGTTGCCGTTCGATGAGCCGTATCACATTCCCGCTGCTACGGAGCAGGCGCTGCGGCGCGCGTGTCACGAAGGAAGCCGGGCTGTGGCGATCGGCACGACAGTCGTGCGAGCTCTCGAACATTCAGCGGCGCTGCACGGCGTTGTCGTGGCGGGCGATGGAGTCGCGGATCAACGCATCGGCGCCGAGACGCGGCTCCGCATCGTCGACGCAATTCTGTCCGGCACGCACGAGCCGGGCACGAGTCACTACGAGCTGCTCCAGGCTTTCGCCGACGAGCACATCCTGCAACGCGCGGATCGTGCGTTGAACGCCGGCGGCTTTCGCACGCACGAATTCGGCGATTCCGTTCTGATTGAACGCGCAAATTCTCTTGTCGAAAGCGGCCAAGGCCCTCTCGACACGCCCGGCAAAAGGCGTGACTTTTGCCGGACTTGCGAGAGGTATTCGAGCGAAGTGCGACGCTGTGAGGCGGACGTGATTTTTTCCGCGAATGCAAGGACTGGTCGGGCGGTGCGCAGTCCGTATACTTCGCGCTTTTTGCGCGCCGCCAATGTGGTTCAAGAACCTGGTCGTCTATCGTCTGCCGGCCGACTGGTCGGTTGCTCCTGCTGAGCTGGAAGAGAAGCTCGCGCAGCGCTCGCTGCAGCCTTGCGGCGCTTTCGACATGCAAAGCCGTGGCTGGGTCTACTCGAGCCCGGCGGAGCGCTTCGTGCATACCACGCACGGCCAGCACCTGATCGCGCTCGGCGTCGAGCAGAAGCTTTTGCCTGCGTCGATCGTCCGGCAGGTCGCTGCCGACCGCGCCAAAGTCGTCGAAGAGCAGCAGGGTTTCCCTGTAGGACGGCGCCAGATGCGCGAGATCAAGGAGCGCGTGCTCGAAGAGCTGCGCGGCCGCGCGCTGTGCCGTCGTCGCGTCACGCGCGCGTGGATCGATCCAGCGCATGGCTGGCTCGTCGTCGACGCGGCAGGCGCGGCGCGCGCCGAAGAACTGATCGAAGCCCTGCGCGATACGCTCGGCAGCCTCGCAGTGCAACTAATGGAGACCGAGCGCTCGCCGTCGGCGGCGATGAGCGCCTGGCTGGCACTCGGCGATGCGCCGCTGCGTTTCGTCATCGATCAGGATCTCGAGCTGCAGGCGGCTGATCAGAGCAAGGCCACGATCCGCTACACGCGCTATCCGCTCGAAGCGCGCGAGATCCGTCAGCATCTCACTGCGGGCATGTCCGCCACGCGCCTCGGGCTGACCTGGAACGACCGCATCTCGTTCGTGCTCACCGACAAGCTGCAGGTGAAGCGCGTCGAGTTCCTCGCGCTCGGCAAGGAACCCGGACAGGAAGCGGCGGCCGAGAATCAGGAGCTCGCGGCGCAGGAGCAGTTCGAAATCGACTTCCTGCTCATGACCGGCGAGCTGCACCAGCTGCTCGCGGACCTCGGACAGGCGCTCGGCGCGCAGCCGGAGCGTCAGGCGGCCTGAGCTTCACCTGTTGGGCAGCAACGGCTGATCGGGAATCAGCGGCTGACCGGCCCAGCGCAGGATTGCCACCGAGACATCCTGCTCGCGCGGCAGTTTCTTCATGAGCTCGATCATCTGCGCCGAAAACTTGTCGTGCTCGACCTGCTGGCGCACCAGCGCGCCGGCGGCCTGGCTGCGATAGCTGAGCGTCGAGACCCGCTCTTCGAGGACTACGGCCGCGGGCGTGCCCGGCGTGATGAGCAGTTGCGAGATGCCGAGTCCGAGTCCTTCCACGAGTGTCGTGTCGCTGCGCTGCATGGCCTGCGCTATCCGATCGCAACGTGTGCGCGTCGGCGGATCCTGGATGCGTTCGATCGTGCATGCGGCGGTGAGCGGCTTGAACGCGGGCACCACAATTGCAGACAGCGCGTCCGTCGTTCCGTCGAGCGCTTGCGTGAGCGGCTGGGCCGGTGCGCCGGCCGAGCCGGGCGGCGGTGACTTCGCGCTACGCGCCTCGCTCAATCTCCAGAGCAGCGTGGTCCAGTACAGATCGAAACGCTGCGCATGGCTCATGGCTTCGAGGACCTGATCCGTGACCCGCTTGTCCTGGCGCGCCTCCGCGCGAGCGAGCGGACCGAGCCAGACGACACCGTTGTCCGGCGCGAGCTTGCGCAAGCGTGCCTCGACCGGCTCCGGCTCGCAGCCGGGCGCCAGCGCGCAGATGCGCACGTGCAGCCATGCGATGTCGGGCCGCTTCGGGTCGACGAGGTTCGCCTGAGCGATCGCCGCGAGCGCCGTCTGTCCGTCACGTTCGATCAAGGCCTGCAGGGCATTGCTTGCCAGCTCGTCGGCATTACCCGAGGGCACTCGCGTCGCACCGGTCGACGCGGCCGTTCCGCGTTGCGGAGAAGGACCGGCGCAGGCCGTCAGCGCAAACGATACAGCGAGCAGGAACGGCCGGATCCAGTGGGGGCGGGTCGCGATAGCCATGGCGCGTAAGTCTAACGGCGCCGCGGCCCCGGCGGGTTCGCCGGTACGAATCCGCCGTTCACCGGTGGGTGCTGGCACAGCTATAGCAGCCTCCGTAAGGTCGGAGCATGCTCTTCTTTACCGCCCGTCTGGCGGGAGTGATTGGATGGATGATCTGAAGCCGCACCGAAACGCGGGCCGCTCGCGCCTGGTGCTGGGCCTGTTCCTGCTGGCGCTCGGCGGGGTGATGCTGGCCGTCAACCTCGGCTACGCAATGCCGATCGGCTGGTGGCGTTATTTCCCCGTGCCGCTCATGGCGCTCGGTCTGTGGGGTCTGTTCGTGCCGAGCCGGCACCTCGATCGCTCCGGCGGCATCTGGCTGCTGGCGAGCGGTCTGTACTGCCTGGTCGGCGTGTTCGGCCTGTTCGGCCTCGGCTGGGGCTCGGCGTGGCCGATCTTCGTCATTGCCTCGGGATTGAGCTTCCTGGTTCGCGATTCCGCCCGCGAGCGCCGCACGACCGACGCGTCCGAGGGGTGAGGGGTCATGGACTACGACCACGACCCCAATGAGGCCTCGGGGCGCGACCGTCCCACCGAAACCCGGCCACGACACGATCACCAGGCGATGTTCTCGGCCCGGCTCGTCGTCGGCATCGTCATCGTCTTCATCGGCGCGATTCTGCTCGCAGACAACCTCGGCTGGTTCGAAGCGCGCTACGTGCTGCGCTCACTCTGGCCGCTGGCGCTGATCTGCGTCGGCGTGGCGATGGTGCGCAGCCCCGATCACCGCCGCAGCCGCTCGTGGGGCTGGGTGTTGATCACGGTCGGCGCCTGGTTGTTCCTCGATCGCATCGGCTGGATCAACGTCAGCCTCTGGCACCTGGTGCTGCCCGGTCTGCTGCTGTTCGTCGGCGGCACGCTGGTGTGGCGCGCGATCCACGGCCCGCCGAAGGCGCAGTCGATCTCGGGCGTGGACGATCACGTCGAGTTCGTGCGCTCGTTCGCGCTGATGTCCGGCTGCGAGCTGCGGCCGGTATCGCGGCCGTTCCGCGGCGCCGATCTCACCGCCGTGATGGGCGGTATCAAGCTCGATCTCGCGGACGCGCGGATGGAGGCCGACACTGCCAACGTCGAAGTGTTCGCGTTCTGGGGCGGCATCGAAATCTACGTGCCGCCCGACTGGACCGTCACCAGCAAGGTCACCACGCTCCTCGGCGGCTTCGTCGACAAGCGGCGCCCGACCAGCGTCGTCCCGACCAAGACACTGATCGTGCGCGGCATGGTGGTGATGGGCGGGATAGAAGTGAAGAACTAGTCACTTCTCCATGCATCCCGTTCTCAAACGCCGCAGCCGCCTGTTCCTCTACCTGGCCGTCTGGATCGTCTTCGGACTGCTGTTGACGGTGGTTTTCATCTTCGGCGGCCGCGCGCCGCCGCTCTGGTCGCTCTATTTCGCGGTGCCGATGGCGGTGCTGCTCGGCATGCAGTCGCTGTCGTACTGGTACCTGGTGCAGTCGATGCCGCCCGGCGACACGCCGATCGTGCGCATGGTGATCAGCTGGGTCGCGGCCGGACTCGCCTCGCTCGTCGCCTGGCTGGTGATCGGCTACCTGTGGGCGCAATACCTGCTGGAGCCCGGCGAGAACTACGGCGACGAAGCGTACGGCATCCTCGGCCTGATGATCTTCGCGGGCGCGATCGGCATTTCGCTCGCGGTGCTCGGCCACTACCTCGTAGGTGCATTCGAGCGTTCGCGCAATGCCGAGCGCCGCGCGCTCGAGCTGCAGGTGCTGGCGCGCGAGGCAGAGCTGAAGTCGCTGCGTGCGCAGCTCGATCCGCATTTTCTGTTCAACAGCCTGAACTCGGTCGCGGCGCTGATCGGCAACGACACTGCCGCTGCGCGCCAGATGTGCTTCCTGATGGCGCAGTTCTTCCGCAAGAGCCTGACGCTCGGCCGCGAGCAGGCGATTCCGCTATCGGAGGAGGTCGGGCTGGCGCAGACGTTTCTGTCGATCGAGCGTGTGCGCTTCGGCGAGCGGCTGCGTTCGCGCTTCGACATCGCCGAGGACGTGCGCGATGTCTCGGTGCCGCCGCTGTTCCTGCAACCACTGGTCGAGAACGCCGTCCACCATGGCGTTGCGCATCTGCTGGAGGGCGGGGAAGTGTGCGTCACGGCGCGCCGCCGCGAAGGCTTCGTCGAGCTCGTGGTCGAGAATCCGTGCGATCCGGACCGGCCGCCGTCGCGCGGCACCGGCGTAGGATTGGTGAACGTACGCTCTCGGGTCGAGACGCTGTGCGGCCACCGCGCCAGCGTCGACGTCAACGCCACGGACGAGAATTTCAGAGTATCGATCCTGCTGCCGTATTCGGGCGCCGCGACCGCGCTGCGCGCCACTGCCTGACGAGGGGGAGCCAACGTGCGTGTGCTGATCGTCGATGATGAAACTCTGGCCCGCTCCATCCTGCGCGAGCACCTGGCGAAGATCCCGGAGGTCGAGATCGTCGGCGAGGCCGCGAACGGCTTCGAGGCGGTGAAGCTGGCCGAGGAGCTGAATCCGGAGCTGGTGTTCCTCGACATCCAGATGCCGAAGCTGTCGGGCTTCGAGGTGCTGGAGCTGCTCGGCGAGCGCGCGCCGCCGGCGGTGATCTTCACAACGGCGTATGACGAATTCGCATTGCGCGCGTTCGAGGTTCACGCGGTCGACTACCTGCTGAAACCGGTCGAGCCGGCGCGCCTCGTGGCCGCTGTCGAGCGCGCGGGAGAGCGGCTGCGCAACAAGACGCCGGCGCCGTCGGCCCATGATCTCGCCGTCTCGGCGCGGCCGCCCGGCCGCACGCTCGAGCGCATCCTGATCCGCCACGAGGGGCGTGTGCACGTGCTGCCGCTCGAGCGCATCGACTTCATTGAAGCGCAGGACGACTATCTCTCGTTCTCCTGCGGCGGCAAGCGGCTGCGCAAGCAGCAGACGATGAGCGACCTGGAGAGCCAGCTGGACGCGACGCGGTTCGTGCGCATCCACCGCTCGTTCATCCTCAACGTCGAGCGGCTGGCGCGCATCGACCTGTACGGCAAGGACAGCTGGCTTGCAATCCTCGGCGACGGCACCAAATTGCCGATGTCGAGGACCGGGCATGCAAAGTTGAAGGAATTGATTGGATAGAGAGGAGAGTCACGAGAGTCACGAGGGTGACGTGAGTTTTTTTTCTGACCCCCGTGACCCTCGTGACCCCGTCACCCTCGTCACTTCTCTCCCTAGGAGCCCCCATATGTCCGACCCAAACTCCCGTTCTGAGGAATTCCAGTTCAGCGGCGACACGCTGCTGTCGAAGATCAAGGAGATCCTGCGCGAGGGCAACATTCGCCGCGTCGTCATCAAGAACGAGGACGGCCGGGTGCTGATCGACATCCCGCTGACGATCGGAGTGGTCGGCACGTTGCTCGCGCCGCAGCTCGCGGCCATCGGCGCGGTCGCCGCGCTGGTGCTGCGGGGCTCGATCGTCATCGAAAAAGAGACGCCGCCCACGCCGACGGTCTGAACGTAGGTCGCGTGCGACCTCTCTGCGCATTCGTCCTGATCGCCGGCCTGGCTAGAGCGGCGCCGTCTTTCGCCGCGTCGATCGCGGTGCACGAGTACCTGCTCGCGGCCACTCACGATCTGCCGCCGGTCGCGAAGGAAATCGTGCAGCGCGTCGACGATCCACCGCGACAACTCCTGGCCGTGCGCGGCTATCTCAAGACGGGACAGCAGCTCAGCTCACGCTGGAGCTGGTCGGCGGAAGAGATCCGCACCTACGAGGCCAGTGAAGAATATCGCGACCTGCTGGCCGAGATCGCCAGGGTGCGAGCGCGCTTCGAAGCGCAGAATCCCGGTTACTCGCTCTACGCGAACACTGCGACGCGGAGTCTCGATTTGCAGCTGCAACGCTGGAACTCGAACCCTTCGGTCGGCGTCATCGCAGGGAAGCTGCAGGAAGCAGCCCTGCGCGAACTGTCAGCCGATACCTATCCCGCGCACCCGGACGCAAAAGCGACCTTGCGCTTTGCGAACTTCCTGCGCAACTGGCGCCCGACGCCTGCCGCAGCGCCGCTCGCGGTCCCGGGACTGTCGCTGCACGGGCGCTCGCGCGCGATCGACTTCCAGATCGTCCACGACGGTCGCATCATCGCACCCACCGAAGTCGCGAAGGCCGGTCCGGTGTGGGAACGGCAGGGGTGGGCAGACAGGCTGGCTAAGGCCATGCGCGATACGCGCTTCGTCGGGCCACTGCATGCACCCAACGAGCCTTGGCACTATGAGTACGTGCCGGGCGCAGACGCGCAGCCGAAGGAGAGACGACCATGAGACAGCGAATCCTGATCCAGCGTGTCCTGCTGGTGTCCGTTTCTGCGACGCTGTTTTTACTGAGCGGCTGCGCTACGCAGCGCTCCGAAGTGCGCGTCGATAAAGCCGACGCGGACTTGTCGAAGTGCCACACGTTCGGCTGGCGCACCACTTCCTCCGATGCCGCATCGTTGACGGACCAGCGCGTGCGCGCGGCGGCGCTGAAGAAGCTCGAGGAGAAAGGCTACACGCTTTCGACCGACAAGCCCGATTGCCAGATCGCGTATGTGCTGTCGTCGCAGGACCGGCCGAAGCCGAAGCCGAGCGTCGGTGTCGGCGTCGGCGGTGGCTCCGGCGGCGCGCACGGCGGCATCGGCGTGAGTCTGCCGATCGGCCGCCACAAGGAGCAGGTTGGCACGTTCACGCTCGACATCGTCGACACCGCGCAGAACGCGCAGATCTGGAGCGGCGCCGTCGACGTCACGATTCAGGCCAGCGAGATCAGCGGCGAGGAGGCGGACGAAGCGGTCAAGGTCATCCTCGCGGAGTTCCCCAACCGCGGCGCGAACTGACGCAAGGTGGCAAGTGCGCCCTGCGAAACTTCACTTAGCCGCTTGCGTGCACTTGCAGGCGTCGCAGCCCTTGTCGAACACGACCTTCCAGTTGCCGTCGCTTTCGCGCCGCCAGACCGAGTTGAACGTGCCGACGCGCTCGCCCTTGGGGTTGAACACCGGACCGCTGCTGTGAGCGAGCTTGCCGGAGTCGAGAACCTGCACGTCTTCCGAGCGCCATGAGAACGGCGGCTGCGGCTTTTCGTAGAGACCCTTCCAGCTCTCGACGACCGCCGCTTTGCCGCGGACTGCCTCCTGGCCGAAAAACACTGCGTCCTCTGCGATGAACGTCGCGAACGCCTTGTGATCGCGCGCGGCCATTGTCGCGGCGAATGCGTTCTCCGCATCGCGCACCTGCTGGGTGAGCTGTTCGCGCGTTTCGGAGTGAGCGGCGCACGCGAACGACAGCGCCAGCAGCAAGCAGAGTCGCAGGATCGGGAGTCTCATCGCGAGTCTCATTGCGTGCTCCTTGGAACCGGGCGGGCCGGTGCCCGGAGAGCACGGAGTATGGCTATTTGTCGCCTGCTTTGCTCGTTGCCATCACGTAGTCGACTATCGCGGCGCGCTGCCGATCGTCGGCGATGCCGGGGAACGCCATCGAAGTGCCCGGCGCCATGGCTTGCGGATCGCGCAGGAATTGATCCAGCCGTTGCCTGTCCCACTTGCCGCCGAGCTTTTTCAGCGCGGGCGTGTAGGCGCCGTAGTTCTTTGCCGTTGCGATCGGGCGGTCGAGCAGGTGGTAGAGATCCGGGCCCAGGCGATGCGCGAAGCCGTCGTGGATCTGATGGCAGCCGGAGCACGAAGTGGCGAAGTTCACCGCGCCGCCCGCAACCGGGGCGGGCTCGATCGTCAGCAGCGCCGCTTCGTCGGTCCACACCAGCAGGCGCCCATCGTCGAGCTCCTGAACGTCGCGGATGCGCTTCTGCAGCGGAATCGGCTCGGTGACGACTGCGCGATCGCCGTCGAGCACGACGCGGAACAACGAGTGCGCGCTGAGCGAGCCGATCACCAGGTCACCGCGCCAGACCGGGAAGCGATCGTGCTGGATCTGAATGAGATTGGAAATGCCGATGCCGGGCAGCCACGCGTACACCGGCTGCTGGAACCCGGCGTGATGTCCCTGTTGCTGGCTCAACGGCCAGATGAGAGCGCCGTAGTCGGTGCCGTAGGTGACGATCGGCCAGCCATAGTTCGCGCCCGGTTGCAGGAGGTTCAGCTCGTCGCCGCCCTGCGCCGAGTGCTCCGTTTCCCAGATGCGTCCGTCCGGCGCCGCGTACAAGCCTTGCGGATTGCGATGGCCGAGCGTGTTCATGGCGCTCGCGTGCGTGCGCAAATCGACGCGGATCGTCTTGCCGTACGTCGCCTGCGGATCCTGCGCGTACGCGGGGCTGCCCTCGATGCCCGAGAAGCCGTGGTCGCCTTGCGACAGCAGCAGCGTGTTCGCATCGAGCAGCACCAGGCGGCCGCCGATCTCTTCGCCGCGGAACGGATTCTTGCCGCGCATCGCGCCCTCGCCGAACACCGGCAGGCACGGCCGACTCTCGAAGATCGTCTGCCACTGGCCGGGCCCGACGAGTTGCTCGAGCTCGCTCAGCCTCGTGTCGAGCTCCGACACGCGCACGGCGAAGCAGTTCTCGCTTGCCTTCCAGAAATGGTGGGACGCGAAGATCCGCACGGCGTCGCCGTCGACCTGCGCGATCACGTCGGCGACGCGAAAGCGCCAGGTCTGCACTTCCGGAGCGAGCTCCCGATAGCCGCTCTCGAGGCGCGGCGCGAAAGCGCTGCCGTTGAAGGTCTTCGCGAACTCTTCGCGATTGGCAGGGACGCGGATGTTGAGCGCATGCGTCTGGATGTCGTCACCTGCGATCCGCAGCGTGTACAGGTGACCGTCGCCTGTCCCGAGCAGGTAGTGGTGGTCGCCGAGCCGATCCAGTCCGCCGCCGCGCGTCGCAGGCGGCGCGATCAATCCCTGATGCGAGGTTACGCGCAACACGTAGAACGCAGTCTTGACGTTCGTGGTGACAGTCTTCGCGGTTGCGCGTGGATGCACGACCGCGGCGCGGCCGCCCAGTCCCGCTATCGCCAGCAGCGCGACTGCAAGCACTGCAATGCCGGCGAGCTGCCCAGGTCGTTGTGTGATGACGAAGGGCGCCATTGCCGCGAAGGCAAGAAAGATGGCGAGCAGCAGATAGCGAGGGACTTCGAGTCGTGCGAGCGTCAGCACGAGCAGGCACAGTCCGAAGATGCTCAACGCCAGCGCCAGCGCGCGGCTGAACGCGCGGGGCGTGCCGGCGCGCGCGAAAATCATGACGGCCAGCGCCGCCGCCGCGTAGCCGGCAATCAGCCCGACGATGGCGAACTGCTCGACCTTCGGCAGCTCCCACCAGGGCGCCTTCCACTTCAACAGCGGCAGGCACAGAAAGATGAGGATTGCCAGGACGTGCCAAACGAGCTGGCGAAGCAGCGGACGGTCAGAGAGTCGCATGTGTCGGACACTGGCGCCCACGCGGGCGCGACCCGAACAACGCTCGCTGGCCGTAAAAGATCCCCGGACAGCCCGGGCGCCCGGCTAGCGCAGCAGATCGCTTCGCGGCGGCCGCCAGTCGGGAACCAGCCTGGGACAGGCGATGGGCGGGTCGTGAAGCTCGATCTCAGCGAATCCCAGGGCCTTTTCCCGGTCGTAGCGCAGGTCACCCAGCACAGTCGCCCGACCGACAGCTGCCAGCCACGGCACGCGGACGAAGCGCATCGCGGCGGCCGCTTCGCAGTCCGTCTCGGCCCGTCTCCTGAGCTCGCGCACCTCGGTCGCGATCTGACCGTACCAATGCAAGCCGGGTGTATTCGTTGCCTGCACGCGCTCGAGCGGCGCGGTGCTCGGAATGTTCAGGCTGCGGCTGAGACAGCCTTCGGCGGGGATCCATGACGGCGCGAGCGCGAGCATCGTACGGCGCGCGATGACCGACTGCTCCTGCGTCTGCACCAGCATGACTTCCCAGCACAGCGGATTTGCCGGCATCGGCGTCAGCACGTGGTCGATCGAACGTTCGTCGGGAAACTGCGTGGCAGCGATAGTCTCGACCCGGCGGGCAGCCACCTGCGAGCTGACGACGAATATCGCAGTGACGGCGAGCCAGAGTGCCACGCCGCCTGCCAACGCTCTTTGAGGCCGTGCTCGCCAGCCGAGCAGCAGCATCGTCGCGATCACCACGATCAGAGCGACTGCCGGAATCCGCGGCACGAAGCCGCTGAAAAGCGCCACGCCGACCCCGATTGCCAGCACCGCAGCGATGACGAGCCGCGCGAACCGAGTGCGGAACGTGAAGGCGAGCGGTGCGCAGGCCGCCCACAGGAGCGGCTCGGCAATGAAGACCGCGTCTCCATAGAACCAGCGGTTCAAAAGCGGCCAGAGCGGATGCACGCCGTAGTTGTTCGTGAAATCCATTCCGATGTGCAGGAGGGGTGTCAGTGCGAGCACGCCGGCGAGCCAGCGGACGTCTCGCGACGAGGGCGGCGGCCCCCGGCGTGCGAGTCGCCAGCGGGCAATCGCGAAAGCGATCGCGGCGAGCAACAGTGCGCCAATGATCGTGTGCGAGTAGCCGCGATGCTGCAGCAGGTAGTTCACCTTGCCGCCGATGAACGAGTAGAGCACGTCGACATCTGGCAGGTTGCTGCCGATCGCAGCCGTCGCGACCAGCAGGTTGCGCCGGACTTCGCCGGGCAGCCCGTGCGGGTCGGGTTGCGTGGTGCGCGCGACGGTTTCCCCGAGCAGCGCGCCGATGAGAGTATGCGTGACGTTGTCCATGAGGCGCGTCGAGCCGATGCCAAAGTGACGAATTCTACCCAGCTCGCATCCGCGATGATCATCGGCTCCGGAGCGGCGCACGCCGTGGTCAATGCCGTGCTCAAGTCCGGCCGGGACAAGATGTCGAGCCGTGCGCTGATCGACGGCTTCAGTGCGTTGTTGGTTTTTCCGGCAGCGCTGTTCCTCCCGATGCCGCACGGAGCATGGGGCTGGCTCGCGGCTTCGGCCTGCATCCACCTCGTCTATCTGGTCTGCCTGATCAAGTCGTTCGAGACCGCCGACATGAGCGTGGCGTACCCGATCGCGCGCGGCGCGGCGCCGGCGCTCGCGGCCGCCGGCGCGGTCGCGTTCTTCGACGAGCCCATCGACGTGTGGATCGCGTGCGGCATCGCGCTGGTCTCCAGCGGTGTCCTACTCATCGGGCTGGGACGCAGCGTGTCGCGCCCGGCGATCGCCTGGGCGACCGCGACCGGGGTGTCCATCGCCTTGTACACCGTGGTCGATGCCCAGGGCGTGCGAGCGGCACCCTCCGCACTGAGCTACATCGCATGGATCTTCCTGATGCTCGGCGGGGGCATCGGTGTCGCGTTCGCGTTGTGGCGCGGGCCGCGGTTCATCCTGGCCGCCCGTTCGGAATGGCGCGCCGGGCTGTTCGCCGGTGCGATGTCCATCATCACGTACGGTCTGGCACTGTGGGCCTATCGGCTCGGGGACACGCCCCGGCTGGCAGCCCTGCGCGAGACGTCGATCGTGTTCGCGACGCTGATCGCGATCTTCGTGCTGAAGGAGCGCGTGACGCCCGCCCGCCTTGCAGGCATCGGTGTCATCGCCCTCGGCGCAGCCCTGCTGCTGGCGGCGAAATAGTATGATCCGCCTCCGGCCATGAACACGCGCCGACTCATCCGCTCGCTCGCTCCGCTGCTGTTGCTACTGGCCGGCGCCGCATTCGCACACACCGTGGCGGAGGGCGATCAGGATTTCGTTCGTAACGCCAGCGGCACGCAGATCGTGCCGTTCATCTACCTCGGCGCGAAGCACATGGTCACTGGCTACGACCACTTGCTGTTCCTGGCAGGCGTCATCTTCTTTCTGTATCGCCTCAAGGAAGTCGCGCTATACGTGACGCTGTTCGCCATCGGCCACAGCTCCACGCTGCTGCTCGGCGTGCTCACCGGTCTGCATGTCAATCCGTTCCTGATCGACGCGATCATTGGCCTGTCGGTCGTGTACAAGGCACTCGACAACCTGGACGCCTTCCGCACGCTGTTCGGCTGGCAACCGAACGCGAAGCTTGCCGTGCTGGTGTTCGGCTTCTTCCACGGTTTCGGGCTGGCGACCAAGCTGCAGGACCTGAACCTGGCGCGCGACGGACTCGTGCCCAACATGCTGGCCTTCAACGTCGGCGTCGAGATCGGTCAGCTGCTCGCGCTGAGCGCGATCCTGCTCGTCATGAACTACTGGCGGCGCACGGCAAGTTTTACGCGGCACGCCTACGGCGCAAACGTCGTCCTGCTCACCGCCGGCTTCGTGCTCACCGGTCTGCAACTCACCGGATACGTCGTCGCACGATGAGCGCGCAACCCGCAACCTCGCGTCGCCGGCTCGTGCTCAGCACAGTCGTCGCAGTGCTCGCAGCTGCCGCCATCCTGGTCGCGTTCGTGCTGCCGGCGGAGTATGCGATCGATCCGCTCGGCATCGGCCGGCTCACGGGGCTCGAGGCGCTCGGCATAAGCAAAGCGAGCAAGCCGATCACCGAAGTGATGCACGATCATCCGCGCAAGTACTACAGCGGCAACATCGAGATCGCGCTCGCGGGCCGTGAGCAACTCGAATACAAGGCGACCCTGGCGCTGGGCGAGCCGCTGCTGTACTCGTGGCGCGTGCAGGGCGGTCCGGTGTATTTCGAGTTCCACGGCGAGCCGACCGAAGGCAACTGGCCCGCCGGCTACTTCCGCAGCTACGAGATCCAGCAGCGCGCGAGCGAATCGCACGGTTCCTTCATAGCGCCGTTCACCGGCCGGCACGGCTGGTACTGGCGTAACCTGAGCGACGAGCCCGCGACCATCACGCTGCAGGCGAGCGGCTACTATTCTCGCCTCGGGCGCATCGAGTCGAAACAGGCAGCAGTTGAATAGGGGATTGCGCAATGAAAGCGAACACACTGCACGGGCTGATGGTCATCGTTCTCGCGGCGACGCTCACTGCATGCTCGTCGATGAAATCCGAATCGCCCGCGCCGCCGGCAACACGCGGTGGCGATCTGACCGAGGCGCTCGCGAGCGCGAACCGCCCCGCGGAGGACAAGGCCCGTGACGCGGATCGCAAGCCCGCCGAGCTGATGCAGTTCTTCGGCGTCAAACCCGGCATGACCACCGTGGACATCATCGCTCTCGGCGGTTACGTCACCGAGGTGCTGTCGGTCGCGGTCGGGCCGAAGGGCAAGGTCTACGCACAGAACCCGCCGATCGCGCTGCAACTGCGCGACGGCATGTACGCGAAGCAGATCACCGACCGGCTCGCGAGCAATCGGCTGCCGAATGTCGTGCGCGTCGATGCGGATCTGCCGGCGAGCTCGCAGATCCCGCCCGGGAGCGTCGACGTCGCCATCACTGCGATGAACTATCACGACGTGCGCAACCGCAACCCCGACGACGGCGTCGCCATCCTGAAGGCCATCTACACGATGCTGAAGCCGGGCGGCGTGCTCGGCGTGACCGACCACGTCGGCAACGACGGCGCCAACAACGCGCAGTTGCATCGCATTCCGAAGCACTTCCTGATCGATGACGCCAAGGCGGCGGGCTTCGTGATCGACGGCGAGAGCGACGTGCTGGCGCATGCGGCCGACGATCACACGAAGGTGGTGTTCGATCCGACGCTGCGCGGGAAGACCGACCAGTTCGTCGTGCGCCTGCGCAAGCCGAAGTGAGCGGTATGCGCGTCGCTGCGTTGCTCGCGTTTGCGCCGGCGGTCGTGCTGGCGCAGACGCAGATCGGCATCGACAACCCGCTGCGCACCGGCGAGAGCCAGCAGGCCGCGGTGCGGGTCAACGACGCGATCTACCTGGCGTACGGCTTCGGCAACACCTTCCTGGTTACGACGCCTGCCGGCAACGTCGTCATCGACACGTCGTCGATCGTGCGCGCGCCTCGCGCCAAGGAGCTGCTCCAGCGCGAGAACGCCGGACCGGTCAAGTACATCATCCTGACCCATGCTCATGGCGATCACGCGGGCGGTGTGCCGCTATGGAAGGCCGCCGACACACAGGTGATCGCGCAGAAGCAGCACTACGAGTTCGTCAATTACCAGACGCGTCTCGCCGGGTTCTTCGCCGAGCGCAATGCGGCGCAGTTCAATTTTCAGCGGCCGCAAACCGGCGCATGGGCCGGCAACTACGGCGCGCCGATCGTCGCGACGGTGCAATTCGACGACCGCTACGAGTTCACGCTCGGCGATACCAAGTTCCAGCTGTACAGCACGCCGGGCGAAACGCCCGATCACCTGACGGTGTGGATACCGAAGTACCAGGCAGCATTCGTCGGCGACAACTACTACGAGTCGTTCCCGAACATCTACACTTTGCGCGGCACGCAACCACGCTGGGCGCTCGATTACGTCGCGTCGCTCAACAAGGTGCTGGCGCTGAAACCGGAGCTGCTGCTGCCCTCCCACGGCGAGCCTGTGCGCGGCAACGCCGAAGTCACGCGGCGGCTGACGCAGTACCGTGATGCGATTCAATACGTGCACGACGCCGTGGTGCGCGGCATGAACGACGGCAAGGACGTTTTCACGCTGATGCACGAGATCAAGCTGCCGCCCGAGCTGGTCGTCGGTGAAGGCTACGGCAATCTCATCTGGTCGATCCGCGGCATCTACGAAGGCTACGCGGGCTGGTTCGACATGCAGCCGGCCACGATGTACGACGTGCCGATGAGCGCGGTGTTCCCGGATCTCGCGAAGCTCGCCGGCGGCGCCGAGCCGGTCGCGAAACTGGCGGCACAGTACGTCGAAGACGGTCGCTACGTCGAAGCACTGCACCTGACGGATGTTGCGCTGGCGAGCGATCCGCAGTGCCGCCCCGCGCTCGAGGCGCGACTCAGGTCGCTCGAAAGCCTGCGCGCGAAGTCGAAGAACAGCAACGAGCGCGGCTGGCTCGACTATCACATCCGAGCGGTGAAGAAGAGATTGTCGGGCTAAAGCCCGACCTACGGGATCCTTGTAGGTCGGACCTTAGTCCGACACGTTGGCTTCCGCCGGCACGAGCGCGGAAATCGTGAGCTGCGGCTTGCCGATGTTGCCGTACGCCGAGCAGTGCACGCGGTCCGTCACGATCTGCACGGACATCCGAGGCAGGATGCTGTGGCGCAGCTGCTCCACCAACTCGCAATCGCCGGGCGAGAGCTTCATGTCGCGGCTGCGCGCGAACGAGATCGTCTTCCACACGGCAGGGAAGCGCGGCAGATCTTCTGCACTCGCGAGCCGCTCGCCGCGCACACGCGCGGCCAACTCGTCGCGTGCATCGTAGCTGGTGAGCTCCTGCACGTTCTGCGCCGTCGCTTCGACCGGCGACGCGAGCGCAATCTCGAATCGTGCGACCGACGATGCGTCGTCGCACGAATAAGCCCGCAGCTGGATGCTGCCGTCGCGTGCGCCGACGGTCGACAGGATGGTCTCGAGCTTGTCCTGCAGGCCGCCGCACGAATAGAGCGTGCTGTAGCCGTGATACACGAAGTTGATTCGCTGCGGTTTCCACACCGCCTCGACCACTGACGCGTCCGCGGGTGATTGAGCGTGCGCGACGCTGCCGGCCAGCAGCAGCACTGCTGTCCAAGCGATCGCGATCGGTCGGCCGCCGCCTGTGATTCTGCCCATTGCGCCTCCTCAACCCGGTCCCGATGCTTACGTGAGGAATCTAGGCGCCGCAGACCTGCGCGCCCAGAGATGATCGGCCAATTGCGAGCAGCTGCCGGTGAGCGGCGCATCGCGACGGTGCAGGTCCCACTGATATCATCGGAAAACGCAGGGGGAGGTCCGACATGCAACAGCGCAGACCCGCAGGGTTGTCCAACGGCTGGCCGTTATTCGGCGTCGCAGCCGTCGCAATTCTTGCGGCGGTGCTGGCTGCGATTGCGACCGCGCCCGACCTTGGCGAGGCGGCTGCGCGATCAGTGCGCGTCACTGCGCGCACTTCGGTGACGTTGTTCCTTGCGGCGTTCACTGCGGCCGCGCTGTGGCGCTTCTGGCCGAATGCCTGGACGCGCTGGCAGCGCCAGAACCGCCGTTACCTCGGCGTCTCGTTCGCGTTCTCGCACGCCGTGCACCTCGGCGCGATCTTCTGGCTGCAGCACGTTCGGCCGGTCGAGTTCGCTCAACAGGTCAACGCGATCACCTGGATCGGCGGCGGGCTCGCTTATGTCTTCATCGCCGCGATGACGGCCACCTCGTTCGATCGCACCGCGCAAATGATCGGACCGCGCGCGTGGAAGGTGCTGCACACGGTCGGCTCCTATTACATCTGGCTGATCTTCGCGAACAGCTACGTCGGCCGTGCGCTCGCGATGCCAGAATACATTCCGGCCGCTGCGCTCGTGCTGCTCGCGCTGGGCCTGCGGATCGCGGCCCGTGTGGCGGGCCCGCGCGCGGCGCAACCGGCCATTGCCAATTGATCGACCGGTTCTCACAACGAAGGGGTTTTCCAGGATGCGGATGTTCGCCACGACCAGACTCGTAATCATTGCAGCCGTGCTCGCGCTGCATGCCTCGGGAGCCCTCGCCGATTGCCCGCGCCCGCGTCCGGGTTTTTCGATTCCCGACGGCGGCTCCGCGGCCGAGAAGGACTTCGCCGCTGCGAACACCGCGCTCGCGGACTTCGGCGGCAAAGTGCGCGACTACCTGAACTGCCTGAACGGCGAGAGCAGCCAGAAAGCGGTTGGCAAAGACCAGGCGGCACGCGAAGAGCTCGCCAAGGCGCACGTCGCTGCTCACAACGAAGCCGCGAACGAGCTCAAGGGTCTCGTGGCCTGCTACAACAAGCAGCGCGAGCTCTTCAAGAGCAGCGGCGGCGGCACCAGCCCCAAGGCGGCTGACTGCTCTTCGTACATCGCCGCTGCGGCGACTCAGCCCACGAGCGCAAGCGCTCCGGTCACGACGCAACTGACGGTCGAAGCTTCCGGACGCGCGAGGGAGTTTCCGGGAGGCAGCTGGATGTACTACCTCGTGCGCGACGATCGGCCGCGGCGCTGTTCGGGGAAGCAGACTGCCGAGGAATGTCTGTATCGCGCGGTGCATGTCCGCAACGACTCGGACGAGACGCTGGAATGCAAAGGTGAGATCTCTTACGCGGGCACGGACAGCAAGGGCCAACCCACGGCGAAATCGCAGCTACTCGCCTCCGGCCGCGGCACCTTCATTCTGGTCGAGAGCCTGGCGAAGCAGGGCACGAACGCAGAGACGTTCGATGCCGCGTGCACGGTGCGCCCGAAGCTGGCGGCTCTCGACACTCCAGCGAACTGCAAGTACGAAGTGGTGAAGCCGGTTTCGATCGGCGACTACTATCCCGTTGCTTCGCAGGATGCGGGCGAGGAGGGCCCCGTGGTAGTCGAGTTCACGCTTTCCGGCAAGGCTGCGCGTCCGACCAACATACGAGCCGTCGCCAGCAGCATGTTCCCGCGCCTGGATGAAGCGGCGGTCAAAGCCGTCGGCGACATGGTGATGAGCAGCAGCTGCGGCAAGGCACGCTACCGTCTCAAGTTGAGTTTCCAGCTGCAGCAATGACAGCTTTGCGTACAGTCGCCGTCACCCGTTACGTCACGCCGCTGCGGCAGGGCGGATCGATGCCCGCCATCGTCGAGGCGGACGACGACGGCATGTACGTGCTCAAGTTTCGCGGCGCCGCGCAGGGTCCGAAAGCGCTGGTCGCCGAGCTGCTCGCCGGCGAGCTCGCGCGCGCCGTCGACCTGCCGGTGCCGGAGATCGTGCTGATCCAGCTCGACGCGGACCTGGCGCGTACCGAGGCCGATCCGGAAATCCAGGATCTGATCCGCGCCAGTGGCGGGCTCAACGTTGCGCTGGATTACCTGCCCGGCGCGGTGACCTTCGACCCCGTGACGTATCGGCCGCCGGCAGCGCTCGCCGCGGCGATCGTGTGGTTCGACGCATTCGTCATGAACGTCGATCGCACCGCCCGCAATACCAACATGCTGATGTGGCATCGCAAGCTCCATCTCATCGACCACGGTGCGGCGCTGTACTTCCATCATTCGTGGAGCGAGGACTATCTGGCGCGCAGTCGCGACCCATTCACCCGGATCCGCGATCACGTTCTGCTGCCGCTCGCGGGCGCATTGCAGGAGGCGCACGAGAGCATGCTGGAGCGGCTGACGCCTGAAATCGTGCGCTCGCTCGTGGCACTGGTTCCGGATGAGCTGCTCACGAACGATTCGGGGAGCGACACGATGTTCTCGAGTCCGCACGAGTATCGTGTCGCGTACGAGCGCTGGCTCGGCCGCCGGCTCGAGCCGCCGCACGATTTCCTTACGGAGGCGCTGCGTGCACACGCCCAGCTCGTATGACTACGCCATCGTGCGCGTGGTACCGCGCGTGGAGCGCGAAGAGTTCATCAACGCGGGTGTGATCCTGTCGTGCCCGGCGCAGGACTTCCTTGCCGCGCGCATCGAACTCGACGAGCGTCGCTTGCTGGCGCTCGATCCAGGCGTCGATCTCGAAGCCGTGCGCGAGAATCTCGCGAGCATTCCGCTGGTCTGCGCGGGCGGCCCGGCCGCCGGCCCGATCGGCCGGCTCACGCCGCGCGAGCGCTTTCACTGGCTGGTCGCGGCGCGCAGCACGATCATCCAGACTTCGCCGGTTCACTCCGGTCGCTGCCAGGATCCGGCGGCGGCGCTGGATCATCTGGTGCGGACGATGGTGCAGGCGCGACCGTAGTCCATTCCTTCGAGCGCTGCGCCCACTGCTTCAGATAGCCGCCGCGCGAGGTCTGGCTCGGCGGCACGTCGCGATCGTATGGACCGCCGATCGCATTCCACGGATAGGAGCCGCTGTCACTGCGGGTGCGGCCGTAGACACGCTCGTCGTCCGGCCCGCCCACGGCGCTGTAGTCGTCGGGATTGTGCAGCAGCGCGTTGTCGTCCCGCGGTCGCTTCTCCCCCGCGTGGCGCAAGGTCTGATTGCGCTGGGACCACTGCTCGTGCGCGCCGGGGCGAAAGTCTCGGGTCATGCGGTGGAAACGATCCGCGCTGCCGGAGGTTCCTGCCGTGTGACGCGCATCACTTGCGGCGACGGTCGACAGCGGACGCAAGTCCGGACGCGCGGTATTCGACAACCAGGGCCGCGCAAGCTGGGAATGGCAAACGGCCACCGGCGTGTTCGAAACGGACGTGACGCACGAGCAGTTGCAGGGGCTCGAAGCGGCAGGGCTGGCAGTGGTCGAAACCGAGCCGAGTCGGGCAACAGCGGCGGGCCGTGTCTGGACGAACGCCTCGCGCAGTACCGCCCCGCGCGTAAGCGCCGTCGCACCTGCCCGCAATCCGACTGCACTGAAGCGCCTCCTGCGCCGCCTGGCCGGCTGAACGGTTCCCTCTTTCGCGTCTGGTGGTGTGGGTCAGGCTTCAGCCTGACTGTGTTGCTAGGTCAGTGGCTCTGGAGCTGATGGGTGGCTGGATTTCCGTCTCGGTCCAGGGGCTGATCTCTTTCTCGAGCCACCGTCACAACAACACGATCGTCACCGATGCCTCACGATCCGCTCCCGCAGCGGATGATTCGCAATAATCACCCTCGCGTCAGTCCTCGCCTTCACTGAATGCACCGCATTCGGCGGCACGACTGCCGCCGTCCCTGCATTCGCCACGACTGCTTCGCCGTCGATCGTGATCTCCAACGTGCCCTCGATGATGTGCCACACCTCTTCCTCGTCGTGCGAATGCGCGTGGATCGACGCGCCCGCGTCGACGTCGTAGTACGCGAAGCTCATGGATTGAGAGGCGAAGTAGCGATCGTGCCATCCGGGCAGCGGCTCGCCCGTCTGCTGGCGCATGACGTCGATGAAAGGCATCTGGAGAGTCCCCGGCGCACCGGCGCCGGCGACCATGCTACGCCGCCCGGTCGATGCTGTTGAAGGCCTCGGCGACTTCCTGCGGGCGGCTCGGGCGGATCAGCCGCGTGACCTCGGTGCCGTCCTTCAAAAACACCAGCGTCGGCCACAGCTTGACGCCGAACGAGCGCCCGAGCGGCTGGCCACTGCCGTCCTCGACCTTGATGTGCCGCACGTCCGGATGCGTCGCGAACGCGCTCTTCAACAGCGACTGGGCGCGGATGCACCAACCGCACGAGACGCTGCCGAACTCCAGCAGCACCGGGCCGGGCAGCGCATCGATTTCCGCGCGGCCCGGCTCGGTTGCGCAGTAGTCGTGGGTCATTCCCATTGCGGCACCACCTAGAACAGCTTGAACAGCGCGACGATAACGAGCACCGGCACCGCGATCACGAACGCGACGACCGCGGCCATCAACAGCGAGAAACCGAACACGACGAAGCGGCTGCTGCGGCGGCTGCCGATCGGATCGAGCTGATAATGCGCGAGCAGGACGAGGTTGCGGCTGTTGGCCTTGAACACGGCGTCGAAGATGTCGCCGGCGAAGGGAATCGCGCCCAGCACCGTCTCGAGCGCGACGTTGCCGATCATGCGCAGCAAAATGCTGCGCGGCGCGCCGAGGCTGCGCGCCTCGTTGATGATGAAAGCGGAGAGCAGGGCGCCGATCGCATCACCGAGGCCGGGCACCAGGCCGATGATCGGATCGAGCCCGATGCGATAGCCGCCGGGCAGCGGAATCGAGTTGTCGAGCAGCCAGGCGAGCGAGCGCAGGCGGCGCATGCGCTCCGTGGTGCGCGGCGCGTCGGCGGCGGAAATGAGCGTCGCGGTTTTCATGTACTCTATGAGCGCATGAGCGGCACGCCGGTTCCAGCAGTTGAGGCCTTCTATCACGCGCTGACCGGCGCTTTCGCCTATCTTGCATACGATCCCGGCACGCGCCACGCCGCGGTCGTCGATCCCGTGATCGACTTCGACCGCCGCTCGGGCGCCGTCACGACGGTGTTCGCCGACCGCATGCTCGCTCGCATCCGCGAGCTGCAGCTGCAGACACAGTGGATCCTCGAAACCCACGCGCATGCCGATCACTTGTCCGCGGCAGCCTACATGAAGGATGCGCTCGGCTGCCAGATCGCCACCGGCTCCGGCGTTTGCCAGGTGCAGGTGACTGCCGCGCACATGTTCGATCTCGAGCCGCAGTTCCCCACCGACGGCTCGCAGTTCGATCATTTGTGGAACGACGGCGATCGCTTCAGCATCGGCGACGTCGCGTGCTCGGTGATGGCCACGCCGGGCCACACGCCCGATTCGGTCACCTACCTCATCGGTGACTGCGCGTTCGTCGGCGACACTTTGTTCCTGCCGTATCTCGGCACGGCTCGCTGCGATTTTCCCGGTGCGAGCGCGCGCGACTTGTACGACTCCATCCGCAAGCTCTATCGGCTGCCCGATGCGACGCGCGTGCTCGTCGGCCACGACTATCCTGTGTCGCCGGACGCTGCGGCGTATTGCGCGGACGTCGGCGGCGAGAAGCAAGCGAACGTGCACTTGAACGCGAAGACATCGCGCGAGGACTTCGTCGCATTTCGGGAGATGCGAGACCGGACGCTCGCGTTGCCGGAGCTGTTCTTCTTCGCGCTGCAGGTCAACGTGCGCGCGGGGCGGTTCCCCGCAAAAGCGGCCAACGGCACGCGCCAACTGCACGTGCCCATTCACCTGCCGCAGAACTGGAACGGGTAGCGCGGATTTCTAATCGTCAGTCCGACGACCGCCGCGCACCCGTCGTTCCCGACCGTCGAAGATGCGCGCCGACAGGCCGAAGTCGATCAGGCGCCGCGGCTCGGCGCGCCGATCCTTGTGCTTGATGTACTTGCAGTGGCAGGTCTTGCGCATCGTGCAGCCGGCGAGCGGCAGCGGCGGAGCATCGCGCACCAGGAAGCGATGCTCGCTGAACTTGCGCGCCATCTCGCAGCAGATCAACCCGCGGTAGATCGAGATTGCCTGGAACGGCCGCAGCGGCCCGGTGGCGGTGGCCTCCGGCGGCTCCTTGCGCCCGCTGAAGCGGGCCAGGAGTCCTTCCAGGAGCGAAGGCTTCCGTGGCCGTTTCATCGTCGACTCACTGCTTCTTGCCCGAGGTCGCGCGGATGTAGCGGTCCACTTCGACCGCGACCATGTCGAGCGGCGCCGTGCCGGTCTTCAGCACCACGTCGTGAAATTCCGTCGGCTTGAACTTGTCGCCGAGCGTGCTGCGTGCCTGGTCGCGCAGCTCGAGAAGCTTGAGCTGCCCGATCATGTACGCGCAGGCCTGGCCGGGATTGACCACGTAGCGCTCGATTTCGCTCGGCTCCAGGCCGTAGTCGATCGCCTGCTGACGGGTCCAACGCTTGGCGTGCAGGCCGGTGTCGACGACCAGCCGGCGCGCACGGAACAGCTGCGCGTCGAGCATGCCGAGCATGCCTTCGGGGTCGCCCTCGTACCAGCCGTTCTCGGAGACCAGCTTTTCAGCGTACAGCGCCCAGCCTTCGGAGAGTGCCGAGATGCCGCCGAGCACGCGCGCCTGGCGGAAGCGCGGCAGGCTGGTGTTCTCCTGCTCGAGCGCGATCTGGAAGTGATGGCCCGGCACGGTCTCGTGATACACCAGCGTACGCAGCCCGAACTTGGTCATGCGCGCCTCGCGCAGCGGGATCTGGAAGATTGCCGGACGCGAGTTGTCGAGCGGCGCGCGGTTGTAGTTGGCGGCAGCGCTCGCTTCGCGGAAGCGCGGGAACGGCTGCGCGATCACTTTGGTCTGCGGCTGCAGATCGAACAGCGACTGACTGCGCTGCAACGCGTCGGCGATGAATCCGTTCGTGTCCTTCATGATCGCCGCGCGCGCCGCTTCGGACGTCGGATTCGGATAGCGCAGATCGTCGCGCAGCTTGGTGATGCGCTCGCGCACCGTGCCGTCCTTGCGGCCGAGCTGCTGCAGGATCGTGTCCATCTGCCCTTCGATGCTCGCGACCTGCTTCAGGCCGATCTGGTGGATCTGCTCGGCGGTGTAGCTGGTCGTGGTGAAGCGATTGAGGAAGTAGGCGTACGCATCGGCTCCGCCCTTGTAGCGCCACAGGCCGGCGTCGTCGGTCGCCTTCGGCTGGATCGATTCGAGCAGCGCAATCGCGCGGTCCCACGCGGGATACACCTCGGTGCCGACCAGCCGCGTCGCCTCGGCCTGGAGCTGCTTGCGCTGCTCGGGCGCCATGCCTTCGATCGCGTCCATCTTCTGCGCGAGCACCGTGACGAGCGCGTTCTGCTCCGGCGCCACTTCCCGGAACGTGCGCATCGACGCGAGCGTGCTCTTGATGATGAACGACGGCGGGATCATGCCCTCGGCCGCGATCCGCTTGCCTTCGACCAGCGACTCGTCCATGCGCTGGGCGACCTGCGCGAGTCTCTTGACGTAATTTGACGCATCCTTGGCCGTGGCGAGCGGATGCCGCAGTGTCAGCGTCTCGACCAGGTTCACGTTCGCGCCGCCGAATTGCTCCAGCGGAAAGCGATAGTCCATGTACTTCTCGCCGCGCACGGTCGAGTCCAGCAGCCACTGCATGAGCTGCGCGGAAATCCGCTGCGACTCGCTGAGCTTGGCAGTGTCGAATTTCGCCAGCTCGCTCAGCCCGCGGCGTGCCAGCGCGATGCGCTCCTGTTCCCACGCGCGCGTGTTGGGCGTCAGCTGCTGTTCCAGCCGATCCTGCTCCGCGCCGCTGAAATAGCGGCTCGCCGTGGCGAGATCCGGGTCGCGCCGGACCCACTCGGCGGTGAAGTCATCGAAGAATTTCTCGATGCTCTGCGCCTGCGCCAGCACCGGCAACGTGATGGTCCACAAACACAGCAGCAGCCCCGAGCCCAGCTTGTGACTCGCCTTGATCTTTCGCATTGTTCGCTCCCGCGGTCGAGGTCGTGTCGAGCGCGCGAGTGTGCGGAATCGACGCGCGTCGGGTCAACCGATCCTTGCGGTTTTCCACTAACGCGGTCTGGCACTTGTAACCATTACCCTCAAGCGACGATGGCGCGCGGTTCGCAACCGTTACGGCGCAGGCTCATGGCGATCATGCTGCTGACCACTGCAGCAGCGATCGTACTCACCTGCTCGGCACTCATTCTTTATGAGCTCTTCACGTCGCGTGACGAGAGCCTCGAGCAGATTGCAACGCTCGCGCGCGTCGTCTCTGCGAACAGCACCGCCGCGCTGGCGTTCCGCGACGAGCAGGATGCGCAGGAAGTGCTCGGCACGTTGCGCACCGAGCCGAGCATCGTCGCGGCAGCGCTCTACGACCCGAACGGCAAGATGCTCGCGGCCTACGCCGCAAGCGGCACGCAAGGCGCGCTGTATCCGCAGCGCCTCGGCCCAGACGGATATCGGTTCACCTCGGGACGCCTCGAAGGCTTCGAGCCCGTCAGCGAAAGCAGCGATCACCGCCTCGGGACGCTCTACGTTCGCGCCGACACGGGCGTGCTGTATGCACGGTTCTGGTTGTGGGGCGCGATCGCCGCGGCGGCGATGGTCGCCTCGATGCTGCTCGCATACTTCTTGTCGCGCATCTTCCAGGCGCGTATCTCGCAGCCCGTGCTGGCACTCGCCGAAACGGCAAGCGCCGTGTCCGAGCGCGGCGACTTCAGCGTGCGCGCGCCGTCGATCGGCGAAGGCGAATTCGAAGTGCTGACGGCGGCATTCAACCGGATGCTGGCGCAGATCGAGTTGCAGAACGACGCGCTGCGCGAGAGCCTGCACGCGCGCGAAACCTCGCAGCGCAAGCTCCAGAGCCAGGTTGCGAGGCTGGACCTGTTGCAACGGGCCACGCACGCGATCAGCGAGCGCCAGGACCTCGACAGCATCTTCCACGTCGTGGTACGCAGCCTGGAGGACAACCTGCCGATCGACTTCGCGTGCATGTGTACTTTCGACGCCACGGCGCAGCGGCTGACCGTCGTGAGCATCGGTCCGAAAGGCTCGAAGCGCGCGCCGCAACTGCAGATCGGCCCGCGCAGCACGCTGCCGATCGAGCAGAACGGTCTTTCCCGCTGCGTGCAGGGCGTGCTCGTCTACGAGCCCGACACTCGCAAGGTCGGTTTCCCGGTGCCGCAGCGCTTCGCCGCTGCCGGATTGAACGCGCTCGTGGCCGCACCGCTCCTGGTGGAGAATCATGTGTTCGGCGTGCTGCTCGCTGCCCGCAACGAGGCCGAAAGCTTCAGCAGCGGCGATTGCGAGTTCCTGCGGCAGCTGAGCGCGCACGTCGCGCTGGCAGCGCACCAGGTCGAGCTCTATACGAAGCTGCAGCAGGCGTACGAGGAGCTGCGCGAGAGCCAGGATACGATCCTGCAACAGGAGCGCTTGCGCGCGCTCGGTCAAATGGCGAGCGGCATCGCGCACGACATCAACAACGCGATCTCGCCGGTCACGCTCTACGCCGACGCTCTGCTGGAGCAGGAAGCGCAGATGAGCGCGCAGGGTAGAGAGTACCTGCGCGTCATTCAGCGCGCGATCGACGACGTCGGTCAGACCGTGGCGCGCATGCGCGAGTTCTACCGGCAACGCGAACCGCGTGCGGACCTCGCGCCCCTCGATCTGAATCCGCTGGTGAACCAGGTACTCGCGCTGACGAGCGCGCGCTGGCGCGACCTGCCGCAAGAGCGAGGCGTAGTGATCGACGTGCGCACCGAGCTGGCAAGCGGCCTGCCGCGGATTCTCGGTACCGAGAGCGACATCCGCGACGCGCTCACGAACCTCATTTTCAACGCCGTCGACGCGATGCCGGACGGCGGCACGCTGACACTGCGCACGCACGCCGGGGCGCAATCGGTCGAGCTCGAGGTGTGCGACACCGGCGGCGGCATGGACGAGGAAACGCGCCGCCGTTGCCTGGAGCCGTTCTTCACCACTAAAGGCGAGCGCGGCACTGGCATGGGGCTCGCCATGGTCTACGGTATGGTGCAGCGTCACGACGCGCAGATCGAAATCGAGAGCGCACTCGGCGTCGGCACGACCGTGCGCGTGCAGTTCAGACCGGCGCCGAGCAACGCGGCTGCGGCTGCCAAATCGGCCGCGTCGCGGCCGCACCGACCGCTGCGGCTGCTCGTGGTCGACGACGATCCGCTGGTCGCGCAGTCGCTGCTGCACGTCCTGAATCATGAGGGCCATGCAGTCGTCACCGCCGATGGCGGCCAGGCCGGCATCGATGCGTTCTCCGCCGCATTCCAGGCAGATCGGCCGTTCGATGTCGTGATGACGGACCTCGGCATGCCTTACGTGGACGGCCGCGCAGTTGCGGCGTCCGTCAAAGCGATCTCGCCGCACACGCCGGTGCTGCTGCTCACGGGCTGGGGGCAGCGTTTGAGCACGGAACAGACCGTGCCGGAGCACGTCGATCGATTGTTGAGCAAGCCGCCGAAGCTCGCAGAGCTGTCGGCAGCGCTCGCCCTGCTGACTGCCGACACGGAACGCAAAGGATAAGTCATGCACAAGATTCCGCACGCGCTCGCTCCCTCGGCGCTGGCAACGGCGTTGGTGTTGAGTCCTGCGACGCCGGCCGGGGCCAGTCAGGACATCGCTGGGTCCACCAGCGAGTTGAAGCGCCTCAGCATCGAACAGCTGATGGACATCGAAGTCACGTCGGTGTCGCGCACGCCGGAAACGCTGAGCTCGGCCGCAGCCGCCGTGAGCGTCATCAGCAACGAGGACATCCGCAGGTCGGGCGCCACGACGCTTCCGGAGACCCTGCGAGGCGTGCCGGGTCTGCACGTCGCACGCCGCAATTCCAATTCGTGGGCTGTGAGCTCGCGCGCGTTCAGCAGCATCAACTCGGAAAAGCTGCTCGTGCTGAGCGACACGCGCAGCATGTACACGCCGCTGGTCTCTGGCGTGCGCTGGGACGTGCAGGACTACCTACTGGACGACATCGAGCGCATCGAGGTCATTCGCGGACCGGGTGCGAGCCTGTGGGGCTCGAACGCCGTCAACGGCGTCATCAACATCACGACCAAGAGCGCGCGCAACACGCAAGGAACGTTGCTCAGTGCGACGGCCGGTACCGAGGAGATGGCCGGTGCTGCGCGCTATGGCGGCCAGTTCGGCGACTCCGGCTTCTTTCGCGTGTTCGGCCAGTATTCCGACCGGGATTCGACATACAAGCCGGGTTCGCCGACTTCGGACGACTGGAACATCGGCCATGGCGGGTTCCGCGCGGACTGGGACGCGAGCGACCGCGACGCATTGACGCTGCAGGGCGATTTCTACAGCGCGGACATCGGTCAGTACGGGCCGTCGATCAGCATCATCGGCCGCCCCGGCCCGACCGGCGATCTGCGCGTGGACGCCACGGGCGGCAATGTGCTCGGCCGCTGGCGACGCCAGTTCGGGCCTGGCTCGGACCTGCAGCTGCGCGCCTACTTCGACCGCACGCATCGCGACGATCCGAGCTTCACCGACGATCTCGATACTTTCGACGTGGAGCTGCAGCGTCACGTCGTTCCGGCCGCGGGCCACGAAGTCGTCTGGGGACTGAACTTCCGCTACACCGACAACCGCAATCGCGGCAAAGGCGTCTTCGCGCTCGAGCCGGAGGACTCCCGCGACCAGCTGTTCGGCGGTTTCGCGCAGGATCAGTTCGCGATCACGGGCACGGTGCGTATGACGGTGGGAACGAAGCTGGAACACAACGATTTCAGCGGCTTCGAAGTCCAGCCGACCGTGCGGCTCTCGTGGGACGTGGCGGCGGGACAGAACATCTGGGGCGCCGTATCGCGCGCGGTGCGCGTGCCGACGCGACTGGAGCGCGACATCTCGATCGAAGTCACTCCGCCCGGCAGCAATCCGCGCGGCATCCTGCTGGGGAGCGACGACTTCGAAGCGGAAGAGCTGCTCGCATACGAGCTCGGTTATCGCTGGCAGCCGCTGGATCTGCTCGCGCTCGATCTCGCGCTCTTCAACAATCGCTACGAGGGGCTCGCATCGCTGGAGCTCGGCACGCCGTCACTCGATCCCGCGAGCGGCATCGTCACGGTGCCCGTCATCAACGTCAACCTGACAGACGCACGCAGCCAGGGTGCGGAGTTGCTCGCGACGTACTCGCCGCTCGACTTCTGGCGGCTGGTCGCCAGCTATTCCTACATCTATCTCGACATGCAACCGCACGGTCAGGATCTGAATCGCGGTCAGTTCCTCGAAGGCACGACGCCGCGCCAGCAGTTCAGCCTGCGCTCGTCGCTCGATCTGCCCGGCGGGCTGCAGCTCGATGCGCAGTTCCGTCATTCGACGGAGCTGGATCGCATGCCGGAGCTGCCGAGCGGCGAGGGTATCGGCGCGTATTCGGAGCTCGACGTGCGCCTCGCGTGGCGGGCGAGCGAGCAGGTGGAGCTGTCGCTCGTCGGTCAGAACCTGCTGCACGACCATCACCTCGAGTTCGGCACTCCCGCGGCGCGCGGCGAGATCGAACGCAGCGTGTACGGGAAGGTTGCATGGCAGTTCTGAAGCTGCGACACGCGGCTCTCGTTCTGGCAGCGCTGCTGATGCTCGCGGCGTTGCCGATCCGTGCGCAGGCGCCGACCGAATACGAAGTGAAGGCGGTCTTCCTGTTCAACTTCTCGCAGTTCGTCGATTGGCCGGCGGCGGCTTTCGGGGACAACCGTTCGCCGCTGGTCATCGGCGTGCTCGGTACCGATCCATTCGGCGCCATGCTGGACGACATCGTGCGCGGCGAGACGGTGAATGGCCGCTCGCTCGAGGTGCGGCGCTACCAGTCGCTCGAGCAGCTCGGCGCGTGTCACATCCTGTTCATCGATCGCTCACAGCAAGCACGGCTCGAGGCGATCGTCGCGGCGCTGAAGGGCCGCAGCGTGCTGACAGTCGGCGACTTCGAAGGCTTCGCACAGCGCGGTGGGGTGATCCGCTTCGTGACCGTCGGCAACAGGATCCGCCTGCGTGTCAACCTCGCCGCGGCACAGGCAGCGAACCTGACGATCAGCTCGAAACTGCTGCGGCCCGCGCAGATCATCGAGTCGGGGCAGGATTAGCCCGCCGCCCGCCGGCGGGACTATCATCCCCGCATGCTGCGTTATCGTCCCGCACCGCCGCTGTCGTCGTACATCGACCAGTTCTGGTACGTGTGCGGCTACGAGCCCGATCGCAAGCGGCAGAGCGCGTTGCCGACTGGCAGTGTCGATCTGACGTTCAATCTGGCTGCCGACGACGTGCGGGTGTTTGCTAACGCCGCAGATCGCGTCGGCATGTCATTCGACGGCGCCGTCGTGCACGGCGCGCAATCGCGACACTTCGTGCTCGATGCGCGTCGCGAGGTGCACGTCATCGGCGTGCATTTCCTGCCCGGCGGTGGCGCAGTGTTGCTCGGTGTGAGTGCGCAGGAGTTGACCGATCGCCACCTTGCATTGTCCGACATCTGGGGCGCGCGCGCCCGGACCCTGCGCGAGCGATTGCTCGAAGCACCGACACCGGCGGCGAAGTTTGCTTTGCTCGAGCAAGCCATGCTCGAGCAGTATCTGCATGCACGCCTGCGTCCTCAGCTCGTGCATCCGGCCATCAGCTTCGCCCTACGCGGCATGCAGACTGCTCCGACGGACCTGCGAATCGCGCAGATCCAGACGTCGACCGGTTACAGCCCGCGGCGCTTCACGACCTTGTTCAGCGACGCGGTCGGCCTCACGCCGAAGCTCTACAGCCGCATCAATCGACTGCGCAGCGTCGTCGAGCGGGTTGCGCGCGGCGGTGAGGTCGCGTGGGCGGATCTCGCGAGCGAATACGGCTACTACGATCAGTCGCACCTGACGCGGGATTTCCGCGAGTTCAGCGGCGTCACGCCGGGCGAATACCGGCCGGTGCGCCCCGGCAGCGCGCTACACATGGAGCTCGACGGCGAAAACGGCCGCTGAGCGCGCCGGCCGCGTTGCGGATTTTTCCAAGACGCAGCACCGTGCGCCGGATGACAGTTCCGCCACGTTCGGAACCTCTGGTGGAGAAACGAGTCATGAGCACTACCAATCGAACCTATGCGGTGCACGAGGTGTATCCCTATCTGCGGTTGCGGGATGCGGCGCGGGCGCTCGAGTTCTACAAGAGCGCATTCGGCGCCGAGGAGCTGTTCCGGCTCACCGAGCCGAGCGGCCGCATCGGTCACGCCGAGATCAAGATCGGCGGCACGACGCTGATGCTGTCGGACGAGTATCCGGAGATGAACATCGTCGGACCGCAGTCGCTCGGCGGCACGTCGTTCTCGATCCACCTGCACGTCGACGACGCCGATGCCTGGATCGAGCGCGCGGTCGCCGCCGGGGCGACGGTCGTCCGGCCCGCGGCGGACGCGTTCTACGGCGAGCGCAGCGGTACCGTACGCGATCCGTTCGGCCACGAGTGGCTGCTGGGACACCAGGTCGAGGAAGTGTCGCCGCAGGAGATGCAACGCAGGTACACGGCCCTGTTCGAGGGGTAACGCTCCCGACTGTCACAAGCGGCGGGGCTGGCTCGTCTAGACCCGCCATGAGCGCAACCATGAGCGCAAACGTCGAAATCTTCGCCGGTCACCGCGACCGGCTGTTCGGGATCGCCTACCGGATGCTGGGCAGCCGCGCCGATGCCGAGGACGTCCTGCAGGATGCCTGGTTGCGCTGGCACGAGCAGGACAGCTCGCAGCTGCGCTCGACCGAGGCCTGGCTCACGACGATGGTCACGCGGCTCGCGATCGACCGGCTGCGCTCGGCGAAGACGCAGCGCGCCAGCTACTTCGGCCCGTGGCTGCCCGAGCCGCTCGCGGAAGTCGAAATCGTCACGCCGGAATCGCACGCCGAGTTTGCCAGCGACCTGTCGGTGGCCTTCATGCACCTCCTCGAGCGGCTCGGCGAAGAGGAGCGTGCGGCATTCGTGCTGCATGACGTGTTCGACTGCGACTACGACGACATCGCCGAGACGCTCGGCAAGACAGCGGCTGCCTGCCGCCAGCTCGTGCATCGCGCGCGCGAGCGGGTTGCGACCGAGCGTCGCCGCTTCCGCGTCGACGAAGAGAAGCGCATCGGCATGTTGAACAGATTCATGGAAGCGGCGCAGAGCGGCGACTTCAATGCCATCAAATCCATGTTCGCGCCGGACGCGCGCATGACTTCCGACGGCGGCGGCAAGGCGGTAGCAGTGATCCGTCCGCTGGACGGCGCAGATCGGATCGCGCGCCTGTGGTGGGCAATTTCACGACGCCCCGAGGCTCCGGGAATCGAGCGGCGTCTGGTGCGCATCAACGGCGAGACGGGGCTCGCGTTCTATTTCAAGGGCAGGCTGCACTCGATCTCGACCATCGATACCGACGGCGAGCGGATCTACAGCTACTACTCGATAGCAAATCCCGACAAGCTGCGCGTTTTCAAGCAGAAGCAGGGCTTGCCGGTCACACCTCCCGCCGCCCGTGCGTCTTGAAGGTACTCGAGACACACTTGCAAATGAGGTGATCGACATGACAGTACGTGTGCCATTGGATCCGAAGAAGTTCGGCGATGTCCTCGGCGCGATGCTCGGACTCAACAAGGTGATCGCGAGCGCGGGGCTCGACGAGAAGCTGCTGTACCTGGTCGAGGTTCGCGTGTCGCAGATCAACGGCTGCGGCTTCTGCCTCGACATGCATACCAAGGACGCGCGCCTCGCCGGCGAGACCGAGCAGCGGCTCTACCTGCTCAGCGCCTGGCGCGAAGCGCCGCTGTACTCGGAGCAGGAGCGCGCCGCGCTGGCTTGGGCCGAAGCCGTGACGCTGCTGGAGAAGGGTCACGTGCCGGACGATGTGTACGAGCAGGCACGCAAGCACTTCGACGAGCAGCAGCTCATGAAGCTGACGCTGCAGGTCGTTGCGATCAACGGTTGGAACCGCTTCTGCATTTCGTTCAACGCAACCCCGGGCACGTACGTGCCGGGCAGCCTGCGCAAGGCGGGCGTTGCCCAGGCCACCGCCCATTGAAAGCCGGGGCCGGGCCGTTTATGGTCCGGCCCCATGAAAATACTAACGACCGGGCTCGTGCTCGCCGTAGCCGCGCTCACCGGGGATGCCGCCGCCGCGGCGGGCAAGACCATGGCCGATGTGCTGGCCGCTTCCAAGGCCAGCGACTGGCGCACGCTCGATCCCGAGAACACCTTGTACATGGAGCTCGCGGGCGGGCGCGTCGTCATCGAGCTCGTGCCGCAGTTCGCGCCGCTGCACGTCGACAACGTCCGCAAGCTGGTGCGCGGCAAGTACTTCGATGGTCTGTCGATCGTCCGCTCGCAGGACAACTTCGTCGTGCAGTGGGCCGACCCGGCCGATGCCGATCACAAGAAGCCGCTGGCGGGCGGAGCGCAGAAAACACTGGCGCCCGAGTTCGAGCGCCGTGCCGCCGGCTTGCAGTTCGTTGCGTTGCCGGATCCGGACACGTACGCGCCGCAGACCGGCTTCGTATCGGGGTTACCAGCCGCGCGCGACAAAGCGGACGGCACCGCTTGGCTCGTGCATTGTTACAGCATGGTCGGCGCCGGTCGCGACAACGGCGTGGAGACGGGCCCGGGCACCGAGATCTACGTGGTTTCAGGCCATGCGCCGCGCCAGCTCGATCGCAACGTCGCGCTGTTCGGCCGGGTCGTGTACGGGATGGAGTTGCTGGCCGTGATGCCTCGCGGCCCGGCGCCGATGGGCTTCTACGACAAGGCGGAACAGCGCGTGCCGATTCGCGAGGTTCGCGTGGCTGCCGACCTTCCCGCCGATCAGCGCACCAAGCTGGAATTGCTGCGCACGGATACGCAGACGTTCACCGACCTGATCGAGGCACGCCGCAACCGTCAGGACGAGTGGTACAAGCACAAAGCCGGACGCACCGACGTGTGCAACGTCCCGCTCCCGGTACGACTGGTGCCGGGAGAAAAAACGAGGGGAAACTGAGCGCCGCAGCATCACAAACAATGCTGCACTGCTGAGTTATCCCCGATTTTCTCTCCCGGCACCAGGTAGCTTCCGGTCGTCGAGCTCCAGCGAGCGGCCGATGATCTCGTGCATGATTTCGTTGCTGCCGGCGAGGATGCGGCTGATGCGCGCGCCGGTGTACATGCGCGAAATCGGATACTCGTCCATGTAGCCCGCGCCGCCGTGCAACTGCACGCACTGATCGACGACGCGTCCTTCCAGCTCCGTCGTCAGCAGCTTCGCCTCCGCCGCGGTCACGGCATCGAGCCGACCCGCGTTGTGCTCAAGCACGCACTGGTCGACGAAGCACTGCATGGCGTCGATCTGTGCGCGCATGTTGGCCATCTTGAAGCGTGACACCTGGAAGGTGCCGATCGGCTGGCCGAACGCCTTGCGCTCCCTGACGAACTGCAGCGTCACGTCGAACGCGACCTGGCATAGCGTCATCGCGCCGCACGCCGTGATCAGGCGCTCTTCCGCGAGGAAGTGCGTGAGGAAATGAAATCCCTTGCCGGGCTCGCCGAGCACGTTGCTCTTCGGCACTTTCACGTCGGTGAAGAACAGCTCGGACGTGTCCTGCGCCTTGAGGCCCATCTTCTTGAGATTGCGCCCGCGCTTGAAGCCTTCCATGCCGCGCTCGACCAGGAACAGGCCGAGCCCGTGGCGCCGGTTCGGATCGGTGCGCGCCACGACGATGAACAGGTCGCCGATCTGCCCATTGGAGATGTACGTCTTGGAGCCGTTCAGCAGCCAGTAGTCGCCTTTGTCCTCCGCGCGCGTCTTGATGCCGGCCAGGTCGCTGCCCGCGCCGGGCTCGGTCATCGCGATGCCGAGTATCGTCTCGCCGGATGCGCAGCGCGGCAGGATGCGCTGCTTCTGCTCTTCGGTGCCGAGCGCGCCGATGTACGGAGCAACCAGCCGCGAGTGCAGCGTCATGAAGAAGCCGCCTTCGCCGTAGCGGCCGTTCTCCTCGATCAGCACCTGCTCGTAACGGAAATCGCGCTCGCCGGCGCCGCCGTATTGCGGATCGGCCCACAGCAGCAGATAGCCCTGCTCGCCGGCCTTCCTGAAGGCCTCGCGATCGACGCAGCCCTGCTCGCGCCAGCGCTCGGCGTGCGGACCGATCTCGTTCTGGAAGAAGCGTCGCGCGGATTCGCGGAACTGCTCGTGCTCGGCTTCGAAGATGGTCCGTCTCACTTGTTCTCCTTACCTGGGCGCCATCCGGATCGCACCGTCGAGCCGCACGTGCTCGCCGTTGAAATAGCCGTTGCGGCACATCTCGAGCGCGAGCGAGGCGTACTCCTCGGGCGTGCCGAGCCGCTTTGGAAACGGCACCGACGCGGCGAGCGCAGCCTTGACGTGCTCCGGCGCGCCCTGCATCAGCGGCGTGTCGAAGATGCCCGGCAGGATCGTGTTGACCCGAATGCCCTCGCTCATCAGGTCGCGCGCGATCGGCAGCGTCATGCCGACGACGCCGGCCTTCGACGCCGAGTACGCAGCCTGACCCATCTGTCCGTCTTCGGCGGCGACCGAGGCAGTGTTGATGATCGCGCCGCGCTCGCCGTTCGCATCGAGCGGCTCGAGCGCCATCATGCCGGCCGCCGACTTGGCGATGCAGCGGAATGTGCCGACCAGGTTGATCTGAATGATGCGGTTGAAGGCATCGAGCGGGAAGTGCTTGACCTCCCGCGTCTGCTTGTCGCGCGATGCGGTCTTGAACGCGTTGCCGGTGCCGGCGCAGTTCACCAGGATCCGCTCCTGCCCGAGCGCCGCGCGGGACTTCGCGAAGGCGGCGTCGACTTCCGCTTCCGAGGTCACGTCGACTTTGCAGAACACGCCGCCGAGCGAGCTCGCGAGCGCTTCGCCTTGCTCGGCGTTGAAATCGAACAGCGCGACTTTGACTCCATGTGCTGCGAGCGCGCGTGCTGTCGCGGCGCCGAGTCCCGAGGCACCGCCGGTGATGACGGCCGTGATCGACGAATCGAGCTTCATGGTTACAGGCGCTCCACGATCGTGACGTTCGACAGGCCGCCGCCTTCGCACATCGTTTGCAGGCCGTAGCGCTTGCCGCGCTGCTTGAGCGCATGCACGAGTGTTGTCATCAGCTTCGTGCCCGAGGCGCCGAGCGGATGACCGAGCGCGATCGCGCCGCCGTTGACGTTGAGCTTGGCGGGATCCGCATGCAGCTGCTGCAGCCAGCCGACCGGCACCGACGCGAAAGCCTCATTGACTTCGAACAGATCAATGTCGTCGAGCTTCATGCCGGCCTTCTTCAGCGCCAGCGTCGTCGCAGGAATCGGCGCTTCGAGCATGATCACGGGATCGTGGCCGATGACCGTCATGTGATGGATCCGCGCCATGGGTTGCACGCCCAGCGCTTTCAAACCCTTCTCGTTCACGACCACTACGCCGGATGCGCCGTCGGCGATCTGGCTGGAAGTCGCCGCAGTGATGCGGCCGCCTTCCTGCAGCAGCTTCACGCCGCGAATTGCTTCCAGGCTGGCGTCGAAGCGGATGCCTTCGTCGATGTGGTGCAGTTCCTTGCGGCCGTCCGGCAGCGCGATCTCGATCGGCAGCACTTCCGCTGCGAATGCGCCGCCCTTGGTGGCGGCGATGGCGCGCTGATGGCTCGTGAATGCGTACTCGTCCAGAGCGTCTTTCGACAGGTCGAACTTCTTCGCCATCATCTCGGCGCCGAGGAACTGGCTGAACTGGATGTCGGGGTAGCGCTCCTCCATCTTCGGGCTCTTCGGCGAGCCGAAGCCGTTCTTTGCCGGCAGCTGCGCAGAGAGGCCCATCGGTACGCGGCTCATGCTTTCCACGCCGGCTGCGATCACCACGTCCATCGCCCCCGACATGACTGCCTGCGCGGCGAAATGCAGCGCCTGCTGCGACGAGCCGCACTGCCGATCGACGCTCGTCCCCGGCACGCTTTCCGGCAGCTTCGAGGCGAGCACCGCATTGCGCGCAACGTTGCCGGCCTGCTGGCCGACCTGGCTGACGCAACCCATGATGACGTCGTCGATCAGCGCCGGATCCGCGTGCGTGCGCGCCACCAGCTCGTCGAGAACCTTGCCGGCGAGATCCGCCGGATGCCATTGCGACAGCCGGCCGGCTTTGCGACCCGCAGCCGTGCGCACGGCGGCGACGATATAGGCAGCGCTCATGAACGATCCCCCTTGCAAGAGTGCCGTTCAATAGACACCATTGGTGCGAATTAATCAATCGGTTAAGCCGGTGGCAACTGCAATGCGCGAGAGCCCGGCCGCGACGCGGCCGAAGCAAGCGAAACGCTCGGTGCGGCGCGCCGGCCGCATTCCGCGCGCCGCGGTCGAACCGGACTTCAGCGCGCGCGAGCGGCTGCTCGACACCGCCGGCCGGCTGATGGGCGACCGGCATTCGATCGACGTTTCGCTCAGCGAAATCGCCGGGCACTCGGGCCTCAACTCCGCGCTGGTCAAGTACTACTTCGGCAACAAGAACGGGCTGCTGCTCGCGCTGGTGGAGCGCGAGGCGGCCGCGGCGCTGCAAGGCTTCAAAGAGCTGCTGCGCCAGGACCTGCCGCCGACCGAGAAACTGCGCCGTCACATCGCCGGCATCATCAACAACTTCTTCCGCACGCCGTATCTCAACCGGCTGCTGCATTCGCTGCTCGACGATCGGCACGCGCGCAGCGCCCGGCAGGTCAATCGCATCTTCGTGCAGCCGCTGATGGAGCTGCAGCGCGAGCTGCTGGCCGAAGGCATGCGCGCGGGCGACTTCAAGCCGGTCGATCCGTTGCTGTTCTATGTGAGCGTGCTCGGCGCTTGCGATCATCTGTTCAATGCACGCTACGCAGTGCGTTCGCTCGCCGGCGCCGCCGACATCGACGACGAGCTGCGCGAGCGCTACATCGCGCACGTTTGCGATGTGTTCATCCATGGCTTGCGCAACCTGCCGGCGTCGCGACCGGGCAGGCGCGCGGTCAAGAGGAGTGGCCGATGAGCGAGCTTCCCAGGACGCCGTCGCGTATCGCGGCGAGCCTCACCGATCCGCTGAGCTACGGCGAAGCCCACGGGCTGCACAACGATTTCACGTGGCTGCGCGCGAACCTGCCGCTGAGCCGCGCGGAGGTGAGCGGCTTCGATCCGTTCTGGGTCGTGACCAAGCATGCCGACATCGCGGAGATCAGCCGGCAGAACGCGCTGTTCCACAATGGCGAGCGCGCGACGACGCTCACTGACTGCGCCAGCGACGCATTCGTCCGCAAGCTCACCGGCATGCCGCACCTCGTGCGCAGCCTGGTGCAGATGGACGCGCCGGATCATCCGAAGTACCGCGCCCTGACGCAGCAGTGGTTCACGAACCAGAGCGTGCGCAAGCTCGAGGATCGCATCCGCGCGATCGCACGCGCGCAGGTTGCGAGCATGGTCGAGCGGGGCGGCGAATGCGACTTCGTGCGCGACGTGGCGCTGACTTATCCGCTGCACGTGATCATGGAGATCCTCGGAGTGCCGCGCGAGGACGAGCCGCGAATGCTGATGCTCACCCAGCAGCTGTTCGGCAGCCAGGATCCGGAGCTCAACCGCTCGCGCCAGGTCGTGCTCGACATGGCAGATCTGGTGCGCCAGCTGCAAGCCGTCGTCGCGGACTTTTCCGAGTACTTCCGCAAGCTCACCGAGTCGCGACGCGCTCAGCCGCGCGACGACGTCGCGACGGTCATCGCCAATGCGCAGATCGACGGCCGGCCGATCTCGGATTTCGAGGCGATGGGTTACTACATCATCATCGCGGCCGCGGGGCACGATACGACTTCGTCATCGACCTCGGGCGCGATGTGGGCGCTGTGCGAGCAGCCGGGCGAGCTGGAGAAGCTGCGCGCCAATCCGTCGCTGATTCCCGGACTGGTCGAAGAGGCGTTCCGCTGGACCGTGCCGGTGCAGCACTTCATGCGCACCGCAATGGAGGACTACACGCTGCGTGGCATACCGATCGCGAAGGGCGACTGGCTGATGCTGTGCTACTTGTCCGGCAACCGCGACGAGGAAGTGTTCGACGCGCCGTTCACGTTCCGCAGCGACCGCAGTCCGAACAAGCACATTTCGTTCGGCACCGGCGCGCACGCCTGCCTCGGCCAGCACCTGGCGCGGCTGGAGATGCGCATCCTGTTCGAGGAATTGATCCCGAAGCTGAAGACGGTGCAGCTGACCGGCGAGCCGCGCCGCTCGGCCTCGACGTTCGTCGGCGGTCCGAAGACGCTGCCGATGAAATACAAAGTGATGGAGTGATGAAAGTGATGAAGTGAGGCCATCACCTCATCACTTCATCACCGTCATCACGCGCTCCCATGCACCCACACCTTCACGCCCGCAACAATCCTGACAAGCCGGCGATCATCATCGCGGCGACGGGCGAGACGATCACGTATCGGCAGCTCGACGAGCGTTCCAATCAGGGTGCGCACCTGCTGCGCTCGCTCGGCCTGCAGCGGGGCGACGTCATCGCGGTATGCATGGAGAATCATCCGCGCTACCTGGAGATTTCCTGGGCAAACCAGCGCTCCGGGTCGTACCTGGTGTGCATCTCGTCGAAGGCCACCGCGGACGAGGCGCAGTACATCATTGAAGACTGCGGCGCGACGCTGTTCGTGACGTCGCCGCACATGACGGAGCTGGCTCAGCAGCTCGCGTCGCGACTGCCAGGGCGCTTGCTGTACATGGTTGGTGACGCTACTGCGCCATACCGGTCGTGGGAGCGCGAGCGCGATGCGATGCCGAAGACGCCGATCGCCGACGAGAGCACCGGCGCGGACATGCTGTATTCCTCGGGAACGACCGGCCGTCCGAAAGGCATCAAGGCGCCGCTGCCGGTCGAGCCGATCGAGTCGCCGAACGTGCTGGTGCAGCTGGCCAGCAAGTTCTACGCGCTGCGCCCGGACTCCATCTATCTTTCTCCGGCGCCGCTATATCACGCAGCGCCGCTGCGCTGGTGCATGACGGTCAACTACGTCGGCGGCACCGTCGTGCTGATGGATCGCTTCGACCCGGAGCGCTCGCTCGCGCTGATCGAGCGTTACAAGGTGACGCACGCGCAATGGGTGCCGACTCACTTCGTGCGCCTGCTGCGGTTGCCGGCGGAAGTGCGGGCGCGTTACAACGTTTCGTCGATGCAAGTTGCATTGCATGCGGCCGCGCCGTGCGCGATCCCGGTCAAGGAACAGATGATCGAGTGGTGGGGCCCTGTGGTGTACGAGTACTACGCGGGCACGGAAGGCAACGGCATGACGGCGATCACCGCGGCCGAGTGGCTGCAGCGCAAAGGCTCGGTGGGACGCGCGATCAACGGCGAAATCCGCATCTGCGATGAGGCAGGCGAGCCAGTTCCGCCGCTCACTGAGGGCACGGTGTACTTCGCAGGCGGCCGCCAGTTCGAGTATCACAACGCGCCGCAGAAGACGCTCGAAGCGCGCAACCGGTACGGCTGGAGCACGCTCGGCGACCTCGGTTACGTCGATCGCGACGGCTATCTGTTCCTGACCGACCGCAAGGCGTTCATGGTCATTTCCGGCGGCGTCAACATCTATCCGCAGGAGATCGAGAACCTGCTCATCACGCATCCACGCGTGATGGATGTCGCGGTGTTCGGCGCACCCGACGACGAGATGGGCGAGAAGGTCGTGGCGGTCGTGCAGCCGGTCGACTACGCGGCTGCCGGGCCTGCGCTCGCCGAGGAGTTGCTGGCGCTCACGCGTAAGCACCTGAGCCACGTGAAGGTGCCGCGGTCGATCGAGTTCACGCGAGAGTTACCGCGGCATCCGAACGGGAAGCTGTACAAGAGATTGTTGAGAGATGAGTACGCCAGGAGGCAGTGACGAGAGTCACGTGAGTCACGTGAGTGACGATTCTCACGTGACCCTCGTGACTCCCGTGACCCTCGTCACTCTGCTATCCGTGCTCCATCCACCTTGAACCTCAAATACTGCAGCTGTTGCTGCGTGAGGTTCGCGATGCCTGCCGCCGCAGCAACCTGCTCGCCGGGCTTCAACACAGCGCTGACTCGCACCGGCGACGCCTGCTGCACGATCCGTCCGCCGCCGTCGACGAGCACCGGCGTGACTTGAAAGTCGCGCAGCGGCACCGGCGCGCGATTCTGCACGACTACCAGCAGCCGGCCCTGGGCATCGAACTGCCCGGCGGCGCCCACGTAATTGCCCGGGTTCTGCGGCAGGTCCATGCGAACGAACTCGGCAGCGGCCATTTGGCCGATCTGGCTCTGCGAGCTGGCGGCGGCGCGGAAATACTCCATCGCCTTCTGGCGATCTCCGCGTTCGCGCGCGATCGCGCCGAGATAGTAGGCAGCAGGCGCCGTCGGCAGCAGTTGCGCGCTCTTCGTCAACCATTCCTCTGCCTTCGCGTGGTCACCGGCCTGGAACTGCGCGACACCCGCGCCGAGGTACGAGCCGAAGTAATCGGAGTTGAGGTCGATCGCCTTCTGAAAGTAGGGCAGTGCGTCCTTCGGCTGCTTCTGTGCGAGCTCAAGCTGGCCGAGCAGCTCCTGGAAGCGGCCCTCTTTTGGCAACAGGCGGGTTGCATCCTCGGCGAGCGAGCGCGCGCCCGCGAAGTCCTTCTTGCGTGCAGCGGCGAGCGCCTCGTCGTACTTCTTGTATGCGGGGTCGGTGGCGCGCAGCGACTTCATGCGCGCAGCGTATTGGTCAGCACCGGTCTCGCCACCGCGGCCGAGCTCGGCGGCTGTAGCCTTGTTCTTCTCGACGCGCTCCGGCGACGGCGGGTGCGATGCGAACAGGCCATCCAACCAACCCTGCTTCTTCGCGCCTTCCTGTTGCGAGAGCCGCACGAACGTTTCCTGCAAGGTCACCGCGCCCCACGGATCGTAGCCCGCGAGCTTCATGTACTTCATGCCGTAGTGATCGGACTCGAGCTCCTGATCGCGGCCGTACTTCTGTTGAACGAGTTGCGCGCCGACGCCCGCGCCCTGGATCAGCAGACCGGCGACGTTCGTGTCGACGTCGCTGACGGCCGCGCCGATCTGCGCAGCCGCGAGACCGACCTGCAGCAGCGTGCCGCGCTCTTGCGCCTTGGCGCCGTGGCGAGCCGCGGCGTGCACGATCTCGTGCCCGAGCACGGCGGCCAGCTCCGCTTCGTTCTGCAGCTCGGTCAGCAAGCCGCGATTGACGGCGATCTTGCCGCCCGGCAGCGCCCACGCATTCGGCACCGAGTTGTTGAGCACCACGAATTCGTACGGGAGCTTGCGGTCGGCGACCGCCGCGAGCTTCTGGCCGACTTCGTTGACGTACGCGGTGGGCTCGGGCAGCACGTCGAAGTCGCCACCCTCGGCCTGGCGCATCGGCGCGTAGTTCTGCTCGCCGAGCTTCACTTCCTGCGCTTCCGAGACGAACTGGATTTCTTTCTTGCCAGTGACGGGATTGACGCCGCAGGCGGCGAGTAAAATCAGCGTCAGCAAGCATCCGACGGTTTGCAGCTTCGGCATACGCAAGGAACGAAAGCCGAAAGCGCTTGTTCCGTCAACGGTCGGGGGCGCCCCGCGGCATCAGCTCGTAGGGATGCTTCCAGCCCGGCAGCTGCGCGATGCGCTGCGTCCAGGCCAGCAGATTCGGGAAGGCGGCCCGATCGATCGAGGTTTCCTCGTCGTAGTACTGGTAGCCGGCCAGCGAGAAGTCGGCGATGGTCGGCTCGGCGCCGAGCAGGAACGGCTGTTTCGCCAGGTGCCTGTCGACGATCGTGAACGCGCCGAGCGCGCGGCCGCGCAGAAACTCGATCACCGCCGGGTCGCCGTTCTTCACGACCCCGACCAGGAACCGCAGGGTCGCGTAGTAGCTGGTGAACTTGTGATTGTCGAACAGCATCCAGCGCAGGATCTCCAGCCGCTCGTTCTCGTCGCGGCCGCCGTAGCGGCCGAGGCGGGCTGCGAGCCAGGTGAGGATCGCGCCGCTCTGGGTGAGCTTGCGCCCCGCGTGCTCCAGCACCGGCACTTCACCGAGCTCGTTGACGCAGTCGCGATACGCCTCGCGGCGCGTCTCGCCGGCGAAGTAGTCGACGAACACCGGCTCCCAGTCGCAGCCACACACGTTGAGCATCAGTGCGACCTTGAAGCAGTTGCCGGACTCGCCGACGCAATGCAGACGGTATTCGCTCATGGCGGGACCACGCTGTGCTGGGGACGCTGAGGAGGCGAGACTCTACGTGCAAGGGATGCGACCGTAAATCGCCGCCCCCGACTGTTGGCTTTTTCTTGTCGCACGTCGCCGTTGCTGAAAGGTCCATCAAGATAAGCTTCAGGATGCCTCTTGACCCACGGCGCCGCTGCGCCACACTGGCCGCATAAAGGGCGGGCACATCCCGAGCGGGGAGAACAACATGGTCGTGGAAGCGGATGGAGTCAGGCGCGGCGGGCGGTTGCGTCGCTGGCTGCTCATAGTGCTCGTGCTCGCGGTGCTGCTCGCAGCGGCGTGGACCTGGTTCGCGCTCTCCTGGGCCTATTCCGAAGGCGAGCGCGCCGGCGTGCTGCAGAAGTTCTCCAAGAAAGGTTGGCTCTGCAAGACCTACGAAGGGGAGCTGGCGCAGTATGTCGTCGGCGGGGTGGCGCCGCAGATCTGGTACTTCAGCACGCGCGACGAGAAGGTCGCGCAGCAACTGGGTTCCGCCGTCGGCGAGCAGGTCCGGCTGCATTACACCGAGCATCGCGGCGTGCCGACCTCGTGCTTCGCCGAGACGCCGTATTTCGCCGAGAGCTTCACCAAGGTTCAGCGCTGAAGCGGGAGGCAGCATGCCGACGGTCAACGACTTCGAAGCGCGCTCGCTCGCGGGCAAGCCGGTCGCATTGCGCGACTACCAGGGCAAGGTGCTGCTGATCGTGAACACCGCCAGCAAATGCGGCTTCACTCCGCAGTACCAGGGGCTGGAGGAGCTGTATCGCAAGTACCAGGGCCGCGGCCTGGTCGTGCTCGGCTTCCCCTGCAATCAGTTTCTCGCGCAGGAGCCCGGCAATGCCGAGGAGATCGGCGCGTTCTGCGAGCGCAACTACGGCGTGAGCTTTCCGATGTTCGAGAAAATCGACGTGAACGGTCCGGCGACGCATCCGCTGTATCGCTGGCTGAAGGCCGTGCGCCGCGGCTTGTTCGGGACACAGCGGATCAAATGGAACTTCACGAAATTCCTGCTCGATCGCCAGGGCAATCCGGTCGGCCGCTACGCGCCGCGGACGGAGCCGCAGGCACTCGCGAAGGACATCGAGGCGCTGCTGTGACGGGTGGCTTGGCGAGTCGCGCGCTGCTCGCAGCGTGCAGTGCTTATTGCCTGTTGCTGGCGCCTGCGGCGCATGCCGAAGAGGAGCCGCTGTGGGAGTTCGGGCTCGGCGTCGGCGCCATCGCGTTTCCCGACTATCGCGGCTCGGACGAGATGCGCG